>Ga0207683_10000161_pt1 | contig 56865 bp, 58 predicted proteins | sample KBSM73metaG_FD_184333 | JGI IMG/M metagenome (GOLD analysis project Ga0207683, IMG submission 184333) | Miscanthus rhizosphere microbial communities from Kellogg Biological Station, Michigan, USA - KBS M7-3 metaG (SPAdes) (version 2) | ecosystem: Host-associated > Plants > Roots > Rhizosphere >...
GGTGTGACCGCATCCGTCGAAACATCGGCGGCGACAAGTGCGTACGACTTGAAAGCCCGTGCGGCCGAGCTCACCCGGTGCTGGATCGAATCGCCCTGACGGCCCAATTCCGGCGGCCATTGTGTGCCCCACACGGTGACTTCGGTGAGTCCGCGCTTCAACACCCGGACCACCTCGTCACGCACGCGCGCGTCGGCGCCCAGGAGATCGGTGCTCACTGCCAGTGCGCCGCCGCGCGACGCGCTCCTGACCATCGACAGGAAACCGTCTTCCAGATCGATCGCCGTGGCGCCGAGAATCGTGAGCGGACGTGGGGCGCCGCCGTCGGCGACCAGCACGTTGACGTCCCAGCCTGCCTGCGCCCGGTCGCATAACCACCCGCCTGCCGACTCCACGACATCCTGTGTGGTCGAGCCGACGACATTGAGTTGGTACCGAAGGGGCCTGCCGACCGCCGGGGCGGGACCGACGCGCGAAGTGGTCTTGTCATCGGCGATAAAAGATCGGGTTGCCATGGGCGTCCTATCCACGATGTCCTCCAACAGCCGGCACAACAAGAGCGTGACACTTCCGTAATGATCTGTAAAGGTCCGATTTCCTGGACGGATGACGACGCTGGACGCCGGGAGGGACACCTGAGGAAGAAGAGGGGGATGGCCGTGCCATCGCTACAGCTGGTGAAGGCGACGGAGCCGGCGAGTCCGGAGACCGCCAAGTGGGATCCGGAGCTGACCAAACGAGTGGTCGGCTTCCTGCGGCCGATCGCCAAGCGCTACTTCCGATCTGAAATTCGGGACCTCGGCCGCATCCCGGCCGGCGGCGCGCTGTTGGTCTCCAAACACTCGGGTGGACCGACCACGACCGACCTGCCGACGTTCGCGGTGGACTTCTACGACCGGTTCGGCTACGACCGGCCGCTGTACACGCTCAGCCACGACATCCTGTCCGTCGGGCCGGCCAAGCAGTTCCTGCAGCAGCTCGGGTTCATTCCGGCCAGCCGGGACAACGCAGCCCATGCGCTCGCCTCAGATGCCGCGGTGATGGTGTTCCCGGGGGGCGACTTCGACGCGATGCGGCCAACTCTGGCGCAAAACGTCATCGACTTCAACGGCAGGACCGGCTACATACGCACGGCCATCGAAGCCGGTGTGCCGATCGTGCCCATAGTGTCGATCGGCGGACAGGAAACCCAGTTCTTCTTGACCCGCGGTACCTGGCTCGCCAAGCGGTTGGGCTTCATCAAACGCCTGACGCGCAGCGAGATGGTGCCGGTGTCAGCAGGTTTCCCGTTCGGCGTGATGGTCGGCGGGATGAACCTGCCGCTGCCGAGCAAGATCGTCATGCAGGTCTTACCCGCAATCGACCTTACGGCGCGGTTCGGGAATGAGCCAGACGTGGCCGAGGTCGACGCCTACGTTCGCAAGGTCATGCAAAAGGCCCTCGACAGACTCGCCGGGCAGCGCCGCTTCCCCGTATTCGGGTAGCGGTCAACCGGTCGCCGCGGCGAGCGGCAGGGTGTCCCCCGTGGACGTCAGGTCCGTCGAAAGCCCTGCTGCCGTGCGGATTTCGATGAACGCGTCGATCATCGCGTCGGTCGCCTCGTGGGGATCGTCGAGAGTGAGGTCATCGGTGAGCACGGTGATGGCGAGTTGGTCGACGTAGCTCCACACCGTGATGTTCATCCCGCTTCCCGTCACCACCGGTCCGACCGAATAGATTTCGGTGACGGTCGCGCCCTCGATATGACCGCGCTCGCGTGGTCCTGGCACATTCGAGATGGTCAGATTCATGATTGCCCCCGACTCGAGGCGGCTCGCCTGCCTGCGGAACAGTCCTGGCGCGAACGCCGGCGGGAGATACGACAGCCACGCGGGCAGCACCGTCGGCCCGAGCAACTGGTGATTCTCTTTGGCAATCGTGGTGGCCATGGATGTCAACCTCACCCGCTCGAGTGGATCGTCGATGTGCACCGGCAGCGACGGGGTCATGTATGTGAACTCGTTGCCCACCAACCGATCCGGTGACGCATTGGTACTGACCGGCACTCCGGCGATAAGGGGGGCATCGGCGCGCCCGTCGTAACGCATCAGCAACCGGCGCAGCGCACCAGCGGCCATCGCCAGCACCACGTCGTTGAGCGTGACACCGAGGTGCTTAGCCGTCTCCTTGACGTCGGAGAGGGCGAGCGGTGCCGTCGCGAAGCGGCGTCCCGGGGTGACGATGTGGTTGATGAAGCACTGCGGCGGCGCGAAATTGCGTGCGAGGTCGGGATGTTGACCGCGCTCCTTGGCCCGACGTCGCACCCGTGACACCCCGGTCGACGTCTCACGCACCAGCCGCGGCAGCTTTCCGATCAGACGCAGGTGGTCGCGGCCTGCCGCCTTCAACAGGCTGCCCCGCGTACGCTCCGACGCGTCGGAGGGCAACACGCTGGCCGACGGTTCGTGCGGCCCCATCGCCTTGGCCATCTGGTTGGCCGACGCGACACCGTCGGCCAGCACGTGGTGGACCTTGTGGATGATCGCGATGCGGTCACCGGCCAGACCTTCGGCGACATACATCTCCCACACCGGACGGCTCCGATCGAGCGGTGTGCCTGCGATCTCGCCGATCAACTGATCGAGTTCCCTACGACCGCCGGGAGCGGGCACCTGGATGCGGCGGAGGTGATAGTCCAGATCGATATCGTCGGTTTCCACCCACATCGGATGATGCAACTTCATCGGGATGTCCACGAGCTGGTAACGGAGCGGCGACAACGCCATCAACCGCGGATAGGCGACGCGGCGGAACAGCTCGAAGCTGTAGCCGTCGACGCCGGACACGTCGAGCACGCCGATCTTGAGCGTGTGCATGTGGATCTCGGGCGTCTCGCTGTAGAGCATCAACGCGTCCACGCCGTTGAGACGCCTCATGTCCCACCCCCGTTCGTCAACGCCCCTCGTCTTTATTGCACCTCTTGGGCATGCCCGCCACGCGCGTTCGGCCAACATTCGTCCGAGGCGTGACACTTCGCGCGCGGTCTGTAAAGCTAAGGAACGCACACCAGGATCGGAGCCCCGAAATGACTCTTGTCGCCGGGCGTGGTCCGCTCAGCAAGGATCCCGCAGGCTGGTTCTCCTCCCCCTTGCCCGACGACCTCGTCTTCGTCGAGCCGCATCCGCGACGCGTTCAGGCCATCCGGAACAGGCAGACGGTCATCGACACCGAGCGGGCGCTGATGGTGCACCGGCGCGATCACCCGCTCAGCTACGCATTCCCGGCCGAAGATGTCGGTGGCCTTCCCAATGAGCCGGAGCCGGAGGCGCCGGGATACGTCCATGTGCCCTGGCACGCGGTCGACACGTGGCTCGAGGAGGGGCGCAAGCTCGTTCACTATCCGCCGAACCCGTATCACCGTGTCGACTGCCGACGGACGAACCGCGGGCTGCGCGTCACCGTCGCGGGCGCCACCCTCGTCGACACCGCGGACACGGTGATCGTGTTCGAGACCGCGCTGGAACCTCGGCTGTACGTCGACCCGTCGGTTGTCCGCACCGATCTGTTGCGGCGAACGGAGACGCGCACCTACTGCAATTACAAGGGCTACGCGACGTACTGGGCAGCAGTGGTCGGCGATACCGTCGTCGACGATGTCGGGTGGAGCTACGCGGATCCGCCGCCGGAATGCCTGCCCATCAAGGGGTATCTCAGCTTCGACGCGGCCCGCGCCGAGGTGCTCGCGGGGTTGCCGGCATCGGACAAGGCGCACGACTGCGGCTGCGAAGTGTGACACCCGTCACAGTTGGTGGGGCGACCTCGTACCCTACGCTTCCGTCACCGTAGGTTGCGGCTGGTTACGCTTGCGTACGTTTTCCCTGCTCGGCCACACTTTCCTCAGTTTGCTAGGTGGAGGGAATCCCGTTGAGCCACTACATCTCCAATGTCCGTGACGTCGAGTTCAACCTGTTCGAGGTGCTGAAGGTCGGCGACGTTCTCGCTTCCGGCGGCTACGGCGACCTCGATGCCGACACAGTGCGCACGATGCTCGACGAGGTCGCGCGTCTCGCGGAAGGCCCGGTGGCCGAATCCTTCGCCTCAGCCGACCGCAACCCACCCGTCTTCGACCCGGAGCATCACACCATCAGCGTCCCGGGCGAATTGGCGAAGTCGGTGCAGGCCATCAAGGATGCCGAGTGGTGGCGCATCGGCATCGCCGAAGAGATCGGCGGCGTGCCGGCACCGGCGCCTCTGGTGTGGGCAATCAATGAAATGATGCTGTGCGCCAATCCGTCCGCCGCCTTCTGGTGGGCCCTGGGTCCCACGATGGCGCATGCGCTCTTCATCGAGGGCAATGAGCAGCAGCAGCGTTGGGCGGCACTGGCCCTCGAGCGCGGCTGGGCGGCCACCATGGTGTTGACCGAGCCGGACGCCGGCTCCGATGTCGGTGCGGGCCGAGCCAAGGCCATCGGTCAACCGGACGGGACGTGGCACATCGAGGGCGTGAAGCGGTTCATCTCCGGTGGCGATGTCGGCGAGACCGCCGAGAACATCTTCCACCTGGTGTTGGCCCGGCCCGAAGGGGCCGGTCCCGGCACCAAGGGGCTGAGCCTGTTCTACGTGCCGAAGTACCTCTTCGACCCCGACACGCTCGAGCTGGGCCCGCGCAATGGCGTCTTCGCGACCGGGCTCGAACACAAGATGGGCCTGAAGTCCTCGCCCACATGCGAATTGACGTTCGGGGCGCATGGCGTCCCCGCTGTCGGCTATCTGGTCGGCGACGTTCACAACGGTATCGCGCAGATGTTCACCGTCATCGAGAACGCGCGAATGACGATCGGCGTCAAGGCGGCGGGCACGTTGTCCACCGGCTACCTGAACGCGCTCGCATTCGCGAAGGAACGTGTCCAGGGCGCCGACCTGACACAGATGACCGACAAGGCGGCGCCGCGGGTAACGATCATCCACCACCCCGATGTGCGCCGCAGTTTGATGATGCAGAAGGCGTACGCCGAGGGGCTGCGCGCGCTGTACATGTACGCCTCCGCGCACCATAACGACGATGTCGCTCAGCTGGTTTCGGGCGCCAACCCCGAGATGGCGCACCGCGTGGACGACCTGCTGCTGCCAATCGTCAAGGGCGTGGGCTCCGAACGCGCCTACGAACTTCTCACCGATTCGCTGCAGACGTTCGGCGGTTCGGGGTTCCTGCAGGACTACCCCATCGAGCAGTACATCCGTGACGCCAAGATCGACTCGCTCTACGAGGGCACCACGGCGATCCAGGCGCTGGACCTGTTCTTCCGCAAGATCGTTCGCGACCGTGGCGAGGCGCTGGCACATGTGGCGGCGCAGATCAGCCACACCATCGACACCTGCGACGCGGGGCTGAAGACCCAGGCCGACCAACTCCGCACCGCACTGGAACACGTCCAGGCGACGACCGCCACGCTGACCGGCTACCTGATGGCCGCCGCCGAACAGCCCACGGAGATCTACAAAGTCGGCCTCGGGTCGGTCCGGTTCCTGCTCGCCGTCGGAGACCTGCTCATCGGATGGCGACTGCTGGAACAGGCCAACGTCGCTCAAGCCGCGCTCGCCGCGTCGAAGGGTGACGAGGCGTTCTATCAAGGCAAGATCGCCACCGCGACGTTCTTCGCCGCCAACGTGCTGCCGAACCTGGCGGCGCTACGTGGCGTCATCGACAGCCTCGACGTCGAGATCATGAGCCTGCCCGAGGACGCTTTCTAACGCTCCCCCAGTGCGCCGAACGTTCCTTACCGCTCGAAAAATTGCCGATTTTTCGAGCGGTAAGGAACGTTCGGCGGCGATTCAGATGGCGCTCAGCGGGTGCTGATCAACTTTGCGACACCCCGCATCACAACTCGACTCGCAACATGTCGAGCGGTGTCGATGCGCGAAGCAGACGCGGGTGTAGGCGCACTGCCGCGGTGGGGTTTTCCCGTTCCACGATCTCCTCATTGGCCGCGTAGGCGACCAGCAGTTGTCCATCGGTGAGATCGAGACCCGCCTCGCGGGCCCAGCGGGCCAGAATCGACGGGAGCCCGGCTTCCCAGTCGATGAGTGTTCCGTAACAGTCGAAGCTCAAAGCCTCGTAGTCAGCAAGGTTCACCCTCTTGCTCCTTTGTCTTTGTCAATCGGGTGGGCTGCCTACTCAATCCTTGCCGCGGGCGGTACACCTGTCATCGGAGTTTCACGGCCCGACGCACTATCGCCGCTCATGCCGAGTCGGGCAGCGCAACTCCGGCGATGTCCGGCAGCGGACGCTGGCAGATCTCGTGCGCCTCGTCGGCGTTTAGTCCGAACAATCGCAACACGTCCTCGGTCACCCGATCGGCCGCCGCTGCGTCGTCCCGATCCGGCTCATCCTGGAGCAGCTTGCCGAGCCCGAGTAGGGCACCCGCAGCGACCGCCAATGCCAGCTTGGGATCATTGACCGTGAACCGCCCTGCCGCGGTGGCCAATTCGATATCCCGCAGCGCGCGGGGACCGAGGCCGCGGTCGGACCAGATCAAGTTGAGCCCGTTGACGAGCAGGATCTGACTCTCCTGCGGGCGGCGCCGAAAGAGCCGGCCGGTCATGCGGAAGCTGCAGGCGAACGTTTCCGCGGGATCGTCGATCGTTGCCGTGAGCTGATCGAGTAGGGCGCCGTGGGTGTCGAGGACATCGGCGACCGCGGCCTCGAACAGCTCCTCCTTGTTGTCGAAATGGTTGTAGAACGACCCCATCCCGACGTCGGCCGCCTGCGTGATCTCGAGCACCGGCACGTTCAACTTTCCTGACGCGATGAAGCGTCGCGCTGCCTGGATCAGGGCCGCGCGGGTGCGCTGCTTGCGCCGCTCGAGGCGGTTGACGGGGCCCTGGTCCTGCTTGCTCACGCCACCGACGATAACAGAGAAATTCACTTTTGAGGATTTCGTCAGAAACTCTTGACTGAGTGTTACGTCGCATGTGACGATTTCGTCAGTCGGAGAAGGAGATGGGCATGAACGACCTGGTTGGCGCCCATAACGACCTGCACAGCGAGCAGGGCGCCCGCAAGGGTGAGCACCCCGGGCGGTCGCGGAATCCGGTGATCAAGGTGCAGGACATCGCCTGGCTGGAATTCCAGAAGCCCGACCTCGCACGGGCCGAGGCATTCGCCAACGCGTTCGGCTTCGCCACGGCGCTACGGACCCACGACGAGCTACATCTGCGCGGCACCGACGCGGACACCCCATGCGTGATCATCCGCCGCGGTTCCGGCTCGCGATTCCTCGGTGCCGCCTACCAGGCGGAGAACGAAGCCGATGTCCTGCGCCTGGCAGGGGCAACCAGAGCCGACACCCGGCCACTACCGGAAACGCTCGGCGGACTGACGGTCGATCTGGTCGACCCCAGTGGCGTACCCGTTCGTGTGGTCGCGGGCACGCATCCACTGGAATCGCTGCCATCGCAGTCGCCGCACATCTTGAACTTCGGGCGCGAGCTGCTGCGGGTGAACGCAATGCAGCGTCCGCCCCGCGAACCCGCCAAGGTCCAGCGGCTCGGTCACGTGGTGCTGCAGACCACCAGGTACCGCGAGGCACTGAACTGGTACCTCGACAACCTCGGCATGATCGTCAGCGACTTCCTCTTTTTCCCCGGGCAGCGCGAACGCGGACCGACGATGAGCTTCATCCGATGCGACCGCGGCTCGACCCCCGCCGACCATCACACGCTGGCTCTGGCGCTTGGTCCGCAAAACCGGTACGTGCATTCGGCTTATCAGGTCTGCGACCTCGACGCGCTCGCCGCAGGCGGCGAATACCTTGCCGAGCTCGGCTACTTCCGGTCGTGGGGCATCGGCCGCCACATCCAGGGCAGCCAGATCTTCGACTACTGGCGCGACCCGGACGGCTTCATGGTCGAGCACTTCGCCGACGGCGACATGTTCGACTCCACGCTGGTGCCTGGCTGGGCGCCCTTCACCGCCACCGGACTGGCCCAGTGGGGACCTCCGGCCACCAAGGACTTCCTGGGCACGAACCCCAAATCCCTTCCGCACGAAGCGCGTTCGATGATCACCGCACTTCGAAGCGACAACGAATTCGATATCAACCGCCTCATCGGCCTCCTGAAAGTAGCCAGCTCATGACCGTCTCCGTCCTGCGCACCGCCGACGCCTGGTGGGTCGAAACTGCCAATGGCGCCGCCAGAATCGCGACCACCGCGACCACCACCCGTGAGCTGCTGGCCGACCGCGTCGCCATCGAGAACGCCGCGCACAGCGCCGACACCGTCCCCGTCGACAGCCTCCGGCTGCTCTCGCCCGTGACGACACCGTGCCGCGTGGTCGCGCAGATGACCAACTTCACGTCTCACGTCGAGGACGCGGGCATGGACCCGAAGACCATCCCGCTCACCTTCTTCCGCAAGGCGTCCGCATCCATCAGCGGTCCGTTCGACGACATCGTCAAACCCGGCCACGTCAAATTCCTCGACTACGAGGTCGAGATCGGGCTCGTGATCGGCCAGGACATCCCGGTCGGCACCACGATCTCCGAAGCGAATCTGTCCGACTACATAGCGGGCCTCGTCGTCACCAACGACGTCTCGGCGCGAGACATCCAACTCCCCCAGACCCAGTTCTACGAGGCCAAGTCGTATCCGACGTTCACCCCTGTCGGCCCCGCACTGGTGCTGTTGGACGCCGATGAGCTGAAGCGCTTCGGCGATCTGCGTCTGCAAACGCGGGTCAGCGGCGAGCTGCGGCAGGACATGCTGGTAGACGGCGACATGATCTATGGGCCGCTTCAGGCGCTGGAATCGCTCAGTAGGTTCCAGGATCTCGCCGCCGGTGATCTCGTCATGACGGGGACCCCGGCCGGCACCGCGCTCAGCGCGCCGCCGAAGCCGATCCAGATGATCTCCAACCTGCTGCCGCCCGCCGTCAAGTGGAAGGCGTTCTTCAAAAGCCAGGCCAACAACCCCAAGTACCTGAAGCCCGGCGATGTCGTGGAGCTCGGCGTCGCTACCGACGATGGCGCGATCGATCTGGGCACCCAGCGCACGGCCGTGAGGTATGCGTGACGACCGTGCCCGTGGTGATCGTCGGCGCCGGCCCGACCGGGATCACGGCCGCAACCCTGCTGGCGCAGTACGGCGTCGACTGTCTGGTTCTTGACCGTTGGGCCAACGTCTATCCACAACCACGAGCGGTCCATCTCGACGATGAGATCTACCGTGTCGTAGCGCGCCTCGGCATCTCCGACGAGTTCGCCGCGATCTCCCGGCCCGCTCAAGGCCTGCGTCTGCTGGATCCGACCATGCGTGTGCTGGCCGAGTTCCGCCGTGACACAGCGCTCAGTGAGCACGGGTTTCCCCAGGCCAACATGTTTGACCAACCGGAGCTCGAGGCGCTCTTGCGCACCAATCTCAAGCGCTACTCGAGCGCCGAACTCCGTGGCAACGTCGAGGTCACCGCGGTCGAAGAGACAAGCGACGGCCGGATCCGGGTCGCGTTCGTCGATGGGACGGACAACTCCGAGCACGATGTGCATGCCGATTTCGTGCTGGGCTGCGACGGCGCCAACAGCGTTGTGCGCGCGCGAATCGGGGCAGCCATGCGGGACATGAGATTCGAGCAGCGCTGGCTGGTTGTCGACGCGGCCACCGATGCCGACCTCGACCAGTGGGACGGTGTACACCAGGTATGCAACCCTGCTCGGGCCGGCACCTACATGCGGATCGGTTCGACCCGCTACCGCTGGGAGTTTCGGCTCCTGCCAGACGAATCCGCCGACGACTTCGGAAGCCTGCAGGCGCTGAAGCCGCTCATCACCCCGTGGACCTCGCGCGTCGGCGATGACGAACTCGAATTGGTCCGCGTGACGGAATACACGTTCAGGGCTCAGACGGCCGACCGGTGGCGGCGGGGAAACATCTTCCTGCTTGGCGATGCTGCGCACCTCACCCCGCCGTTCATCGGGCACGGCATGGGCGCCGGCATGCGCGACGCGATGAACCTGGCGTGGAAGGTCGCAGGCGTCATTTCCGGCGATCTTCCGAGAGCCGCGTTGGACAGCTACGAACAGGAACGGAAACCCCATACCCGCCACATGATTCGACTCGCATTGACCGTCGGCTGGGCCATGACGGCCGGTGGAGAATTGGGCAATCTCATTCGGCGCCTGGTCGTCACGCGGATGAAGTTCGTCCCGGGACTGCGAAGCAAGGTCATCGATAGTCGCACGCCCGCATTGCACCGGTCCGCGTTCGTTCACAGACGGCATGCGCGCCGGCAGCTGGCGGGAACGCTGTGCCCCAACCCTGTGCTCGCCGACGGCTGCCGGCTCGACAGGGTCCTCGGCGACGGCTTCGCACTGATCACCGCGGTGCCCCCCGACGACACGCAGCACCGTCTACTCAACGAGCGCGGCGCCGTTGTCCATATCGCGGCCCCTGACGGCGAACTCGCCGACTGGCTTCGCCGCGGCCGCGTCACGTCGGCAATCGTTCGGCCCGACCGCACGGTCATGTGGGCAGGCCGCGATATGCGGCGGATAGATGACCTGGTGCCGACCTTCATACCCGAGAAGCGGATCCGATCGAATGTCTAAGGCGCCCAGCGGTTCCCGGGCCTATCTCCGCCGCTGGATCGGGCCGGCGCTCAGTGCGCCTGGATGACCGACTTGCCGAAGCGTTCGATCGTCTCGAGCACGTGCGCCAGGCTGTCGCCAGGCAAGCCCACCTGCACCCACGTCACCCCCAGCGCCGCAATCTTTTCCAGGCCGGACAGGTAAGCGTCGGTGTTGAACGCGTCGTCAGCCGGGCTGCCACCCTCGGCATTGGTGAAGCTGATGTCGATTGCGGACGGATCCCGGCCCACGGCCTCCAACCGGTGGCGCAGATCGTCGATGCCATCGCCCAGGGTTTCCGAGGTCATCTCCGCTGTCCGTGCGGTCTGAGCCAGCACGCCGGCTGCCGGGAACGGGCACCAGCCATCACCATGCGTGGCCACTCGCCGACGCGCGGCCGCAGTATTGCCGCCGATCCATATCGGCGGGTGCGGGCGGCTTACCGGCCGTGGGTGGGCCGTGATCCCGCTCGCCGTGAAATGCCTACCCTCATACGAGAAGTCGTCGGTGGTCCAGATGCCGCGGATCACCTCGAGCGCTTCGTCGAACAACTGCCCCCGTTCGTCGAAGTCCACGTTCAGCGCGGCGAACTCTCGCTTGAGGTAGCCAACGCCCACGCCAAGGATGAACCGGCCGTCGGAGAGCAGATCCAGCGTCGCACCGGACTTGGCCACCACGAACGGGTTTCGGTACGGCAGCACCACGATGTTCGGGATCAGCAGCAGCGTCGACGTCCGAGCCGCGGCGTAACCCATCGCAACGAAGGGGTCTAGCGCGTCGTGCCCGCCCGACTCCAGCCACCGCTGTGTGGGCGCCGGGTGGTCGGTGAACCCGAAGCCGTCAAACCCCGCCGCCTCGGCCGCGGCCGCGACGGTCGCGATGCCCGACCCGGTGACCAACTCCGGGTTGTAGGGATGGCTGTGCATCGGATGGGTGAACGTGAACTTCATCAAGGAGCCCCGCTTCAGAACATTCTTCTCGTTTTCCGAGAATGTCGTTACCATGCGAACGACGGAAAGTACAGCCTTCCCGCATTAGAAGAGGTCACGGTGGATGAGCGAGTTCGTGCTGAACCCGGCCCGGCACGGCCCGTTCCCTGGCCGCCTGGCACCCGAGACCGTCGCGGCCTACGCCGCCGCGACCGGTGATCACACCGCGGCGGTGTTGGACGGGCGCGCCGTACCTGCCGTGTTTCCGGTGATCCTGATCTTCACCCCGGAGGAGGCGGCCAGGTCCGACGTGCCTGAAGGCGTGTGGCAGCACGTCCGCGGCGGGGTGCACGGGGAACACGACATCGTGGTGCACCGACCGCTCGTTCCCGGTGAGCGTCTGGATACGTCGGCATGGCTCTCCGCGGTGCGGACGACTCGGGCAGGTACCCAGATCGTGGTGCAGTTCGAACAGGTCGACGCCGACGGCGCGGTCGCGGTCGAGCAGTGGTGGACGATGGTGCTGCTCGGTCTGCAGGGTGTCGCGGACCTGGGGACGATGCCGGGGGACCACCGGTTCACCGAAGATGCGCGAGCCCACCCGCTCGGGTCCGTCAGTCAGCATGTCGACAAGGACATCGCCCACCGGTACGCGGAGGTGTCCGGCGACTGGGCGGCGCACCACTTCGACATCGAGGCGGCGCGCGCGGCAGGTTTCGACTTCGTGTTCACCCACGGACTGTGCACGATGGCGATCTGCACACACCGACTGCTCGGCCTGCTGGGCGTCGAGGACCCGGCCAGGGTCCGGCGGATCGCCGTCCGGTTCGCGGCACCGACCCCGCTTGACTCTGAGCTGACGGTGAACGCCTTTGGCATCAACGAGAATTCGTTCGCCTTCGAGGCCGCTGTCAACGGCACGACCACCGTCACCAACGGAAGATTGGATCTGCGCCCATGAGCAAGCCCGAGATCGGCGTCTATCTACCCCAGATGGGCTTCACCTACGACCAAATCCTGCATCGCACACTGCTCTGCGAACAGCTGGGCATCGACTCGCTGTGGCTCTACGACCACCTCTACGGTCCAGGGGCGCCCGACTATCCCTCGATGGAAGCCTGGACCCTGGCCACGGCACTGCTCAGCCGTACCGAGCGCATTCGAATCGGACACATGGTGCTGTGCAACCAATTCCGTCACCCCGCGGTCCTGGCGAAGATGGCCACGACCCTGGATCAGATCTCGGCAGGCCGGCTTCAACTCGGCATCGGCAGCGGTTCGATCGAAGACGAGCACAACCGGGCAGGACTGGACTGGGGAACGTTCGGCGAGCGCTCCGAACGGCTGGGTGAGACGCTGGGGATCCTGCATCAGGCCTTCGCCAACGAGGTAATCGATTTCACCGGAAAGCATTTCACCATCCACGACATGCCGATCAAGCCCGGGCCGGTCCAGCAGCCGCGGCCGCCGATCGTCGTCGGCGGCGTCGGCGAGAAGTTCACGCTACCGCTGGTGGCGCGATACGCGGACGTCTGGAACGTGCCCACCTACGCGCTTGGCGAACTCGACCACAAGGTGTCGGTGCTGCGGTCGATCTGCGACGAGGTCGGTCGCGACCCCTCGACAATCGTGCTGTCGGTGGAGGCGGTGATGGCGCTGGCCCCGGACGACGCGTCGCTACCGGCGGTGCGGCAGCTCGCCGAGAAGCGGTTCGGGATACCGGCATTCGGCCTCAACGAAGGCGGCCTGATCGGCACGCCGCAGGCCATCGTCGACCGTCTCCACGAGCTGGTCGAGCTCGGCTTCGGGCAGATCGTGCTGTTCACCCACGACCGCGGGTCGGACGAGACGCTGGAGCTTCTGGCGTCGGAGGTGATCGCCCGCCTCTAGGCCCGCTGCTTGGCAGGCGGCGAATAATTCGGTCGCCCGAGCCCGAGTGCGTGCTGCGCGATCATGTTGCGGAAGACCTCGAGAGTGCCGCCGTAGATGCCAGTGGGCGACGCCAACCGGAAGATGTACTCCGCTCCCCCGTCATCTGCCGCGCCATCGGCGCCGACCGGTAGGCCCGACGCCGCGCCGAGGATGTCCATCAGATCGGGTGCGACGTCCCGCATGGTCTGAGCGATTGCCACGCGCCCGAACATCTCAGGGGTGCTCATGGCCGCCTCCATCTTCGCGATGCTTCGGCCCAGCCGGAATCTCACCGATTCGTCGTCGCCCGCAACAGCCGCGATCCTGTCAACCGCTTCGGCCAGCAGCAGGACATGCTCGGTCATCGCTGCGATCTTCTGCAAACCGTCGGCCTCACGTTCGACCGTGCCGTGCTCGTCGTTGAGCGCATCCCTCAGCACCGCCCAGCCACCGTTGACCTCACCGATGCGGTAGTTGTCGTCGACGCGCACATCGCTGTAGTAGGTGATGTTGGTGCGATCGCCGTCCACTGTGCGCAGGGGTTGAATCTCGACACCCGGGGTGCTCAAGGGGACCAGGAACATCGTCAGGCTCTGGTGCTTCGGCGCGTCCGGATCTGTGTTCGTGACCAGGAACACGTAATGCGCGTTGTGCGCGTTCGAGGTGAACATCTTGGAGCCGTTGATGATCCAGCGGTCGCCGTCGCGCGCCGCGCGCGTTTTGCACGTCGCGACGTCGGAGCCGCCCTCCGGCTCGGTGTAGCCGAGGCACAGCCGGAACTCACCGGAGAGCACCCGGGGCATCACTTCGTGCCTGAGCTCGGGTGAGCCGAACTGCAGGACAGCCCGCGCGACCATCGCCGTCGTGCCCCAATGGAACCACGGCGTGTGCGCTCGACCGATTTCGAGGTTCCAGATGCGTCGGCGCACCCGACTGAAACCGCCGTCGGCTTCATCCTTGAAATCGGCGGCCAGGTAACCGGCCTCGCCCAACGCCAAGTGCACGCTTTCGGCGAAGTTCTCACCCGTCTGACGGTCTCGGGCGATGACCTCGTCGGTCACGATCGTGTCCAGGAAGGCCCGCAACTCGTCCCGGAATGCCTGGTCCTCATCGGACAGCTCAACGCGTGAGAAATCCACGAACCCACCGTGACACTTTTTGGTGAATCTGTAAAGTGATCGGTACGCATGCACGGAAAGGCACCAAGTTGGGCATCGTCACGACGAGTTCGGAGACCGCGTTCATGTACCCGCCCGAGGTGGTGTACGACTTCGTCACGAACCCCACGAACTGGACGAAGACGTACCCGACGAGCACCCAGATCGGTGGCCTGCCCGACGAGCTGCCGTTGAAGGTGGGCGACACCTGGTATGAAGGCGGGCCCGAGGGCGGCGACAAGGTGACGACCTGGCATGTGGCCATCGCGATGCGCCCTACTCTGTTCGTCTTCACCTCAGTCGGACGCCTTCGTCACGACCGCAACGGCGACGGCGGCCGCGAGGGCAGGATCACCGTTCAGTACCACTTCACATGCCCCGGGCCGGACATAACGCTCTTCACGCGCACCATGACCATCGAGGCATACCGGTACGCACCGTTACCCGACAAGTACTTCATGATGGTCAATCCCGCCAATATCGAGGCGTACCACGCCGCGATCGCGCGGGAGCTGGCGGCGTAAGTCGGCGCATGAAATGCCATGGCGCGAAATCGGCAGAAGGCGCCCCATCGCGTCACATCCGCGTGGGCTCCAGTTGAGACTCGTGCAGTGCACGCCGCAACGCCGCACCCTGCAGTTCGAACAGCCGCTGGCTGGTTTCCCACTCCGGGTGCAGCGAGTCGAATCCGTGGCACGTGCCGGGGAAGACGTGCAATTCCGTGGCGACCCCCGCCCACATCAGGCGCAACGCATAGTCGACCGCCTCGTCGCGGAGCGGGTCGAGCTCCGAGCACGTGATCAAAGCGGCTGCGACACCTGCCAAGTCATCCGCGCGAGCAGGCACGGCGTCGACCGGTACCGATTCACCTGCCACATAGTGCTGCCACATCTGTGTCACCGCCGGACCGTCGAATCCCGGCGTCGTGGCGAATTCGTCCTTGGAAGGCATCGGGCGATCGTCGAGCACAGGCTGGTGCAGCAGCTGGAACACCACCGGTGGTGCGGTCCCATGGGCGGCCCGCAGAGCCAGCAGCGCCGCCAGCGCTGCTCCCGCGCTGCTACCCGCGACCGCCAGCCGGGTGGTGTCGATGCCCAGGCTCGCCCCGTTGTGGGCCACCCAGTCCAGCACGGCCGACGCATCGTCAACTCCGGCCGGATAGGGATCTTCCGGCGCCAACCGGTAATCGACGGAGATCACCGTGCAGCGGCCGCGTCGCGCGAACTCCACACACTGGCGGTGATCGGTGTCGAGATTGCCCAGCACGAAAGCCCCTGAGTGGCAATAGATCACGGCAGGCGCGGGCGCCGCTCCCCCGCGGTAGACACGCACAGGGATGGACTGGGCCTCGCGGTTCTCGATCTCGACGCCGACGGTGTTGACATCTCGGGACGCATCGGCTCGGCGTTGATTCAACGAGTCACGGACGACGCCGAGCACGCTCGCCGACAAGTCGGTCCGCGCCGCTGCGAATTGCCGAAGTGCGGGGTCGAGACGGTCCTCGAACATGACCGGTCACCTGCTCGCTGCCGAGCGTGCCGATGCCTCGACCGTGGCGATTTCGGCCGGCGGGTCGAAGGTGTAGTCGGCCGGCTTGAACCACCGCGTCATTTCCCAGAATGCGCGCGCGCTGCGCGGCCACTGGGTGACCACCCGCCCGTTCGCGGCGCGGAAGTAGTTGCTGCACCGTGTAAGCCACACGGTGCCCTCCATCCAGTCGTCGATCTTGGTGATGAAGTCCGCCATCGCTGCGGGTCGAACGGCGACATAGGCCTTGCGCTTGCGCCGCATGTGCTTCAACGCGCGCACGATGTAGCGGGCCTGCGCCTCCAGCATGAAGATCACGCTGTTCGAACCGACATTGGTGTTCGGCCCGTACAGCATGAAGAAGTTGGGAAAGCCCGGAACCGCCATGCCCAGATACGCATACGCGCCGTCGGACCAGGTTTCCCTCAGCGTCACCCCGCGCTCGCCTGCGACGTCGATCTGGCCGAGATAGTCCGCCGCCGCGTAGCCCGTCGCGCACAACACGACGTCGACATCCAGCTCGGTGCCATCGTCGGTCACCAGCGAATGCGCGCGCAGTGACCGTGCCGGGCTCGAGATCACCTCGACATGCGGCTTCGTCAACGCCTGCAGGTATTCCGTAGCGAAGACCAGGCGTTTGCAGCCGAACGGATGGTCAGGAGTCAGCTTGCGGCGCAGGTCTTCATCGGGAACCGTCGCTTCCAGTGAGCGCAGGGCGATGCCCTTGAACTCCTGCGTCTTGTCGCTTCCGTTCTCGATCACCGAGATGTTCGACTCGCTGCGCAGCCACAGCCGCGTCCGGTAGATCTTCTTGGCGAACGGAACGTGGTTGAAGAGCCACTTCTCCCGCTCGGTGTAGAGCCGGTCTGGCTTCGGCAGGATCCAGGTGGGCGACCGCTGCACCGAGTACACGTTCTTGGCCACCTTCGCCACCTCGGGTACCAGCTGCGCCGCGGTCGACCCGGTGCCCAGCACGGCCACCCGCGCGTCTCGCAGGTCGACAGCGTGATCCCAGCGCGCCGTGTGCATCAACGTTCCGGTGAAGGGTTCCTCCTCGTGGAGGTCGGGAAGTACCGGTTGGGTGAACAGGCCGATGGCCGAAACCACGACGTCGAACGTGAATCGCGCTCCGGCACTTGTGGTGAGATGCCATACCTTGCCGTCGGCATCCCAACGGGCCGAGGTGATTTCGGTGTTCAGCTGCAGGTTGGGGCCGAGCTCGTAACGCTGCGCGCAGCGTTCGAAATACTCCAGGATCTCGGGCTGCGCCGACCACATCCGCGACCAGTTCGCGTTGAGGTCGAACGAGTACGAATACAGGTGCGACTTCACGTCGCAGGCCAGTCCCTGGTAGGTGTTGATCCGCCACGTGCCGCCGACGCCGTCCTCGCGGTCGAAGATGGTGAAGTCGGAGAAGCCGGCCCTCCTCAGGAAGATTCCCAACGCGAGGCCACCTGGACCGGCGCCGATGATTCCGACCGACAATCTCTTGTCGCTCAACCGATTTGCAGGCATTGGCCTCCGTCGACGACGAGTTCCGAACCGGTGATGAACGACGCCTGCTCGGACACCAGGAACGCCACGGCGTCCGCGATCTCCGTCGGCGTGCCTATCCGGCCCAGCGCGGCGTGCGCCGCAAGGCGTGCCTGCGTCGCCTCGTCAAGCATCGGCGTTGCGACCGGGCCGGGAAACACCGCGTTCACGCGGATCCCCGATGCCGCCAGTTCGGCTGCGGCGGCTTGCGTCAGACCCCGCAGTGCCCATTTCGAGGAGCCGTATGCGATGTGGTTGGGGAACGGCCGGATGGCGCCGGTGCTGCAGGTGTTCACGATGGCCGCGCCGTGCGCCGTGCGCAGGTGCGGCAGCGCAGCGTGGATGCCGAGGAACGGGCCGAGGCAGTTGACACGCCAACTGCCCTCGAAACCCGCGGGCGTTTCGTCGGCCAGTGAAGCGCGGTGCAGCACGCCGGCGTTGTTGACCAGAGTGGTCAAGGCGCCGAACCGTTCGACTGTCGATGCCACCGCGGTTGCCCACTGGTCGGCGTCCGTAACGTCGAGCGGCACCGCGATGACGGCGTCGCCCAACTCGTCCACTGTCGCGGTGAGCTCGTCGGCAAGCAGATCGCAGGCCGCGACCCGGAAACCGTCCCTGTGCAGCCGCTTCACGATGGCCGCGCCCTGGCCACGCGCGGCGCCGGTCACCAGCGCGACGCGGTCGGTGCTCACTGGTACCCCCCGGCGGTCGTAGTGGGAGCTTGTTGCTCCGGCTGCGTGGTCGCCTCGGCGAGGTGTTCGGCCGCCCCGCGCCGCAACGACTGTGATTCCGACGCCAGCGTGATCATCCGGAAGCCCAGTTCGGCCATGGCCTTTCCGAGCTTGCCCGTGCCCGCGTGGATGCCGGTGACCAGACCCGCGGCCGAGGCGGTGGATTGCACGCGCGACATCGCATCGCGGACCGTCGGATTCGTCCACGCGTCGGCCAGGTCGTACCCCAGCGAGATCGCCAGGTCCGCCGGGCCGACGTACACACCCGTCAGCCCAGGCACCGCACAGATTTCGTCGACGGCCGAGAGTCCTTGCGCCGTTTCGATCATCGCGAACACGATCACCCTCGCCTCGAGCGCGGCGGGGTCGTGCCCGAGGCTCGCCCGCAGCGGCCCGAAGCTGCGTAGCCCTGCGGGCGCATAGCGGGTGGCCGCGACGGCGGCGGCAGCCTGTTCGGCCGACTCGACCATCGCGATGATGACCGCATCGGCGCCGGCGTCGAGGACCCGGCCGATCGGTGCCGGATCGGCCGACGGCAGCCGCACCGCGGTCGCGACGGGAACGTGCTCCAGCCCGCGCAACAGCAGCGCGACGTCGGCGTCGTCCAAATAGCCGTGCTGGACGTCGAATCCGACGTAGTCGTACCCGGCGTTGGCGAACTCCTCGGGACCGATGATCGTCGGGCCCACCACCCATCCGCCCCACACCTGCTCCTTGCCGGCCAACGCTTGCTGCAACCTGCTGAGCGTCATTCGACGAGCGCTATCTTGATACGCTCCGGCGTCGGGCGGCAGGCCAACTCGAACGCGGCCTGCACCTCGTCGACACCGAAGGTGTGGGTGACATATGCGGTAAGCAACTCGGGATGCTTGCGGGCGAACTCGTTGGCGGCACAGAGGACGCGCCGACGGTCCAGTGTCACACCGGATTTGAGGGTCAGATTGTTGCGTAACATCGTCTTCATGCTGATCGGGTAGCTGTCGTCGTCGGGCACTCCGAAGTAGAAGACGGTGCCGCCGAACGCGGCCGCCTCGACGGCGTGCCCGAGCGTGGCGACCTGATGGCCGACGGCCTCGATGACGATGTCGGGCCGGTCGTCAGTGTCCAAATGGCTCACCCAGCGGTCACTCGTCGCACGGACGATGGTGTCGACGCCGAACTCCTTTCCGATTCCGTCACGGTCGATAGGATCCACGCCCGTGACGTGGCGGGCGCCCAGAGTCTTTGCCGCATAGGAGAACAGCAGTCCGATCGAGCCCTGCCCGATGACGGCTACGTGGCTGCCCTTGATGTCGGGCAACTGTTCGAGCGCATACAGCACACAGGCCAATGGCTGCAGCGCCACGGCATGTTTCGGAGCCAGTGAGGGATCGTATGGGGCCAACCCGTCGCCGTCGGTCACGACGTATTCCATCAAGCCGTCGAATCCGGATGCCCAGCCGACGACCCGATCACCGACGCCGTGGCTTCGGTGGCGGCTCGCGATCACCTCGCCGACCACTTCGTGAACGGGGAAGCCGTCCATCTCGGCGGCGCTGATTCCGGTATCACCGGGAAGCCGGCCCTTCGCACCGCGGAAGCCGGGCAGGTCGCTGCCGCACACGCCCGCGGCGAGGAACCGCAGCAGCACCTGACGGTCACCGAGACTCTCCGGCGTCTTCTCCGGAATGTCGACTCGCTCAAAGGTGTACGGCGCGGTCAGCCGGTAAGCCCACATCGTCAGACCTCCACCGGGATGTTGTTCCAGCCCCACTGGAAACTCGACGGCGGTCGCGATGCGGCCGCGGTGTCGATGCGCCAGTCGTCAACCCTCTTCAGCCATTCGGTCACCATGATCGCGATCTCCAGACGCGCAAGATGCACGCCAAGACAGAAGTGTTGCCCGCGGCCGAAGGCCAGCAGGCGCTCGATGGGCCGATTCCAGACGAAGTCGTCGGGGTTGGCGTATTCGCGCTCATCGCGGTTGGCCGATGCGAGCAGCGTGATGATCCGCTGCCCCGGTTCGATCGTGGTGCCGTGGATCGTGAACGGCCTGCGCACGGTGCGGGCAAACCATTGCGCAGGCGCGCAGTACCGGATCATCTCCTCGCGCGCGACGGGCACATTGGCGTCCAGATCGGCTCGCACGGCGGCGAGTTGGTCAGATCGCCTGCCCAGCTCCCACAGTCCGTGCGCGACGATCTTCGGCACGGTTTCCGTTCCGCCGATGAATGCTCCCAGCATCTGGGTGGCGGCCTCGATGTCGTTGAACGCGGAGCCGTCGGGCAACCGGTAGTCGATCAGGTTGTCGACGATTGTCTGTTCGCCATCGGACTGGTCGGCGCGGCGGCGCTGGACGATCGGGATGAGGTACTCGAGGTAGCCAGGCCGCGCGTTGGCGACCTCCACGCCGCTGCCCGGCTGCGCCAGGCTGCCCGCGTTCACGGTGGCAAGTACCTCGGGGGCAAGATCGACGGGCAGGCCGAGTATTTCGCACACTACCGATGCCGCGACGATGCCGCCGTACTCCTGCGTCAGGTCGAACGCACCGCGCGGCAACAGTTCGTCGAGCCGCTCGTTGGCCAGGATGCGGATCCGGTCGGCGAGTGTGGACACAGACTTCGGCCGGAACGGGCCCGCTGTGCAGCGCCGCACACCGTCGTAGATCGGGGCATCGAAGTTGGCGTGGAACGGCATCGGGTGCAGCGGCGGATCGGGCACCGGCCCATCGTTGCGCTGCGCCAGAACCGTAGCGGCGGGCAGTGTTCCCTCCGACGGCACAAAGGTGCCGTCGTTGATCTCCAGCACCTGCCAGATGTCGGAGAAGCGCGAGAGGGCGTACGTATCCCACTTGTCGATGTTGTAGACGGGGTGTTCGTCACGCAGCACCCGGTAGTACGGCAGCGGATCGGCCATCACCGCCGGATCGAACGGGTCGTACGAAAAGTTTTGGAGCACTAGCGCGTTCATTGCAGCGGTGACGGGGGCAAGGCCTGCAGGATCGAATCCTCCCAGCCATCACGCAGGGCGGGCGCGACGCTCATCCAGGTGACGATCTCGGCGGGCGGACTGTCTTTCCACGACGGGTAGTGGTTGGCGAAGCAGTCCCAGTCGCCGTCGAGCGCCCAGTAGTGGATCACCTCGTTGAACCGGAACGTGGTGATGAACGAGCCGAGCCACCGCTTGCCGGTGCGCTCCGACCAAGGCACGTAGAGCCGCTCGAGTTCCCGGATGTAGTCGTCCTGGCGGCCGGGTTTGGTCTCCATGATCTCCTGGATGACAAGGCCCGCGCGGAAGTTCGACTCCTTGAGCTCAGCGAGGGTCTTGTTGCTCGCGCCGGCGTACATGATGCGGCCCTCGCCAGATGCCCCGATCTCGGAGAGGAACGTCGCCCATTTCGCTGCGGACTCCTCGTGGCTGCCGCCGCGAGCCTGCGCCTTACCGATGCGCGCGTAGTCGGCGAACGCGTCGATCTCCCAGATGATCGTGACCTGTGGCCAGTGCCCGTTGTACGGCGTGGCCTCCCAGACGGCGAACAGCCGGGCGCCGAGCTCTTGCATCATCGGCTGGTAGACGTCGCTGAACACCTCTGTGAAGCGATCGCCACGTCCCGACCCCAGTTCGATCGTCTCGTGCAGATACAGAAGCGTGTGGCTGTGGTAGCGCTTCATGTCCATGACCAGCACCCGGTTGACATTGGCACCTAGCGAGCGTGACACTTATGGCGTGATTTGTAAAGGTGCGACGCTGACGTCGCTGGCCAACGGATTCTGCTTCGGCGAAGGCCCGCGGTGGTTCGAGGGGTTGCTGTGGTTCTCCGACATGCTCGGAGAGGCGGTGCACACCGTCAACCTGCACGGGGACATGACCAAGCTGCCGTTGGCGGGCCACGCACCGTCCGGTCTGGGCTTCCGTCCTGACGGGTCGCTGTTGATCGCCTCGACCGAGAATCGCCAGGTACTGCGCTATGACGGCGGCACCGTCACGGTGTTGGCCGACCTGTCCGACGTCGTGCCGGCGGACCTGGGCGACATGGTGGTCGACGAGGCAGGCCGCGCCTACGTCGGATCCCAGGCTCGTGAGGGCGGCGCCATCGTGCGGGTCGCGCCCGATGGCACGTCGGCGAACGTCGCCCAGGATCTCGCCTTCCCGAACGGCATGGTCATCACACCCGACGGCAAGACGCTGATCGTCGCCGAGTCGATCGGCCGCAAGCTGACCGCGTTCACGATCGGTGCCGATGGGTCGTTGTCCGATCGCCGGATCTTCGCCGATGGACTCGAAGGTGCGCCCGACGGCATCACACTCGACGCCGAAGGCGGAATCTGGACGTCGATGACGCTGGCCAACCGGTTCGACCGGATCGTCGAGGGCGGCACGGTCACCGACCGCATCAACATCGGTGATCGCATCGCGATCGCGTGCACACTCGGCGGACCGGCGCGCCGCACACTGTTCCTGCTCTCGGCCACGAGCGCCTATCCGCAGCGATTGATCGGCACCAAGCTGTCTCGTCTAGATGCCATGACCGTCGACATCCCGGGCGCCGGGCGTCCCTGAAAGGTGGACATGTCGGACTCGTACTACGAACTGATCGACGAAAGCGATTCGCGCGGCGAGAAGTTCGCGGCCACGGATCTGGTGCGAAGCACATGGTCGGCCGCGATCCAGCACGGGGCGCCGGTCTCGGCGCTGCTGGTTCGCGCGCTCGAGCGCTGCGAGCAGCGCGACGACACGCGGTTGAGTCGTGTGATGGTTGACCTATTCGGCGGCGTCCCCGCCGAGGGCGATCTGTGGGTGCGCTCTCGAATCGAGCGCTCCGGCAAGCAAATCGAGTTGGTCGGCGCCGAGATGCTGGCACCCGGGCCTGATGGCCAGCCGCGGCCCGTCGCGAAGGCCAGCGGATGGCGGCTGAAGACCGTCGACACCCCGGAAATCATTCATGCGCCTGCCCCGCCGTTGCGGCCGCTGTCCGACACCCACAGCCGGGGGTTGGCCGACAGGTGGGACCGCAACTACGTCCACAGCGTTGATTGGCGATGGTTGACCCAACGTGGCGACAGCGGCCCCGGGGAGTCGTGGCTCAAGCCGACGGTCGATCTCGTCAAAGGCGAGACCATGACGCCGTTGGAGCGTTTGTTCACGGTCGCCGACGACGCCAACGGCATCGGCCCGCAGATCGATATCAGGAAGTGGACGTTCATGAACACCGACCTGGTCGTTCACATCCACCGGATTCCCGATGGCGAGTGGATCGGCATTCGCGCGGAGACCAACTACGGCCCCGACGGTATCGGCACCACGATCGGCACGCTCTTCGACGAGACAGGTGCCGTCGGTGCCATCCAGCAGTCAGTGCTGGTCCGCCCGATGCCTAGCCGCTCGAAATAAGGTGATCGCGGCTGAGGTCTGCGACCGCTGCGACGCCCATCAGCGTCAGCGTCCGCCGGATCTCGTTGGCGAGGATGTCCAGCACCGCTGACACACCATCGCCGCCCGCGACGGCCGATGTGCCTATCGAACTGATCCTCAACTGCGCGCGCCCCGGCGCGCACCGCCTTGGATCTAGGTCGTTTCCTGCCGCGCGGTACGGCTCTTGAGCGACTTGATGCGCTGATGCGCGCTAGACCCTTCTCGGCAGAAGAGGTGCTGCTACTGGCCATACGCTATCGCGGTGCACGCGGCGTCCGTCTACTGAAGGACGTGCTGCCATTGGTCGAGGGCGGCGCCGCCTCACCGAGGGAAACTGCGCTGCGGCTGCTGTTCGTCGACGCCGGCCTGCCCAGGCCCACAACGCAGATACCGATCTACGATCACGACGGCAATTACTTGCGGACCGTGGATATGGGCTGGGAGGAGGTGATCCGACAGGCATGGCATGCGATGGTCTCGCGGGGCTGGCGGCCCTAGCATCGGCGCTAGTCGACCAGCCGCAAAGCCGCTGCTGGACACTGTGTTACGGCCTGCTGCATGCGATCGCGGTCCGACTCCGGCCGTTCATTCTCCTGAATCAGCACAGTGCCGTCGTCTTGCACCTCGAACACGTCATCGGCGATCGATTCGCAGATGCCGTGCCCTGTGCACTTATCGAGGTCGACTTCGACCCGCATGATCTCTCCTACTGGACGAACGCCGGAAGGCGCTTGACTCCGTGAACGAAGCTGCTGTAGAGCAGGTCGGGCTCACCGAACTCGACGGTCTTCAGCCGAGTCAGCAACTCCCGGAACAGGTTCCGCAGCTCCGCCTTCGCCAACTGGTTACCAAGGCAGAAGTGCGGCCCGCCGCCGCCGAAACCCAGATGCGGATTGGGTGAGCGTTGCAGGTTGAACCTGGCTGGCTCGTCGAAGACCGCATCGTCGCGGTTCGCCGAGCAGTAGAACAGGCCGACCTTGTCGCCTGCGCTCACCGGCTGCCCGTTGATCTCGGTGTCCTCGGTGACGAAGCGGGCGAACTGCAGGACCGGAGAGGACCAGCGCACGAATTCCTCGATGGCCGGGCCGATTCGGTCCTCGAAATCCTCCATCAGCCAGGCACGCTGATCCGGGTTGTCCACCAGCGCCAGCATCGCGTGGGTCGTGCTCTGCTTGGTCGTGTCATTGCCGGCCGACGCGAGCAGGATCAGGAATGCGCCGATCTCCTCGTCAGTCAGCCGATGCCCGTCGACCTCCGCGTTGACGATGCTCGTCATCAGGTCGTCGCCGGGGTTGGCGCGCCGGAACTTCGCCAGTTCCTGACCGGTGGTGTTCAGCAGCATGATCTCGTTGACCGTGTCCTGCGCCCGCTGTTCGATGCTGCTGTACTCGTCGTCGCTCATCCCGAAGAGCTTTTCGGCGGCCTTCGCCACGGCCGGCTGGTCGGCCGTTGGGACGCCGAGCATCTCCATGATCGTCAGCATCGGCAGCCGGGCCGAACAGGCTTCGACGAAGTCGATGTCGCCTGCGCCGATGAGATCGTCGACGATGCCGACGGCGCTCTTGTGGATCTGCTCTTCGATCTGACGCACGTTTCGCGGCGTGAACGCCGAACTGATCAGGCGCCGGTAGGTCGCGTGCCGCGGCGGATCCATCGTCAGGAAGAACGACGCGAAATGCTGGATCTCGGCGGGCATGGGATCGAGCGCCACACCCTGGGCCGAGGTGAACACCTCGGTGTGCTGGCTGACGTAGGCGATGTCGGCGCGTCGCGTCAGCGCCCAGTAGCCCGGCTCCTCCATGGGAAACATCGACGGGAACGGCCGGTGCCAGGTCAGCCCATCACCGGCCCGTAGCTGCGCGAACGTCTCATCGCGCACCGCGAACGGCTGACTCCAGAAGTCGTGGGAGGTGATATCCATCGGACTGTACTCACGCGCCTGCACCGGTGCCGCTGTCACAGAATCAGCGTGACACTTCGACGAAAATTTGTAAAGCTATGGCGATGAAGGAAGCGTTAGCCGTAGCCGACCACTCGACGCGGGAGCGGATACTGGCCGCCACCGCCGAGGTGCTCGGCCGCAACGGCATGACGAAGCTGAGCCTGTCCGAGGTCGCGCTGCAGGCGGGCGTGTCGCGGCCGACGCTGTACCGCTGGTTCGCATCGAAGAGGGAGTTGCTCGATGCGTTCGTCATTTGGGAGCGGCAGTTCTACGAACGCGCTGTTGCACGGGCGACAGCGGGCCTTCCAGATGACGAAAGGCTCGACGCGGCGCTGCAAGTCATCGTCGAGTATCAGCAGTCGTATCCCGGCCTGCGCATGATCGACATCGAACCCGCGCAGGTCATCAAGCGGCTGTCGCAGGTCATTCCGCTGATGCGGGGAAGGCTGGAGCGCCTCGCGACGGGGCCTGACCCCGCCATCGCCGTGGAGACCGCCGTCCGCGTGGCGATTTCGCACTATCTTGTGCGCAGCGACGATGACGACGACTTCCTGAATCAGCTTCGGCACGCCGCGCGCGTGAAGCACTTCGCGCCAGGAGGCACGTCATGACGATTCCGGCGCGCGTTGAGGACCTCACTCCCGAATGGTTCAGCGAGATCCTGGACAGCCCGGTCGGGGGCGTGGAAATCCTCGACGCCCATTCCGGCACCACAGGGCGCGCCCGCGTAAGGCTCACCGCGTCGTCGGACGTGCCCGACACGCTGTTCGTGAAACTGCAGCCGTTCGTCGAACAACAACGAAAGTTCCTGCGGCAGATCGGCCTCGGGGTGGCGGAGGCCCGCCTGTACGCCGCCGTGGGCAATGAGCTTCCGGTGCGAGCGCCCCGTGTGTGGCACGCCGACTCTGACGCGGCCGAGGGCGCATTCGTGATGGTGCTAGAAGATCTCGACGCCTCGGGGTGCCGCTTCCTGCGCCACTCGGACGACGACATCCTCGACGTCGCCGACTCGCTGATGGAGGAACTGGCGACGCTGCACGCCGCGTATCGGCACCGCGATCTATCGTGGCTGCGCACCCCGTCGGGCATGCGGCGCAAACCCGACGATCCCGAAACCGCCGTCCGCCGAGTGCAATTCATCGTCTCGGCGCTGGATCAGTTCGCCGCGGACATGCCGCCGGTCTTCCGTCGGCTCGGCGAACTGTACGGGGCCCGTTCGCTCGATATCATCGCGTTGTTCAACGAGGGTGATCGCACGCTGATCCACGGCGACACCCACAGTGGAAACCTGTTCGTCGATTCAGGCCGCACCGGCTTCTACGACTGGGCCGTCGCGGGGCGCGGGCCGGGCGTGCGCGACGTCGCGTACTTCCTGTGCAATTCGCTTCCGGTCGAAACCCGTCGCGCTGAGGAGAAATCGTTACTCGCGCAATACCGTTCGGGCCTGGCGCGGCACGGCGTGACGCTCGAGGAGCACACCGTCCACGAGCAGTACCGGTTGTTCTCGGTGTACTCGTGGATCGCCGCAGCCTCGACGGCGGCGATGGGCTCGCAATGGCAACCGATCGACGTGTCCCTGGCGGCGATGACGACTACGACGCTGGCCATCGAGGACCTCGACGCCGTCGGACTGCTCGAGGAGCGGCTCGGGGCTGCCTAGTGCGCCGCCTGCAGGGCGCGGATGCGTTCGTCACGGGGCATGACAGGCCCGTCCTCCAGTTTCTCGGAGATCCCGAGATCGGCCAACCCCACCTGCGTGAGCAGCGAAATGCCGTGCGCGTTGAGGAGGAAACGCTGATCGTCGGTGACTCCGTCGTCGAACAGCATGGATCCGATCAGGCAGATCACCGCCATCTTGAACGCGTTAAGCGCCCGATACCACTCGCGATTGCGTGTACTGATGCCAGAGACTTCCTCGTAGCGCGCGAGGAAGTCATCGATCGTCGGCGCGGACGGGTGACTGGTGATGCCCACCGGCTGCATCCAAAGCAGCTCCATCCAGCCGATGTCGGTGAGCGGATCACCGACGGTCGTCATCTCCCAGTCGAACACGGCACTGACCTCATCACCGACGAACGCGAAGTTGCCGGGTTTGGCGTCGCCGTGAACGAGCGTCACCGTCGGACAGGGTTGAGGTTTGGTTGCCCGAAGCTCCTCCAGCAGTCGCTCGAGCGCAGGCAGCGATCCGCGCTGGACTCGGTGCATTTCGCCAGACCAGTGGTCGAGCTCGCGGTCGAGATGGGTGGCTTCTTCGGTGAGGGAGTCGAGGCCCGTTGCGGAAAGGTCGACGGTGTGGATCGCCGCCAGCTGGTCGGCCATGCTCAGGCACATGCGCCGGATGCGCTCAGGTGTCGCATCCTGCGGAGCCGCCATCTCGTACACCTCCCCGGCCACGCGCTCCATGACGAAGAACGGCCGTCCGAGGACGTCGCCGGACTCTTCGAGCCACAGCGCACGCGGTGCCCGCACCGAAGTGTCGTCCAGCGCCCGTAGAATGCCGAACTGCGCTCTCAGGTCGTACGGCTCGAGCAGCGCAGGCGGGCGGGGACGCAAGCGCAGCACGACATCTCGCCGCTCGCCACCCGTCACGATAGTGAGCACCATCATCTCCGCGGAGTGTCCGAATTCGACGCGATCGAGCCCCTCGATCCGAACGTCGTGATTTGGCAGCTGCGTACGCAGCCAGGCCGTCAGCTTGTCATGCGATTCGCTCATGTGTAGGAGACCTTGTAGTCGGATTCTTCGGTCAGACCGAGCTCGGGCCATACACCGCCGATCAGGCTTTCCATGATCCCGTAGCCGACGGCGTCGCTGTCGCGGACACGTATCGGCGTGTCCCGGAATTGCCCCAGCTTGGGGAGGTTTTCGTCGCTCCAGCAGTCCGCGATGTACTCACCGTCGACGTGCAGCGCGCCCTTCCGCGACCCGTGCTTGTGGCCCTCCCATGCGCCGTAGCCGCCCGTCTTGAGAAAGAAGCCGGAGTCGCCGAGTGTTTCCACCTCGATGACACGTTCCTCACCGGACTCCATCGTGATCAGCAGTTCGCCGCCCGTCACGAAGCGAGTGCGGGTGTCGTAGCTGATGCGCGGGCGCACACTGCGGACGGGCGTCTGGGTGCCGTTCGCGTCGTTGATGTAGGCCGAGCTGTACTCCCAGGCTCCCTCGACCATGAAAATGGCCGTCTCGTAATACGTTCCGTCCGGACGCCGGAAGAACGCAGGCGACCATTTCATGCCGCCGCGGATGCCCTTCGGGAGCTCAGGCGATGGGATGAGGTCGGTGAGTGGCACACCGATCGCCTGCCGAACTCCCCAGGAGTGGTCGCGGAAGCCGAACCACTCGTCGGGGTTGACGTCAAAGGTTTCGCCGTGGACCGTCACTGTTCCTGATGCCCAACCACCTTGGTGGTAGCGGATGACGTCGACGTCGATCCTGCCCGTGCGGCGGTTTCGGACCAGGTTGCGCTCCTCGAAGAACGGCGGCGTCACGGCGGACAACACGATGTCGAACGAGATCGGCTGGACGTCATTGGGCTCGAGCCGGAACCGGATCTGTTTGAGCGGTTCGACGATTTCGAGATGGATAGGCCCGATCGCGGATTCCTCAGGCGCAGAGGCCAACTCACGGCTGCCCCGCACTGTCCATTGCTCCTTGCCTCGGGATACGCCACCGAAGCCGTCGATGATCCCTCGGTTCTGGTACTTCCCGAGGCCGAAGTCCACCTGCAGTGACCCGTCGGTCTTGGCTATCGACGCCCAGATCTTTTCCGTCCACGCCATGTCGGTCTGCGACAGCGTCGCGAAGGTGTCGACGATCTGGTGGTTCAGGCCCTCGTCAGCGCCGAGCAGTGGGCCGATGTCTTTCATCGCCATTCGTCGTCAACTCCTCGCTGAACATGTGCTTGCGCCAAGTGGTTTGGTCGGTGTGAAGACAACCGGCATTGAGTCGAGTCCGCTGACGAGGTTCGCAGGCCGCAACGGCAGTGCATCGTCGGTGGCCAGCCGAAGATCGGGCGTTGACGAGTTTGCGCCGCCGACGTCGGGATCGTCCATGTCGATCATCTGCGGTATCGGCGGCACATGATTGGGACGGATGCCGCCGGCGCTGGAAAACAGCTCGGGATTGCGCTCGGCAGCGAGCACCGCGCGATACGAGGCTGCGCCGGCCAGGCCGTTGCGGTCGCGAAACACGGGCTGGTGGGTGCGCATCCACTGGTAGGCGGTGTGAGAGTGGCCTGCGTAGAAGGTGCCATCGGTCAAATCGACGTCCGCGCGAGCGACCGCCTCCAACTCCACCGTCACCCGCACAGCGTGACAGTATTGCCTTAATGTGTAAAGGTGGCGTTTCGGAGTTCGGCGAGAATCTCCTCGGTGTGTTGGCCGAGTCGCGGCGCGGCCGAGCGCGGCTCCCACGGCGTGCCGTGGAAATCGGCAGGCGTCGCCACCATGGGTCCGCCAGCGTCTCCGTCCGGCACATACACCACGCCTCCCGCCGCGTGGAATTGCTCGTCGGCCACGACGTCCTCGATGGAGTTGATCGGCGCCCAGAAGAAATCCGACTCTGTCGCAAAGACTTTCGCCCATTCGTCCAGCGGTTTGGCCACGAAGATCGCGTCAAGATCACCGATGAGTTCGGTCGCGTTGGCGGCGCGCGACCGTCCTGTGGCGAACCGCTCATCGCTGAGCCATTCGGGCCGTTCGACGGCGCGGCACAGCGCAGGCCAATGACGATCGCCCTGCAGGCCGACGATCCAGAACCGCCGCCCGTCGCCTGCCGTGTAGTTGTTCATGCACGGGTTGCCCATGGTCTCGCGCTGGCCGATCGCGATGGAATGCCCCGTCATCAGGAAGGTGTTGAGGTCGAAGCTGACGGTGTACGCACCCTGCCGGTACAGCGAGGTGCTGACCAACTGCCCGTTCCCTGTGCGGCCTCGCGCTACCAGGGCCGCACAAACCGCCCCGGCCAACGTCATTCCCGCCATGTGATCGCCCATGCCACCGCGCTGAAACGGCGGCGTGTCGCCCGGCCGGGTCAGCAGGTGCGCCAGGCCGGCCCGTGCCCAGAACGCCGCGACGTCGAAGGCAGCGCGGCCGGCGTCGGGCCCGCTCTCGCCGTACCCGGTGATCAGGCCGTACACCAGCCGGGGATTGCGTGTCGCCACCGTCTCGAAGTCCAAACCTGTGCGCTTCAGGGCTCCTGGGCGGATGTTGGTCAGGAAAACGTCTGCGCCGTCAAGTAATTCGTATGTCGTGGCGCGACCGCCGTTGGTCGCCAGGTCGAGCACGATGCTGCGCTTGCCGCGGTTGTCCATCTCGAATGGCGGGCTGAGGCCGTCCTCGATGCCGAGCATCCTGCCGAACATGCGCGCGGGATCGCCGTCAGGCGGCTCGATCTTGATGACGTCGGCGCCCCAGTCGGCGAGTATTCCGCCGGCCGCCGGACCGGCTACCCAGACGCCGAGTTCGACGACCTTGATGCCCTCCAGCGGTCCGGCCATCATCACCCCTTCCGGGAGCCACTTTACAATTCGCGCCAGTTTTGTAAACATGGCGGGATGAATCGGGTTCCGCCGATCGTCGGCCTGGCGTCGCATCTGGGCCGCGGTATACAACGTATCGCCACCGACGCGGTCGTCGGCCGCGTTCGATCACTGCCTCGCACCGTCGGCGATCTCGACGCCAAGGCGCTCTCGCAGATCATGGGGCGCAAAGTGACGTCGGTGTCGATGATCGGCGGGGACGCGGGCACGTCGTCGCGAGCACGGCTCGCGCTCACCGGCGACGGCGTACCCGATTCGGTCTTCGTCAAGATGCCCGCCGAAACCGTTGCCACCCGGCTGATGGGCGAACTGGGCCGTCTCGCCGCAACCGAGACCCGGTTTTACACCGAGCTTTCGCCGGAACTGAAAGGCCTGCCCACGGCCTACGGGTCAGCGGTCGACCCACTGACCGGCCGCTTCGTGCTCGTGCTGGAGGATCTGGCGGTCGACGACTGCGAGTTCCCCGACACCTTGCATCCGTTGAGCAAGGACCAGGCCGCCTCGATCGTCGAGCTGCTCGCCCGTCTGCACGCCGCATTCTGGGCCCGCGTGCCCGGCTGGCTGTACACCGCGTCGGCCGACAGCACCTCGCTGCTCGTCGGTCTCCTGCTCAAGACGTCCGCCCGGCGCCTCGCCGAACGCACCGACATCCCCGTCGACAACGGCCGCTTCATCGACGAGAACTACCGCGCGGTGGCGCGGCTCATCGACACGCCACCGCACACGGTCATGCACGGCGACGCACACCCCGGCAACGTCTACTTCCGAAACGGTGAGGCGGGGCTGCTCGACTGGCAGGCCGTGCGGCGCGGCCACCCCAGCCGCGAACTGGCGTACACGCTGATCACGAGCATGACCACCGCGGATCGCCAGGTCTGCGAGCGCGAACTGCTCGACGAGTACCGCCGGGTGTTGGCAGGCGCGGGTGGTCCCGAACTCGACCGCGACGAGCTGTGGCGCCGCTACCGACAAGGCGCGCTCTACGCGTATGTCGCGGCGCTGATCACCGCAGGCATGGGCGGTATGCAGGCGGCGGACATTGCGATGGAGGGCATTCGCCGCGGTGTCGCCGCACTAGAAGACCTCGACACGGTCTCGTTGCTGGCGAAGTCACTGTGATCGACCATCTAGGATCATTTGGAGCAAAGGATTGGGGTCGGGGGACGTGAACGAACCGCTACACGACACATACGGAGGCGTTGAGGACACCTCGACGAGGCACCGGATCCTCGTCGCGACCGCGGAAGTGCTCGCTCGCAGCGGCCAGACGAAGCTGAGCCTCTCGGAGGTGGCGCTGCAGGCCGGTGTCTCCCGGCCCACGCTGTACCGGTGGTTCGCCTCCAAGGGTGAACTGCTCGACGCGTTCGGCGTCTTCGAACACGAGATGTTCGACACCGGCATGAGCCGGGCGACGTCCGGCCTGCGAGGGACGGAGAAACTCGACGCCGCGCTGCGGTTCATCGTGCAGTACCAGCAGTCGTACTCCGGGGTGCGGGTGGTCGACATCGAGCCCGAGGTGGTCATCGCCCAACTGGGCAGAGTCATGCCGGTGATGCGGGCGCGCCTGCAGAAGCTGATGCCAGGGCCGCACGGGGCGGTCAGGGCCGCGACGGCGATCCGGGTCGCGATCTCGCACTACATCGTGCGCAGCGACGATGGCGACCAATTCCTCGCGCAGCTTCGCCATGCCGCCGGGATCAAGCCGAACGGGTGACACTTCGCCAATAGTTTGTAAAGCTGTCTCCCATGACGGGAGTGCAGACTGAATCCGGCGTGCTCGCCGGTGACGAGCGGATGCTCATTGACGGCGAATTGCAGATCACAAGCAGCAAAGCGACATTCGACGTCGTCCATCCGGCAACCGAGCAGGTGGCAGGTCAGGCGACTGATGGAACGGTCGAGGACATGGCGCGCGCGGTCGGGGCGGCACGCCGGGCCTTCGACGAGACCGACTGGTCGCGCGATCTGGAGTTCCGCTACCACTGCCTGGCCCAGCTGCACGACGCGTTGGAACGCAACAAGGAGCGGCTGCGGCGCGTCCTCATCACCGAGGTCGGCTGTCCCGTCACGGTGACGGGCAGCCAGATCGAGAGCCCGATCGAGGAGGTCAAGCACTGGGCCGAGCACGGACGGGCCTTCGAGTACCTCGTCGACAACGGGGTGCACGAGACGCCGCTGGGCCCGGCCAGGCGCAAGATCCACTACGAGCCGGTCGGTGTCGTCGGCGCGATCACGCCGTGGAACGTGCCGCTGTACCTCAACATCGCGGAGACGGTGCCCGCGCTGATGGCGGGCAACACCGTCGTACTCAAGCCCGCGCAGCTCACGCCGTGGTCGGGCAGCGAGTACGGCCGAATCGTCGCGGAGGAGACCGATATCCCGGCGGGGGTGTTCAACGTTGTGGTGGCAGGCGCGAACGAGGTGGGCGCCGCGCTGTCGGCCGACCCGCGGGTGGACATGATCACGTTCACCGGCTCGACGGCGACCGGCAGGGCGATCCTGGCGGCCGGCGCTCCGACGGTGAAGAAGACGCTGCTGGAGCTGGGTGGGAAATCGGCGCACATCGTGCTCGACGACGCGGACTTCAATTCGGCGCTGCCGTTGGCGGCGATGATGGCGTGCGTGATGTCCGGGCAGAGCTGCATCCTGCCCAGCCGGATCCTGTTGCCGCGCAGCCGCTATGAGGAGGGACTGGCCATCCTGAAGGGGGCCATGGAGAACTTCCCGGTCGGCGACCCGTGGACTCCTGGCAACATGCAGGGGCCGCAGATCAGCGAGACGCAGCGGCAGAAGGTGCTCGGGCTGATCAAGAGCGGTCTCGACTCGGGCGCGCGGTTGATGACGGGCGGCGGCATCCCTGAGAACCTGCCGACGGGTTACTACGTGCAGCCGACGCTGTTGGCCGACGTTGATCCCGACTCGCAGGTCGCGCAGGAGGAGATCTTCGGCCCGGTGCTGACCGTGACGCCGTATGACGGCGACGACGATGCTGTTTCGATCGCGAACAACACGATCTACGGGCTGTCCGGTGAGGTCAGCAGCGCCGACGTGGATAGGGCGTTCGAGGTGGCCAAGCGGATGCGCACGGGCAACGTGACGATCAACGGCAAGAGCCACTTCGGGATCGGCAGCCCGTTCGGCGGCACCAAGCAGAGCGGGCTCGGCTATCGGAACGGCGAGGAGGGCTATAAGGAATACCTCGAGGCCAAGACGATCGGCATGCCGGACACGGCGGCGCCGTGAATCAGCCGGAGTGATGGACGAGGTCGCGATCGCCGCCCTGTTGTACCGGTATGCCAGGGCCGTCGACACCAAGGACTGGGAGTTGTATCGCTCGGTGTTCACCGACGACGCGCACATCGACTACTCGTCGGCGGGCGCTGTCGTGGGTGGCCGCGATGAGGTCGTCGACTGGTTCGCGGCGAACTTCGGGGTGATCCCGTGGAGCATGCACTACATCACGAACATCGAAAGCGACGTCGACGGCGATACCGCGAAGGTGCGGGCGATGTTCTACAACCCGATGCAGTTGCCGGGGATGGCGGAGATGAGCTATTGCGGCGGCTACTACCACCACGAACTGGTGCGAACACCCGACGGGTGGCGAAGCCGTCATCTCCGCGAGGAGAACGTGTGGTTCGTCAACGCGCCGGCGGGCGCTCCGCAAGGGCATATGTGAATTTGCTCGCGTAGCGAGCGACAACCCCTGACATGTCAGACGCGCCTGCCACGGTTCGGCCATGGAAACCAGGCACCAACTGAAGGGCATCGAGCTCCGCTACGCGCTCACGATGTACCTCTTGCAACACGGCCCAACGACCGTCGACGAGCTCATCAAGTCGCTGGAGTGGCAGGGCTTTGAGATCGGCGGGCGGCCCTCGAAACACGTGTCGGACGCACTGCGCTGGGAGCGACGGCGTGGCAGAGTCCGTCGACTTGCGCGAGGCCTCTACGGCCCGGGGTTCGTGCCACGCGGGACCGCGTACCGGATCTACAACCGTGTGATGGCCCTGCGCGTCCCGGCGAAACCCTTGTGGTTCAGGGGAACCCTGCTGTAGGTCCGTTTGTCGCTCGCTACGCGGGCAATTTCATCTATGCCCCTGGGGCCCCGCGCCGTCCCGCGGTCAGCCCATCGGCCGCCAATTGCCCACAGGCCGCGGCGATTTCGCGGCCACGGGTGTCACGCACAGTGCAGGACACTCCCCGCTCCCGAACCCGCCGCACGAACTCGCGCTCGGCTGCCTTCGGGCTGGCGTCCCATTCGCTGCCCGGCGTCGGGTTCAACGGGATCACGTTGACATGCGCCAGCGGTCCCAGCGCGCCGTGCAACCGCTTGCCCAAAAGGTCTGCCCGCCACGGCTGGTCGTTGATGTCGCGGATCAACGCATACTCGATCGACACCCGTCGCCCGGTCACGTCGGCGTAGTACCGCGCCGCGTCGAGCGCTTCGGAGACCTTCCACCGGTTGTTGACCGGGACGAGCGTGTCGCGCAGTTCGTCGTCAGGCGCGTGCAGCGACAGCGCCAGCGTGACACCGAGTCGTTCGTCGGCGAGCTTGCGGATCGCGGGCGCCAGCCCCACCGTCGACACGGTCACCGACCGCGCCGAGATCCCGAAGCCGTGCGGCGGCGCCGCGGTGATGCGACGCACCGCCGCCAACACCCGGTTGTAGTTGGCCAGCGGTTCGCCCATGCCCATGAACACGATGTTCGACAGGCGGCCACCGCGCGCCGAGCCGGCGATCCCATCTCCGTCGCGGTCCCGTAACTCGACGGCGGCAGCCCGCACCTGTTCGAGGATCTCCGCCGTCGACAGATTGCGGGTCAGCCCGCCCTGCCCCGTCGCGCAGAACGGGCACGCCATGCCGCAACCCGCCTGCGAGGAGATGCAGACCGTGTTGCGCTGCGGATAGCGCATCAGCACCGACTCGAAAGTGGTGCCGTCGATCGCCCGCCACAGCATCTTTCGCGTCTCGCCGGCGTCACACTCGATCTCGCGCACCGCGTCGAGCAGGCGCGGGAACAACGCGTCGGCCACCTGGTCGCGCACGGCGGCGGGCAGATCGGTCATCTGATGCGGATCCGCGATCAGCCTGCCGTAGTACTGGTTGGCCAGCTGTTTACCCCGAAATGCCGGAAGTCCCAGGTCGGCGACGGCGGCGGCGCGGCCCGCTTCGTCGAGGTCGGCGAGGTGCCGCGGCGGCATGGCGCGTCGCGGAGCGTCGAAAATCAGGGGCAAGGACGTGGGCATGATGTCTCGTCAGTATCTCATCCCGGGATGGCCGAAATTGATTGGCGACGACAGGCGTTGGTCGCAACTATGGGAACCGTGGCCATGCCCCCGATGCCGTTGCGCACCGCGTCCAATCTGACGTTCTTCTACGCGCTCGGGTATCCCATTGGGGCGCTTGCTGTTTCAGCGATGTCGCCGATGGCGGTACTGGCTTTCCGGTTCGGGCTGGCAGGTGCGATCCTCTCCGCCTGGGCATTGATCACGCGTGTGACCTGGCCCACTGGCCGCACCCTCGCCCACGTCCTCGTCACCGGCTTGCTCACCCAGGCGTTGCAGTTCATCTGCCTGTACCTGGCGCTCCTGCACGGGGCGCCCGCCGTGCTGGGTGCCGTGATCATCTCGATGAATCCCGTCGTCACCGCCTTGTTGGCGACGGCGTTCCTCGACGAGCGCCTGACCTGGACACGGGTCGGCGCACTGGTACTCGGTGTCGTCGCGGTGCTGGCCGCGTGCGCAGGCCGGCTGATCACCATCGGCGGGGTCGACACCGTCGTCCTGCTCCTGCTCGTCGCGTTGCTCAGCCTCGCCGCGGGCGGCGTCTACCAGCAACGGTTCTGCTCCGGCGTCGACTTCCGCGCGACCGCCGCCCTACAGAACGCCGTAGCTCTGCTGCCGGTGGCCGTGCTGGCCATGGTCATGCCGTTCACCGTGCACGACCCGTGGAAGGCGGCGGGCGCCGTCGCGGCCGTCGTGCTACTCAACGCCACCATGTGCATGACGCTCTACGTGCGGGCAATCAACAACTTCGGCGCCGCCGCGGTCGCGATGCTGTTCGCGGTCATCCCCGCGGTCGCGGGACTGCTGTCGTGGCTGATGTTGGGGCAACGACCTGATGTCGGGATTGCGCTCGGCCTCGTCGTCGGCGCGGCAGCCTGCTGGCTGAACGCGCGAGTGTCACGCCAGCAGCGTCAGCGTTCAGTCACATCGCCGACGGCGTCCATCATGCGGCCAAGCTCAACCGCGACGTCGGGCCCTGCCGGCTGATAGACGAGTTCCGTCACCCCGCCTGCTCCATACTCGGCGACCCGATCACGCAACTGTGTCGCGGTCCCGGTGAACGTGAACTGCGGCAACAGATCGGCCGCCAACGCAACAGCCTCCTCATCGACCGCGGTCAGCCGCACCAGGTGGCCCTCGTGGGTGACGAGGTGACGCTCCGCGGCCGGAATGGCCTGGATGGCGTCCACCCATTGGCGCCCGCCCGGTAGACCGAGCACGGCGTCGGCGCCGCCGCGTTCATACAAGGCGTGGAACACCACGGCTAGACCGTGCCCCGCTCTGTTCATGACATCGCGGCTGTGCACGTCTTCTCCGTCGTCGAGGACGGTGCCGAATTGGAGAAGGGAGTAAGGCCGCCCCGCCGCGGCCGGATTCGGAACCCCGGCCGCGAAGACTCCATCGCCGACCCGTTCGGCGACCGCAGTCCCCTTCGGGCCGTCGGCCCCGATCAGCACTTCGACGTCGACGGGCCGGTCGGCCAAAAAGCCATCAGTGTGCAACATACGGATCGCAGCGCCGTCCCACTGGACGGTCTCGCCTCTCAGCAGCGCCCGCAGCGCCGTCACATACTCCTCGACGAAGGCCCATCGCAGCGGCCGCTTTCCCAAGGTGTACCGCCCGGTGAAGCCCGATCCGATGGCCACCGCCACCCGGCCAGGGGCGATAGCGGCAAGTCCGGCGATGGCTGCTGCATTGGTCATCGGATGACGCAGGCTCGGCACGAGCACTCCGGGCCCGAGACCGATCGTGGAAGTGCGCTGCGCGGCCAGCGCCAGCGCCATCCATACGTCCGACGTGATCGCGGGCGAGTCGTACAGCCAGGCCCGTCGGTAACCAAGACGCTCGGCCTCCACAACGAGTTCCGGGGAATCGACGTTCGTAACCAGGGCGCACGAGAGCTGCATGCGCGAGAACTTACCCGGCCGATCAGGCCAGCAGCGTCAGCACGATCCAGCCCGCGACGGCCGAGGGCAGCATCGCATCGATCCGGTCCATCATGCCCCCGTGACCGGGGAGCAGCGTGCCCATGTCCTTGATCCCGAGGTCGCGTTTGACCTGCGACTCGACCAGATCTCCCAGCACGCCGGTGATCACCAGCATCAGCCCCAGCGGGAGGCCGACCCAGGCCGGCTTGTCGAGAAGGAACGCCACCGAAAGCACGGCCGCCGTGATGCCGAACAGCAGCGAGCCGCCCAGCCCCTCCCACGACTTCTTCGGGCTGATGGCAGGCGCCATCAGGTGCTTGCCGAACAACACTCCGGCGACGTAGCCGCCGATATCGGCGAAGACGACGGTCACGATCACGGTGAACGTCCGGGCACCACCGTGGTCCTGGAAGAGCAACAGCGCAGTGAAACTGGCGAAGAACGGCACCCAGGTCGCGAGCAGCACCGTGGCGGAGATATCGCGCAGATAGTTCACCGGCTGCTCGCGAAGCCCCTGCCCGACCAGGCGCCAGACCATGCACACCACGATCGTTCCCGCATATGCACCCGCCAGCCCGGCCGGACCATACGGCCATGTCAGCCAGATCATGGCCTGCCCGCCGATCAGCAGCGGAATCAAAGGAAGTGCGTATCCGGCCTCGCGCAGTCGGCGGACGACCTCGTGAGTGGCGATCGGCATCGCCACCGCCAACACCGGCAGCCACCACCGAGGGGCGAACAGCAGGATGCCGATCGCCATCGCTCCCAGCAGCACGCCGACGGCGATCGCGGCCGGCAGATTGCGGCCGGCACGGGACACCTTCTTGGGCGGCTCGGTCGGGCCGGCGTCAGTGTCTGCCACGGGAGTCGCTTGCTGATCGGCCACTAGACCTCCAGCAGCTCGCCTTCTTTGTGCTTGACCAACTCGTCGATCTGATTCGTGTAGGTGTGCGTGGTCTTGTCGAGGTCTTTCTCGGCGCGCGCGACCTCGTCCTCGCCTGCTTCGCCGTCCTTCTTGATGCGGTGCAACTCCTCCATCGCCCTGCGGCGGATGTTGCGCACCGAGACCCGCGCGTCTTCGCCCTTGGACTTGGCCTGCTTGACCAGATCGCGGCGGCGCTCCTCGGTCAGCTGCGGAATGGAGATGCGGATGACGTTCCCGTCATTGGTGGGATTCACCCCGAGGTCGGAGTTGCGGATCGCGTCCTCGATGCTCTTGAGCTGGTTGGCCTCATATGGCTTGATCACGACCAGCCGGGCCTCCGGCACGTTGATGCTGGACAGCTGGGTGATCGGGGTAGACGACCCGTAATAGTCGACGGTGATGCGAGTGAACATGCCGGGATTGGCGCGGCCAGTGCGGATCGACGACAGGTCGTCGCGCGCCACCGACACCGCCTTTTCCATTTTCTCTTCGGCGTCGAAGAGGGTTTCGTCGATCACGGTCGCTGCTCCTTTTCGCTCCTCGCGTGCGCGACCTACCGTCGCTCTCGCTCGCCTGGCCTTCTCCTGTCAGGAGGTGACCAGTGTTCCGATCTTCTCACCTGCCACCGCCCGCGCGATATTGCCGTCGGTGAGCAGGTTGAACACCAGGATCGGCATACCGTTGTCCATGCACAGGCTGAACGCGGTGGCGTCGGCGACCTTCAGCCCCCGGTCGATCACCTCACGGTGGCTGATCGCGGTGAGCAACTCGGCCTCGGGGTTCTCACGCGGGTCGGCGGTGAAAACACCGTCGACAGCCTTGGCCATCAGCACCACTTCGGCGCCGATCTCGAGCGCACGCTGGGCGGCGGTGGTGTCGGTCGAGAAGTAGGGCAGCCCCATGCCTGCTCCGAAAATCACCACACGGCCCTTCTCCAGGTGACGCACGGCGCGCAACGGGATGTAGGGTTCTGCGACCTGCCCCATCGTGATCGCGGTCTGCACCCGCGTCGCGATGCCTTCCCTCTCCAGGAAGTCTTGCAGCGCAAGGCTGTTCATCACGGTGCCGAGCATGCCCATGTAGTCGCTGCGGGTACGTTCCATGCCGCGCTGCTGCAGCTGAGCGCCACGGAAGAAGTTGCCGCCGCCGATGACCACGGCGACTTGCACGCCGCTGCGGACGACTTCGGCGATCTGCCGTGCCACCTGGTGCACGACGTCGGGGTCCAGGCCGACTTCGCCGCCGCCGAACATCTCGCCGCCGAGCTTGAGCAGCACGCGGGAGTACATCGGCCGGATCGGCGGTGGTTCGACGCCGTTGGTGCTGAGCTCTGGCTCCGCCATCCGACTCCTTCGGGGTCCTCGCAAGAGATCGCCCCTAATCCTGCCCCATAGCGGCTCCGAAAGCCGCCATGGGGTAGGCGCGTCGCGGGTTAGCTCTCGGACAGGTGTGCGGTCAGCAGAAAGGCTGGGACGGACTTGCGACCATTGGGTTCGTCGCGGACGTCGCCGAATGGCATCGGCTGCCCCTCGAGGTCGATGTTGTCCGGCAGGTTGGCGTGGATGCGGGCCGGCCGGATCTCGTCGATCGTCCAGTACTTGGACACCACCTCGCGCAGTTCGTCTTCGGTGACGGGGTTCGCCGGGCCGTTCGGCAGTCCGGCGCGGTCGAACACGAGCACGTAGTACGACGCCCCAGGCGCGGCTGCGCGCGCGACCGACTGCTGGTAGCCCTCGCGGGCTTCGACGGGGATCGAGTGGAAGAGAGTGGAATCGACGATGGTGTTGAACCGGCCGTCGTATCCGCCGAATGCGCTGATGTCGGCGACCTCGAAGCTGGCGTTGGTCAGACCCCGCTTGACGGCTTCGGCCGTGGCGAGCTCGATGGCGGTCGGCGAAAGGTCGAGGCCGACGGTGGTGAAGCCACGCTCCGCGAGGTAAAGGTCGACGGCCGCCTCGCCGCACCCGACGTCGAGGACGTCGCCGCGGAACTTGCCCTGCTCGATGAGCGCGGCGATCTCCGGCTGCGGTTCACCGATACTCCATGGCGGCTTGGTTCCGAGTCCAAGCTCCGGGGCCTCGCCCTTGTACGCGTTTTCGAACAAATCTTGTGATGGCGATGGTGTTGTGGTCATATACCCGGTATATCAATCTAGTTGATATGTGTCAATATACTTGATATGAGTGAGTCGTTTGAGGACCAGCCGCTCGGCTACCTGTTGAGCCGGGTGATGTTTGCGCTGAAATCCGACGTCAGTGCGGCCGTCCTCGATCCGCTGGAAGTGGCTTTCCCCGAATACCTGTGCATGCGCGTGCTGTCGAAATACCCGGGACAGACCAACGCCGACCTGGCCCGCGCACTGAGCGTCTCGCCGCAGGCGATGAACATGGTGCTGCGCGGGCTCGAGGAGCGCGGGCTCGTCACGCGGCCTGCCAGCGTGGCGTCCGGGCGGTCGCTGCCCGCTCAACTGACCCGCGAAGGGGCGGACTTGCTGAAGCGCACCGACGCCGGGGTGCGGGCCGCTGAGAACCGGTTGATGGTCAACATGACCGACGAGGAGCGCGATCAGTTCAAGCGAACACTCGCCGCCCTGGGGTCGGATCCGATCTAGCGATAGGACAGCCGCAATGGCCGACAGCCTGATCTACGTCTCCCGCCTGTTGACCGATCGCGCCATGGCGCATCTGAAGTCGCTCGGCGTCGAAGTGCGGGTCGGCGACGAAGACCCGCCGAGCCGTGCCGAACTGGAAGAGAGCATCGCCGGCGCAGGCGCCGCCGTCGTCACGCTGACCGAACGGGTGGATGCCGCGCTGCTTGCAGCTGCCGGAGACCAATTGAAGGTCGTCGCCAATGTGGCTGTCGGCTACGACAATATCGACCTGGATGCCGCCGAGGCCGCCGGTGTGACAGTCACCAACACCCCCGGCGTTCTCGACCGCGCCACCGCGGATCACACCTTCGCCCTCATCCTCGCCGCCACTCGCCGAGTGGCTGAGGGCGACCGCTTCCTACGGTCCCGCGAGCCCTGGGTCTGGGGACCGCGGATGCTGGTCGGGCTCGACGTCAGCGCCGGGGCGACCCTGGGCATTCTGGGCTACGGGCGAATTGGCCGCGCCGTCGCGAAACGCGCCCAGGCGTTCGACATGACCGTCGTGGCTTCCGCGCGCAGCCGCAGGCCCGGCACCGAAGAGGACGGGGTCGCCTTCGTGGACACGTCCACACTGCTGGCGACGAGCGACGTCGTCAGTGTGCTCACGCCACTCACGCCCGAGACGCACCACCTGATCGATGCCACGGCGTTAGCGGCGATGAAACCGACTGCGTACCTGATCAATACGGCCCGCGGCGGCGTCGTCGATGAAGCGGCGCTCGTCGATGCGCTGCACTCCGGTCAGATCCGCGGCGCAGCACTCGATGTCTTCGAAGGCGAACCGCACGTCAATCCCGCGCTGCTCGACGCACCGAATCTCGTTCTCACCCCGCATATTGCCAGTGCCGGCGAGGCGACCCGCGATGCGATGGGCATCCTCGCCATCGACAATGCGGCGGCCGTCCTCGCCGGCGATCCACCGCTGACTCCGGTGCGTCGGGGCTAGTGATGGTGGCAGGCCGCCGGCGGTGATGGCGGGATGTCCAACGCCGGGTTGCCGTCGAAGAAGCCGACCGGCTTGAGGTGGAATCCGGTGTAGGCGCACGGCATCACCGGCCAGTCCTCCGGTCGCACAACGTGATGCGCGCCGACGGTGTGCCAGAGCACCACGTCGGTGTCCTCCAGCGGCGCGTCGTCGGCGATGAACTGCGGCAGGCCCTGCATATCGGATGACTGGTACATGTAGTCGCCGGCGGCGAACCTCTCCGCAGGGTCGTACTTCGTCACCCACAGGTTGTGCTGCACGAACCGGGCCCGGTCATAGATGTACGAGCCCTCCTGCACCATCACCGGCACAACCTCCCTCGGCGTCAGCTTGTACGCCACTGGGCTGCCCAACTCGTTCTTCTTGGACGGATTGGTGATCTTCCAGTAGCGGCCCTTCGACCAGTCCCAGTCGCGCGCCCCGTCGGCCTCGGACGCCACCAACGTGTCCTGCGTAATCCACGCGTTGCGATGCGGGTTCAGCTCAGGGTCGGGTTCGGGGATCGAGTCGACCTCGTAGACGCTGTTGCCCGCGCCGTCGACACTCATGTCGAGGCGGAAGTTGAAGAAATGCTGGTGATTCGGACCGTAGATGTTGGGCGCCACCAGCTTTCCCCACCGCGGTTGTTCACCGTCCTTGACCGCCCCGGTGGTGAGAACGCCGGACAGCTTGACCTCCACCTCCATCGACGCGTCGTTGTAGAAGTACCAGAAGAACCCGTACTCGTAGTTGCCGACGGTGCAGATCATCGAGATCACCAGCCGGCGCGCGCGGCGCACCTCCACCTCATCGGTCCGGAAATCGGTGTGCTTCCACGAGATTCCGTAGTCCTCCTCGTGCATGCAGATCGCGTTCGGGATGGTTACCGCGTGGCCAGAGGAGTCGTTGACCGTGCCGTCGAAGTAGTAGATCTCGCCGAGGCAGTCGCAACCGAGGGTGAGCGGGTTGGCGGAGAAGCCCATCCCGACCTCGCCCATGTCGAAGACGTTCTTGTTCCAGTGCGTCGGTGCGGTATCCCCATACGGCACCACCATTTCCGACAGCGACGCCCGGTAGATGATCGGCCGGGTCTCGCCGCGATCGGTGTAGGTGACCTCGTGCAGGGTGATGCCCTCGCGCGGGTTGAAGCCCACCCGCATGGACCACTTCTGCCACTGCACCTTCCAGCCGTCGACGGTGAAGCTCGGCCCGTCGGGCTGGGTGATCTCGATGGGCTTGACGCCGTCGCGGAACTCGGTGAACGCCGGCCGGTTGTTCTCGTCGAACATGAACTTCTCGGCGTAGTTGCCCGCAGTTGGCGGCAACGGCACCGCCCCGTGGTCCTCGATGTCGATCACCTTCATGGCGTCGAGATCGAAGGTGACGATCAGGCCCTCGACCGGTCGCGCGTAGCCGTGCTCCGAGGGCGCGGCACGCATGAATGTCAGCGGGCGACAGATCAGCGGCGAGTTGTCGTAGTGATCCTGGTTGCCGTAATAGCCTGCGGGCCAGGGATCGATCATTGCGAGGTCGAAATCGGTGACACCGCGCTTACGCATCGCCTCCTGCCAGCGAGCATCGACCCGCACCACTTCTTCCACGCCGGTCATGTGTTCGACGAGGTAGGACGGGAAGCGGCCCGGCACCGACTTCCACGAGTCGATGACACGCGCGCCGAGGTCGACGACCGCCTCGTAGACCAGCTTGGCCGCGCCGTCGTACATGGTCACGAACGCCCGTCTGGGCACATCAACGATGCCTTCGAAGGTCAGTTCCGCGGTCTTGTCCGGCTCCGCCAGCTGAATCATCACGAATTTCAGTGTCGGCGTGGCATATTCGGAGTCGCTGATGACCGTCGCGGCGGTTTCGATCTCCGCACCGGTCAGCGGATCCAGCGGATACCGCGACGCGTTGTCAACCGCATCCGTGCTCGGCACGGTGCTTTCCATCGTCATTTGGCTTCGTCCTTCAACTCGAGTACTGCGAGATGCGCCAGTGCGTCTTCCGCGGAGGTCTTGTGCGCGGCCCGGCGGCCGAAGATGTAGACGACCACGCCGAGCAGGAACATGCCCACCGCGATGCTGCCGGTCCACACCATCCATGTGCCGTCCGGTACGTCTTTGATCCACGACTTCGCGAACGAGTAGTAGATGCCGCCCATGGTGCCCAGTGTGCCGACGAGGACTGTGATCCACACGCCGACCATGCCGCCGGGAATACGCCAGAACTTCTCGCTGGCGTACCGGTCGGCGTACTTCTTGCGCGCCAGGATGACCGGGAACAGGAAGAAGAACCCGGAGATGAGCCACGCGATGGACAGGCCGCCCTGGAGGAAGACCGTGACGTTGGCCATACTGCTCTGCGAATACAACCCGACCAGGATCAGCGACGACAGCACGCCCTGGATCAGCACCGCGGTGACCGGGTTGCGCGTGCGGGGGTTCAGGTGGGTGAAGATCCGCGGCAGGTGACGCTCCAGTCCGGAGACGAAGATCAGTCGCGAATAGGTGACCTGGTAGGACATCAACGCGACGAACACGATGCACGCGAGGACGATCGCGCACACCTCCATCACACCCTTGGGTGCGGCCGTTCCGAGCATCCCGATCACCCCGGTGACCGGATCGATCTCATCGGCGGGCAGCACCATCACGGTTCCCAACGTGGTCAGCAGGTAGATGATCACCAACGCGATCGACCCCCACACCACCATCTTCGGTCCGCTCCTGCGCACCGACAGGAACTCCGCACCCATGTTGTACGGCGTCTCGACACCGACGAGGTAGAGCAGCACGGTGCCGTACAGGAAACCGGCACCGGCGAAGTCGGGCACCAGTGCGGCGTGCGCGCTGAACGGCTGGGCCGAACCATGACTCAACGCGTAAACCACGCCCGAGATGAAGATGACGGCGGTCAGTGCCCAGTAGACGACGAAGACGACATTCATGATGCGCTGGTTGGCGGCGAGTTTTGCCATGGCCAGGCCGATGACGGCCCAGAGGAGGACCAGTTGCAGGATGATGGTCAGCGTCAAGCCGAGTTCCGCGTGGAACGCGAGCAGCAGGAACTGCAAGATGATCGCCGGCGATGACGCGGAGTTCAGTACCACCGGTATCCACGACAGATAGCCGCCGATGAACCCCCACGTCTCGCCCATGGTCCGGGTTGCCCAGATGTACACGCCACCTTCACCGGGCCACAGGTTGCCGAGTTCGGCGACCGCCATACCCGCAGGCACCAGGAATGTGAGGATGCCCAGCACCCACATCGGGATGGCCGTCCAGCCGCCGGCCGCCATGATCGACGACCCGGTGATCCAGCAGATGATGAAAACGTAGGTGGCCGTGAGGCCGAAGGTGGTCATCACCTTCGGCAGCACCTGCTCAGGAACCAGTTCGGTGGTGAGCAGCTTGTCGCGGGCAGGCGACGCCGTAGCTTCGAGTTCTTGGGTCATGCGAATTACTCCCAATACCGTTGGGTCAGTTGACGATTTGTCCGTCTTGCATGCGGACGACACGGCTCGCTTCATCAGCCACCGTGGGGTCGTGCGTGCTGGCGACTACGGTGACGCCGAGCGTGGAACACAGGTCGCGCACCATGCGCACCACCGTCTCCCCCGTGCGGTGGTCGAGGTTCGCCGTCGGCTCGTCGGCGAGGACGAGCGTCGGGCTGCTGATCAGCGACCGCGCGATCGCGGTGCGCTGCTGTTCGCCACCCGACATCTTCGTCGGCTGATGGTGAATCCGGTGCCCGAGGCCGACGAGCTCGAGCAGTTCGAGCGCCCTCTTGCGCAACGACTTGCGGTCATAGGGCTCGAACATCAACGGCAGCTCGACATTCTCGACCGCCGACAGGAACGGAATCAGGTTGTAGCTCTGGAAGATGAACCCGATGGTGTCGTGGCGTAGCGCCGCGAACTGGCTCTCGGTCAGCAGCGACGTATCCCGGCCCGCGAGCCTGACCGTGCCCTTGGTCGGCCGGTCTAGACCGCCGATGATGTTGAGCAGCGTCGACTTTCCGCTGCCGCTCGGGCCCATCAAGCAGACGAATTCGCCTGGCATCACCTGCAATTCAGCGGCCACGAGTGCACGGACCACCTCGTCGCCGAGCTTGTGCAGCTTCCACACATCCGAGATCTCGATGACAGGGGCGAGGCCATTGGCTCCTCGGATCGTGGTTTCGGCTTCCTCATCGATAGCGGTCATCTCTAGCCTCCTGCGGTCAGGGAACGGATCGGCGGCCGCGACGCCGCATTCCAGGTGGGCACGATGCTGGTGGCCAGCGCCGCGACGATGCTGACGCCGATTGAGATCGCCGCGCCGAGCATGAGCCCACCGACCGACACTCCCGTCCCCACCAAACCGACTGCGCCGAGCACGATCCCGGTGACCGCGGCCAGCAGAGCACCGGCCAGCGCGCCCAGCACCGCCGCGATGACCGGCTCGACCAGTAACGCGGCCACCACAGGCGCGCGCGGCACGCCGTTGGCGCCGAGTACGCCGAGTTCGCGGGTGCGGTGCGCGACGGTGCGGGTGGTCGCCACGGCGACCTCGACCACCCCCACCAGCAGAACGGTCACCGCGATCAGCACGACGGCGCGGCTGATCTCCTCGGCGTGGCCGAGCGACGCCGACTGCGCGCGGATTCCGTTGGACATGCCGAACACGATCACCACAAGAAACGCACCGGTCGCAGTCGTGATGACCGGCAGTACCATCTCGCGGATCCTGCGGCGCGCCGACAGCCACCCGTAGGACAACCCTTTGCGCATCACTAGCGGTCCCCCAGCAGCGAGACGGGCCGTTGTTGCAGCAGGCGGTGCACGGGGATCAGAGCGCCGACGATCGCCATCGCGGGCAGGAACGCGGCCACCATGCCTGATGCCTGCAGCCATGCGGTCGGTGTGGCGATGCCCGGAATCACCAGCGCTACCGCCACTCCCGCCCCGAGCACGCCGACCACATACGCGGTGAGGAAGACGATCCCCGACTCAACTAGAAAAAAGTAGAGCACTTCGTCGGCCAGCCCGATGCTGGACATGATGCCGAATTCGCGCCGCCGCTCCTGCACCGCCGCCAGGAACGACGACACCGCGATCACGAAGCCGAGACCGAGACCGATGGTCGAGATGAGGCCGAGCGTCGAACTCGTGACCTTGCCGGAGAACAACGCCGAGAACTTCTGCTCGAACGTCAGCGGACCGGAGCCGCCGACGGTGTCGTAGATCAGCCCGCCCCCGTTGGGATCCGGTTTGACCGATGGGTCCGACGTCGACACGAGGCTGACCGCGCCGCCGAACGTCTGCCCGAGGTCGCGACGCTTTTCGTCACCGGGCGGCGCGAAGATGATCCACCAACCGTTGTCGCCGACGATCGACTGGGCAAGCGGCGTCGCCACGGTGACCGACTGGGCGCCGCCCGCGACGTTCACGACGAGGCTCCGCCCGCCGACGACGATCCGATCGCCGGGGTGCACGCCGAGCCGGTTGGCCACCTCCGAACCCAAAGTAGCTTGGCCACTTGCGATTTGGTCGCTCCCCCGCAGCGACACGGTGCTGCCGTTGATCTCGGTGACTCCGGACAGGACGCGGGTCGCCGTCCAGCCGGCGGGGACGGTGATGGTTGGGGCGGCGCCGTCGGCGACAAGAGCCTGCGCGTTGCTGTCGTAGTGCACGCCCGCGGCGGATACCGCCCAGAGCTGAGCGCCGCCGAGCACGTCCGTCACCGAATCGGCCCCGGTGATCGCGAAGCTCGCCGAGATCGTGCGAACGACGGTGACGCAAGCGATCGCCAACGCGATGCCGAGCACCGACAGCACGAACCGTTCGGGACGACGGCGGACGTTGGCCAGCGCGAACCGGACGAGGCACACGAAGGTGTTCCCGGAGGCGGTGGCGATCGCCGGCGATCGAACGGTTGTGGGCGCATTGCTGACCTGACTGGTCTCCACAGTCAGGGATGGTCGGGCCGAAAAGTTTCACCCACAGCCGCGAGGAATGTCGTCGGCGTTAACTCAGGCGTGCTGCGGTTACAGCGCTATTGCGCCGACGCAACGGATTTCGTCGTCGAACTCAGCTCCGGCGGCCGATCCCGGCCATCATCATCGGCGTGAGCAGCCGGCAGTGCCCGTCGAATCCTCCTGCAGCGGCCTCAGCTTCCTCGGCCGACAGCAGCCCTGCCGCCACAACTGCACCACGAAGGCTTTCGAAGGACAGTCGAAAGAAATCGAACCCAGGAGATGTCGAGTCGATCAGCCGTGCTCGCCCCTCACCGCGGATGTCGGTCAGGCCGGCGGCCTCCATGTCGCTGACCACGCGGCGCCCATAGTCACGCTCGAATCCGGCCTTCGCCATGAAGCCCATGACCACATCGGCGATCTCTCCGAACCCCGGGCCCTCGCCCTCGAATCCGTAGCAGCTCCAGTCGTAGTCCTCGATCACGATCCACCCGCCGGGACGCAGCGTGGCCACCAGTCTGTCGAGAATCTGACGGCGGTCGGTGAGGTGCTCGAGCACGAGCCGAGCGTGGACAAGGTCGAATTCGTCCTGCGGCAGTTCGTCTTCGCGGAGGTCGACGCGGCGAACCTCGATCGAATCGGAGGCCAGCGAGTCGATGAAACGGGTGTCGATGTCGATCGCGGTGACGTGAGCCCCGCGGTCCGCCATCCACCGCACCATCGACCCGCCGCCCGCGCCGACCTCGAGACAGCGCCAGCCGCTCGCAATTCCGAGGTCCTCGAGCAGCGCCTGCGAGCCCGGATCCCACAGGGATTCCATGCCTGCCAACCGCTTCCGCTCCTCGGCGAAGCCGGGGTCGAGGACGTAGTCGCGGGTCATGATTGGATGCGCGCCCAGGGGCGTGCGTCTTCGAGTTCGTAGGCCAGTTCCAGCAGCTGGGCCTCCCGGCCGGCGACGGTCGAGAGCATCATGCCGACCGGTAGCCCGCTCGCGGATTCGCCGAGCGGCAACGAGATCGCAGGATCGCCGGTCGCGTTCTGCAGCGGGGTGAACGCGACCCACTCGAGCAGTCGATCCATCACCTGGTCGTAGTCGGCCGTCGGGTCGAGATGTCCGATGCGCGGCGTGACCTCTGCCAGTGTCGGCATGAGAACCGCGTCATAGGCGCCCGACAGCCGCTGCGTGATCCGGCGCGACGCAGAAAGCCTGCGGATCGCCAAAGGAATCCTGTGCAGATTTCGGGCGGCCATTCGATCCAGTCCCAATGTCATGTTGTCGAGTTTGGTGCGGTCGAAACTCGGCCCGTACATGCGGCGCCCACCGCGCACGACGGCAAACGCCAGGAACGACCAATAGATGAGGAAGTCGTCCTTGAAACGGGCGGGCACCGGATTGTCGATCTCGGTGACCTTGTGTCCGAGTTCTTCCAGCAGCGCCGCCGCCTTCAACGTCAGCTCGCGCATCTCCGGGCTGACTTCTCGCAGAATGGATTTGGTGCAGAATGCGATCCGCAGCCGCTGGGTGCCCGGCTGCGTGACGTCGCCGATCGCGGGGAGCTTCGGGTTGCGGTAGGCCCGCTCGGCCTCTCGCAGGAACGCAGCGGTGTCGCGCACCGAGCGCGATACCACCCCGTTGGCCACCAGGTGAAGCGGCATCCGGGCGGTCTCGTTGTCGAGCGGCAACCGCCCGCGCGTCGGCTTCAGACCGACAAGGCCGTTGCACGCCGCGGGAATTCGGATCGACCCGCCGCCGTCGTTGGCGTGCGCGATCGGCACCACACCGGCCGCGACGAATGCCGCCGAGCCCGATGACGATGCTCCGGCGGTGTACTCCGGATTCCACGGATTGCGGACCGGGCCAATCCGCGGGTGTTCCGCCGAGCCGCTGAAGCCGAACTCCGACATCTGAGTCTTGCCAAGCGGTATCAGCCCGGTCGAGAGGAAGACGCGCGCGAACTCGCCGTCGGACGGCATCGGCCGCGGCTCCCATGCATCCGTGCCCTGCATCGTCGGCATGCCCTCGACGGCGACATTGTCCTTGATGAACGACGGCACCCCGTCGAAGTAGCCGCCAAACGGTCGCGCGTCCGCCCTAGCCCGTGCGCGGTCGTACGCCTCGAATGCCAGACCGTTCAGTTCCGGGTTGACCGCCTCGGTGCGGGCGATCGCCGCCTCGACGAGCTCGCGCGGCGAGACCGCGCCGGCACGGAGTTTTTCGACGAGGCCGACGGCGTCATGGTCGCCAAGGGCATCCCCAGAAAATTCGCCGCCGAAGGCGTGGATGCGATTCATGTTTCGACGGTACCAACTCGTACCGCGTACTCGGCCGACCAACGCAAAAGGCCCCCAGAATCTGGGGGCCTTTGCGGGCGGCTTGCGCCTGTTAAGCCTGGCCGACCTCGAAGCGGACGAACCGGGTGACGGTCACGCCCGCCTCGTCGAGTAGCGCCTTGACGGTCTTCTTGTTGTCGGACACCGACGGCTGGTCGAGCAGCACGACGTCCTTGTAGAAGCCGGTCACGCGGCCCTCGACGATCTTCGGCAGCGCCTGCTCGGGCTTGCCCTCGTTGCGGGCGGTCTCCTCGGCGATGCGACGCTCGTTGGCGACGACATCCTCCGGCACGTCCTCACGCGTGAGGTACTTGGCCTTCAGCGCGGCGATCTGCAGCGCGACTGCGTGCGCGGCGTCCTTGTCCGGGCCGGTGTACTCCACGAGCACGCCGACCGCAGGCGGCAGGTCCGCGGCCCGCTTGTGCAGGTAGGTCTCGACCGCGCCGTCGAAGTAGGCGACACGACGCAACTCGAGCTTCTCGCCGATCTTGGCGGACAGGTCCGCGATCGTCTGCTCGACGGTGGTGTCACCGACCTTGGCGGCCTTGAGGGCGTCGACGTCGGTTGCCTTCGATGACGCGGCAGCGGCGACGATCTGATCCGCGACCGCCTGGAATTCGGCGTTCTTCGCGACGAAGTCGGTCTCGGAGTTCAGCTCGATCAACGCACCGTCCTTAGCGGCGACCAGGCCCTCGGCGGTGGCCCGCTCGGCACGCTTGCCGACGTCCTTTGCGCCCTTGATGCGCAGCAGCTCGACGGCCTTTTCGAAATCGCCGTCGGCCTCAACCAGCGCGTTCTTGCTGTCGAGCATGCCGGCGCCGGTCAGCTCCCGAAGTCGCTTGACGTCGGCAGCGGTGTAGTTCGCCATCTCAGCCTTCCGTGGTGGTGGTGTCGGTGTCGGCCCCGGACGTCTCCGTCGACGCCGAAGCGGTGGCGCCGGCCAGCAGTTCCTGCTCCCATTCGGCCAGCGGCTCGGCGCCTTCGGCCTCAGCCTCGCCCTCGCCCTTACCGACGCCCGCACGGGCCTGCAGGCCCTCGGCGACTGCGGACGCGACCACCTTCGTGAGCAACGCTGCCGACCGGATCGCGTCGTCGTTGCCCGGAATCGGGTAGTCGACGAGGTCCGGATCGCAGTTGGTGTCGAGGATCGCGATGACCGGGATGCCCAGCTTGCGGGCCTCACCGACGGCGATGTGCTCCTTGTTGGTGTCGACGACCCAGACGGCCGAGGGCACCTTCTGCATGTCGCGGATACCGCCGAGGCTGCGCTCAAGCTTGTTCTTCTCGCGGGTCAGCATCAGGATTTCCTTCTTGGTGCGACCCTCGAAGCCACCGGTCTGCTCCATCGCCTCGAGCTCCTTGAGGCGCTGCAGCCGCTTGTGCACGGTGGAGAAGTTGGTGAGCATGCCGCCCAGCCAGCGCTGGTTCACGTAGGGCATGCCGACGCGAGTCGCCTCTTCGGCGATGGATTCCTGTGCCTGCTTCTTGGTGCCGACGAACATGATGCTGCCGCCGTGGGCGACAGTCTCCTTGACGAACTCGTACGCCTTGTCGATGTAGGTCAGCGTCTGCTGCAGATCGATGATGTAGATGCCGTTGCGATCGGTGAAGATGAACCGCTTCATCTTGGGGTTCCATCGACGGGTCTGATGCCCGAAGTGGGTGCCGCTGTCCAGCAGCTGTTTCATGGTTACAACAGCCATAGTCGGCCATGTCCTCTTGTTGTCGGTTGTCGCCCGCATCGGGTGATGTCGGGCCCTGGTGGCTGCGGGATGCCAGACCCGCCGTCAGGCGGGACCGCGTGGCATCCGGGTACGACCGCCAAATTGGGTGGTCCTGTGCAGACACGCGAAGTCAGCCCGCTGGTGCGAGCTGCGGTTAGCAGTTTACACGCTGGACAGGGGTGCTTTTTCCACACCGCGACCGCCATCCACAGTTTGGCGATCAGGCCTGGATTTCTCTGGCGTCGCCGCGCTGAGCTGGGAATATGCGCTGGCTGGCATTGATGATGGCATTCGCTCTGGGGTGCGCCCCGCCCGCCCTGGCCGACAACGGGCGGCTGGATTGGCCGCTGCGGCCCCGACCAGCTGTTCTGCGAATGTTCGACGCGCCGTCACCGAACTGGAACAGCGGCCACCGCGGCGTCGACCTGGCCGGGGAGCTGGACCAGCCGGTGTATGCGGCGGCGGCGGGAACGGTGGTGTTCGCCGGGGAGCTCGCCGGGCGGACGTTGGTGTCGATCGCCCATCCCGGCGGTCTGCGGACCACCTATGAGCCCGTGCGACCAGCGGTGCGGGCCGGGCAGCTCGTTGACGCCGGCTCAGCGATCGGTGCATTGATTACCGGCCACGCCGGCTGCTCGGCCGCCGCGTGCCTGCACTGGGGCGCGATGTGGGGTGCGGCGTCGCGGGCCGATTACGTCGATCCGTTGGGCCTGCTGGCCAGCACACGTGTCCGGCTCAAGCCGCTGCATCGCTGAACACTCACCGCGAGCGACCGTGTTTGCACGCAACACGCCGTCGATCTGTGTACAAATGGGGACCGTCGCGGTGAAGAAAACCTGCCTACCGTCGAGATCATGACCACCGACGCCCACCGCTCACGCCCGCTTCGCTTCGGTCTGCACACCGCGCTGCCCCGCGGCACGGACTTCGGCGCGTTCGCAATATCGGTGCAAGAAGCGGGTTTTGACGTGTTGACCATCCCCGATCACCTTGTCGCGTCGTTGTCGCCGTTTGCCGGTGCGACGGCCGCCGCGGTCGCCACCTCACGCCTGCACACCGGAACACTGGTGCTCAACAACGACCTTCGCCATCCCGTCGAGACGGCGCGCGAAGCGGCGACCGTTGCCGCCGTCTCGGGTGGCCGATTCGAGTTGGGACTCGGCGCGGGCCACATGAAGTCCGAGTACGACGCTGCAGGCATCCGATTCGACGAGGGTGGGACGCGGGTCGAGCGGCTCATCGAGGCCGTTGACGTGATCCGCCCATTGCTTGCCGGTGAGTCCGTCGACGTCGACGGCGCCCATTACTGTGTGCGCGCCGAGGCGGGCGAACTGGTCGCCCCGCCAGGCGTTTCGGTGCCCTTGCTGATCGGCGGCAACGGGACCCGGGTGTTGGGGCTGGCCGGCCGCGTCGCCGACGTCGCCGGGCTCGCGGGCTTCCGCCACAACCGCGACGCGACCAAGGTCAACCTCACCCATTTCGACCCGGCGGGCCTGGCGGACCGCATCGCCGTCGTCCGTGACGCCGCGGGCGACCGGTTCGACGCGATCGAACTGAATGCGCTCATCCAGTTCGTGGTGCACACCGATGACCGTGAAGCCTCGGCGGCCGAATTGGCCGCGGCCCTCGGCGGGGTCACGCCGGAGTTCGTGCTCGAATCGCCGTTCGTCTTGCTCGGCACGCACGAGCAGATGGCCGAGGCGCTTGTCGAGCGTCAGCAGCAGTTCGGCGTGAGCTATTGGACGGTGTTCGACGAGTGGGTTGGGCGCGAGTCGGCCATGCCTGACATCGCTAAAGTCATTGCGCTGCTCCGCTAGTCCGATTTCGGCGCGCTTACGGACGCTCAGCGTCCGTTTCCGCGCCGAAATCGCGGTCAGGCCCGTGGGTGCGCTTGGTCGTGCACCGCTCGTAGCCGCGCGACCGTGACGTGGGTGTACAGCTGTGTGGTGGCCAGCGTCGAGTGGCCGAGCAGTTCCTGCACGACGCGCAGGTCGGCGCCGCCCTCGAGCAGATGAGTGGCGGCACTGTGCCGCAGCCCATGCGGCCCGATGTCAGGTGCGCCGTCGACCGCGGCAATGGTCTGGTGCACGACGGTGCGGGCCTGCCGCGGGTCGAGCCGACGGCCGCGCGCGCCCAGGAGCAGCGCCGGTCCCGAATCGGCGGTGGCCAGCTCCGGCCGCCCGTCCTCGAGCCACCGCGCGAGTGCCGCCTGCGCCGGCTCCCCGAATGGCACCGTCCGCTGCTTGTTGCCCTTGCCGAGGACGCGCAGCAGACGCCGGGGCCGGTCCACGTCGTCGATGTCGAGCCCGCACAGCTCGCTGACGCGAATGCCGGTGGCGTACAACAGCTCAACGATCAGCTGGTCGCGCAGCGCCAGCGGATCACCTTGCTGCGCACCGGATTTGGCTGCGGCCATGGCGTCCAGGGCCTGATCCTGCCTCAGCACCGCTGGCAGGGTGCGTCGGGCCTTGGGCAACTGCAATCGCGTGGCGGGATCGCTCGGCATCAAGCCGCGGCGCGTGGCCCACGCGGTGAACGTCTTGACCGCCGAAGTGCGTCGCGCCAGCGTGGTACGGGCCGCGCCCGCCGACGCCTGAGCCGACAGCCAGGACCGCAGCAGCGGCAGGCTCAGCCTGTCCAGTCCGGCGTCGGGTGCCCGTTCGGCGAGAAAGTCGAACAGCGAGCGCAGGTCGCCCAGATACGCGCGGCGGGTGTGGTCGGAGCGGCCGCGCTCCAGTGCGAGAAACTCGTCGAACTCCTCGAGAATCGCGTCCACTTCCCTACCGTCGCAGACGCGGCCCCGCCGTCTCAGGTGACGCGCCGCAGCGCCTCGGGCACCAGATCCTTAAGAGTCGGATAGCCGTCGACGGCCATGATCAGGTCGGCCTCGGCCAGCAGCGAGCGCAGCACGTGCACCACGCCCTCCTCACCGCCGATGGCCAGGCCGTAGGCGTAGGGCCGCCCGACGCCGACGGCGGTGGCGCCCAGCGCCAGCGCCTTGACGATGTCCGCGCCGCTGCGGATGCCGGAGTCGAAGAGCACGGGCAGCCCGTCGGCAGCCGCCACCACCTCGGGCAGGCAGTCGATGGCCGGGATCCCGCCGTTGGCCTGACGGCCACCGTGGTTCGAGCAGTAGATGCCGTCCACACCGCCGTCCCTGGCGCGGCGCGCGTCGTCGGGATGGCAGATGCCCTTGACGATCAATGGCAGGTCGGTGAGCGAGCGCAACCAGGGAAGGTCGTCCCACGTCAGCGGATTGCCGAACACCGAAACCCAGCGCAGCACCACGGCTTGCGGGTCTTCCTCTGGCGTTTTTTGCAGGCTGGCGCGGAACACCGGGTCGCTGGTGTAGTTCGCCAGGCAGCGGTTACGCAGTTGCGGAAAGTTCGACGTCGACAGGTCGCGCGGGCGCCAGCCGGTCACCCAGGTGTCCAGCGTGACGATGATGCCCTTGTATCCCGCAGCCTCGGCACGCTGCACAAGGCTGGCCGCCAGGTCGCGGTCGGTCGGTGTGTACAGCTGGAAAAAGCCTGGGGTATCGCCGAATTCGGCGGCGATGTCCTCCATCGGGTCCTGAGTCAGCGTCGAAATGACCATCGGCACGCCGGTGCGGGCGGCGGCTCGTGCGCTGGCCAGATCACCGTGGCCGTCCTGTGAACACAAGCCGATCACGCCGATCGGCGCCATGAATAACGGCGACGGCAGCGTCAGACCGAACACCTCCACCGACAGGTCGCGCTCGTGGTGCGCGTTGAGCATCCGTGGCATCAGGCCCCAGTTGTCGAAGGCGGTGCGATTGACGCGCTGCGTGCGTTCGTCGCCTGCACCGCCGGTGACGTAG
>Ga0207683_10000163_pt1 | contig 56559 bp, 52 predicted proteins | sample KBSM73metaG_FD_184333 | JGI IMG/M metagenome (GOLD analysis project Ga0207683, IMG submission 184333) | Miscanthus rhizosphere microbial communities from Kellogg Biological Station, Michigan, USA - KBS M7-3 metaG (SPAdes) (version 2) | ecosystem: Host-associated > Plants > Roots > Rhizosphere >...
GATGAGTTGCACGTTGCCGATCGCTTTCGCGGCGAGCAGCGCCCGCAGTTCGAGCGTCTGGGGTTGCGCCCGGTACGGATAGGCTTCGACCGCGTGCACGCCGTGCCGGCGCGCCGCGTCGAAGATGGCGCGCGCCTCGGCCGCCGTCGCCGCCAGCGGCTTCTCGCACAGGACGTGCTTGCCTGCTTCCACGGCGTGAATCGACCACGCCGCGTGCAGTTTGTTGGGCAGCGGTACGTAGACCGCCTCGATGTCCGGATCGGCGAGCAGCGCTTCGTAGGTCGCATGAACGCGCGGGATCCCGTTCTCGCGCGCGAAGGCCGCCGCGCGGCCGGCGTCGCGGCTCGCCACCGCGGTCACCGCCACCTTGCGCGAGGGGCGCACGCCGTCGGCGAACAGGCGCGCGATCTTCGCAGCGCCGAGGATGCCGATGCGCAACGGACTGCCGGACGCCGGACTCATTCGATGGATTCCCTTCGCGGCATGGTGACCGGGGTGAGCGCAAGTGACCATGTCGCCAGCGTCCTGCGCGCCTCATGATATCCGTCGGCGACGATCGGTCAACCCGGCGGTATGGACAACGCCGCCGGCGGCTCGCCGCGCCGGTACCGTTCCGCCATCACCGTGTACGCCGCCTCGAGGTGACGGCGAAAGCGATCGGTGTCGAACAGCGCGCACGACGCGCGTCCCTGTGCGAGCCGCGCCCGCAGCGCCGACAAAGGCCCCGGCTCGAGCGCAAGCCGCCGCGCGAGCGCTTCGTAGGCATCCGCGTCGTGCGTGACGAGCTCGGGGAGATTCGCGGCTTCGAGCAGGCTCGCCGCCACACGGCCCGCGAAGGCGCCCCCGACGCAGGTCAGCACGGGCAGCCCCGCCCATAGCGCGTCGCTCGCCGTGGTATGCGCGTTGCAGGGCAGCGTGTCGAGGAACAGATCGGCGAGGCGATGCCGCGCCAGGTGCTCCGCGGGCGCGACCCTCGGTGCGAACACCAGCCGGTCCGGCGCGACACCCTGCCGCTGCGCCTCGCGGCGCAGGTTCCTCGTCGCGTCGGCGTTGTCGGAGAGAAGCCACAGCACGCTGCCCGGCACGGTCGCCAGCAGCCGCATCCAGATCGAGAAGAATCGCGGCGTGATCTTCCAGCTCGTGTTGAAGCAGGCGAACACGAAGCCCGACGCCGGCAGGCCCGCTTCCGCCCGTGCGGGCACGCGGCCTGCAATCGGTCGGGTCCCGTCGTTGACCTGGTAGCTCACCGGCAGCCGCACCACGCGCTCGGTGTAGAAGGCGTCGTGACCGGGCGGAACCACGCGCTCGTCGGCGATGAGGTAGTCGATGTAGCTCGCGCCCATCGTCGCCGGATAGCCGAGGAAGCTGACCTGGACCGGCGCGGCGCGCTGCGCGAATATGCCGGTGCGGGCGTTCGTCGTGTAGCCCTTGAGATCGACCGCGATGTCGATTCCGCGGCCGCGCAGGAGCCCGGCCACGTCCCGATCGGTCATGGCGCTGACGTCCTCGAAGCGCTCGAACGCGTCGCGCAGACGCGCGCGCATGGCGTCGCTCGCGCCCGGACCGAAGGAGATGGCATGCACCTCGAAGCGCCCGCGATCGTGCCGCTCGAACAGGCGCGCCGCGAGAAACGACGTGGCGTGGCCATGAAAATCCGCGGACAGATAGGCAATGCGGATGCGCTCGTGTCGCGCCGGGCGAACGCCGGCCGATGCGTCTGGCAACGACGGGTACACGTGAGCGGCGTAGATGCGGGCGCACTGCAGCTGCGCCGGCTCCGAATCGGAGAGCGCGAGGAGCGTGAACGGATCGACGACCCGCTCGCCGCGGGCCACCGCGTCCACGATGTCCTGGGTTTGGCGCGGCAGATCCGTCCAGTCGCAGCAGCGAAGCCGGCACCCCATCAGGTTGCCGGCCGCGAAGTCGAAGTCCGGCGCGCGCGCGGCGAGCGCTTCGAACGTCGCCGCGGCCTCGGCGATGCGTCCCGCCTGCCACAGCAGCGTGCCGCGATTGTTCAGCGCGTCGACGCGGTCGGGCGCCGTCGCCAGCACACGATCGTAGTCCGCGAGCGCGCGCGCCACCTCCCCGGTACGCGCCAGCGCGTTGGCGCGGTTGTAGAGGATCTCGACGTTGCCGGGCAGCAGCGCCAGCGCGCGGTCGTAGCTCGCGACGGCGTCGGCCGGCCGTTGCAGCGCCGCCAGCGCGTTGCCGCGATTGAAGAGCGTGGCGGCGTCGTCGGGCTGGAGCGCGAGCGCCTGGTCGTAACTCCCGAGTGCCTCGACCGTGCGGCCAAGCTCGGCCAGCGTGTTGCCGCGGTTGTACAGCGCGTCCGCGTTGCCCGCATCGAGCGCCAGCGAGCGATCGAAGCTCCCGAGCGCCTCCGCGTAGCGGCGCAGCGCGAGCAGGATCGTCCCGTGGTTGTAGAAGAGCTCCGGCCGGTCGTCGCGCAGCGCCAGCGCGCGCGCGTACGACGCGATCGCTTCTTCGCAGCGTCCCAGCGCGAACAGCGCTTCGCCACGATTGGCGAGCGCGGCCACATGCGCGGGCTCGAGGCCGATCGCCTGGTCGTAGCTCGCAAGCGCATCCGCAGAACGGCCCTGCCCGAGCAGCTCGTTACCGCGACGAAAGTACGCATCGGCGCTCATTCTGCGTGATGCAAGCCGTCGAGCCACCCTTTGATCTGCGCGTAGACGGCCTTGCTGGCGAGCAGATCGAGGTGGCCGGTAGACTGCACCACCCGCTGCCGCGACACGTCGAACGCCAAATGCAGGCGCGCGCTCGGGTGACGGCCGAGGGCGCTGGCCACGGGGACGAGACCGTCGCCCGCCCACGGGCCTGGCCGGGCTGCTCCCTTCTTCGCAGTGCTGCCGCCGAGCGCGAAGCACGCCACGCCCTGCGGCAGCGGCGCGGGCATGCGCCGGTCGCCGCCGCGCGCGAAACGGTCGCGGTCGACCCAGTCTTCGTCCACCACGTTGCCAAAGCGCAGATCGGTAATGCCGGCGCTGCGGACCTTGCCGATGCGAGCCAGCGGCGCGGAATACCGGGTGGCGCCGAGCAGGACGTCGATCCAGTGCCCACCGCGCGCAAGCGGCGCGCCGTGGTGCGGCGTGCCGAGGAAGACGAGGCCGTCGACCTTGCGCGGCCACGCGTGCCGCGCTTCTATCCCGTAGTGGAAGGCGCTGCGCGCGACGAGCCCGCCCATGCTGTGCCCGATCAGCACCACTTCGGTCAGCGGCACGGGCCATGCCTCGACAAGCCGTTCCAGCTGGCCGGCGAACGCGCGGCCGTTGACGGAAACATGCAGCCCGCTGTTGTAGTGAAGGTAGATCGGTGTGTAGCCGAGATCGCGTGCCAGCCTCGCACCATGATCGTGTCCCGCGCGCTGCCACTGCAGGTCGTTCATGCACAGGCCGTGGATCAGGACGACCAGTTTTCCGCTGGCGCGCGGCAGCGCGGCGGCCAGCGCTGCGCGCCCGGCGGGTAGTGCGATACCGTCGCGACGAAGGCGCATCGTGATGGCCAGTGGATTGCCCGCAACCTCAAGCCGGTCACCCAGCACGCCATTGAGCGCAGCGACCAGCGCCTCGCGTCCCGGCCAGCGGCTGTGCTGCGGAAGCACCGGTGCAAGACGCCCCAACAATACGTCGAGGCCGCCCCCGACGAGTCCGACCACGCCGTGGATGGCGCGGTAGACCTGGCGCGCGACGCCGGTCGTGTGGTCCTGCGCCGGCCGGGCGATCAGGCGCGGGACGATGGCGATGTTGTGGTGCATCGCCTCGACGAGGCGAACGACGCCGGCAACGCCGGCAACGGTCAGCTGGGTGACGCCGCGAAGATCGGAGACGGCCATCTCAACCCAGCTCGAACGTCGTCACGCCGAACACTCGTTCCACGGGAACGTCCGGCGCCGGGCCGGCGTACATGCGCGCGGTTTCGAAGACCACGGTCATGGCGTCCCGTTCCGCCAGCGCCACGGCGGCCCGATTCGGCTCGGGCACGTCGAGGTAGTACGTCGCGCCGAGCGGAATCCAGTTTACGAGTCCATTGAGCAGCGCCTCCGCGATCGACGCGTCGTCGGCGAAGAGCGGCCCGATCTTGTAGCCGTCCGCCGCCGGGCGAATCACGCCATAGCCTGCGAGCCGATCGTCACGAACGAGGCCTATCGCGAGCGCGCGCGGCTGGGCGATCCAGGCCCGCAGGAACGACGCCCGATCCGTGACGAAGACGGACCGGTCGTAGGCCTCGAGGTCGCCGAAGGCCACCGACGACAAAGGAACGATTCGGCGATCGTCCGCGAGTAGCCGCGCCTTGACGCCCATGTAGCGCACGTTGCGATACGCGAGGACGAAGCCGGATCGCCGGTAGTTCTCCTGCTGCGCCACCACGCCGTCGAGGCCGATCGTGCGGCGGCCGAGGGCCGCGATCCCCGCGTTCCACAACTCGAAGCCGTAGCCGCGGCCGCGATAGGCAGGCTTGACGATGTAGAGCCCGAGGAAGCCGAAGGCGTCGCCGTACTTCACGACGGAGATCGTCGCGACCAACTCGCCGTCGATAAAACCGGCGAGGAACCCCGTCGGATCGGCGGCATGGAAGCACGCGGCATCGTCGATCCCCGGATTCCAGCCCTCGGCGGTCGCCAGTTCGATCGCGGTGCCGATCTCCCGCGCGGTCATCGCGCGAATCTTGTACGGTGGTCGGGTCGATGATGTCATCGGAATGCGGAAGTCGCCGGCGTGCCCTCGCTGCGCTGAAGACCGGCCTGGATTATCGCCGGAAATGCGTGCCGCGCAGGAGCGACACGACACGTCGGGCTCGCCGGAAGGTAAACTTCGTCGGGCCGCCCGCCCTCCCACTACCGCGTGAATCCCTCCCAAAAAGCCGGCATCCTCGCCGAAGCCCTCCCCTACCTGCGGGCGTTCCACGGCAAGAAGATCGTCGTCCGCTTCGGCGGCGAGGCGATGGCGGATCCCGCGCTAAAGGCGGGGTTCGCGCGCGACGTCTCGCTGCTTCGTCTCGTGGGAATGAAGATCGTCGTCGTGCACGGCGGCGGCTGGGGCATCGACGCGCTGATGCGCAAGGTGGGCCTCGAATCCAAGCGCTATCGCGGCCACCGCATCACCGACGCGCGCACGCTGACGCTGGTAGAAATGGCGCTGAGCGAACTCAACCAGGAGCTGACGTCGCTCATAAATCGCGAAGGCGGCCGCGCGGTGGGGCTCGACGGCCAGGACGGACGCTTCATCCACGCGCGGCCGATGCAGAAGCCAGTGGACGATCCGGACGCCCCCGACCTGGGCTTCCTGGGCGACGTCGAGGGTGTCGATACCACGCTGATCGAGCTCCTCCTGTCCCGCAACTTCGTCCCGGTGGTGATGCCCATCGGCGTGGCCGACGACAGCACGACGTATCACATCAACTCGGACCTGCTCGCCGGCCGCCTCGCGCGTGCGCTCGAAGCGGAGAAGCTCGTGCTGATGACCAACATCGCCGGCGTGCTCGATCGCAACGGCAAGCTCGCGCCGATCCTCACCGCCTCCGCGGCCGACGAACTCTTGCGCGATCATGTCGTCCACGGCGGAATGGAGCCGCGGCTCACCGCGGCGCTGCGCGCGGTGCGCGAGGGCGTGCGCTCGGTGCATATCATCGACGGCAGCGTGCCGAGCGCGCTGCTGCTGGAGGTCCTCACCGCGGAAGGAGTGGGGACCGCCGTGCGCTCAGATGCGCACCCCGACTTTTTCGCCGACAGCCGCGCCTACATGCTGAGCCCGATGTAGGCGCTGTAGGGCGGATCTCGCCGCTGTCACAATTGCCCGGCGGGATTGGGATAGGATTGAGTCCGTTCTCAAGCGGAGCTCAGACATGGCTGAAGCAAAGAAAAAGAAATACGACCTTGGCAAGAACGGGGACGTCGTATTCCACGTGTCCGACGACGCGAAGCGGCTGCTGATCGAGTTCGACGTGGACCGCGAGGGCCTGACCAAGACGGGCGTCAACGGCCTTATCGACGCGCTGCTGGAAATCCGGAAGAAGATGGACCGCTGAGACGCGGCACGCTCCGCCGCGCTCGAATACATCGCCTTCTCCCGGTAGATGGAGTCGACGCTGCGGCGATCATCGCCGCGCGGATCCGATGTGAGGCATCAATCGTGCCAACGTGTGGCCTCCGCGCGGCCTCACTTCGGGCGCTGGCCGTCCACGGGCTCATCGACGTACCGCTGCCGCGCCGGATACACGCCGGCGAGCCGCGCGATCAGGATCGCGACGAAAAGAGCGCCGTTGATCTGTTCGATCATGCAGATGCCGCGTGCCTGCCGCGTGAGCGGCGCGATGTCGCCGAACCCCGTGCTGGTGAGCACGGTGATGCTGAGGTAGAGCGCGTCCGCGTAGACGAGGCCGCTCGGCTGCCCGACCACCATGTAGGAACGCGGATAGAAGAATCCCACGATGGCGTAAGCGTAGGCCCAGAAGACGCCGATCATCAGGTACGCAGCGGCGGCGCCGAACAGCTTGTCCTGCGTCATCACCGTGGGCTGGAAGACGTAGCGCAGCAGGTACATGGTGGTGATGAAATAGAGCGCGGCGCCGAAGAGCCACGACATCGCGAGCTGAAAGTCGTCGTCGCGCCAGAGCCCCGTGTACTGGTACCAGACCGTCGGAATCGCGAGCAGCAGCGCGATGACGAACGAGTGCGTCGTGCGGCCGACCGTGGCGACCGTCGCGATGAGCGCGAACATGTTGACGGCGTTCAGGACGAGGCGCCCCTGATCGGTCGGCGGCACGAACGACACCACGCCGATCAGCGCGAGCAGCACGGCGAATAGCCAGAAACAGCGTTGATAGAAGATGCGCGACAACACATCGCGCGTTAAGCGAATGGTCCTGGCCATCGTGTCGCTCCCTGTTTGTCCGGTCCGGATGCCTGATTGTCCGCGTTCTTCTGTGGTACGGTGAAAACCTATGCGTGCCCTCGCCCCCGGCGTGCCGATGCACGTGATCCGCGCTGGCCGCGGCGCACCGCCGCTGGTGTTCGTGCACGGGTTCGCCTGCACATCGGCGGACTGGGAGGTGCCGTTCGCGCTGCTCCAGGCAGCCACGACGGTCGTCGCGTGCGACCTGCGTGGCCACGGCGCCAGTCCAGGGGAACCGGCGGAGTGCTCGATCGAGCAGTATGGCGCCGACGTCGCGAGCCTGCTGGCAGAGCTCGACCTGGGCCCGGCCGGGCTCGTCGGCCACAGCATGGGATGCCGCGTGGTGCTGGAATGCTGCCGGTCAGCTCCGGCGCGGGTATCGGGGGTCGTGCTGGTGGACGGCAGCCGCATCGGAGCGGGCGAACCGGTCGCCGCCGAGCATGCGATGCGCGAACAATTGCGCGACGCCGGCTACGAGCGCTTCATGCGGGGATTCTTCGAGGAGATGTTCGTGGCTTCCGGCGATCCCGGCGTGAAGGCCGCGATCATCGACCGCTCGCGGCAAATGCGTGCCGACGCCGGGCGCGCCTTGCTGCCCCGCCTGGTCGGTTGGGACGCCCGCGACATGGAAGGCGCGCTGGACGCCGTCCGCGTGCCGATGATGGTCATCCAGACCACGACGCTCGACGCCGAGCGCAGGCGCCTCAGCCTCGACGAAGACGAAACCTCGTCGTGGCTGGAGCTCGTGCGTCAGCACGTGCCTGGCGTGCGGGTGGAGATCCTGCCGGGACTCGGCCACTTCCCGCACGTCGAGGCGGCCGACAGCGTGAGCGCGCTCATCGCCGACTTCATCGCCCGCGATCTCTAGGCGGTCGCGGCCCAGGCCCGCACGCCCGGATGGCTCTGTTGCAGATAACGCAGCAACTCCTGGATCTGGCCGACGGTAGCGCGCGACGCATCTTCCAGCGTGACGGGCACGAACGCTTTCCTCGCAAAGCGCAGATATTTCGCGAAGGCGCCATCCCCGAGCACGGCCATCGCGAGCGGGCCGACGAACCCGAGCAGCTTGCCCAGCACTCGCGCGCGTTCCGCCACGTCGAGCTTCACGATCGCCCTCGCCCATGCCGCTGGATTCATGCTGCCGCCGTCGTTCCGCATGGAGCCCCCATCGTCGCAGTTCATCGTTGAGCGCACGGTGTGGCGCAGCGCAGCGGCGCACGACTCGCGGGCGGCACGACGGCAGGTGACGCCGGCTGCGCGCGCTCCCGCGCCGCGCGCCGATGACGATAGGTCCATAGGGCCAGGGCGATCAACGAGCCGCCCGGCAGGATGAGCTCGATCGCGAGGTAGGGTCCGAGCGAACGCACCGAGCGCACGGCATGCGCGATCGCATTGCGGAGCGTTCGCGGCTGCCGTCCCCACCGGCTGTCGTTCATCGCGTAGTCGGATGTGGTGGGGACATGCATGACGTGCGGCGTGGGAGTCCGCGTTTGGTTCGATGCAGTGGCGGGCGCGAGACTGGTCTTCATATCGTCCTTCTTTCCTGCCCAGGCACTAAATGCCTAGGCAACGAATCGCACAAAAAAAATCACACGTTATCGAGCATGCGCAGCAGGAAGCCCTCGAGCTGCTGCGCTTCCTTCGGAGTGAAGCCGCCGAGCATCCGGTTGAACACCTTCATGCCTGCAGCCCGCAGCTTGGGCACCACTGCCTTGCCTTCGTCGGTGAGCTCGAGCTGAAATGCGCGCCGGTCCTCCGGGTTGGGAACGCGACGCACGAGACCCCGCCGCTCGAGCCGGTCGAGCATCCGCGTCATCGCGCCGGGGTCGTAGGAGATGCCTTTGCAGAGGTCCGACGCCGAGCTCACCTCACCGTGGGCCAGCGACATCAGGATCACGTATTGCGCCGCGGTGATGTCGAGGGGCGCGAGCTCCGCCTCGAATGCGGCGCCGATCGCGCCCTTCACCTTGCCGAAAAGGCTGCCGATGCTTCGTTGCGGATCGTACGACCTGGCGTCGTAGATCGGTGTGGTGGTCGCGGTCACGTTCGTCACGATGGATCAACTATAGTTGCCCAAGCAATAATTGTCAAGGCCATTGATTGGACGAGCCCGGGCGGCCGGTCGACATATCCGTCACGGGTAATATCGCGTCGTGGCGCTGGCAGACCCGGCCAGGCCGTCGCAACGTGTCGCGCCCGATGGCGCAGCGGCCTGCTGGATCGAGCTCGCGGTGGACGGCATGAGCCAGCTCGCCCGGTTTCTCTTCGGCTGACCCGTTGCGCCACGACGCGAACCCGTTCCTGCCGGCGACTCGCCCAATGCTTGCATTTCTCTTCGCACTATTGATCGCCGGATTCTCGCCGCAGGCGGCCGCGGCGCCTGCGGCGGACGCCGTGCTCACGCTCTCGATGGGATCCGAGGTCCGGCGATTCACGACGGCAGAGCTGCTCCGCCGCCCCGACGCGGTCGATCTCACGATACCGGCCGACGTTTCGTACGGGCGAGCGATGAAGTACCGTGCCGTGCCGCTCCTCAGCGTGATGAACGTCGATGCGGCGTTCGACACCGTCGAGGCCCGCGCGGCGGATGGTTTCGTCTCCCAGATTCCGCTGGCGCTCGTGGAAAAGGGCAAGTCGGGCGGCGCCAAGGCCTGGATCGCCGTCGAGGATCCGCTCGCGCCGTGGCCGATGCTTCCCGGGAGGACCGCGAGTGCCGGCCCCTTCTACCTCGTGTGGGAGAACCCGGAGCGATCCGGCGTAGGCAGCGAGCAGTGGCCTTACCAGCTGGCGTCGCTCACGGAGGTCGAGTCGCCGGCGCATCGCTGGCCCCAGATGGTGGTGCGCTCGAGCCTGCCCGGCGATGACCAGGCGAAGCGCGGACAGGCGGTCTTCACCACGCAGTGCCTGCCCTGCCATCAAATGAAAGGCGCCGGCGCCGGGGAGGTCGGTCCCGATCTCGGCCGGCCGATGGGTCCGACGCAGTACCTCAGCGCGAATGGCTTGCGCAGCCTGATCCGCGATCCGAAGGCTGTCCGCACCTGGCCCCAGCAGCAGATGCCCGGATTCACCCGGACGATGCTGAGCGACGGCGACCTCGATGCGCTGATCGCCTACCTCGCCTACATGGCGACGCACTGATCACCGCAGGTTTCGTCGGGGACGGCGATCGAGCCGCCGGCCGCGACCCCGACGTCAAAGCGCGGAGATCGATGGGCCCGCCGGGTCGCCAAGCCACGCGTTCGCATATTCGCGACGCGTGCGCTTTTCGGCCGCGACATCGCCTTTCCGGTGGTAGGTTTCCGCGAGGCCTGCGAGCGCCCAGGCATTGCCGCGCACGCGAACGAGCGATTCCCGGAACGCCCTCTCCGCCTCGTCGAGCTTGGCCTGTCGCAGGTACACCGAGCCCAGCGACTGGCGAATCGGGTAGTACCAGTACGGCGGCTCCATGTAGGCGAGCGCGTCTTCGACCGCGATGGCGTCTTCGTAGGCTTTGGCCGCCCCGGCGAGGTCCCCCTGCGCATCGGCGAGCCGGGCCATTGCGACGAGGCGCGCCGTCTGCACGATCTCCTTGCCCGGCACGCCCCAGTCGACATACGGCTTGAAGTCGGCCGCCTGCTCGGTGGCGGCGATGGCATCGATCTCGCGCTGCGCGCCGGCCGCGTCCTTCTTGGCCGCGAAGGCGAGCGCGCGCGCATAGTGCGCCAGCGCGGACACCAGCACCTGCGCCTTCGGAGGCTCCTTCAAGGCGATGATCGTGTCGGGCGCGCTGAAGAGCGCGTGGGCCAGGTACGGCGCGGCCTTGATGGGCTCCAGCACCGCGAACTGCGCGACCATCGCGTCGGCCAGCGCCGCGTCGAGCTTGACGGCGGCATCGATCGCCGTCGGGCCGTCGCCGCCCATCTGCGCCGAGACCAGCACAAAGTGGATGTTGTGCGGGTAGTACGCCGACTTGTACATCGGGTCCGACGGCGAGGTTGCGAAATAGCGCTCGTCGACGGCCATCGCGCGCTTGTTGATTTCCAGCGACTCCTTGTACAGGCCCACGCGGTAGAAGATGTGGGCCGGCATGTGCACGATGTGGCCCGCGCCCGGGATCAGGGCGGCGAGACGGCGCGCATGCGGCAGCGCCCGATCCGGCTTCGTCGAAGCCTCGACGGCGTGAATGTAGAGATGGATCGCGCCCGGATGATTCGGATTGCGCGCGAGCACCTTCTCCAGCGCCGCGAGCAACTCGCCGGCGCGGCCTTTCGGTTTCGTGCCGCCCGCCTCCCAGTAGTCCCAGGGCTGCGTGTCCATCACGGACTCGGCGTAGAGCGTGAGGATGGTGTCGTCGCCCGGATACTTTTGGGCGACGGCCGCCATCGCGTCGGCGTACGCCGCGTCGAGCGCGGCGCGCTCGGCCTTCGCGTCGGCCGAATAGCGTTTCTCGAGCGCCGCGATCAGCGCGCGATCCTTCGCCGGCGCACCGGGCGCCAACTCGACCGCCTTCGCCAGCGCGGCGAGCGCGGGCGCCAGCGCGTCGGGCATCATCGGCGCGTTGATGTTCGGTCCGAGCACCAGCGCCTCGCCCCACCAGGCCATCGCGAGCCTGGGGTCCGCCTTCTGCGCCGCCTGGAAGGCCCGCTGCGCCTCCGCGTGGTTGAACGCGAAAGCCCACCGCATGCCCTGGTCGAAGTACGCCTGCGCCGTCGCGTTGCGCGTTCCCGCCTTGAAGGACAGCGTGCCCAGGTTGTCGTACAGCGGGACTTCGCCGCCGGATGCTTGCATCGGCTGCGGCTTGAACGGACGCGTCTCGGTTTGCGCGATGACGAGGTTGCGGAGAAGCGGCGAAGGCCCGGTGGGCGGACCGCAAAATGCCCGGCCATCGAGCAGCGGATCGAACTCCTCTTCGCTGGTGACGCCGGCGGCAGGCGTGAGCGCCAGCGCGCCAACCGCGGCAACGGCGAGTGCCATGCGCACGTCATTCGCCTTCATGGATGCTCCTTCGCACGGACGAGGTTGAACGCAGCTACGGCTCGATGACGAAGCGTAATGTTTTGCGCGCCCCGTTCCGCTGTCAAGTTCCCGCGAACGACCTGTCAGGGCGGCAGCGAGCGCGCCACACGCAGCCCGGCGTTGCTGGTGCGGTTGCCCGACCCGAGCGTGAAGCGTTCCGCCGAGCGCAACACCGACGGAGGCTCGTCCCACGCGCCGCCGCGCAGCACGCGACCGCGGCAATCGGTCGCTTCATGCGCGCTGCCGTCGGTTGGCGCGTCGGCGTACGGCAGGTAACAGTCCTGCACCCATTCCCATACGTTGCCCAGCATGTCGTGCAAGCCCCAGGCGTTGGGTTTGTAGCGGCCCACCGGCGCGGCGAACCAGTAGCCGTCCCGGCAGGCCGCAGGCTCTCCCCAGGTGCGCCCCCGCGGCCCGATCGTCCTGTCGGTGCCGTTGCCGTACACGCAGGACACCTCGTCGTCGCCCCAATACCGGCGGGTGGTGGTGCCCGCGCGGGCGGCGTACTCCCATTCGGCTTCGCTCGGCAGTCGCCATCCCTTGACGCCGCTTTGCTGATCGAGCCAGCGCACGTACGCCTGCGCGTCGACCCAGCTGATGCAAACGACGGGCTCGTTGTCTCTTTGGTTCCAGCCGGGTTCGCGCCAGTGGCGGCCTTCGCGCCAGGCCCACGTGGGTTCCTCGGGGGCCCAGATGAAGCAGCCTTGCGCGTTGACGTTGCGCTCGGCCTGGGTCTGGTAACCGCTGGCGCGGGCGAACTCGCGCCACTGCGCCACCGTCACTTCGGTCTTGCCGAGCGCAAAAGGCTTCACGCGCACCAACCGTTGCGGAAGCTCGCTATCGCCTTGGTCGGGATCACCCGCCGCGCTGCCCATCATGAACTCGCCGCCCGGAAGCGACACCATCTCCGGGCAGACGTCGCACCCGCGAGACACCGCAGCCGGTGCGGCGTCGGCGGCGCAGGCGGGCGCCCCTTGGAAAACCGCCGCCACTGCCCACACTGCGATCAGGATCTTGCGCATGAGGTGCTCCACGCGGGCGCGTGCATCGCCGGGCAGTCGTTCAGTCGTCACTTTCCTCGGGCAGCAACACCACGATCATGACGAACATCCCGCACGTCAGAAAGCGCTGCGCGGCCTGCTGACCATTCCAGACGCTCGATTGCCACATCGAGAACCATTCTCCTCCGATGGCCACGAAGCCGACGAAGTAGAGCAACCAGACGGCAAAGAGGCCGATGGTCGCCGGCACCTTCGCCGCCACGAACGCCGCCCGGTGCGCCCGCGCGCGAAAGAGCCTCCACGCCGCGTAGAGGCATACGAGGGCGATCACCCATTCGGTGGCGATGATCGACCAGTACGCTAATTTTTGAAGGGCTGGATCCGTTATCGCGCGCGATTTCAGGGGGTTGTCGGGAAACACGGTGTCCATCGCCAGCACGTGCTGCACGAATTGCCAATTCGCGTTGTAGTCGGCGATGTTGCCGTACGCGACCAGCAAGGCCCAACCGCCCAACGTGGCGACCAGCAGCGACTTGATGACGCGCAAAGTGGCCATCGGCTTATTCTGCGAGATCGAACGTCACGTGCCCGCGGCCGGCGGCGGCGACCTTCTCGAGCTCGCCCTCGTCGCGCGTATGCGCGTTGCGCACCGTGAGCGAGGCGCCCCACTGTGCGGCAGCACCGGCGAGCACCACGCGAGCGCCTTGCGGCAAGCAGGGGTGTAAGCGGCCTCGGACATCGCGGTTCTTGAGCGAGGCTCCGCGTCAGGTTGGCGTGATGCGGTGCCTCATCCAATCGAGCGCCATCAGGTAGCCGTAAGTTCCGAATCCCGCCATCACCGCAGTTACCGGCGCAGACACCAGCGAGTCGTGATACACAGCTTCCCGCTGATGCACGTTGCTGATGTGCAATTCGACCTTGGGCCCCTCGAACATCTTCAGGGCATCCATGAGCGCCACGGAGGTAAAGGTCAGCCCGGCCGGATTGATGATGATGCCGGCGATGGCAAGGTCCGTCGCCTCATGAATGCTCTCGATGAGAGTACCCTCGAAATTGGTCTGCCGAAAGTCGACCTCGAGCCCCAGTGCAGCGGCTCGCTCCAGGCACCGATGCTTGACCGTCTCCAGCGTCTCGTGGCCATAGATGTGCGGCTCACGCTTGCCGAGTCGGTTGAGATTGGGTCCGTTGAGAATGTAGATTGTGTGCGCCATGTTGAGCTCCTGTCAGATCCTGGGCATGCAGTTAGACTCTCGTGCTCGAGCGGTTCCGTGCTCATATGGCGCCTGCATTTCGCAGCTGCTCGATTTCCTCGACTGAGTAGCCAAGCTCGTGCAAGATATCTTCGGTATGCGCACCGAGTCGCGGCGGTGGCGATCGGACCACCGGATCGGCGCCGCTCAGCTTGAAGCCCGCCCGTGTCAACGTTACCGGTCGGTCAACGCCCGGAACATCGGGAAGCGTCTGTAAGAGCTCACGATGCGCTACTTGCGGATGCGCGAGTGCCTCGGGAACACTCAGCACGCGTCCCGCCGGTATTCCAATGCGACTCAAGGCAATTTCCCATTCGGACGCGGGCCGTGCGCTTAATGCCGCTTCCAGCTCGGAGGTAAGCTCCTCGCGGTTGCGCTTTCGTTCCTCCCGACCTGCAAACCGCGGGTCGGCAAGCAGATCCTCGCGGCCAATCGCGTGGGCCAACGATTTGAACTGCTCCTGTTTGTTGGCGGCGATATTGAGGAGGCCACCGCCGGTGTTGAACGCGCCTGAAGGCGCGGCCGTGAAGTTGCTGTTACCCATTGGGCGGGGCTCAATTCCCGCGATCAGAAAGTTGGAAACGACCCACCCCATGGTAACCAGCATCGAGTCGAGCATGGACACGTCGACGAATGCCCCTTGCCCCGTGGTCATGCGGCGTACCAACGCGCTGGATATCGCAAATGCTGCCGTCATGCCGCCGACGGTGTCAGCGACGGGATATCCCACCCGCATGGGCGCGCACTCGTCATCGCCCGTGATGCTCATTACACCCGAGAGCCCCTGAACGATTTGATCGTAGGCGGGGGCGTCCTTCAGCGGGCCGTCCTGGCCAAAGCCGGAAATGGCGCAGTACACCAGCTCCGGCCTGTATTTCCGCAGGTCTTCATAACCGACGCCCAAACGGGTCATGACTCCCGGGCGAAAGTTCTCGATCAGGACATCCGCGGTTGCGACAAGCCGTCGCAGAATCGCCGTCCCTGCTTCAGCCTTCAGGTTGAGGGTAATTGATTTCTTGCCGCCGTTTTGAGCTAGAAACGATACTCCCATCAACTGTGCGTTAAGGGATTCGTCAGCACCAAGTTGTCTCGCCAGATCACCCGTTTCTGGAATCTCGACCTTGATGACTTCAGCACCGAGGAGTCCAAGCTGATACGCGCAGAAAGGCCCCGCGAGCACATTAGTGAGGTCCAGTACACGGATTCCCTTCAGCGCTTCAGGCATCGCGTGTCCCTCGTCTGATCGGTCGCGTACCAGGGTCGCCCTTCTTTAGGTTGGTATGCATGCTCAGCGACGAATGAAGGGATTGGGAACGTCGAGGTCGGTGGAAATCCATACGCACTTGGTCTCGAGGTAATCTTTGATCGAGTCCAGCCCTGACTCGCGTCCAATGCCGGAGTTCTTGTAGCCGCCAAACGGCGACGTGAAACTGGTGGCGCGATAGTTGTTGACCCATACGGTTCCCGCCTTGAGCCGATCTGCCAGCAGCATTGCGCGATGCAGGTCCTTGGTCCACACCGCGGCGGCCAGGCCAAATGCCACGTCGTTGCCAATTCGTATCGCGTCCTGCTCGTCCTCGAAGGGTATGACCGCGAGCACCGGCCCGAACACCTCTTCCTGAGCAATCCGCATGCTGTTGTTCACGCCAACGAATATCGTAGGTTCGATGAACATCCCGGCGCCAAGGTCCGGACGACTCTTCCCACCGAGAACGCATTGCGCACCTTCCTTTTTCGCGATCTCGATGTACGAAAGAATTTTCTCGAACTGCGGTCGAGTCGAGATCGGTCCGACCTGCGTATCCGCCAACGAAGGATCACCGATCTTTGCCGTCTTGACGAAGTCGATCAATTTCTTGACGAATAGGTCGTGAATGCCTCGTTGCAGAAGCAGCCGTGAACCCGCCTGACAGCTCTGTCCGGATGCTGCAAAGATGCCCGATACGACGCCTTTAACGGCCTGGTCCAGGTCAGCATCGTCGAAGATGATGTTGGGCGATTTGCCTCCCAACTCGAGCGTGACGGTCTTCAAACCTCGAGCCGCAAGCTCGTAGACCTTGCGGCCGGCAGCATCGCCACCGGTGAATCCCACGTGAGTCACCTTTGGATGACTCACCAGCGCTTCGCCTACTTCGGCACCGAGACCGGTGACGACGTTGACGACGCCTTTGGGAAACCCAGCCTCCGCGAAGAGCTTGGCAAATTCGATCATGGATGCCGACGTGAACTCCGACGGCTTGACGACGACCGTGCAACCCGCCGCTAACGCAGGGGCGAGTTTCCAGCTAGTCAACGTGAGCGGTGAGTTCCAAGGCGTGATGATCGCGATCACGCCCTTCGGCTCAAACTTGGTGTAGGCAAAAACGCCCTTTTTATCGGTCGGGATGACCGCGCCTTGCACCTTGTCTGCGAGGCCGGCGTAGTACTTGAAGTAGTCACCGACGTAGCGAACCTGGGCGGTCACTTCCGTCGCCAGCTTGCCGTTGTCGCGTTGCTCGATGTCCCCGAGGTGCTTCGCGTTGGCGTGGATCAGCTCACCGAGCTTCCAGAGAAGGTGGCCCCTTTGCGTCGGGTTCAATTGCGGCCAAGCGCCTTCCTCGAAAGCGCGACTAGCGGCGTCCACCGCGGCGTCGACGTCCCGTGCGTCGCTTCGGGCAATCGACGCCCAGCTGAGTCCGGAGAACGGATCCTCGGTCGGCATGTAACGGCCCGCGGCAGGGGCGACCATCTCGCCGTCGATATAGTTGCCGTAACGCGGCAGGTTGTCCGGTGCCGTCATGAATGCGGGACCCTCGCTAGGTGATTGCGCGTGCGGTATTACATCTTCATTCCACTTGCCGCAACGCGATTCTATAACCTATCGAACGGCTTTCGTGCCCTTGGAGCGTTTACCGGCAAGGATCGATGAAAGCGCTTCTTCGATGGGGGACGCATCGCCGCCGAGCGAAGTCGTGGCCCGGGAGGCCGCCCGCAGCAGCAGGGCCCGGGCATTGGCAATGAAGGTTGCGTCGATGCGCGATCGCGGCCCGGCCAGCGTCAGTGCGCCGAGAAGTGACTGGCCAACGCCGAACATGGGGACCGAAACGCCGGCAGTCTCTCCATCCCGCTCACCAACGGATGCGTAGCAGTACTCCCGGCGGATAGTCTCGTACGGCTCGCCCTTCGTGCCACTGAACGCGAGCAGGATGCGCCCGCCCGAACCTCGCTCGAGCGGCAGAACGTCGCCCTCGCGCACATGGTCGCGCACGGCATGGTTCGAATCGACGCGGTGGAGGCAGACTCGCACGTCGCCGTGCCGCGAATACATCGACACGCTTTCGCCCGTCTGCTCCGCGAGCTCCCGCATGAGCGGCAGAACGACGTCCCCCAATCGCAGGCTGCGCTGATATAGCGCCGCGAGCATGAGCGGAGTCGGACCTATCTGGTACGACCCGCTGTCGAGCCGCTTCAGGTAGTCATGGCGGATCAGCGACTGCGCCAGCCGGAGGATTGTGCTCTTATAGAACTTCGTGCGTTGCGCGATCTCTGCAAGCCCGAGTGCCTCATCGCCCGGCCGAAAGGCTGCCAAGATGGCGAGTGCGCGATCCACTGCTGCGACGCCGCCATCGGTCGATGTGGCGGAAGACGACCGCTCGGGCGTTCGCGGACGGTCCCCACCCTTGCTCTGTCGCTCGTCGAGGTGCTTCGGGGCGAAAGATCGTCCCTGCGCACCAACCTTGGGCTTTGCTTTCCTGGTCATCAAGACTCCAATGGCCCACTTTGGCTCCGGCAACGCTCCGCGCGATGCATCGTTTCAAAGACGACGGGCGAGCGCGCCAGATAGCGGGAAGCGTTCTGCTGGATAGAACATTAGATGTGCCGCCAGCCGGGTTGTCAAGGAGCTCGAAGCACCGGGACCGGTCGAGGCAGCGCGCGTTCCCGCAGTGCAGTAGTGCAGCACAGCGTACGGCCCTCCGTGAAATCGGCTGAGCGCGCATCGGGATGGCCCATAACAGATGATCGTAGCGTCGAGCAGAACGGGACGTCTAGACGCCGTCTTGCGCGCGCGTCGCTCTTTGTGACCAACAACGCCTCCTGCGAACTCCTCCGCGCTCATATCGGCGATCGAGGAGGCACCCCGCCGCACACGGCGCGGGCGGCTCGGGATTGTATCCATCCCCTTCAGGTTGTGGCCGAATCCGGCCGGCCCATCCCGCCCAAGATACTTGGCTGGTTTGCCCCGGCAGTAGCACGGCGTTCCATTGCTAGAATATGGGATGGCCGGCGCACTGATCGAAGTAACCGCTCTGCGCTTCCGCTGGCCTGGCGCGAGCTCCCCCTGCCTTGACATCGAGCGCCTCTCCATCGATGCCGGCCAACGCGTATTCGTCTTTGGTCCCAGCGGCAGCGGCAAGAGCACTCTCCTCGCGCTGCTGGCCGGTGTCATGACAGCCCAGCAGGGCAGCGTGCGAGTGCTCGGCACCGAGCTCTCGTCGCTCAAGGGACGCGACCACTTTCGGGTCGACCACGTCGGATTCATTTTTCAGCAGTTCAACCTGGTTCCCTACCTGTCGACGGTGCAGAACGTGCTGCTCCCCTGCCGCTTCTCGCGGCAGCGTGCGCGAAGGGCGGCCGAAACCCACGGCTCGCCTCACGAAGCTGCGTTGCACCTGCTGGACGCAATGGGTCTCGGCGCGAGCCTGCGCAGGCGCAAGGCGACCGAGCTCTCGGTCGGCCAGCAGCAACGCGTCGCCGCGGCGCGCGCGCTGATCGGCACGCCGGAGCTCATCATCGCTGACGAGCCGACCTCCTCGCTCGACGCGGATGCGCGGCAGGCGTTCCTCGACCTCCTGGAACGTCAGTGTGACCGTTTCGGCAGCACGCTGCTGTTCGTGAGCCACGATAGGCAGCTCGCCGCGACTTTCGACCGCGAAGTGAATCTGCCGGCAATCAACCGCGTGGTGCCGGAGGGATCCGCCAGTTGAAGCGCCGATGAGGCATTTGCTGACCCTCGCCATCGCCAGTGCCTGGAACCGGCGCTTCACTTTGACGCTCACGGTCGCCGCGATCGCATTCAGCGTAGCGATGCTTCTCGGCGTCGAACGCGCGCGCTATGCCGCACACGAGAGCTTCGCGCATTCGATCTCCGGAACGGATCTCGTGGTGGGGCCGCGAACCAGTCCCGTGCAGTTGATGCTCTATGCCGTTTTCCGGCTGGGTGAGGCCACCACCAACATGAAATGGACGAGCTACGAGGACCTCGCGCAAAACGCGGATGTGGCCTGGATCGTTCCGTTGTCGATCGGCGACTCGCACCACGGATTCCCGGTCGTCGGGACGACGCCGGCGTATTTCGAGCACTATCGCTACGGCCTGTCACGGCCTCTGGCGCTTTCATCCGGGCGACCCTTCGAAGGCCTGTTCGAGACCGTACTGGGGGCGGAGGTCGCTCTGCGCGAGCATTCCAGGCCGGGAGACAAGATCACGCTCTCCCATGGAGCCAGCGAGTTCGGCGCTGAGCACGCGGACAAGCCGTTCACGGTCGTCGGCGTGCTCGAACGGACCGGCACGCCGGTCGATCGCAGCGTTCACGTAAGTCTCGAGTCGATGGAGGCGATCCATCTCGAGTGGCAAGGCGGGACGCGCATTCCCGGACTTTCGATTCCGCCGCGTTTCGCGCGCAAGTTCGATCTCGCCCCGAAGGAAATCACCGCGGCGCTCATCGGGCTCAAGGTTCGCGGACGCGTTTTCCAGGTGCAGCGCGCGATCAACGACTACGCGGCCGAGCCGCTCGTGGCCATCGTGCCGGGCGTTGCGCTGAACGAGCTCTGGAGCATCGTCGGCGTCGTCGAAAACACGCTTTTGCTCGTCTCGAGCATGATCGTCGTGATCGGTCTCAGTGGTATGATTGTCGCTATGTGGGCCGGCATCAACGAGCGTCGGCGCGAGTTGGCAATCCTGCGGTCCGTAGGCGCGAGTCCGGTAGCAGTGATCGTTCTGCTCGCCCTCGAAGGATTCCTGCTGACCACCCTTGGATTAGGCCTCGGCTTCGGTCTGCTGACCGTCTTCTCGCTGGCGGCGGCGCCTTGGATGCAAGCCCGATTCGGCGTCGTTTTGCCGGCATGGCCAACCGGCGCCCAGGAGATCGGGCTGGTGGGATTGGTCTTTGCGGCGGGCTTGCTGGCGGCGCTGTTGCCCGCGCTGCGCGCGTGCCGCCTTTCCATCGCCGATGGGCTTACGCCCCGAATATGAGGTGAGGATCATGAAGGTCACGACTTCGACGATTTTTGGCGCGCTGATCCTGGCGTGTGTCGGCACTAGCGGCACAGTCGCCTGGGCGGCAGGAGACAGGACATCCCAGGCAGCCTCCCCTGACTCCGGTTATCGCATCGGCGACAAGCTGGCGCCGGCGAAGCCTCCAACGCCGGCGGGCCAGTACGAGGAAATTCTGTGGGAGACGTTGCTGCCGGAAGGCTGGAGCGTCGACAAGGAGTTGGGGAGCCTCAACATGGACGACCTGGGAGACAACGATCCGAAGGCCCGCGAGGTCATGAAAAAGATCCGGGAAATGTGGAACCAGGCTCCAACGAATCCCAAGCTTGACAACAAGCGCGTCCGCATTCCGGGCTTCGTCGTCCCGCTGGATGGAGAGCGCGCGAAGACACGCGACTTCCTGCTCGTTCCGTATTTCGGCGCTTGCATACACGCACCCGCGCCGCCTGCAAATCAAATCATCCATATGGTCGTGAAGACCAAGAACCCAATCACCGTCACGCCTTCGGCGTGGATCAGCGGCACGATCCACATCACACGTTCGGACACACGATTGGGCGTCAGCGGCTACGAGATGATCGTCGACCAAGTCGAGCCTTACAAGCAAGACGCCGTAGACATGTTTCCGATCTAGCCTGACCGAGACTGTCGCTATGCGGGGCGGTGCCGCCCACCGCCGAGCCGCCCAGAATCCAGACTTCCTTGCCAGCGATCCAGATGTCACCCCGCACCGGTGTTGTCGAACTCACCGAGCATAATTTCGCGTCGTCGATCGACGGCCATCCATTTGCAGTCATCGATTTCTGGGCGCCGTCGTGCGCGCCGTGTCACGCGTTCGCGCCGATCTTTGCCGCCGCCGCAGCGCGGAGCCCCGATATTTTGTTCGCGAAGGTCAATACCGAGGAGCAGCGGGCGATCGCTGCCCAGTTCAATATCCGCTCGACACCGACGTTGATGATCTTCCGCAGCAACATCGTCGTCCATGCCAGACCGGGTGCGCTGCAGGCCGGCGCGCTGGATGAGGTGATAAGCGCGGCGCGAGCGCTGGACATGCAGCAAGTACAGCGCAAGGTGGTCAGCGTGGACGGAGTCGCGCTTCCTGCCCCCGCCGTGCCTGCCCGCGACGCCGACGTCCAGACCGCCACGGACGCGAGCCTTTCAATCGAAGCCCATCTGAACCCGTCGCTTCGCGGTCCGGGATCAGCGCTGACAGCTGCGATACCGCGCCTCGCGGCCGGCGAGCTGATCGTGATACGTAACGCCTTCGAGCCGCCCTTTGCCGAGCGCATGTATCGCAGTCTCGCCGGCTGCACGAGCTGGCGCCCGTACGAGGGCTACGAGGAGGATTTCAGTTATCACCACCACAACCTCTACCATCCCGAAGAGTATCCACCGGACCTCGCCTGGTGCTCCAAGATATTCGGCTCGTCGAGCACGAAGGAGTGGGTGGCGCGGTTGTCCGGCCGGTCCTGTGTCGGACCAGCCCAGTTTTCCGCGAGCTGGTACCTCCCCGGCGACTACTCCCTCCCCCACAACGACATCGCTGAGAGCGGCGAGAGTTTCGACCGCAAGGTTTTCAATCGTCAGGTCGCCTTCGTGTGGCATCTGGCAAAGGATTGGCGCTCCGAGTGGGGAGGCGCGCTGTACTGGTGCGCGAAGGCCTACTACTTGCCGCCGGTCTTCAACACGCTATTGCTTTTCAACGTAGGGACGGAATCGAACCATTTCGTGACTAATGTCTCACCCTATGCCCAGGGCAAGCGCTTCGCCATCAATGGATGGTGGACGGGGCCTGCCGCCACCGGCGGACCCGTCTGGAAAGGACCGGACCGGATCAGCGCTGGCAGCGCCAGTATCGAGATCTATTGAATCGGGCCCCTGTGACCGGCTGCAGCGTTACCAGGCTGGATCGGTCTGAAACTCATGAAGCGACATAAGATGAGCAAGTCGGGCGCAAAGTCGCCCGCACCAACGGCCTCGACGGCAGGCCGGTGGATACCAAGCGCCGGTGCGCGTACCGTTGAGCTGCAGAGAGATCAGACCCGTTTGGCGGCCATCCCGATGGCATTCACGCCTCACGAATGCTCGCAATTGATTGCGGATTTCACGCCGTACCTCAAGCCGGCGTCGATAGAGAGCATGGATCCGGCGGAATCCGCGAGAATTCGCAAGTCATCCGCGGTATTCGTGTTCCCGAATCCTTCGACAGCCTGGGTGTTCGACCGTTTAGGCAAGGCCATCCGTGAAGTCAACGACACGGTATATGGGTTCGACGTAAGTGAGTTCAGGGAAGGATTTCAGTTCACCCGTTACGAAGCCGGTGAGTATTACGGGCCACATTTCGATATTGGTCCGGGCAAGCTCACGGAACGCAAATTGAGCTTGACCGTTCAATTGTCGGCGCCGGAAGCCTATACCGGCGGTGAACTGGTAATTTATCCGGAGTTCGTGGCTTCCAGGGATCAGGGCTCGATGACGGTGTTCCCGTCATTCATGTGTCACGACGTTCGTCCGGTGAGCGCCGGCGTTCGTTACTCGCTGGTGAGTTGGCTGGCAGGGCCGCCGTTCAGATAGGTTCGGTTGAGCGCGGCCGGCGGCGCCGCGCGGCCTGGCTGTCTCCAGTCTCGTCCGCCCTTGACAAGGGGCGGGAACCCCAACTATCGTGTTCTGCACAATAGAACAGACGGCGACGTGCCCGGAGGCGCTTCGCCCTCGCGCAGACCGCGGGGAAGCACGAGGGAGACTGGATGAAGAGCAACGAACGCAAGCCCGCGACGGCGGCAGCGCGCAAACGGTCGTCTGTCGGGATCCGGGAGGAGGACCTGGTACGCAGTGGAGAGACGCCGAGCCGCCGCAAGCTGGACGGACGCGACGCTGGGATCGGAACGGAGGAAGGCGGCGTCGCCGCGGTGGATCGAGCCCTGGAGATCCTTGCGGCATTCGAGCCGACCGACAAGGCGCTGACGCTCGCCGAGCTCACGCAACGGACCGGATTCTACAAAAGCACGATACTGCGGCTCTCGCAGTCGCTGATTCGGCACCGATACTTGCAGCGGCTCGATGACGGTTCGTACCGGATCGGGCCCGCACCGCTGATGCTGGGCGCGCTCTATCAGCGCAGCCTGCGACTGGGCGACATCCTGCTGCCCTTGATGCACGAAGTCGCGGAGCAGACAGGGGAAAGCGTCTCGATCTACTCCCGCAGCGGAGACGTGCGCGTCTGCATCCATCGCGTCGACTCGAAGCATGCGGTGCGCGATCACGTCCGCGAAGGCGACGTGCTGCCGCTCGAACGAGGGTCGGGTGGGCGAATCCTGCTCAGCTTCGGCGGAGCCAAAGGCGAGCCGTACGAGACCATACGCAGGGAATACGTCTATGCGTCGGTGGGCGAGCGGGACACCGAGACAGCGGGGCTTTCGGTCCCCTTCTTCGGCACCGGGCAAGTACTCCTCGGCGCGTTGACTCTGGCAGGACCGCGGTCGCGAATCGACGAGACGTTCATCGCGAACGCGCGCGTGTTGCTTCTGCGCGTTGCGTCGCGCGCGACCCAGGCGCTTGGAGGGGATCCCTCACTCATCGATGCAGCGCTCGCGATGACGCTGGCGGGGAAGCGCCCGATCGCGCGCCCCGCGAAAAGGGCAGCCTGAATCCGGGCGGAGATCCACTCATCCCGCCTCGCCGACTGCGCGCCTTGTGAGGGGGTGATTCGTAATTGCACGCATGGTCTCACCGAAGTCGCGCGCAAAACCTCTCCCGTCCATCAGCGGCGATGCGCAGAGCTTTGCTCGCAGTCCGCTGCGGATAGCCTGCAGCGCACCGAGGTCGCCGGCCAGGTGCTGGGCGATCCGGACGTAGCCCGCCCCATCCGTCGCTATCCATTCGGCGCATCCAGCCGCGGTGAGGATGCTCGCGCCCATCCGGGCCTGCGACCGGTCGCCCGCGACGGTAACCACAGGTACCCCCATCCACAGCGCTTCGCAGGTGGTCGTGGCGCCGTTGTGCGGCCCCGTATCGAGGGCGATGTCCACATCGTGGTAAGTCTCCAGGTGCCGCGTTGTCATCCACGGGCGGAACTCGATGCGTTCGGCGTCGATGCCGCGCGCGCCGAGCTCCGCACGGAGGCGGTCGCGCACGGACGGGAACGCGAGCGCGGCGGCCTGGAGCAGCAGCCGGGAGCGCGGTACGCCGCGCAGTACGCCCGCCCACAATTCGAGCGTCGTCGCGCTGATCTTCGTGACGATGTTGAGGGAGCCGAACGTTACCTCGCCCGCTCGCGCGAGCGCCGGTAGCGCTCCCGGCAATGTGGTCACGTCGCGCGGCCTGTAGCAAAAGTAACTATGCGGCAACCTGACAAGACGCTCGGAATTCAACGCCTCACATCCGGGCGGATCAGCGCGCGAGTCGCTGATGCGAAAGTCGATCGCCGCCAGGCCCGTCGAGGCCGGATACCCCAGCCACGTCGCCTGCACCGGTGCCAGCCTGCGAGCGAACAAGCGCAGGCGCAACCCGGTATGTCCTGCGAGGTCGATCAGCACGTCGAGGTCGTCGCCGGCAAGCTGCGCCGCGAGTTCGTCGTCGTCAAGACCCGACGTCTTGACCCAGCGCGCCGAGTGCGCGGCAAGCTCCGCGCCGACGTCGTCATCGACGACGCTGTCGTGATAGCAGAAGATCTCCAGCTGCGAACGGTCGTGGTGCTCGAACAGAAGTGCCGTGAAGTCGCCGACCGGATGCCGGCGGAAGTCGGGCGAGAGAAATCCGATGCGCAGTCGAGGCTTGGGCTCTGGCGCAGAAAGCCGGGGTGCGACCACCGGTCCGCCTCCATCTGAGCTCAGCTCGAGCACCTTGTCGAAGCGCCGATGCCAGACCATCACCTCCTCGGCCGAGACCTCGTCGGAATAGAGCAAGGTATGCACGAGGTTGCTCCACACCGGCACCGTCGCCGGCGCCAGCGTCATCGCGCGCCGCCATGCCATCACCGCGTCGGCAACCCTGCCCTGTTCCCGCAACAGGGTCGCCCGCTGGACGTGCGCATCGAAAAAGGCGGGATCCGTCGCGAGCGCGCGGTCGAAGCACTCGAGCGCGGCGTCGTCGTGCCGGCGCGCCAGCAAGGTGCCCAGGCTGTTGTGTGCCGACGGCATGCGATCGTCGAACGCCAACGCCGCACGAATCGACCGCTCCGCCTCGTCGAAGCGACCGAGGATCGTCAACACCGCGCCCAGGTTGTCGAGCGCGATCGCGTAGTCCGGCTGCATCGACACGGCGCGCTGCAGGGCCTCGGCGGCCTCCAGGGCGCGCCCTTGCTTGTACAGCATGACGCCGTGATTGCAGTATGCCGTGGCGGTCGGTGCGCCGGCCTCGACCAGCTTGCGGAAAATCGCCTCGGCCTCGTCCACACGTCCCTGGCCGTCAAGCAGGGAGCCTAGGGCCGTCGAAGCCTCGACGTGACCAGGCGCACGTTCGAGCAAGTCGCGATAGAGCGCCTCGGCCGCTGCAAATTCTCCCTTTTGGACGCACCGTTCCGCTGCGTCGAGAAGCGCCTGTGGGGGCAATACAGCGGGCCCGGAGCCTCGCAGCGTTGGCGACTCACCCGCCGCAGGCAGGAGGCCGTGACAGTGTTTGTACTTCTTGCCGCTGCCGCAAGGGCAGGGATCGTTTCGTCCGGGGGCCATGTCGCGTGGAAGGAAGCCTTGCCGCGTGATCGCCATCGGAAGCCGTTGCGCTCCGTCACAAGACCAGATCGCGCGAGCCTTGCGCAAATCCGGCGGAGAGCCAGACGTCAACGCTTCGTCTTGCGCTTCTCAGGTTCGCGCGTGAGGCGGACCTCGCGGCCGTCGTCAGTCGTGCCCACGAGCGTGCTCTCATCCACCTTCTTCAACGCAAGGGCGAAGTTGGGGCACTTGCTGACCGACTCCGCCCAGGCCGTGAACTCCACCTGGTTGTCGTTGCTCCTTTGCACCGTGATCGGAAACGGCTTGGTGCCGCGGCAAGGGTCGCCGGCACGCCGCGGCCCGAGCTCCCGCCATTCACCGGCAAAGTCCGCGATCACAACGCGGCCCTCGCGCGCCGTCTTGGCATCGCCGTCGATGTGCGCGTTCCACTTGCCGTCATTCACTTCAGAGTCTTGCGAGAATGATTCGTACGACGCGGCCAGCACCTCCGTGCCCAATGCAGCGCAGAACGTTCCTACCAAGCAGACGAGCCAACATTGTTTTGCCAGCATCAGTGCCTCCAACCGCCGCGAACGTTCGCAGCCATTTTCATTTCCGATTTTGCCATGAAGAAGGGGCCCGAAGGCCCCTCCTCTTTCGCCCTGCCGACGCCCGCGCTACCTGGGGTTCGGGTTGGGGCTGGACGGACAGAACGTTGTACTGGGTGCTGTACCACCACCCATTGCAGCGGTAACCCCCATCACACTCTTGATGCCCTGCACGACGAACTTCTTGAACTCCTGCTGGCCAGGGAAACCCGAGCCGTCCTGGTAAAACTTCGTGTCATGGCCAATTGAGGTCACCATAACATGGCCGCCGTCGTAGTTCTGGCACCACGCTCGCGGGGAAAAGTCGCCGTGGCCGGGGTGGGTGCCGTGTCGCTGCGCGAGCGTCGTCTCGTCCAGCCTGATGAGGAACTTGACGTTGGTCGGATACGGCTGCATGTTGTAGAACTCGTCGGTCGTGACCCAGTCCGCCGGCAGGCCCTGCGTTGACGGGTCGGCCGAACCGGTGAGATATACGTGGCCCGACTGGTTGGCCCCGTGGTCGTAGTAGTTCGCGTTGCCCACCAGGCCTTCGTAGTACGGCCAGTTGTATTCGGTGCCGAACACGTTGTGGATGCCGAAAAACCCGCCACCGGCCCGCATGTACTGGCGCAGCGCTGTCTTGGCAGCGTCGAGGTGCGTGTTGTTGGTCAGATTGGTGTTGGTAGTCAGGATGGCCGAGCCGTGCTTCCACATCGTGTCGCGCGTCGTGCTCATGAAGATGATGGCCCTGTACTGGTTCCCGCCCAACTGGGTCACGTCTTCGGTCACGTCGACCGCGATCCCTTCGGCGTTCAGCCAGCTGCGCAGCGCCTGCTGCGCGGCGTTGTTGGCTTGCAGGCAGTTGCCGCGGACGACAGGCGGCCCGGGCTGTTCCGCCGTGCAGGTAACGGCGAAGGTGCCTTCGGCCTGTGAATTCTTACCTGCCCCGAGCGCAGTGCCGAGGTGGGCGTGGCGCGGACCGGCAGTACGCGAGTACACGAGCACCCTCATCTGGCGGTTGTCGACCCAGTTGTGATAACACTTGGGGTCGGTGCCGCGGCACACGTTGTAGGTTGGGTCCCAGCTGAAAGGCAAAGCGCCTTTCGGCAGGTTGCCGTTGATCGGGGTAAGGTCGGTGTCCGGGCTGTGCGCATATTGAGCGTTGGCGCCAGCAGCAAAGAGCGCCATGACTGCCGCTGCGATCATCGTGCGCCGCGCATAGGTTGCGGCTTTGATCTCGTGATTCATGGTTGCGTTACCTCCGTGTACGGATGGAATTGTGGGAACTGCCAGAAGCGCTCCGCTCTTGCTTTCGCCGCTCTAGTCCTGCCGCCGGACCGTTCTGTCTAGAAGAATGGCGGTTTGTTTCTGGTCCCGGCAGTATAAATCCCCGAGGCTGCGTGTCAATGGCCAACCCAGAAGGTTTTAAGTGGCATTGTCTTAGTCGGCGCGGAGGAACGTGTCGACCGAGTCACAAGGTGCTGTCGATAACAATCGATGCGAAGCTCGCGTAGGTACGGTTCGACGCGCAGGCCAGCGACGCCAAAATGGCCGCCGTGCGGGGTCGACCGAACGGCCTTCGGGTGTTGCGGGGTAACTGCACTCATGTGCTCGTCGTGGCGGTGCGAAGTGGCATGCCATGCACTTTGATTTGCACGTCGGGCGCATTAGGAACAGCAAGGAATTAGCACCAACGAAATATCAATGTAATCATCAAAATACGAATTCCCCCTCGACCAATATGCTCACAGCGTGTGGCAGGACGCTGGATCTTCCCGCAACTGTGTTGGGCCCGGGCGGGTATGCCTAGTTGATGGAAATGCGGCTTTCCTGACCCGACGCGGTCCACGTTAACGTGCGACCCGACGCGTCGGACACACTGATGCCCTCGATGCGGATTTGCGTCGATCCAGGCAATAGCGCTTCGAACTGGACCAGCGGCACGTTCAGCACGGGAATCTCACCCCGATTCATCACCATCACAAGTTTCGCGCGCCCGTCGTTTATCTCTTCGGGCTTGAACGCGCGCTCCCCATCCGCACGCTTCGCATAGTCGACCTCGTCCAGGTCTCGCCCCTTGAGGAACTCAGGGTCGTACGTGACTTCGATGGCGATGTGTGCGATCGGCTGGCTCGCGACAAGGGTGACTCGAACGTCGAAGAACTCGCCAATGGTCGCCCCAGAGGGAGTCTGAAAACCCAGTTCCACCGCCGGGGCGATCGCAGATCGCGCAATGTCTGCGGCGCGCGCACCTGAAGGAGAGTCGGGGGTCGGCCGATTTTCCGGCGGAGGGACCGGACGGGGGTCCGGAGGATTGACAGCCGGAGGCCCGCCAAGAGGACTTGCTGGCGTTGACTGGGTTACCGGCGCCTGGACTGCAGATTGCTCACCAGCCGGTTCGCGTTCATCGGCGAGCCAGAGCACCCACGCGATGCCGAGCACCGCACAGACGACAGGAAGGAGCCACGGTCGCGATGGTGGTGTCATGGAGGGCAGGAACGCTTACCGCGCGCGTCTCGAAGGCGGCATCCGCACTGGAATTCTACTGTGCCGATTGTACGAGCAGGCTTGGAGGCGCGTCCACCGTCTCATGGCCTTGCCTAGTTCGCTGTAGCTGTGCTGGGCAAGCCGCGCCGCCGGCGGCAACAAGGCGCGCAAGCTCGCGCGCGGCATCGAGTCGGGCGTGCGCATTCTCGATGTTATCGACGACTTGATGCAGCGCGTGGTACGGGACCTCGTCGTAGCGACTCGCGACGCTGCGTTCGCTTGGTTCAGAAAGACTTGGTACTCCCGCGGCGCGACGGGCGCTCGCCACCGTCGGGTGGCGGTGGCGGCTCGCGGATCGCCACGTTCGAGGGCGCGACGCCCACCGCGATGTGCGCTAGATGCTTGTACGTCAAGGTATCGATGACCGACACCTCGTTTGCCCGGCCGCAGCTCACATACAGCTTGTGCCCATCGGGGGTCAACGCCATGCTCGACGGACCGCCGCTCACCTCGACCTCGGCGATGAACTTGTTTGACCTCGTGTCGAGCACCTGCACCTTTCCCGCTCCGGTGTCGCTCACGAACACGCGCTTGCCATCCGGATGCGGGGTTACGCCGACGGGCGCGCCTGCCGTCTTGACCCGCGCAACGACCGCCTGGGCCGCGACATCGATGACGACCAACTCGCTATCCTGTTCGGCCGTGACATAGGCGCGCGAGCCCCCCGGGAGGAACGCAATGCCGCGCAACCGCGGACCCACGTGGATCGAGCTCGCGACGGCACCTTGCCTGGCGTCTATGACGGCGACCTCGGGGCTGTCATCCGCGCTGACGTATATCCACCGTCCGTCGGGGCTGAAGACAGCATTGGTTGCATGCTTGCCGCCAGGAACCGGTATCTTCTTCGCGATACGCATTTGCGCGAGTTCGAGCAGCACGACCTCGCCGTCGCCGTTGATCGCCGCGACCAGCGACTTGCCGTCGGGGCTCACAGTGATCGAGCTCGGCAGGCGGCCCAGCATCGCGCGCCCGCTCTCCACCCGCTCGTACATGTCATACTCGACGAGCGTACCGTCCTCGAGGCTTACATAAATTCTCTCCCCGCCGGGGGACACCGCGAGCCCTCGTGGGCGCTCGCCGACCTTGATCGTTGCGCTTACCTTTTCGGTTTCCGTATCCACGATCGAGACGCTCGCGGAGCCTTCGTTGACCACGTACGCGTTGGGATCCGCCGCTGCCGCTGCGCAAAATAACGCAGACAGCCATGCGGCCCAAAAGCTGCGTTTCGGCATGCAGTCACTCGCTCATGATGTCGCGACGAATCGCCGCGCAATTATCCGCAATCCGCCACAGCCGGACCTCGTACACGGCCGGCCGCGAAAAAAAACGGCCGCAGCGAGGGGCTGCGGCCGATCGCCCTGGAGGAGCTTCCGTTCGCTTACGCGTTATTTTTGGACACTGCCGACTCGCTTACTTCGTGACGCGGACGTTGGCCGTCGACGTCAGCCGCTTCTGGACTCCGCCATTCATGAATAACCCGGAGACCGTCAGCGGCACCGCGGTGCCGACATCGATGTTGTTGTCGAGCTCGGCCCTGTCGAACGTGGCAACCACTGTTTTTCCGTCGGGCGACGCGTGGACCGCGACCGCCTCGAACAGGGCGGCCGACAGCGGCGTCTTGATCGTCACCTTGGCGCCATAGCCGGTGTCGAGCGTGTAGCCGTCGGGCACCTTCAACACCGCGGTGATGTTGCCGTTCACCCCCGTGAAGATCCCCGTCGGCGACTTCAGGTTCATCACGGGGGGCGCAATCTGCAGCGCACCAGGCACGTCAATCACCTCGGCCTTGACGTTGACCCGGCCAGTCGGCCGTGGATCCGTGCAATCGTTGTACCAGTACTCGCCTTCACGATCGAACGTGTACTGGAACGACTGGCCCGGTTGCAGCCTCGCATTGAACACGCCCTCGAAGAACTGCGTCGCGCAGTGCTCCTTCAGGTTGGGGAAGTTCGGGAACGTGGCCGCACCCGGGTTCAGGAACGTCACCGTCGTGCCGACCGGAACGCCGAGGTTTGCAGGCTGCATCGAGCCGGTCGACACCGTATCCCGCGCGGCTGCCGTATCGTTGGTGCGGCTGTTGCGAGCGAGGTAGATGGTGTTGTTCACCGTGCTGCCGGCGGTTGGATTACCGCCGCCGCCACGGCGAATGACCAGCGGGTCGGGCGTTGGCGCCTCACTCATGGTGCCGCCGAGCTTGAATGCCCACATGGTCGACCCGTCCGAGCCGCCGCTGTAGGGCGTGCCTGAGCCGAACGCTTCCACGACGACGTATTGCTCGCCGTCCACCGTGTACGTCGCCACGCCTTGACCGCCGCCGGCGCCCATCTGGAACTTCCAGAGGTTCTTGCCGGTGACAGCGTCGGCAGCCACGAAATAGCCGTCCGGCTGGCCCCAGAACACCAGGTCGGACGCCGTCACGAGCGGCGTCTGACCGTGCGCCTGGTCGAGTCCCGTGAAGTTGTTCCACACCACTTGACCCGTCTTGCCGTCGAGCGCCAGGTAACCACCGGTCTGATATTGCCCCGGAGCGCGAAGACCGTTGCTGCCTTCGGTGCGGTCATGCGCCACGTTGTTGATGGCGTACGGCGTGATGTACAGCCCGAGGTTCGGGGTGAACGCCGAACCCGACCAGTCGTTACCGCCGTTCTGGGTCGTCGTCGACAAGAGCGGCAGGTCCCAGTGCGGATCCCACAGGCAGCCGAGGCGATGGGGAGCGGTCGTGCCACCGTTGCCGTCGCTCGTCGCAAGCTCGCCGTTATTGCCGCGATAGCCCGCGGGGATCGTCAGGAACGGAAGGTCGGCATCGATGTAGCTTCCCGGCGTGAAGGCCAGGGGCAGGCTGCCATCGGCCTGACGCGCCTTGGCTTGATAGCCGTTGTAGTTGGGAACAGCCCGGTACGGATCGCCCGGAATGGTGTCAGGGCTGAGCGGCTGGTACACGATGCAATCCTTGAGCCACGCGCCGGTGGGCGGATACGGCTGGAGGGGTTCATCCTTCTGCCGCGAGTCCTGGGGCACCGGACGTTCGACGACACTGCGGATTTCCTTGCCGGTGGTACGGTCGAGAATGAACGTTTCCGAGGCCTTGCTGCCGTAGTAGATCACCTTCTTGGTGACGCCATCGACGACGACCTCGCCCACCGACGGCGGCTGGGTGTTGTCCATGTCGTGATAGCCATGGCGCTGCGACTGGAAGTGCCACTTGTAGGCGCCCGTCTTCGCATCGGTCGCCACCATCGAGTTTCCGAAGAGGTTGATGCCGGGACGTCCGCTGCCGTCCTGCGATGATCCGCAGCTGCGAATATTGCCGAACGTCCAGTACACCTGGTTGAGCTCCGGATCGACCGCCGGGTGCATCCAGGGCGCGACCCCTCCCGTGAGCGCGCAGCTGTTGCCATTCGCCTGGGGCGGCCCCCACGTAGCTCCGGCGTTGTAGGTCACGCCGTTGACATCGGTGACCACGAAGCCCGTATCGGCGGCGCCGAAGAAGTACCATTGCAGCGCCCCGTCGCTCGAACGCACGGCCAATCCGGCGTTGCGGCCGGCGTCGTTGGTGCCGATGTAGACCATGCCGTCGAAGTACACGGTGCCCACCTTGGCGACATTGCCGAGGCTCGCACCACCCGCACCGGTCGGTTGCACGACCCAGACGATGTCGCCGGTGTCCTTGTTGAGGGCCACGACGCGATTCCCGGAAGCGAGCGTAAAGACCTTGCCGTCGCCGACCGACACGCCGCGACGGGTGCCGCTCGGACCGAAGCCGTTGGCGGCGGTGGAAGGCGTCCACTTCCACTTCACGGCACCTGTCTTGCCGTCGACGGCGATAACGCCGCCAACGGGTGTATCGGAATAGATCACGCCGTCGATCACCAGCGGCGAAGTTTGCTGGCCGGTCGTGGTCGTTCCCGGTGCCGCGACCGGCTTGGTCGTCGGCGCGGCCGAGACGTCGAGCTTCCACGCAGCGCCAAGTTTCTTCAGATTGTGCTTGTTGATTTGCGTAAGACCCGAGTAGTTCTGATTGCCGAGGTTGCCACCGACCTTCGGATAGTCGGCATCGGCCGGTGCGGTAGCGGAATTCAGGTCCTTGGCCGCCCCGAAAGCCAGTGGGCTCTGGCTGAGCACCCCTAGAGCCATCAGTGACGAAACGATCAGCTTTACTTTCATTGGAAGTCTCCTGGCTGCCATGAGCGACGACAATCAAAGGCGAGGCGCTGTGCAGGTTGGAATGCCTGGATGCGTGACGTGCCGGCTGGCACGCACGTTCCGCGAGCAAGCGAATGCCTGGTTGTTGGTTGATGCCTAGCTGGGGAAGTGGGGCAAGCCCCTGGCTGCTGCGACAAACATGAGCTTGCGCTCCTCCATGTGATGCACGCTGACTTCGACTTCGAAGATCGCGTGGGAGACCATTGCGGTCCGGGCTCCCTATTCAGGATCAGCGCGCTCACCTCGCGCGATCTTGTTTTCACTGCCGACGATCCACACGCGTCCGCATCATGCTCGGAGCGGCCCGTGCAAAACAGAACGGCGTTTCGTAAATGCAGAGACGATTATAGAAAGGTCCCCGGGGAAGTCAAGCGACTCCTGGGAAGCGCAGGCAATTGACCGAACCCCGCGGCAGTTCCGTTTGTCGCTTGCGCCGCGCTAAACTGGAACGTCCTGCGTGCGCGCCGAAAATCGGACGATAGGGAGCCGCAATGGAATCCACCAGGACACGGGGTCGACCATGAGAAAGTGGGGAGCGCTGGCAGTGCTCGCGATTGCGCTAGGCGCCGTCGTCCAGTTTTGGCCGGAGGATGAGTCGGTTACCGGGCGTGTCGAGCCCGAAAACGCGCCCGCGCGCGATTCGCCGCTGTCCACGCCGGCACCTCCGGCGTCCCATCGGCCCGTTTCGGCAGCGCCACCCGTTCCCGCCAGAGAGGGTGGCGCGCGAAGCCTCTCGGCCGAGCGGTCCGCAATCACCCCAGTGCAGATCGTAATTCACGCCCCGGCCACTGCGCGATTGGGTGAGATCGTTCCGGTGACGATCGAGCTCCAGGCGACGCAAGGAATCCGGCAACTCGAGTTTTCCGTCGTCTACCAGAAGCAGATACTCGAGCTCGCCGAATCGTCGCCTGGAGCGTTCGCGCAGCCGGGTGGCCCCTCGGGCCAGTTCGAGGAGGTGAGCGAAGGTTCGCTCCTGGTCCGCGTCGGCGCTGAAGGCGGCGTCATCGCCGGCGCCGGCAGCGTTGCCACCGTCCAGTTTCGAGCAGTCAGGCGCGGTGTGTCCCCGCTGGCGATCAACGGCGTCAGGTACGTCGTCGAGGGCCGCCAGAATGAATCGAACGACCCCGTCGCATACGAGGGAACGATTACCGTTGAATAGCCTGTCTCATTTCGCGGCGACCACGCTCGCGTGGTGGACCCGCTTGCCCGGCGAGTAGATGTCCATGATGTTCCAGTGGCCGTCCGTGGGAACCGGCTCGTTCTGCATGACGACATCGATGACGCAGGGCTTGCCCGACTTGATCGCACGCTCGAGCGCCGGCTTGAATTCCGCTGCCGCATTGATCTTGACGCCGTCGATGCCGTACGCCTTGGCGATCGCCGCGAAGTCCGGAGAATAGGGCTTGCCGTCCTTCTCGAACACGGTGCCGAAAGTCGTTCCGAAATGGGCCTTCTGGAGGCCGGCGATGGTGCCGAACGCGAAGTTGTTCATGATCACCCAGATGACGGGAATCCCGAGCTCGAACGCCGTCGCGAGCAGCGCGGGATTCTGCCCGAAGCCGCCATCGCCCACCAGCGCGATGACCGTGCGATCAGGTAGCGCAAGCTTCGCGCCCATCGCCGCTGGCGCGCCGAAGCCCATCGTCGCGTAACCGCCCGGCGTGAAAATGGTTCCCGGCGTGTAGACGGGGAATTGCTGTCCCACGCCGTTCTTGTTCCAGCCCACGTCCGTGGTGATGATCGCGTCGTCCGGCAGCGCCTGACGAACGTCCGCGAGGATCCGCTCAGGCCGCATCGGGTAGTCATCGCTCTTCATGAAGCCGCGGTTGCCCGCGACGAACGTCGTGCGGAACGCCTCGATGGCGCTCGCGATCGCCGGCCGCTTGATGCCCTCCGCCACGACTCTGCGCGCCACGCGATTCAACACCGTCAGCGCAGGCTTGAGGTCTGCCACCGCGCCGAGCTCGACGGGATAGTTGCGGCCGATCTCGGTGGGGTCGATGTCGATGTGGATGAGCTTGGTCGGCGGTATGTTGAACGTGTACTCCTCTTCCCACGAGCTGCAATCCGCTTCGGAGAAGCGCGTACCGAGCCCGAGGATCACGTCGGCCGACCGGCATTGGTCGTTGATGAATTTGGTGCCCCAGAACCCCGTCATGCCGAGAACGAACGGGTGGGTGTCCGGCAGAGCGCCCTTCCCCATCAGCGTGTACGCGACGGGTATCTGCAGGTGGTCGACGAACGCCCGCAGTTCGGCGGTCGCTCCCGCGCGGATGATTCCGCCGCCGACGTACAGCAGCGGATGCTTCGCCGACACCAGCCGCTTTACGATCTCGGTCGCCGTTTCCTCGTCCAGCGTGGGGCGGTGCAGCGTCTTGGCGTTGTGCCGCAGCCGCTCGAACAGGGCGACGTCGATCTCCTTGGAGAAGATGTCCATCGGCACGTCGACGAGCACGGGCCCGGGCCGCCCGCTCTCCGCGAGCGCGAAGGCCTTCTCGATGATTTCCGGAAAGAGGTGTGGCTGATCGACGCGCCACGCGCGCTTCACGAACGGGCGATAGATCTCGTATTGCGACGCGTCGGCATGCAGGTTGATTTCCTGGTGCGGATGCTTGCCGTGATAGTGGGTTGGAACGTCGCCCGCGATCACGACCATCGGCACCGAGTCGAGCGAGGCATTCGCGACACCCGTCGCCGCGTTGGTGAGTCCTGGCCCCAGGTGCGACAGGAGGACCGAGGCGCTGCCCGTCGCCCGCGCATAGCCGTCGGCCGCATGCGCGGCGATCTGCTCGTGGCGCGTGTTGACGAACTTGATCGTGCTCTTCGACAGCGCTGCCAGCACGGCGATGTTCGTGTGGCCGCACAGCCCGAAGATGTGCTTGACGCCACGCGCTTCCAGATATTTGACCAGCTGATTCGAAATCAGGTCCTTCATGACTTTGTCTCCTAATCCGCTTTGCTGCCATTCCCGCGCGGCAGAGAGCGGCGGGCGGGGCCGGTATAGCGATACGGGATTTCTTTGGGCATCGGGCCCATGATGCGCTGGCCCTTCTTCTTCTGCTCCCAGGCGTGCGCGAGGATGCCGACGGAGCGCGACAGCACGAACAGCCCGCGGCCAAGCTCGGGCTCGAAGCCCAGCTCGCAGAAGATCACCGCGGTGATGCCGTCGATGTTCATCGGGATGTGCCGCTTCTTCATCGTTTCCACCGCCTTTTCGACCGCGCGGCCGATGGCGGCGAAACGTCCGGTGACGACGCCGGCGGCCTCGGCCTTTGCGACGAGCGCGAACAGCGGTGCCGTTCTCGGGTCGATCGGATGAAAGCGATGACCGAAGCCGGGCACGATCTTGTCGCCCGCCTGTTGACGCCGCTCGATCACTGTCGTCGCCGCGCGGACGAGATCGCCATTGGCGCCGGCTTCCGCATCGATCTCGCGGTAGAGCTCCATGCACTGCTGGCCGGCGCCGCCGTGGACGTCGTCCAGCACGTTGATCGCCGACGCCATTGCGCCGTTGACGGGCAGGCCGCAAGTCACGGCCATGCGGGCGATCGCGATCGACGGCGCATGCGGTCCGTGATCCACACCGGGCACCAGTGCCGCCTCCAGAAGCTCGCTTTGCGCAAGCGACGGGAGCTCGCCTCGAAGCATGAGCCAGATCATGTCGGGGAAGCGAACCCGGCCGATCAGCTCCTGAATCGGGTAGCCGCGAATGGCGATCTCACCGGGGCGAACATCGATGATCTCCGTGCTCCACCATGCCGAGGCATCGTCGAGCAACTGCTCAGGGGTTTTCGCCACTGTTTCGGGTTACCTTTAGAAGTGCGATGACGATTACGTCACCAGGGCCTCGCGCTTGACCTCGTCCTGCTCGAGCGTCGCGTCGTAGAACTCGCCGAAGAGCTCCTCGTCGGTGGGCTGGTCGACCTTGATCGGCACCGACACCCAGGTCGTGTTCATATAGTGCTTCAAGTGCACGTTCTCGGAAACGATGTTGCCACCCCAGGTGCCGCAGCCAAGGCTCGAAGTCATTGGCATTCCGTTGTTGAACGCGCCCGCGTTGGCTTTCGACTGCGGCTGCCGCACCATGATCCGCGACACGGGCGCCGCCAGTGCCAGCGCATGGATGTGGCTTTGGTCAAAGGAGAAGATACCGCACGAGTGGCCCTTGCCGCCGACATCGTAGATGGCGCGCATCTTCTCCAGTGCCTCGTCGAAGCTTTCATATCGGTAGACAGCGAGCAGCGTCGTGAGCTTCTCGCTCGAAAAGGGATGCTCCTGGCCGATCCCATCCCCGTGAACGATGATGAACTTGCGGTCTGCCGGGATCGAGAACCCGGCGATGCGGGCAAGCTGCTGTGGCGCAATCGCAACGGTGTTCGACGTGCGATGGCCGTCGGCATCCCACATCGCTTTGCGCAGCAGCGCCTTCTCCTCATTCGAGGCCAGGTAGCCCCCTTCGACCTGCAACTGCGTCAGAAAACGATCGAAGATACTCGCTTCGATGATGAGATTGCCGTCCGCCGAACAGCCCGAGCCGAAGTCGGAGGTCTTGGACAGCCTCGTGTTGCGCGCCGCTTCCTCGATATTGGCCGTCTCGTCGATGATCATCGTCGAATTGCCGGCGCCAACGCCATAGGCGGGCGTGCCAGAGCTGTAGGCCGCGCGGACCATCTGCTGCCCGCCTGTCGCGACGACGAGATCGGCGCGCGCCATCACGGCCTGCGACATCGGGATGTTGACCTTCGTGACGCACTGCAATATGTCGGGCGGCGCGCCTTCGCGCTCCAGCGCGGTGCGCATCAGTCTGACGGTCTCGTACGACGTCCTCTTCGAGCGCGGATGCGGCGAGAAGATCACGACGTCGCGTGCCTTGATCGCGTAAATCGCGTTGCCCGCCGGCGTGAGGTCCGGATTGGTCGTGGGGACGACGCAGGCGATGATCCCTGCGGGCTTGCCGTATTTCACCAGCCCCTTCTCGGGAATCTCCTCGATGATGCCGACACTCTTCTGCCGCAGTGCATCGCGCAGCACGCCGCGGATCTTCATCCGCTTGCCCATCCGGCTCTCGGGATCGCCTAGACCGCTCTCGGCGATTCCCATCTCGACAAGGCGAGTAAACGTGCGCTTGTTGGCCACTTCCCACGCAATCGCCTGGCAAAGTCGGTCGACGCGGGCCTGGTCATAGGTCGCAATAATCGCCAGCGCCTTTTTCGCGCGGGCGAAGATGTCCTCGAGCTCGTGTTTTTGCTCATCGGTCAGCGGCTTGGCAGCTTCGATCGCGCCCATTGTGGCGTCCTCCAGTGAGATTCCGAGCTGGCGGTGAACCGCACCGCCGGCCCGACTGCAAACGGGGCTCGCATTGTAGATCAACGTTTCGTAGAACGGAATAGCCGGCCGGGGACCTCGGCCATCCCACATTGGCGGGCGACTGGCTGGAGACCGATCGCGACCACCCGCACCCGCACGTCTTGACTCAGGACGCAGGGATGGAAATCGCCGGGAGACAGCGAAGCCAGCCCGCTCACGCTGCGGTCGCGGCAAAAGGCGAACGCCTGATTCGCCGCGGCGGTACGGATCCGAGGGTTTACCGCCGGCCTGTTTCGCGCTCCGGGGTATAGACTGGCACGGCACAGTGTTCTATCGTGCGGCACCGTGAGTGGCCAGACCTGAACCGTGTCGCTAGAATAGAATGTCGTTGTATTTCTGGTTTTCCGTCGTTAGTTGCCGGAAGTGGAAGGTTTCCACCGCCGCTGCCAATATCAGGAGGAGTTTCATGCGTCAAGATCTCACCCCGCGTTCGCCGCTCGCCACCGATGAATCGCCGTTTTGCAAAGCGTCATTGAGAGTCTTCAAGCTGGTTGGTGCTCTTGCGATGCTCGCCGGCGTCACGCTCGCGCAGGCCCAGGACATCCAGGAGCGGACGATCCGCATAGGGCATCTGAACAACACCGACCACCCCACCAGCTGGGGCGTCAAGAAATTCGCCGAGCTCGTGGCGGCCAAGAGTGGCGGCAAGATCACGGTGAAGGAATTCGCCAGCAGCCAACTCGGCAACGAGCTCCAGCAGCAATCGGCGCTGCAAGGCGGGGTGCAGGAGATGTTCGTGGCGTCCACCACGTCGCTCACGGGCATCGTCAAGGAATTCGGACTTTTCGACTTCCCGTTCCTTTTCTCCAATGGCAAGCAGGCCGACGCCATGGTCGACGGCCCGCTGGGCAAGCTGCTGAGCGCCAAGCTGGCGGACAAGGGCGTGGTCATCTTGGGGTTCTTCGACCTGGGCTTTCGCAATGTGACGAATAGCAAGCGGCCGATAACGAAAGCGGAAGACCTGGAGGGGCTGAAGATCCGCGTAATTCCCAATCCGGTGTTCCTCGAGACCTTCAAGACGTTCAAGGCCAACCCGCTGCCGATGCCTTTTGCCGAGTTGTACAACGCCCTCGAGAGCAAGGCCGTGGACGGCGAGGAAAACCCCTACTCGGTGATCCTGTCGAGCAAATTCTACGAAGTGCAGAAGTTCGTCAGCGGCACCAACCATGTCTACGCCACCAACCCGGTCCAGGTCAGCAAGCGCTTCTGGGACAAGCTGTCGCCGGCGGAGCACAAGATTCTCCAGGATGCCGCGACCGAAGCCGCGATCTACCAGCGCGCCGCGAGCCGCGAGGCCGCCGGCAAGGCGGTCGGCGAGTTGCAGACCAAGGGCATGGCGTTCAACGAAATTGCGCCCGCCGAGCGGGCGCGCATGCGCGCCGCGGTGCAGCCGATCTACGAGAAGTTCACGGCTGAATATCAGCCCGACGTGGTGACCTTGTTCAAGTCCGAACTGGAACGCGTCTCCAAGCTGTAAGCTTCGCAGTCTCCGACCCGGGCTCCGGCCTCGAACGCTCAGATTTCGAGGTCCCGCCCGGGTTGCGGGATTGAAGGCCCTGCGGCCCCGCCGTGGGTCCGGTCGCGTCAGGGCGTCGCGTCGAGGAGCCAACCGTGGTTGCGATTGTCGATTCCTTTTGCCGGGCGGTAACGGCCGTGATGGCCGTGGCGCTCATGATCATGGTGGCGCTGGTCTTCGGCAACGTCGTGCTGCGCTACGGCTTCAATTCTTCGATCACGCAGTCGGAGGAGATCTCGCGCTGGCTGTTCGTGTGGATCACGTTCATGGGCGCCGTCGTAGCGCTGCGCGAGCATGCCCATCTCGGCACCGACGCCCTGGTGTCACGGCTGCCACCCAACGGCAAGAAGGTCTGCCTCGCGCTGGGCCACCTGGCCATGCTCTACATCTGCTACCTGGTGTTCAAGGGCGCCCTGGAGCAAACCAAGATCAACATGGACGTGCTTGCGCCGTCCACCCAGTTGCCGATGGCCGTGTTGCATGCCGCTGGATTGGCGTTCTCGGTATGCGCCGGCATCGTGCTGCTGCTGGATCTGTACCTGGTGTTCAGCGGCCGGGTCAAAGATGACGACCTCGTGATGGTTCAGGAATCCGAGGACCTGGCGGCACTCAATCGCCACGGCGACCTGACCAAGCCTCACTGACCGACCCGAGGACGCCGCCATGACCCTTACCATCTTCCTCGGTTCCCTGCTGCTCGCGATGGCGATCGGCATTCCGATCGCGTTTGCATTGCTGGTCAGCGGTGTGGCGCTGATGTGGCATCTCGACATGTTCGACGCCCAGATCCTGGCACAGAACCTGCTGGGCGGCGCCGACAACTACCCGCTGCTGGCGGTACCGTTCTTCCTGCTCGCCGGCGAGATCATGAATGAAGGCGGGCTGTCCAAGCGCATCGTCGAATTCGCGATGGCGCTCGTCGGTCACATACGTGGTGGCCTCGGTTACGTGACCATCATTGCTTCGATACTTCTGTCGGCGTTGTCCGGCAGCGCGGTGGCCGATGCCGCGGCGCTGACCGCGATGCTGCTGCCGATGATGGTGGCCGCCGGGCACGCGCCGCAGCGTGCTGCGGGTCTCATAGCCGCATCGGGCGTGATCGCGCCGGTGCTCCCGCCGTCGATCGGATTGATCATCTTCGGCGTCACGGCCAACGTGTCGATTTCCAAGCTGTTCATGGCCGGCATCGTGCCCGGTCTGTTGATGGGCCTGGCATTGTGGATCACCTGGGCCATCGTTGCCCGCAACGAAGGCGTCGTGCCGCCCAAGCGCAAGCCGGTGGGCGATATCTTTACCAGTTTGCGACGCTGCGGCTGGGCCCTGATGCTGCCGGTAATCATCCTGGTCGGCCTGCGCATGGGTGTCTTTACGCCGACCGAGGCTGGTGTTGTAGCTGCGGTCTATGCCCTCTTCGTCTCCACCGTCATCTATCGCGGACTCAAGCTGTCGCAGCTCTATGGCATCTTCAAGGCCGCCGCCAAAACCACAGCGGTGGTGATGTTCCTGATCGCAGCCGCCATGGTCTCGTCCTGGCTCATCACCGTCGCCGACTTGCCCGGCAAGGTGGTTTCGATGCTCGAGCCGCTGCTGGGCAGCCCGATCCTGCTGATGTGCGCGATCATGGTGCTGGTCATGATCGTCGGTACCGCGATGGACATGACGCCGACGATCCTCATCCTCACGCCGGTGCTGATGCCGGTGGTGAAGGCGGCCGGCATCGACCCGATCTACTTCGGCGTGATGTTCATCATGAACAACGCCATCGGCCTCGTCACACCGCCGGTGGGGGTGGTTCTGAACGTGGTGGCCGGGGTCGGACGAATGTCGATGGATTCAGTGACCAAGGGGGTCATTCCCTTCATGATCGCGCAGTTCCTCATCATGTTCGCGATGGTTTTGTTCCCTTGGCTCGTCACCGGTCCCGCGAAGCTGTTCCACGGCGGTCCCTGACGATCTGCCGTCAGTAAGCCATCGGCTGCCGCGGCCAACATCGGCTTCGGTGGCCGTGGCCCTACGGGCTAGGCGATGTCGCCGGGAGTTGCTGAACACGAGAGCGAATACAGTCCCCGCACAGTGCCCGACGCGGCGCCCATACGAACCAGGGACTGCTCGCCGAGCTCGCCGTCTGACAAAGTCTGCAGCAGCTCCAGCTCGTATCCGGTTGCGATGACGACGCAGTCAGCGGTCTGGTCTGCATTTCCACGAATCCTTTGTTCCGTGGTCGGTGCAATGGGGGGCGTTTCGTGGCGCAGCATGTGAAGACCCGCCAGGCCACGACGTCGTGGGACGTCGTCGGCTAGCCGCCCAATGGCAGCGCGTAGCGGATCGAGCCCGCCGGTTGACGGAGACACGCGGATCGTGAGGGCATATCGAGTAGTTACGAAGCCCGCGCTTTCGAGCACACGACACTGACTGCGCACCATGTTGCGGTGCTCCGGCATCAACTTGGTGGACCACGGCGTAGGCGAATTCAGGCGCGCTGTATAGGCTGGGGATCCAAGGACTTCGTGGTCAGCGAGCTCATACATCACAAAGACACCCTCACTGCCGTCAGCGCCCATCCAACGGGACGCGCGACGGAAGCCGTGAACGCCCAGGCGCTCTGGAAAATGCTCGTGGGTATGCCAATCCTCGAATTCTGAGCGATTAGAAATCGACATGTCCCACCACATGGCCAGCGCCGCCTTGCCCAGAATAGACACTTGGCAACTCCTTTGCAGGCTAAGGGAGTGATGGTGCAGGTACCGCATAACGGACCAATTCAAGTCCGTGCTGTCGCGATATTTTAGCGCTTGGGAAGAGCCTGGGCTGGGTTGCAGGTGCAGGCGGGCACGCCATGCCGGTGCTGCAGGAGTTGGGCGGCTGGCAGGTGTTGGAGATGGTGCTGAAGTACGCCTATCTCGCCAGCGCCCACCTCGCCCCTACGCCCACCGCATGTCCGGCTTGCGGAAGCGGCTATTGACCCGCGCCCTTGAGGCGGACGATCAAGCCATGGATGTCGCCGAGCACGAACAGGTCGCGCACTTTGGCACCCTCGAAAGTGAAGATCGGCATGCCGATCCACCAGACATGTCTACCACTTGGTGGCACGCCAAACAATTCCTTGCGATGGAAGCCATGAAATCGCATCTTGCCGCTGACACGGTTCCCCTCCTCTATCATCGCCAGAATGTCGGTAGTGTATTGGCCGAGCGCGCCGGTGACCCAGTCGACGTAGCCCGCGAACTGATTGTGGCCCACCAACGCGGGGCCGAGCGAGCCTCGAAAGGTAAAATCATCGTGAAAGATCCTCGGTATCAGGCTCTTGTCGGCGCGGTCCCATAATTCCTTGTAAAACACGCGCACCACTTCCTTCTGTGGTGATAACGCGACGCCTTCGAGGTCGAGCGCGGATTCATCCATAGGGTCTTGCTCCGCCCGCGAGTTGGCAGCTGTTAACACTATCATGCGTCGACGCGACCGCCACGGCGGAGAGACTTCAGGGGGCGATCGCCCTACGATCGGGTAGTCACAATGTCGGGTCTACGAGCTTAGATAGCACGGGAGTATCGTACTGCGCGGAGATCATCGCTTGTAGCCATGACGAGCCCACATGTTCAAGGCCATATTTTTCGACTTCGATGGCGTGCTCACACTGGACCAAACGGGTTCGCTAACCACGACTCGCCACATCAGCAAGGTGACAGGTATCGATCCCAGGCGGGTCGAGGCGGCCTTCGCGCTGTTCAACGACGACCTGACGCGTGGGAAGTGCACGCACGCGGCGGTATGGGCAGATATTCGTCGCGCTTTGCGCGCCGACGTCGACATCTCACTGCTTGAGGAGGCGTTTGCTAGCACCCCCTTGAACAATGAAATGTTTGCATTAGCAAGGCGACTTAAACCGCGCTACGTCGTTGGAATGATCACTGACAACAAACAGGACAGGATGGACTGCCTTGAAAGGCTGCATCGGCTGTCCTCAGATTTCGATCCCATCGTGGTATCTGCGGCGGTCGGTTCGACCAAAGCCGATCGCGCCATCTTCGAGCGCGCTCTTGCTCTAGCTCGCGTCGAGCCTGCCGAGTGCATCTTCATCGACAACTCCGTCCGAAATCTCTTGGTACCCCAAGAGATGGGAATCGTCGGCATGCACTTCGATGATGTCACGAACAATGTCCCGGTACTGCTTGGCCAATTGGCAGAGCGCGGGATCGTGCTCGACGACGCGACTTGAACGACTGCTTCGCGCCTGCGTGCCCGAAGCCCGCTTGTGGCCGAGAGCAGTCGCCTGGTCGATGACCACTTCGCCTAGCGCCAGCGCAGGCATCGAATAAGGCGGTGAGGACCGCGTCAGCCGCGGAAGCTCGGGGCTTCCGCGCTGCGGGTAGCCGCTAGTTGAAGTATCAGTTAGCGCGTGACTGCATGTAGTTATCGAACAGGTAATCGGCGACATCTGAGCAACTGTCCAGACTTGCGTCGATCTCGAACCGGAAATGGATTCCGCCCCATATCCGGCTGTCGCCTTCTTCCTGTGCAAGAGCGCGGAAACTGTTGTGCGCCTGCGAGTGAACGACCGGCGGGGTTGTTGCGGGCGGCGTCACTGTGTCGCTCGCGTACCAGGTCACCGTGAACGACTTTGCGTCCGTATTAAAGATATTGGCCAACATGCGACCCGCGCCCGCGCCGATGCAAGTCATATTGCTCGAGTGCGACGGGTAGGGAGGGGTCAACAGCAGCGGCACCCACCCAGTTTCGGCGGCGGTGTTCGGATTGTTGTCGACGCCAGCCTGGTCGATCGCGGTTTCGGGACGCCACAGACGATAGGCGAATTTGCTTGTGTGAGACGTTTGGACGCTGTCGTGTATCGAGGTCGTGAGCAACGCGAACAGGCGGGCCGTCTGGACCAACGATAGCGACTCCGCCTGCGCCACGTCGCGAGCGACGTTGTGCCACAAGCGGAGGGCACTGGTCACGTTGGCGTAGGGCGTTCCAGCACCTCCCGCCCACAGAAGAGCTGTCCTCTGGTTTGCCGTAAACGGTCCGGCGGGGAAGGAGCTAGGCCTGCGCCCTTCGTTCTTGACCTCGTTGAAATCCTCGGCGTATTTGGCACTCTCCAGTTGCGGGTAGGGCGTCGGCAAGAACTGCGTGGACGTGAGCAAGCCGAACGGCTCGACGTCCCCCAACTTCGAGAACTGAGCGGGGCCCGAGGCCGTCGGCCGCCAGATACCGGGCAGCGTCGACGCTAGGATCGTCGGAGGCTGCGGATTCGCGGCCGCAAAGCCGTCGTTGGCCCTCCACGCAAGTACGGCCGCAGCTACCTTCTGGCCGACCTGGACTCCGTGCGAGCGCTTGCCAGGTGAGATCGTCGCGAGCCTTGTCGCGAGCGCCGCGTCGGACGCCGCCGTGGCTCCCGGAACCAGGAAGACGAGTACGTCGTGGGCCGCCTGTGCAGCTGCCGCCTCGGCGGAAGCGCCGCCCGGCGCTCGCATGGAGACGTGAAAGGCGTCATACCGGCCTTCGATCGCGACCACAGCATCGGCCATCGCAACGTGCACCATTGCGAACGAACGGTTTTGCGCGAAAGGCGGTCCGGCAACGTGTCGTTGCGCAAGCTGGTTCCACTCGATGATGACCGCCGCATCGCCCTGGTCGTGAGCCGCCTTTGCGGGCAACGCAAAGACCCCTAGCGAAGCGACCAGAGTCGCGGCGAACATACGTGCTGCGAAGTGACGCATTCTCATGATTTCTCCCCGTGAGTAGGCGTGCGCCACCGGATGAAAAGTGCACGCGATCTTTAAAGTACCGGCGCCCTCCGACTCGGTCTGTTCGGTAACGCTCACATGCGGAACGACCATGGGCATTGACGTTGGCTTGATCGGCGGTACCGAAGCGTCTCGCGGGCCACAAGGCACAGTTCATTAGTAGAGTTACGTACGCAATTCATCATGTCCCGATTCGTCTTTCACGGGACACGTGATTACGCGAAGTCGTATATCCAGCGCGATCCTTTCGGTACATAGTGTGCTGCGTTGCGGGGTCGACTAGCTCGAGAAGAGCTCGCGCACCCGCTCCGGGCACCCACTCTTCTGGGCGCGTCTGGACGGACGTCTGCCATCTCCTGCTCCGGCACGCTCTTGTCATTGGCCGCGGCCGCGCGCGCATTGCGCTCCGAACCGCTGCAGCCACCGCTTTGCGCTTCGCCACGAAGCGCTCGATGCGATCTCAACCAATTGGGGAAAACGATGCGAACCAATACGAAGCGGTACCTGCGCATTCTCGCAATTGTCGCGGCCACGGTGTGCGGCCCGCCCGTGCACGCGGCGTGGCAGTTCACGTCGGTCGACTTCCCTGGGGCTGTGGAAACCAACCTGTTCGGCGTGAACGACTCGGGCGACGCGGTTGGCTTCGCGTTCGATGCGCTCAGCCCCGTGCAGATCCACCCGTTCGCCTTCGTGTACACCGACACGGGCGTAAAGTCCTTCGTGGCGCGTCTGCAGGGACTGCCTTACGAGGCGATCACCATCTCGGACGCGAGCCTGCTCGAGTTCCCGGGAATGGCGTTCACGATTGCCGAGGGCATCAATAACAAGGGCGATGTCATCGGCGTGTATCTCGATGCCAACTTCGAAACGCACGGCTTCGTTGCGGAGCGGTCGTCGCACTAGTGCTCAGCAAGACCGGCCGCTTCTGGCCGGAAGCCGCCCCGTGGAACCATGACCGCTACCGACCCAATCCCGACATGGAACTGAGCCGGAAGCGGCCATTGAAATCAGCGGAAGCTGACGTTACGTCACAGAAACAGCCGGGCTGCGCCGTGTGGACGTTTTGCGACTAGATTTCCATCTCAAGCAGCGCGTACGACAGCGACTTGCCGTGCGCATCGAGCGCCAGCGAAGTGGTAACTCCGCCGGCCAAGCAGTGCTCGCACACGAACTGCAACGCAGACAACTGCGGCAATTCATACCGTCGAATTTCACCTTTGGCAATGCCGGCGAGGTGCCCTGCCACTGCATCGACCGTGACGCGCAGGGCAAGCAACGGATAGTCCTCGGCGCGATACGCAATCAACGACAGGATGGATGTGTCGCCCTTGTCGCCCGCGCGGCAGTGCGCGAGATCATACAGCTTGGGCATGCGCATTTCCTTCGTGCAGGGTCACATGGATCGACACCCTGGAACGATCGATCAGCGTGGATACGATGCCAATCTGCTCGGTGACCGATTTGCGTGTGCCACCGCCACCCGCCGGACCATTCGTGTAGAGCGCTTCGACCTCATCGCCGACGATTGCGGCCTCCTCGTGTGTCGCCGCCCTCGCGGCCACGCGCAGGCGCACCTCGTAAGGATGCGCGCCGCTGTCGAAGGAGCGACCGTGCAAGGATGTGCTTCCGATGAGGTCAAAGCGCAGCTCGGCAAACCGGCCGTGTAGACGCTCGCGCAGGATCTGCGTAGCGAGTTCGGCACGAGCAACCGCGTTGTCGCCCGCATACCCGATCTCGCCCTCGCCCACGAAGCCGGCGCGGTAGCCGACGCTGACTTTCAGCCGATCTGGGCGTTGCCGTCCGCGTGCGCCCCGTACGGCGACGCAGTCGGACTCGGCCTCCGTGAGTGTGACACCGGAAAAATCGGCGGTTACGTCTGGAGTGAGATAGCCGTGCGGATCCGTCACTTCGTAAAGAAGCTGCTCAGTCGCGGTGGCGACCGTGAGTCGTCCCCCGGTGCCGACGACCTTGCCGAGCGTCGCATTCCCGTCCGTATCCACGTCGGCGAACGGGAATCCGAGCGCCGCCATATTGGGAACGTTCTTTCGCCCGGGGTCCGCAAAGTAACCGCCGCACAACTGCCCCGCACACTCCAGCAGATGCCCGACTGCCGTCCCGCGCGCCAGGCGGTCGACGTCATCGGCGGCCCAGCCATACTCATGCATGAGCGGCGCCACGAACAGCGAAGGATCGGCGACGCGGCCGGTGATGACGATGTCTGCGCCGCTGGCGAGCGCAGGCAGAATTGCCTCCGCCCCCAGATAGGCGTTTGCCGATACGACGGGACCGTACTTCGACAGCGGGAGGCCCGACTCAAGGGCGGGTGCATCAAGATCGAGTGCATCGAGGACGTCGTCCCCAGTTACAGCAGCGACCTTCACGGGAATACACATGCGACGCGCAATTGCGGCGATCCTCGCCGCCGCGCCTTCCGGATTTGCGGCGCCCAGATTGCTGACGAGGCGGACTCGCTTCCTGGCGAGTACCGGCAACAGCGACTCGATACGTTCGTCCAGCCGGGCATCGAAGCCGGCATTCGGATCGCGCCGCCTTCGTAGTTGCGCGAGTGCGATCGTGCGCTCGGCGAGGCATTCCAGCACCAGGTAGTCGAGCGCGCCGTGCTCGGCAAGCAGGACCGGCGCATCGAGGCGGTCGCCAGCGAAGCCCGCGCCGCCTCCAAGTCGCAGTGAAGAGCGCATAGCGTGTTGGCGCGAGCCGCTATTCTGGCTCGATGCCCGCCTTCTTGATGATGTTCTTCCACTTCTCCGATTCCTCCACCTGGAATTTTCCAAGTTCCGCAGTCGAAGTCACGAAAGGAGTGGTACCGGTGTTGCTGTAGTACGTCTGCATCGCCGGCCCCTTGCTCGCCTCGACCAGGATGTCGTGCAGGCGATTGACTATCGCCGGCGGTGTATCGGCCGGCACGTACGCAGCGAACCAGAAGCTCATGTCATAGCCTTTGAGTCCCGCCTCGCTGATCGTCGGCAGGTCAGGCGTCAGCGGCGAGCGTGCGAGCGTACTTACGCCGAGCGGTCGCACCTTGCCTCCCTTTACCTGCGGCAAGCCAGTGGCCATGTCGGTAATCATCATGTTGATCTGGCCGCCCAGGAGATCGTTGACCGCGAGCGGATTGCTCTTGTACGGAACGTGCAGCAGATCGATCCCGGCCATCTGCTGGAACATCTCTCCTGCCACGCGCGACGACGAGCTACCGCTGCCGAACGAGACTTTGCCGGGCTTTGACTTCGCGAGGGCGATGAACTCGGCGACCGATTTTGCGGGCAGATCGAGGTTCACGATCATGATCTGTCCGCCCTTGCCAAGCCCGGTGACAGGTGCAAAGTCCTTCACTGGGTCATACGGCAGCTTCTTGAAGAGATGCTCGTTGGCCGCCTGCGTGGTGTTGGTGGTGATGAAGACGGTGTAGCCGTCGGGGGCCGCCTTCTTTACGACTTCAGCGCCGATAAAGCCCGAAGCGCCCGGCCTGTCTTCGACGACAACCGGCTGCTTCGCGATGCGGGTGACCTCGATGCCGAGTGCCCGCGCGAGTTGGTCCGTGGCGCTGCCCGCTGCGAAGGGAACGACGAAGGTGATGGCCTTGTCCGGGTACTGAGCGTGGGCCGACGCCGCACACAGCGCGAGCAGGACGCCCGCCAGGAATGTTTGCCCGTGCAATTTCATGTTCGATTCCCTCCAATCCAGCAGCGCTTCGCGGGGCTCGTATTCTATTATGAATATGCATCTGCGCCAGTTGCGCGCGTCCGTCAGCCAGCAAAATTGTCAAACGCATGCGTGCCAGTACCTTTGCGCCAGGTCTCCAGACGTATGGCCTCCTGTTTGGTACTGACTTCCGTACGATTTCTCGGAATCGCAACGCATCGATGATTCAGAAGGCCGGGCCGTCCGCTTTCCGGCAATTTGATGGCGTCGATCACAGGCTGCTTCTGGCCGAAAGCCGACGGTCCACGATCAGTCGCACGCTTGTTGACCGCATCGCGGAAGGGAGGCTTGCCGAGGGTGCACGCAATGCAGCGGTAACTCGGCCCTCGGAAGTCGTGGGGGCGATGCGCTCTGCGGCTGGTGGAAGAGCCGGCTGGCGGCACGAATTCGGCACAGACCGGATATGAGAAAGGGCCCGCATTGCTGCAAGCCCTTAATTGATCTGGCGCACCGATTTCGGTTACATCGACACCGGCCGCCATCGACCCGCTCTGGCCATTACGCCGATCACGACAAATCCGCGCCGAGGCGCGTCATTTCGCCGCGAAACAGTAGAACAGCCCGGCGCCGCCGGTGCTGACCAAGCCTTCCTGATCGCAGCCGCGCGTCGGGTGCGACGAGTTCCACGACGTGGCCCACGGCGCTTCGATCGGGCCGGCGCGATCAAAGTGGCCGACCATCGCGGAGCCATCCTTGCCGCCTTTGGTCCAGTTGCCGCAGGTCATGTCGAAGAACGGCGCGCCGGGATACGCCGTGCCGTCGGGCCGCGATCCGGTCAGCATGTCGTGCTCATTGGGCTTGTCGGCGCGGCCTTTCACCGGCTGGCCCTTCTCGTCGAGCGCCGTTTCTTTCGTGACGTTCGCGCTCGCCGAATGCAGATCTTCGATGCTCCGCGCGACGACGACGCCCTTCGCGTTCTGCCACGGGCCGGACCCGATTCGGTCGCGGGCGTTCACAAACTTCGCATCGTTGAGCGCAGCGGCTTGCGTGCTGAGGTACGCGCGCCACGTGCGGTCACCGGCGCCGGCGGCCTTCGCCAGTGACTGGCAATGCGCGTCGGCGCCGTCGAGGCCGCCGAGGCTCGCTCCCTTGCCCGGGCCATTGCTCGTCACGAAGAACGTCATGTCCTTCGGCGTGGGCTGCATGCTGGCGCAGCCCGCCATCGCGATCACGCCGGCCATCGAGAGCCACGTTGCCAGAATCGTTTTCTGCATAGTTTCCTCCTCAAAAGGTGTGACGGGGGTGGCGCTGTGCTCTCCGCGCCTATTGTGGTCCCGGCTGCGTCCTGCGGCGGTGAGTGCCGCGCATTCTTGCCCCAAGGCCCATTTTCGTCAACGGCGCGGCGCCGACCGCGATCAACACAAAGCCACCGATGATCTCCGCATGCTCTCCCGCGAGATTGTCAAGGATGCGGCCGAGCAATGATGCCGACCGACACCATTACAGCAGTTCGACGCCCTGGCGCGCGTCACCGGGACATGATCGAACATGCCTGATCGACAAGCCGATCGTATCGGTACTGACATCGTTGCCGACCATGTGACGCTGATCGCTTGCGTCAACGGCCACGTGGCCAAATGAAAAAGGGCCTGCAATGAATGCAGGCCCTTGATGTGTCTGGCGCGCCCGGCAGGATTCGAACCCACGACCCCCCTGGTTCGCATGGGCCAAAATTGAATCCGGCCAATAAGCAAATCAATACCTTGCAGCGCCCGCCAATTCCGACTGTACCCACGAAACGGCTGAACCAAAGCGCAAAGAGCCTAGCGAAGCCACGAATTTGGCTACATCAAGTGGCTGCGGTCGACCCGTTGCCGCCATTGATCTTCCCTGCGCCAACGCCTGCGAGGCCACGTTTGCCGTCGTAGTGTCGCCGCACGTCGAGGTGTCGTCGACAACCCGTCATCGCCCAGCGTCCTGTGCTACCGGTGGATCGCCCACAACATTGCTCATACACTGAGCGCGGGTTTGCTTCACTTCCGGCCCAACGAAGACGGAGTTCCTCATGCGCAATTTCATCGGCAGGTTTGCGGTTCTCGGTGCGCTGCTCGGATGCATGGCATTCCCCGCATCTGCGCAAGGCGATGCGGTGGTACAAGTGGCGTCAGGGGTCAGCTACCAATTCCTGGAGCGATGGGACGTGGATCGGCTGAACAGAATCCTACAGATCGATACCCCTAACTTCGCGGGTGTCAAAGTTTCGTATAGTCCCGCCCGGAATGCAGTCCGCCTATATAGGGTCACTTATAACTCGGTCGTTCCCGAAAGGGGAAACAAGCCGATCGTTGCAACGGGCTTGCTCGCGATTCCAGATACCCGAGACACGAATTTTCCGATGATCTCGTACCAGCACGGAACCGTGTTTGGGCGGCAGCAGGTGCCCTCATATTATGAGCAGTCACCGGAAACCCAACTGATGATTGCGCAGTTCGCGGGTCAGGGATATGTCCTGATCGGGGCTGACTACTTTGGCATGGGAACGTCCAACGAGCCAGAAGGTTACCTGGTCAAGGGCAGTCATCAGCAAGCCTGCTACGACCTGTTGATTGCAAGCCGAAGCGTGCTCAATCAGCTCAAGCTGTCGTCGGACAAGCTATTTCTTGCTGGTTGGTCACAAGGCGGCTTCGTGACGATGGCTTTTCTGGAAAGGCTCGAGGACGCCAAGGTGAACGTGCGGGCCGCAGCAACTGCTGCCGGGCCCTTCGATTCATTTGCGCTCGTGAGCGGGTTTCTTTATTTTCCTCGCTCGATCGATGCACCGTGGCTCAACAGCATCATCATCCTGTCGGCATTTTCCTTCGAGAACTACTACGGCGCACCGGGCTTGGCCCGGTCGGTCATTGCCGACGAGTACTACGCGGTCTCCAAAAAAGCGTATGAGCGCCAGCCTTTTGAGCCTGCAGATATTCCCATCGATCTGAAAAAACTCGTTCGTGCCGAGTACTTCAATCCGCAGTACCTCGCGAGTTCGACCTACGGCAGGCTTTTGATCGCCACTGACGCCTACCGATGGGTTTTCCAGTCGCCAGTGCGCAATTACTATGGCGAAAGGGACGAGGCGATACCGGCCGGCGTCGCGCGCATGGCGATGACTTACGCGCAGTCGATGGGCGGCGGAAGTTCGACGATCGAGGCTATTTCCACAGGGCTGACCGATCATCGCGGCACGTTCGCAACAGCCGTCCCGCAATGGAAAGCCTGGATCGATAGCAAATAGGCGCCTTGAGCACGCGAGTTTCGATGGATGCGAGTGAACTACCGCGTTGGAGACTCGGCAACGTTTGCTTAGGGCCGATTCCGCCAGAACCGAGTAATGGCTCCTTACCGTCTTAACGCTGGCGACCAATCCGCGCCGGTCAACCGCAGTCCGATGGTCGAATTCGGACGACGCGATGCTAGCGCCATCGCCGGGTACGAATTGGGCTACAGGCGTCGTGACGAAGGTTGACCCTCGCGTCTATCCTGTTGATTCACCTCTGATTGGCAACAGCTAGACCCGCGCGACCGTGCGTTGGCGCCCAGCGCAACTCGGCGCCACCATAGGCGCCCAGGTCCCCATAGCCAACATTGTCGAAAAGGACGAACACGACGTTGGGCTTGCTCGGCTGGCCAGCACCAGCGGGGCTGTGAATATCGCGGCGGCAGCAACCGCACAGGCTAGGTTATGCAGCACCGTGTTTCGTCTCATTTGGGTTCTTCTTTTCGTAAGCCAGACTCTCGCCTGACATGTACTTACGGAAGCAAACTGCCAGCGGCGCGACCCTACCTTGAATGCTTCACCTGACTATTCGGTTCGGATGCCCCTCCGGTTTGCTCTATCGCGGGCCTGCAGGGTGTCGTAGATCGGCGAGCTGCCCAGCATGGACGGCACCGCGATCGCCGTCGCGCACGCTGTCAGAAGCGGTACGAAAAGGCTGGTCGCTCCCGTCATTTCCACCACCAAGGCGATGCCGGTTGTCGGCGCACGCACCACCCCAACGAATAGCGCCCCCATGCCGACCGCGGCAAACGCCGATAGCGGCGTCGTCATTGCGGGCATCAGCGTTTGCACTGCCATCCCGAACAACAAACCTGCCGTGGCGCCAACGACCAGCAGCGGTGCGAACAATCCCCCGGGAAGTCCCGGCGCATAACAGAGCGGCCCGAGCAGAAGGCGGAATAGGAAAACGAATCCCAGCGCTCCAACGGAGTTGCCACCGTCGAGAACTCCCTGCACCTGGGATTCGCCGCCGCCGATGAGGTTCGGCCACAGCCATGCGAACAATCCCACCGTTCCGCCGATGATCGCGGCCGGAACCCCCGGCGGAACCCGCCGCAGGCGGTCCACGAGATCGAGACCCACGACGATCATGCGGTTGTAAGCAGCGCCGAGTGCTCCCATGACGCAGCCCAACGCAAGAAACATGAGGTAGCCAGGAAACAACTCGACTTGAATGGTCGGCACCGTGAATACCAGGTGATCGCCGATGAGAGACCGCATCACGGCCAAGGCGGCACTGCATGCCGCCAGCGCCGCGACCGCAATGCGCAACTCGAAGCGGCGCAGGAGCTCCTCGAACACGAAGATCGCGCCGGCAAGCGGCGCGTTGAAGGCGGCAGCCAGGCCCGCCCCGGCGCCGGCAGCCAATAGCACCCGGGAATCCCCAGCTCGAAGCTTGAACAGCCGTGAGCACAGGTAGCCAACCGTGGCCCCCATGTGCACCGTCGGACCTTCGCGCCCGAGCGCCATGCCGCTCCCGAGTGCCAGCACGCCGCCGACGAATTTCACCGGAAGCACGGCGACTCGCATCGAGGTCACGTCCCCACGAATGATCTCCTCCACGCGCTGCACCCCGCTGCCGGAGGCTTCCGGTGCATAACGGCCAACCAGCCAGTGCGCGACGAGCGCCGCCGCGCCAGCGAGCAACACCGGAGCGAGCCAACCTGCTGAAGGTGACGCGTGGGCCCACTCGAGCACGCTTGCGCGGAAATGCTCGGCGGAGTCGAGCGCGAGATGGAAGGCGGTGCCGACGAGTCCGGCCAGCGCGCCGACCACGAGCCCCGCGGCGGCGAGCGCCAGCAAGCGGCTACGGTCCTCGTCGGTCTCGTCGGGCTGCGTTGCACTCATATCTTCCGACATGATCGGTGCGGGAGATAGAACGAACGGCGAAGGTCAGCGATCATCTCAGTGGGACGCGAAAGTGGATACCAGCATCACCCGACATGGCTTGCCGAACCGATCACCGCGCTTCGATTGTGGATTACCCAAGCGCCGATGCCGAGAGCAGGATCCAGAATCGCAAACGTGCCCAGCGTATGACGAAAGACACCAGACAGGACAAGCGGTACGAGTAGCAATGGAACGAGCACGATCCCGGAAGCGTGCTGGGGTTTCTCGAGGAGATCGCCGAAAAGCGACAAGCCGTTACCTCGCGAAAGAGTACGGCGCTCACAATTCCTGAATGACTCGGGCTAAACGCGTCGCGTATCCCCGCAGGGACGATCTGCGCAATCCCAGCGAGGCCGGCTGAAAGGAAGGCGGTCATCGTCCCTACCAACGCGACCGGACAATCGCAAGATGCTAGTTCAGTTCCGCGTCCCTGAAGTACTTCGTTCCTGACACGGTCAACGTGGCGGCAAGCCCGGTCTGGGTCAGTTGATACAAGTAGACGCCAGGTGACACCGCCGCAGCACCGCTGAACATCGCCCCCCTGCCGCCGGCCATTGCCGATAGATTGCCTTGGCCGCCGAACTCCCACCCTTGATCAATGAAGCCGCGCAGCGCCGATTCGTTGGTGAATACGAAGATGAGGCGGTTCTGGTTCAACCCGAAGCCAAGGCCGCCTTGGACTTGAACCATCTTCATGAACGTCTGCCGCCCAGTACGGTTGTTGACGACGATGCCCTTTCCTGTGGTCCCGCCCGCGAAGAATAGCTTGACGCCAAACGTACTGAAGACTGCATATCCCGCTGCCTTCTCCACTCCGCGGCGCGCACTCGGGTTGAATTCGTACAGCGAGGCAAGCCCATCCTGCGCAACCTCCCGAACCTGCTGCCTCGCCTGGATGATCCGGCTTTCGTTTGGCACGCCGGCCGGTATGGCGCTTTCCAAATCCTTCAATGGATCGAAGGAAAAAATCTGCGACATCGCCGGTGAGGTCGCGATGCAAAGCAACGTCGCAACTACGACACGCGACTTCATTGTCGTTCCTTTCGGCAGGTTGATTGGCGCGTCGCGGCACGCATCAACGCGGCTATAGGCTGAGTTCGAGCGCCCAAAGCTACGCTACAGGAACTAGGCGAAAGCGATACTGGACTTTGGTTCAGTCCGACAAGCAACGAGCTGGCGTCAGGAGGACGTGCCTCAACCGAGCAGAGTCGGGACCCATGCGTGTTGAGCTAAATGGCGTCCCCGCCGCAGCTCGGATGCTGTGGGGTGCCCGCCCGCCACCGCGGAAGAGAGTTCGCGTTGAACCACAGTGTGTTCGCGCAGTTATTGCAGATGACCGCAATGAGCGGTAGTGCATGCGGTTGCTGTGGACATCCACGGAGGCGGTCATCGCCGCGGGACTCGCGATCGTGCAACCGTGCAGGCCACAACAAAACAGCGGAGGCCAGAGCTCGCCTTTTGTTCGAACAGCCGCCAAATGAAATGGGCCTGCAATGAATGCAAGCCCTTGATGTTTCTGGCGCGCCCGGCAGGATTCGAACCCATGACCCCCTGGTTCATAGGGGCGGGACATTGCATTCACGGGATACGCAGACGACGTAGTTAGTGGACCCTAACCTTGCTTCCAACATGCAAAATCCATGGACGCCACCACGTGCCCCTGTCTTCCATT
>Ga0207683_10000165_pt1 | contig 56391 bp, 59 predicted proteins | sample KBSM73metaG_FD_184333 | JGI IMG/M metagenome (GOLD analysis project Ga0207683, IMG submission 184333) | Miscanthus rhizosphere microbial communities from Kellogg Biological Station, Michigan, USA - KBS M7-3 metaG (SPAdes) (version 2) | ecosystem: Host-associated > Plants > Roots > Rhizosphere >...
GTCAGCGGCTCGGGTTTTGCGGGGCCGCCCACGCGCTCGATTCGGACATCCGCAGCGATCTCCGTCGGCCGGTCGAGAAAGGTCTGGCGCACGAGCAGCATCGAGGTGTCGGCGGCGAGCGGCAGCCAGTTGCCGGGCTTGCGCTCCCGGCTTACTGCGATCTCGAAGCTGCCGTCCTTGCCAAAAGTCATTTCCGCGGCTTCGCTTCTCCACAGCCTGATGCGCTGTTTTCTCTTGGGATCGCGGAGAGGGCAGATCGCAATTCCACACTCCTCAATCGACTCCCTGATCTACAAACCCCTGCGCGCCCTACTCGTCGGTTGGGGGGTCATTTTCCATACGGCATCGGTCGACCGACTCCACTTCGAGATGAATGGCGTCGGCGGCGCACACATGAAGGGAGAAGAAATCCTCGCTGCCGACCGGTATATCCTGGCGCTTCCCCACCATCACATCTCTCGGCTTTTGCCGGAGCGTATTCTGACCAAATTTTCTTACTTTCAGCAGTTGGCGGAACTCACCGATTCGCCCGCGGTCACCCTTCATCTTCAGGTTGAACAATCGATCGGCTCCCCTCGCATCGTCTTACTGGCGGGAGAGACATTCCATTGGATGTGTCTCCAGCCGGATGCAAGCAGGAAGGAAACGAGGATCTCTTTGGTCGCGCATGAGCAGGCTGGATTATGGGAACGTTCCGATGACGAATGGCTTAACGAAGCCGGCATTGTTCTGCAACACACGTTTCCTTCTCTACCGAAAGCCCATGTAAGCGCTCCGGGAGTGGTGAGGACGAAGCGGGCGACATTATCCAATCGACCCGGGGTGGCGTCCCATCGGCCGCTCCAGCAGAGTCCTTTTGCCAATTTGTATCTTGTGGGAGGGTGGACGGATACCGGTTATCCGTCAACGATTGAGAGCGCCATTGTCAGCGGACATCGTTGCGTAGACGTGATCCTTGCGGGAGGCCACAAAGAGTGACCTGAAAGGAGAACGTCCCGCAATAGGACGTTCTCCTCAACGATTACGACTGATGGCAACTGATACGCATGGACTCGATCTGGTTTCCCATATCCACCTTACTGAGGTTCGGCACGCGTTGATTGGACGTAAAGGAGATTTCAGTTCCCTTGAAATCTTTATCCTTGTACGCCTTCACGGTGGCGCCCGGCCCCACGATCAGACTTTCGATGTCATTATTCCAGTTGCGTCCCTGTAAATCCTTCAGCGTTGCATAGTCAGCCGGCCCTTGTAGTTGAATGTGCGGATCGTCTTTATCATAATTGTCGTCTTCGTAAATCTCCACCCAGCAGGCCTTGTCTACCACTTGGACTTCCAAGTCGGCTGCCTGCGCCACGCTATTGACTCCGACCAACAGAAATGCCCCCATCAGTATGCGTAACATTTTTTCCTCCTTACGTTAGGCTTATTCCCACTCCCTTGTGAAAGCAAGGGACGTACCCTTTTCTGGACGGAAGAAAACGATATATTTCTTGCCTGTGAAGCTATTTGGCAAAGGAGCGAAAATACGCTTAAGGATTCGGCTGGACTAAATGTCTAAACGTGGAAAATGTGTCTAAGAGGTTTCGGTTCCGGACAGTTAGGGGCGTAGTCAAATTGCCTACTTCTTCTTGAGAGCGTTCAGCTCTTTTTCCAAGGCAATCATTTTAAGTTCCCGACCGACGACGGCGTCCTCGAATTTTTCCAAGTCCTTGATTTTTCCTTGGAGCTCTTCCTTGGACCGTTCGAGCTCGGCCTGCGCGCGCTTGTATTCCGACATATCGCGAAGAATCCCGATCGCGCCGACGATCTTTCCGTCGGAACCGCGCCATGCCGACGCATTGAGCGTCGTCGGCGTGACTTTGCCCGATACGCTGCGGGGGTGCAGCTCAACGTTGCGCGAGATTCCCTTATTCGTCACCTCCCGAAGCGCGCCGGTGAACTGCGTGACTTCATCTTTGGGAAGAAAACGCGACAAGCTGGCATATCCCGGCCGGTCCGGTTCCAAGCCCAAGAGCTCGCAGGCGGCGTAATTGGCAAGAAGAATATTGGCATCGAGATCCGTGACGAAGAGCGGGTCCGGCGCGTGCTTGATCAAACTTTCGGCAGCTTTGGTGCGAACTAGTTCGTGCTGCGCTCGCTCAAGTTCCAGATTTTTGCGTTCGAGATCCTTGGTCCTTTTGTACAGCTCGACGAACACGTTCACCTTCGAACTGAGAATGGCTGGAACGATGGGTTTAAAGATGTAATCAACCGCACCATAGCCATACCCCTTGACCACATCCGCATCGTCTTTGTTGTAGCTTGTCAGAAAGATGATGGGTACATCCCGCGTTTTTTCACGTGCCCGGATGAAACCCGCAGTTTCATAGCCGTCGATGCCGGTCAATTTAATGTCCAGCAGCACCACGCTGTAATCCTTATCCAAGAGATGCTTGAGCGCCTCTTCGCCGGACTGCGCTTTCACGATGATCCGATCGTCGGCGGCCAAGAGCGTTTCTAACGCCAGGAGGCTTTGAGGATTATCGTCGACGAGCAACAAACTCGGCTTGACGTCATCAGGTTGGGGCAGGTGCAGGGATTCAACCCCTTCGATACCCGCATACGCCTTCGGTCCGCTCGCAGGCATGCTCATACTCGACCCTCCCGGCGATCGATGTTGGGGCTGGTGGTGGTATCCGTCGTGTGCCGAAGAAGCTTTCGATACCACCCGGTTCCGATTTCCTCGTACCGTTTATGGTCGGCCACCAATCGTTGAACCAGGGGATGGCCCAATCCCAGCATGCCGAACCGACATAAGCTTCGATAAAAGAGCGTCTGCACGCGATCGTGAAGCCATGGATTAAACATTTCCCATGTGTGACGGCAGAGAATAAGCTGAAACTCGTTGAACCCCTCGTCCGCTGCCAGGCTGTGTTCGGTAAATATCAGGTGCTCTCGAAGCGAGGGCGCCATCACGGCCTGATCCCCCTCGACGGTATAGTAATCTGAAAATGTACCACGGCCGCCGGCTTGGCGGTAATTGTCGGCATTCACTGCCATTGTGTTTAGTGGAAACAGACCCTGCGCAGCGTTGCTGAAGACGGCCTTGTGGATATCCGTCGCATAGATGCGTGCGCGGGGGAAGAGCCCTTCCTCATGGAGTACGATTGCAAGGGCATACACCTCTTCCCCACTAGAACAGGCAGGCTGCCAAATGTGAATCGAAGGATAGGTTCTCAGAATGGGTATCACGGTGGAACGAAACGCGGCGTAGAACGCCGGATCGGAAAACATCGGTATACGCCCGCCGGACAGGCCCATCAGCAAGGCTTCCAACGAGCCTGAGCGGTGAAAGACTTTGTCTTGCAGCTGAGAAATCGTCTCGACCCCTTCCGCCTGGACGCGGTCCCATACGCGACGCGTCAAGGGACCCACTATATAATCTCGAAAGTCGTACCCAAAACCATGAAACAGTCCATCTAAAAGCAGACGGACCTCGGTATCTTCTAACAGCTGTTCGTTTGCCGGCGGCATCTCGCACCTCTAGGAAGGACAGCGCCTCAACCCGCACAGGCGTTCGCTTATTGATACAGCCACACACGCAACAGCGACAACAGTTGATCGGGATCAACCGGCTTCGACAAGTAATCCGAGGCGCCGGCATCGATGCACTTTTGTCGATCGACCTTCATCGCCTTGGCCGTCACGGCAATGATAGGCAGGGAGGCGAATTCTGGCATTTTACGAATCGCGTGCATGGTCTGATACCCGTCCATCTCCGGCATCATGATGTCCATCAGGACGACGTCGAAGTCCGGATGCTGCTTCAATTGTTCGATGCCGTCGAATCCATTCTCGGCATATACGGCGGTCATATGATGCTGTTCGAGAATACTGGTCAGGGCGAAGATATTCCGGATGTCGTCATCGACAATCAAGATTTTCTTGCCGGCCAAAATGGGATCTGACTGCCGGGACCGGTCGAGCAGCTGGCGTTGGGACGACCCGAGACTGTCGGGCGGGCGGTGCAGGAATAATGCGGTTTCATCCACGAGACGCTCCGGGGATTTCACGTCTTTGATGATGATCGCCTCCGTCATTTTCACCAATTCGTTCTCTTCCTGGTGAGTCAGCTCTTTTCCTGTATAGACGATGATCGGAAGATTGGCAAGCCCGAGGTCCGTATGGATGCGCTCGATTAATTCCTTTCCATCCATATCGGGCAGGCGCAGGTCCAGGACCATGCAATCGAAGCGCGTATGCTTTAACGCGTTCAGCGCCTCTTCTCCGCTTCCGACCGACGTCGCTTGCACGCCTCCGCCTCCGATGAGCTCCATCATGCTCTGCCGCTGATCGGCATTGTCTTCCACGATCAGCAGATTTTTAGATGGGCGATCGATAAAGGCGATCATCTCGTCAAAGGCCTTTTCCAACCATTCCCGGCTTACCGGCTTGTTCAAATATCCGAAGGCCCCGAGGCGTAATCCTCGTTGTCTGGCTTCTTCGACCGAGATGATGTGCACCGGAATATGACGCGTGATCGGATCGTGCTTCAGCCGATCGAGGATCGTCCACCCATCCTTGTCCGGCAGGCACAGATCGAGGGTAATTGCGGCGGGCTTGAATCGCCGGGCAAGGCCGAGGCCGGCTTCCCCGTTGGACGCCACCACGCCCTTAAACCCTTTCTCGCGAGCCAAGTCCAGGAGAATGTTCGCAAAGGGCGCATCGTCCTCTACGATCAGCAGGACGCGGTCGTCATCCTGGATGATCGCCCGATCGTCCGGCACTTCCATCGGCACCTCGGCCGTTGAATATTCGAGCATCGAGTCGTCCAAAGAAAGCGCCGAGGCAAGCTCTGTGCGCGTCGCCAAGACGGGAGGAGTTGGGCGCGGCGCCACTGTGCTCGAGCTGTACACCCTCGGGAGATAGAAGGTAAAGGTGCTGCCTTGTCCCGGCACGCTGCCGACGGTAATTTCACCTCCCAGCAGGCGCGCAATTTCACGACTGATCGACAGACCCAATCCCGTCCCGCCGTACTTACGACTGGTCGTTCCGTCCGCTTGCTGGAAGGCCTCGAAGATGATCCGTTGCTTATCCGGCGAAATGCCGATCCCGGTGTCGGTCACGGAAAATGCCAGCACGCAATCGGCTTGATTCAGACCGATATGGCCCTTGTCCCATCCGGACGTGACTTTCTCGATGCGTAAGGCCACTTTCCCCTGTTCGGTGAATTTCAGCGCATTCGACAGCAGATTTTTGAGCACCTGCTGGAGCCGCATGCCGTCAGTTTGGATCGCCGAGGGCAACCCGGCAATTCGCTCGATTTCGAAGGATAGTCCCTTATTCTGCGCGACTTCACGGAATGTGCGATCGACGTAGTCGGTCAGCTCTGCAAAGCCGACCGGGCTGATCGAGACGCCCATCGTGCCCGACTCGATTTTGGCAAGATCGAGAATGTCGTTGATCAATGCCAACAAGTCGCTGCCGGACGCATAAATCGTCTGGGCGAACTCGACCTGTTTGGGCGTCAAGGTTCCTTCACGGTTATCCGACAAGAGTTTCGACAGGATCAACAGACTGTTCAACGGCGTGCGCAGCTCGTGCGACATGTTCGCCAAAAATTCCGATTTATACTTGGATGACAGCGCAAGCTGGGCGGCTTTTTCTTCCAGCGCCAACCGAGCTTCTTCCACTTCTCGATTTTTTGATTCGACTTCCGCGTTCTGGTTCGCGAGCAGGTTGGCTTTTTCTTCTAACTGCTCGTTCGTGCGCCGCAGCTCTTCCTGTTGCTGGCGCAGCAGTTCCTCCGACTTGCGGAGCGTTTCCGCCTGCCGTTCCAACCGCTCGTTCGTTGTTTTCAATTCGTGCTGTTGCGCCTGTAACTCGGCCGTCAATGCCTGCGATTGCTTGAGCAAGTCTTCCGTTCTCATATTGGCCGCAATCGTATTCAACACAATCCCGATCGTCTGCTTGAGCTGGTCGAGAAAGGTGACGTGAATGTCGCTGTATCGATTGAACGAGGCCAACTCGATCACCGCCTTGACTTCTTCTTCGAACAGAATCGGCAGGACCAGGATGTTATAGGGAGTCGAAGAGCCGAGGCCGGAACTGATCTGCACGTAGTCGGTCGGCACATTGGTGACGAGAATGCGCTCCTTCTCCAAGGCGCACTGGCCGACAAGGCCCTCTCCGGCCTTAAAGACGTTCGAGACGCCCTTACGCGCGCGGAACGCGTACCCACCCAACAACTTCAGGAGTGGCTCTCCTTCTCCCGAATCGTTGATGTAGAAGCACGCGTGCTGGGCATTCACGAGCGGAACCAGTTCCGATAAAATCAGATTGGCGACGGTGGTCAAATTCTTCTGACCTTGCAGCTTGTTCGTAAATTCGGCCAAGTTCGTTTTGAGCCAGTCCTGCTCCATATTTTTCTGAGTGGTGTCCTTCAGATTGCGGATCATCTCGTTGATATTGTCCTTCAGCGAGGCCACCTCACCCAACGCTTCCACGTTGATGGAACGCGTCAAGTCGCCCTTCGTCACGGCCGTCGCGACTTCCGCGATGGCCCGCACCTGATTGGTCAGGTTTGCCGCGAGCTGGTTGACGTTGTCCGTGAGATCCTTCCACAGACCGGCAGCGCCGGGCACGCTGGCCTGCCCGCCGAGCTTCCCTTCAGTTCCGACTTCGCGGGCGACCGTCGTCACCTGATCGGCAAAGGTCGCCAACGTATCGATCATTTCGTTGATCGTGTCGGCCAGCGCCGCGATTTCGCCCTTCGTTTCCACCGTCAGTTTGCGTTTCAAGTCTCCGTTCGCCACCGCCGTCACGATTCGAGCGATACCGCGCACCTGACTGGTCAGGTTGCTTGCCATCGAGTTCACATTGTCAGTGAGGTCTTTCCAGACGCCGCCGACGCCTTTCACTTCGGCCTGCCCGCCGAGCTTCCCTTCCGTACCGACCTCGCGCGCGACGCGTGTCACCTCCGACGCAAAGGAATTCAACTGGTCCACCATCGTATTGATAGTATTCTTCAACTCCAAAATTTCGCCCTTCACGTCGACCGTAATTTTCTTCGACAGGTCGCCGTTGGCCACGGCCGTCGTCACCTGCGCGATGTTGCGCACCTGACTGGTGAGGTTGCTGGCCATCCAGTTGACGTTATCGGTGAGGTCCTTCCACGTGCCGGCGACCCCACGCACCTCGGCCTGGCCGCCGAGTTTGCCTTCCGTGCCGACCTCGCGCGCGACCCGGATGACCTCCGACGCAAAGGAATTCAACTGGTCCACCATGATGTTGATGGTGTTCTTCAATTCTAAGATTTCGCCTTTGACCTCGACGGTAATTTTCTTCGACAGGTCGCCGTTGGCCACGGCCGTCGCGACCTGCGCGATGTTGCGCACCTGTCCGGTGAGGTTACTGGCCATATAGTTCACGCCGTCCGTCAAGTCCTTCCAGGTGCCGCCGACGCCTCGCACATAGGCTTGCGCGCCGAGTTTACCTTCGGTGCCGACTTCGCGCGCGACGCGCGTCACCTCCGACGCAAACGAATTCAACTGGTCGACCATCGTATTGATGGTATTTTTTAACTCAAGAATTTCGCCTCTGACTTCCACCGTGATCTTCTTCGACAGGTCGCCGTTCGCCACCGCCGTCGTCACCTGCGCGATATTCCGCACTTGATTGGTCAAATTGTTAGCCATGAGGTTGACGTTGTCGGTGAGATCCTTCCACACGCCACCCACTCCGCGTACCACTGCCTGCGCGCCCAATTTCCCTTCCGTGCCGACGTCGCGCGCGACGCGCGTCACCTCCGACGCAAACGAGTTCAACTGGTCCACCATGATGTTGATGGTGTTCTTCAACTCAAGGATCTCACCGCGCACATCCACCGTGATCTTCTTCGACAGGTCGCCATTGGCCACGGCCGTCGTCACCTGCGCGATATTCCGCACTTGGTTGGTCAAATTGTTGGCCATGAGGTTGACGTTGTCGGTGAGGTCTTTCCAGGTTCCGGCCACGCCTTTCACCTCCGCCTGGCCGCCGAGCTTCCCTTCCGTGCCGACCTCGCGCGCGACGCGCGTCACCTCCGACGCAAAGGAATTCAACTGGTCCACCATCGTATTGACCAGCTTAGCGGTTCTCAGAAACTCTCCCTTAATCGGGCGTCCTTCGGTTTCCAATGGAATAGACTGCGTCAGGTCGCCTTTGGCCACCGATCCGATTACGCGGGTAACCTCCGCGGTCGGTCGCACAAGGTCACTGATCAGGGAATTAACCGAATCAACGCAGGACCCCCAGGATCCCGTCACATTCCCGATTGAGGCCCGCGCGCCGATCTTGCCCTCCTTGCCGACGACCTTACTGAGCCGCTGCAGATCTTTCGTGAGACGCTCATTTTGTTCGATGATTTCATTGATCGTGGAAGCGATTTCTCCGGCAATGCCACTTCGAGTGAGCCGCATGCGGACGCCGAAATCCCCTTTTCGAAACGACTTGAGCGTGGACAACAAGGTATCGCTGAAGACAGATTCCTCGGTACGTTCCTTGACCTGCATACGGCCCTCCTTTTTCCGTCGATCGACGAGGACTCAACTACTCAATGAAAGCATCTCAATAAACCGCGTAAGCATATTCCAGAAGATTATTTGTGGCAGCCAGTACTGAACCAAGGGCTGTGTAGTCCTGCGTCCTACCTTACAACAGACCAGAAAAGCGTATCTTTAAGGCGATCCTTAGTAGAAGACCGCTTGAAAGAGAAGCAACAAAGATGATGGCCTTACGTGGAATATTTAGATTACCCTGGCGCCAATGCGTAGAGACCGACGCAACATGCTTTTCGCGCCGATGGGTTTTTGCCGGCGCCCCCCTGCAACATAGATTAATCACACCAAAAAGGGACTCACGCATGCTTTTCCATGAATGTATCCCTGCGAACCGGCACGTCAAGCGGTCAGTGCCGCCATGCTGGGCAGGCAGCTTTCGCATGAACGCCCATGCTGAAAAGAAAGTGACCGCTCACCAGTTCGGCATAGACAGAACTTTTGGCTCGTGATGATTGCGAGGAAACCTTGGTTCTTGTAAAGGATCCGAAGGTCGTATGACATAAGTCCAATTGTGCGCAATGGGGAAACCATTGCATGATGGCCTTCACGCAACGGCCAATTGGAGATGAAATCAAATGGTGCGTCACCACCGAACGAAGATGACCTCCCTTGATGAGAGTCTGAAGTCATTCGACGAGGCATTGCCTTCGGCCGATCACGGCGTCCGCGACCTTTTGATCGACATCCGCAACGCCGTTCTTAGAACGAAAGCCGACCTAGATCGGATTCACATCTCCCTGTTGCCGCATCCGGCCGGCGTTCAGCCGATCTGCTTCGACTGCGGCAATAAACATCTGGACGTCATCTATACATCCAAACGAGACCGTTGTCAGTTGTGTGCCCCCTGTTTCCACAAACGAGAACAACGTGGAGCCGCTCGCGGTGATGCCCGGGGCCCACAATCCACTTCACTCTCTAACACTCTCCAGCAGGCTGCGCATGAAACGCGTTCATAATTGCAGTCAACAGCTTTCAGACGAAGATCTCGAGCAACTTCTTCCAACCCTGCTTCTGCATCTCGTCGATCGATGCGGAGGCGAAGTAGTGTTTACCACCAGTGACGTGCAGAGCACGCAGTCATGTTTAAGCGAAAAAATGATTCAAATGCTGGTCGGCGATGATATCAGACTTCGGATCATTACTCGTCCGCCTGAAATGCACATGTAGACACGCGTCTCTATTCGAAGTTCCTTCCAAATTCGACCACCAGTCGTCCAACAATCCACTTCTCTTCAGCGCTGAAATCGTCAATACTGAGAGTGCACCCAGAATATAGAGTGGCTTGGTACATCGTTTCGCAGACTACCAGACAACGGAGAAATTGCAGGGACGAGTGAATGAGCCGGGGGAGTAAAAACAAGGTATAGAATCGGCGCACCAGTCCGCTACACACCATTCATGAACCGTTCCCAAGTGAGATCGCGATCTTGTTTGGCTGCGATATTGTGTTCGGGACATTCGATCCGGAGAAGGCGATCGCCGAACGCGGCATTGACCAGATCGCAGTGGTGCGGGCGTTCCTGATCGTCATGCACGTTGGGACGAAAGAATCGGCAGGTGACGCACATTTTGGCGATAGGAATATCGCCCTGCTCTTGGAGCGTTCGAATCATTTTGATCAGGGTGCGCAGTAACGAAAGTTGCTCGGCCGGTGGGAGCGCATCCGCGGCAGCGGCTAAAAAATCAGGCCATCCGGCAGCCACATCCGCCTTCCGGCGGCCTTTGGCGGTGAGGCTCACCATCACCGTGCGCGCATCGGCTTTCGATCGCTGCTTTTTAATCAATCCACGCAACTGTAAGACGCGGAGCACTTCGGAGGCAGTCGGAAGAGCTACAGCTAATTCATCGCCGATTTCCGAAACGGTGGCGGTGCACTTCGGACTCATGCGAAGGATCGTCAGCGTTTGAGCCTGTAATGGCGTAATGCGGCGGACACCCGCCTCCTTCCACGCGCGACTCTTGATCGCCAGTCCGATCTTGCCCAACCCGGTTGCCACGCGCCGCGATACAGACTCACTCTGCGTTTCTAGTATGTCGACATCCATGGCGACCGCCTCCCATCCGACTGCTGTGCGCTTCTTACTTCTTGACAACACATACCTCAAATGCCCGGCCAATGTCAACCTTATGATTACGTATAATATGTTAACGATCCGTCTTCTTGACATGTTCACGCAGGATGCCTAGGATGCCGCCACTTGGACTAGCGTGACTCTATGACCCTTCAAGACTTGGCCCATTCACTGCACGATTGCCAACGCTGTAAGTTGTCCAAGCTGGGACGAACGCAAGTGGTGTTTGGTGTGGGTAATCCGCACGCAAAAGTCATGTTCGTCGGCGAAGGGCCGGGCTTTCACGAGGACAAACAGGGCGAGCCATTTGTCGGCGCCGCGGGCAAGCTGTTAAACGAATTGCTTCAATCGGCCGGGTTGTCTCGGGCGGATGTCTACATCGCCAATGTGGTGAAATGCCGTCCACCTAACAATCGTGACCCCGAACCGGATGAAGTGGAGACTTGCAAGCCGTTTTTGCTTCAACAGGTCGAGATGATTCATCCCACTTTGCTCTGTACTCTCGGCCGCTGGGCGGCAGAAACCATTCTGGAACGTAAGGTGAGCATCACCAAAATTCGCGGTCAGGTGGTTCGACACAAAAATCTGGTCGTCTTCCCGCTTCTGCATCCCGCCGCGGCTCTTCATCAGGGGAACTTGCTTCCTGCTTTGAGGGAAGATTTCGGGAAACTCAAGGCCTACCTTGATCAGGCCGATCGCGAGTCGACGCAGAACGCACCAGTAGCGCCTCAACCGACCAAGACATCACAAGTTCAAATGGATTTGTTTTAGCCGAGGTGCGAATGGCGCGCGTCTATGCAGTGGAGATGATAGGGACTAGGCTGGAGTAGTCGAGTTTTTCCCCGCCTCGCGTGAGGCAGTGTCTTCGTCGTTAACGAGCGCATCGGCTGTCTTCTCTTCTTCCGGGTCCTCAAACCACGCGACCAGCATATCGTCCCACCACGCTTCATTCACGTCGGGGCCAGGATCGACGCCGAGCGACTCAACGTCCTGGGGAGTAATCGACGCGTCGACGGTCGCGGGGTTGAATTTTGCGCGCGCAATCGCCTCTTGGGTAGCATAGCCTCCCACAATCCAGGAGTCGGGATCGGCCCGGCGAGACTTATAGGCCTTCAGCCCATGTTTCAGATAGAGAAAGATGAGACGTTGCGCTTCGTCGGCAATGCCGCTCTGCGGCAAGCTGAGAGTCTTCTCGATTTTCTTGCGCCAATGCCGATCGTCGTACCGCGACGTCACTAACTGCAGCAGCTTTTTCCCCTGTTCCGCATCCAGCGCCATACGACTCTCCAAGTATTTCGCTCTTGAAAACGACGACCATGCCGGGTTAATTCCCGGCGATCATCATCTCGCTGATTTTCACCGTGGGGCTCGCGATGCGGCCGCGAAATTCCAGATCGCTCCCCACCATCTCAACGTTTGCGAACATCTCCTTCAAATCCCCTGCGATCGTGATCTCCTCTACAGGATAGGCCAACTCCCCATTTTCGATCCAGTACCCGGCCGCACCACGGGAGTAGTCGCCGGTGACCATATTGATTCCAAATCCGATCAGTTCCGTAACGTACAAACCTTGTTTCACCGAGCGGATCATATCTGAGGTGGAGACAGTCCCTGGAGCGAGATAAAAATTCGTCGGCCCGACGGACGGCCCATCGCCGACTCCACGCGAGGCATTTCCGGTCGAGGGCATGCCTAACTTTCGTCCGGAATAACAGTCTAATAGATAGTTTTTCAAGACGCCTCGATCGATGATGGTCTGCGTTCGGCTCGGCAGCCCCTCTCCGTCAAAAGGTCTGGAACCAAATCCTTCCGGCTTGAGTCCATCGTCGTAGATCGTCACGAACTCCGGAAAAAGCGGTTGGCCCAGCCGTCCGACCAGAAACGACGCGCCTTTGTAGAGCGAGTACCCGGAAATCGCGCTGCACAGATTGCCCAACAAGCTACCCGCGGTCTCCTGATCGAAAATGACCGGTGCACGCTGAGTCGGAACCTTCCGAGCGCCTAAACGCCGCACCGCCCGCCGCGTCGCTTCTTTCCCAACCGACTCCGGACTGTCCAAGGAGGCAAATTTTCGTTGGGCCGCATACCAATAATCCCGCTGCATGCCTTCGGCCTCCGTGCCGGTCGCAATCGGCGAGACAGAAACGGAAAAACTCGAACTCCGATACTCGCCCACAAATCCATGACTGTTCGCAAGGACCACTCGGCCGGCATAAGAACTGAAATCCGCGCCTTCAGAATTGGTGATGCGGGGATCCGCCGCAAGCGCAGCTTCTTCGGCGCGACGCGCTAACGCAATTTGACTGTCCGTATCCAACTTGGTGGGATCGTAGAGATCCAGATCAGGAAGGACTTGCGCCATCAGATCGCCAGAGGGCAAGCCGGACACATCATCTTCGGCGACGGCGGAAGCCAAGGAGCAGGTATCCGACACAACCTGTTCCAATGACTCGCGCGAGAAGTCGGAAGTCGACGCGCTGGCGGACCGCTTCCCGATGAAGACGCGCAACCCCAGCCGTTTTTCCCGCGCCTTGGTTAAGCGATCGACTGCGGAAAGTCGAACTTGGACATCGAAGGTATCGCCGTCGGCCACCACGACATCAGCCTCCGTCGCACCGCGTTTTTTGGCGCGTTTCAAAAGATCCGCTGCTAACTCGGAGAGGTGGGTTTCCGTTGCCATCTTTAGCCCTTTATCCTTGTGTCCCGCCGACGGTGATCTCATCGATCTTGATGGTCGGCATTCCAACTCCGACGGGGACCGACTGACCATCCTTCCCGCACGTCCCTATACCCTCATCCAATTTCAGGTCGTGACCTACCATCGAGACGCGGGTCAAAATTTCCGGCCCATTTCCGATCAGCGTGGCCCCTTTCACGGGCCGAGTCACCTTGCCGTCCTCAATCAGATAGGCTTCGCTGGCGGAGAAGACGAATTTTCCATTGGTGATATCGACCTGCCCGCCGCCGAATGACACGGCGTACAGCCCTTTTTTCACCGTGCGCAGTATATCTTCGGGATCCGATTCACCAGCCAGCATAAACGTATTTGTCATGCGCGGCAGGGGAATGCTCTGAAAGTTTTCGCGCCGGCCGTTGCCTGTTAAGGGAATCCCCATCAACGTGGCATTGAGGCGGTCCGTGATATAACCACGCAGGATGCCGCGTTCGATCAACACCGTTCGGCTTGTCGGCGTGCCCTCGTCATCCATATTCAGCGATCCGCGACGAAACGGGAGCGTCCCGTCATCGACAATGGTGCACACGTCCGAAGCCACGCGCTTGCCGATTAAATCCGAGAAGGCGGATGTTTTTTTGCGGTTAAAATCCGCTTCAAGTCCATGGCCGATCGCCTCGTGCAATAAGATGCCGGGCCAGCCGCCGGCCAGGACAATGGGCATCACACCAGCCGGGGCATCGATGGCGCTTAAGTTCAAGATTGCCTGACGGGCCGCTTCCTGCGCGTAGCGTCGATAGCGGTCCTGCTCCCGATAAAAGGAGAAGCCGATTCGGCCACCGCCACCAAAGGTGCCCACCTGCCGACTCCCGCCGTCTTCCGCAATGCAGGTCACATTCAATCGGGAGAGCGGTTGGATATCGTTGACCATCAGACCATCCGTCGTCGCGACAATGATCCGTTTGTGCTCCGTCGTGAAGGACGCCATTACATTTTTGATGCGCGGATCGTATCGACGCGCTTCCGCGTCGATGAGGTTCAATAGCTCGACTCGCTCCGAGGTGGCCACATCAAGTTCCTCGGTCTTTACCGGGTAGAGATCGCGTGCCTTGGCCGCACGATGGGTTACCGGGAGCGGATGGTTCCCATGAGGCGAATTGGCAATATAACGGGCAGTATCAGCGGCAATCTCCAAATCGCGGCTGGTAAGTTCGTCGGAATAGGCAAAGCCTGTCTTCTCTCCTGCCGTGGCGCGGACTCCTACTCCCTGCGAGACGCTCTTGACGGCCCGCTTGACGATCCCCTCCTCCATCGAGACGGATTCAGACACGTCCGACTCAAAATAGAGATCCGCGTAATCGACGTCCCGAACCTTGACCTTGCCGAGCGCCTGCTGGATTTCTCGTTCAGTCAGACCGAAGTGGGCCAACTCTACCGATTCCTGACTCCCCATACCGCTTCTTCCTCCTGGAATGAATTCGTGAGTATAGCCCATTCATTTTCGCAGGCGCAACGCGAAGACCATTTCCTGCGCCATATTGCTCAACTGTTCGCTTCCGTGAGGGGCTTCCGTTTGACTTTTAGCCAACTGCTGATTAGACTGAACGCACCTACCCACTCTATCTTCGAACGATCATAAGAACGAAACGTGTAAGGTTTACCTCTCGCGAATGACCAAGGGAACAGCAACCGGTATTGAGCACCTGCCAGAAGCGGACCTGCTGTCCCTTGTGGATCTCGACGCGCTCCCGAGACATATCGCCATTATTATGGACGGCAATGGCCGGTGGGCCGAAATTCGTGGGTTGCCTCGTATCGCCGGCCATCAAGAAGGCATTAAGTCGGTTCGTGAAATCATGACACTGTGCGGAGAACTCGGCATCGGCGCGCTTACCATTTATGCGTTTTCGCAAGAAAACTGGAAACGGCCCGTGCCGGAAATCAACGCGTTGATGATGCTGTTGGAACACTATCTACAGAGTGAAATGGACGCCTTGATCGAAAAAGGCGTCAGATTCCGTGCGATCGGACGGGTCAATACGCTTCCACCATCGGCCCTTCAGTGGGTGCGAAAAGCCGAACGTGAAACGCTCTCGCTCGACAAGATGACCTTGACGGTCGCCTTGAGTTACGGCGGGCGTTCGGAAATTGTCGATGCGGTGCGTCGCTTGGCCGAGGATTGCACGAAAGGCTTAATTCAGCCTGACGCCATCGATGAAACGCTGCTGGAAGGATATCTGTCTACGCAAGGACTGCCGGATCCTGATCTACTCATTCGGACGAGCGGCGAAGCGCGTATCAGTAACTTCTTACTCTGGCAACTGGCCTATACGGAAATGTATTTTACGCCCACTCTTTGGCCGGACTTTCGTCGGCGGGATGCGCTGCTGGCGCTTCTGGACTACCAAAGACGCGAACGACGGTTCGGCCGAGTCACCCCTCCTCCTCCTTTTCCGCCGAGCGAGTTGTGATCAGAGACGAAGTGGCGGCTGAACGTCCGGTAACGGTCCGACGCTGGGATACTCGTCGCGTCTATGCCGCGCTGATTTTTATTCCTCTGTTTTATCTCGTCGTGCGCTATCTGCCGCCTGCAGCGTTTTTCGCCCTTGTTCTTGTGGCGGCAGGGCTGGCGTTAGTGGAACTATACCGTCTCCACTTTCATGGCAGACCTGCGCCGATGGCGATTGCCGTCGGACTGGTCAATGCGGGACTTCTGCTGACGCATATGCAATGGCCCGACGTCTTCTCTCTACATTCCGTTCTCGCGTGGATCATCGGAGCCACCCTGCTGTTTTATCTCCTGTCGGCGCACGATCTGAATCAGAGTTTGGTCGACGTATCCGTGCTCGTGTTCGGAGCGCTATACATCGGGTTTACGATGGGGCATCTCTTGCTGACGCGTGCACTCCCGGAAGGGACCTTCCTGATTTTTTTTGTCGTGCTGGTCACGTGGGCCGGCGATACCGGCGCCTATTATGTCGGGATCAGCATGGGCCGCACACGCCTTGCGCCGAAGATCAGTCCACAGAAAACAGTAGAAGGTCTCCTGGGGGGATGCGTGCTCGCCGTGCTTATGGCGCTGCTCGCCCGCCTATGGTTCCTACCTTCCTTTTCCTTCACCGATGCGGTCGTCATGGGCATAACCTTGACGCTGGCAGGGCTGGTGGGCGACCTCTCGGAATCGATGTTCAAACGTAGCGCAGGCGTGAAAGATTCCGGCGGGCTCATCCCCGGCCATGGCGGCATGTTGGATCGACTCGACAGTCTGTTGCTCACCGCGCCGACCTATTATTACTATGTGACCCTGATGAAGGGGTAATTTTGGATTCAGTAAGCTATTCTATTTCCGGGTCGCCGCGCTGCCTCGTGAAAGGACCGTCATGAAACAGATCATCATTCTGGGCTCGACCGGCTCAATCGGCACCAACACATTGGACATCGTGTCGAAGTGCCGCGACGGTTTTGAAGTGATCGGTCTGACGGCCGGATCAAACGACGAAAAACTTGAGGATCAATTGCGGATGTTCAAGCCCAAGGCGGTTGCGTTATCCGATCGAGCGGCCGCGGAACGCTTGAGAGCGCGTTGCCGAGACGTAAACGTCGACATCCATGATGGTCCGGAAGGTGTGGCCCGAGTGGCCGAGTTATCAGGCGATCTCGTGGTTTCGGCGATCGTCGGTGGCGCCGGTCTCGTACCTACGCTCGCCGCGATACGCACGGGGAAACACATCGCGCTGGCGAACAAAGAGCCTATGGTGATGGCCGGACGATTGATGCAGGAGGAAGCCCGCGCTCACGGCGTCCACATTCTGCCTGTCGACAGCGAACACAGCGCCATCTTTCAATCTCTCGAAGGACACCGCCAGGAAGACGTGCACCGGCTCATTTTGACTGCCTCGGGAGGTCCGCTGTGGGAACTCTCCAGCGACGAGATGCGGGACGTGAAACCCGCTCGCGCATTACAACATCCTAACTGGAAGATGGGCGCGAAAATTACCATCGATTCGGCGACGTTAATGAACAAGGGATTGGAGGTGGTGGAAGCTCGCTGGCTGTTTGACCTCCCGGCCTCGCAGATCGAGGTGTTGGTGCATCGCGAAAGCATTATCCATTCTCTGGTAGAATACAAAGACCGATCCATGATCGCTCAACTGGGACTACCCGACATGCGGACACCGATTTCCTATGCCATGCACTATCCTGCTCGAATGACGCTCGACCTACCTTCGCTGGATCTGGCCGCGATCGGCAAACTGACGTTTCAAAACCCAGACCATGATCGCTTTCCCTGTTTAGGATATGGATATGACGCGCTACGGGTGGGCGGCACGATGCCCGCCACCCTCAATGCCGCCAATGAGATCGCAGTGGCGGCCTATTTACACGAACAGATCGCCTTTCATCACATTGCAGAAGTCATTCGCGGCACGATGGAGGCGCACAGCTCGCGCGAAGTCGCCGGCATCGACGAGGCGCTAGAGGCCGATCGGTGGGCGCGCGAAAAAGCCGGCATGCTGGTTCGATCCTTGGCCCCTTCTCCGGTGCGTTGATCTGAAAATCCCATCTTTCAACAAGGAGCTATTATCGTGTTAGCCGCATTTACCTGGTCGCCTGACGCGGTGTGGATTTTCACCCAAAAAGTCTGGTGGTTCTTGCTCGTGCTGGGGGTTTTGGTCTCCTTCCACGAATTGGGCCACTTTTTAGCCGCCCGATGGGTCGGCGTGAAGGTGCTGAAGTTTTCCCTCGGCTTCGGGCCGAAGCTGTTCGGTCGTCAGGTCGGAGAAACGGAATACTTAGTCTCGGCAGTGCCCCTGGGAGGCTACGTCAAATTATTCGGGGAAGAAGAAACTGACGCGTTGAGCCCGGAAGACAAACGGCGCTCCTTTTCCCATCAACGGCTGGCCAGTAAATTTCTAATCGTCGCCGCAGGACCCGGATTCAACTTTTTGCTGACATTCTTAATCTTTACCGGGTGGCTCTCGACTGGGTCACCCCTCTTCATGCCTACCTTCCGAGAGTTAACTCCGGAAGTCGAAGCGCTTCGACCGGGGTCACCGGGAGAGATCGCCGGATTGCAATTAGGCGATCGAATTCTACGTGTAAATGAGAAGGACATCTCGGCACGAAGCGAAGTGCAAGACGCGGTCGCGAAAAGCAACGGAAAAACCTTGACGCTGGATGTGCGCCGCCGCGATCAAATCACGACCGTGATGGTGACGCCCACCCCGCTCACTGGTCCCGACGTTCCCAAAGAGCCGCCGGTGTATTCGATCGGCATCGAGGAGAGCGCTCCCATCATTACGGCCATTATGAGCGGCTCCGCAGCCATGGCCTCGGGACTCGAAGATGGGGATCGCGTGCTTAGCATCGACGGTCAGCCCATCCACGCATGGTCGGAAATGGCCGCGATCGTCCGCACCAGTCCTGGAAAGCCACTTCAGTTTAAAGTCCAACGCGAAGGCCAATCACTTTCACTCATCGCCACGCCATCGCCAGAAAAAGTCGAGATCGACGGCAAAACGACCGAAGTCGGCCGCATCGGCATTTCCCGGCCAGGCGGCCTCATGATCCGGGCGCACAATCTCTTCGAGGCCCCGATCAAAGGCGTCGAGGCGACGTGGGCGTTGACGGAATTGACGGTAGTCGGCATCTACAAAATGTTTTCAGGTGAAATTTCCAGCAAGAACATCGGCGGACCGCTGACCATTGCCAACATGGCCGGCGAGGTCGGACAACAAGGGCTATCCAAGGTCATTTCGTTGATTGCCCTGCTCAGTATCAACCTCGGCGTACTGAATCTGTTGCCGATTCCAATATTGGACGGGGGTCACTTATTGTTTTTTACCATCGAAGGTATTTTGAGAAAACCGTTGGGGGAACGGCAGCGAGAGATCGCCCAGCAGGTCGGCTTGTTTTTACTTGTCGGCATCATGGTGTTTGCCCTGTGGAACGATATTGAACGGCTGATCTCGCGCTAAGAGAAGACGCGAGCTAAGCCGCCACGGCTTTGTCTTTTCAGAACAGGATATCCAGGATATAATCCCACCTTTTCATTTCTCCCCAACTATTTTTTAACTCGTAGCTGACGGCGACAGCCAAAGGACATCATGCGAACTTCTCAGATGCTCATTCCCACATTGCGCGAAGATCCAGGTGAAGCCGAGGTGGTCAGCCACCGGCTCATGCTCCGCGCAGGCATGATCCGGAAAACTGCTGCAGGCATTTATACGTATTTACCGTTGGGGCTCCGCGTCATCCGCAAGATCGAACGAATCGTGCGGGAAGAAATGAATCGAGCCGGCGCGCAGGAAGTGTTGATGCCGATCGCCTCGCCTGCGGAACTCTGGCGCGAGACGGGCCGATGGGATTTTTACGGCAAAGAGTTGTTCCGCTTTAAAGATCGTCATGAACGCGATTTTTGCCTCGGCCCCACGCATGAAGAGGTCATCACCGACTTGGTGCGGAGGGAGGTCCGGTCCTATCGGCAATTGCCCTTGAATTGCTATCAGATCCAAACAAAATTTAGGGACGAGATCAGGCCGCGCTTCGGCCTCATGCGGGGCCGAGAATTTATCATGAAAGACGCCTATAGCTTCGATCAGGACGAAGCGGCCGCGAAGCGAAGTTACCAAAGCATGTACGACGCGTATCATCGAATCTTTAGCCGATGCGGACTCACGTTTCGAGCCGTAGAGGCGGACACCGGCCTCATCGGCGGCTCATCCTCCCATGAATTTATGGTCCTGGCGGAAACAGGGGAAGAAACCGTCGTCTACACCGACAATGGAAAGTACGCGGCGAATGTGGAGCGTGCGGAATTGCCGTCGTCGTCATCCGACACCGAAGGGGAACCTCATCGTCCATTAAGAAAAGTGCCGACCCCGGGTGTTGGAACCGTCGAAGAGGTGACGGCCTATTTGAAAGTCGAACCGCAACGCCTCGTCAAAACACTGCTGTATAAAACGCCGAAAGAAGTTATAGCCGTGCTCCTTCGCGGCGATCATACGGCCAACGAAATCAAGGTACGGAAGCTGCTAAATGTGACGGAGCTTGAATTGGCCGACTCGAACACGGTGACGCAGGCCACCGGAGCTCCGGTCGGATTTGCCGGACCGATCGGCTTGCGGCAGGTTCGCATCATGGCGGACTATGCCGTGAAGGCATTGTCAAATTTTGTCGTGGGCGGCAATGAAGCCGATGCACATTATGTCGACGCCAACTATGAGCGCGACTTTTCAGTGGAGCGATTTGTGGACTTGCGAAACGCTCAGGCCGGCGATCCTGCGCCCGGTGGCAATGGAACACTGAAGGCGGCGAAAGGCATCGAAGTCGGTCATGTCTTCATGCTCGGCACGAAATACAGTCAATCGATGAAGGCCACCTTTCTCGATCAGCAAGGGCACGAGCAGCTTGCGGTCATGGGGTGTTATGGAATCGGCATCGGGCGGACCGCTGCCTCGTCCATTGAGCAGAATCATGATGCGAAGGGCATCATCTGGCCGACACCGATCGCCCCCTTCCATGTCCATCTCTTGCCGCTCAGTCACTCCCCCGCCGTGACACAGGCCGCACAAAATCTGTACGATTCACTCACTCAAGCGGGGATCGAGGTGCTCTGGGACGATCGAGATGAACGGGCCGGCGTCAAATTCAACGACGCGGATTTGATCGGCGCGCCCTACCACGTCGTGATTGGTGAAAAGGGGCTTGCGCAAGGGACCGTCGAACTCAAGGCGAGAAAGACAGGAGAGGTCCAACGACTGGCCCCTGATTCAGTCGTCGCAACCGTGTCTGCTCTACTTCTAAAGAGTTGTTAGGGATATCATGCCGGTCGTCGTGCGGGTGTGGCATGCTCCTTAAACTTCAACGCATCTACCAGTCCCTGGCGAACGGCATAATGCGTCAGCTCTGCATTCTTCTGCATCTTCATCTTTTCCAGAATGCGGGAGCGATAGGTACTAATGGTCTTGGGGCTCAAGGCCAATGATTCGGCAATTTCCCCCACCGTCTTTCCAATGGCAATCAATCCGAGCACCTGATATTCACGCGCAGATAGGCGTTCATGCAGCGGCGTGTTGGGATCCGCCTCAAGATCGAACGCGAGCTTTTCCGCCAACGCCGGACTGATATACTTTCCACCCGTAATCACTTTCCTAATGGCGGCAATCAGCTGAGCCGGAGCACTTTCCTTGGTGAGATAACCCGAAGCCCCCGCCTTCAAGACCAGCACGCCATACTGCTCTTCGGAATGCATGCTGAGAATAACCACCGGGACGCTCGGACGCTCCCGTTTGAGCGTGCGTAGGACATCCAACCCGTTGCCGTCCGGCATGGCGATGTCCAAGACTACGACATCGACAGGTTTGCTCCGCACCCAATCCAGCACTTGTTGTCCTGTGGTGGCCTCGGCGACCACATTGATATCAGGAGTATCGGACAAGACTTGCTTCAATCCCTTGAGGACCACCGTGTGATCGTCCGCAATCAATACTCGTATCATGCGCGCTCTCCTTCCACCCTGCGGGTTTGTAGGATTGAGCATACCGTGCGAGGGGGAGAAAGATAAGTCAGTAAATAATGTAAATGCTTCGTCGGCAGAAAGCCTACGTAGTATGAAGTTAAATTTACTTCGTTAAAAATACTCAGAAACCACTTGGAAACATGACTGTCATTTTACGAGCTCTCCACAGAACTGTTGTTTCGTTCGCTCCTCTTTTATGCATACGCGGGAAGAAGAGGAAGATCCTGTGGATGCGCTCGCTTCCGATCCTTCGCTGCTTTTTTCAATCGGATCTGTCGCCAAGGTGGACTTCGGAGGCGGATTTGGACTTGCTTGAGGCCTTGATGCGCCCCCCGAGCTGCCTTTGGTCGCAATCCGATCCTTCATCTGATCATAGGCGTCCTGCGGAAGAATTTTTCGCTCGATTAATTCCTCTTTCGATTGAAATGGTCGGGCACCCACAATCATCATCACATATCCCTCTGTCATGCCAGGGAGCGCTTTTAACTGGTCGGGCGTCGCAGAGTTAATGTCGATCAGCTCTGCGGCCTGAAGAGATCCCAGGCAGAAGAGCAAGAGAAGGCCGCTGATCGTAAAGCAAAAGAATCGTCTCGGCGACATACGATGCCTCCTTTGACTTGTCCACATGAGATTGTGACCATCATGCTCTCATCATACCGTAGCCTTCCTAAAGGAACTATAGGAACGCATTTCCTGAACATGGTGATTTCTATCATGATTGCCGGAAAGACTACATCTGCCACCTGTGTGCGCATTCCTCGCGTCATGCAGGACGTCTCATTTCCAGCAGCATGCCTCGCCAAAAAAATACTTTCGCCCAGAAAAAGCCGACCCAGGGTAACAGAAACGCCGCCACATAGTAGGTCTGCCCAAGGACGGAACTCCATGCGGCGGCCGCAAACAGCGCGATGCCGCCCATGGCATAGCCGAACGGAACATACTGTCTGTATCGGTGCTGGATAGCAGGAATGGTGATTTCTTTCCGTGGACGTTTCGCTCGATTTTTGGCGAACAACTTCATCCGGCCGGCAAAGGTCTCGGGAAACTCTCGGAGCAGGTAGTGATGATAGCGTGTCTGCACCCATCCAAAAAGCATTCCCATGAGCAGCAGGCCTGCGCTCTCGAGAAAGGTTCGCCAATCGTACGAGATGTACACAAATTGGTAGACGAGCGCCGCCATGCCGGCCACCATAAAAACGAGTCCCAACACGCTCGACGGCAAAACGATATGCGTTCGGACGTATTCTCGCGCTTTCTCGGATTCCCCTTCAATTCGACGCGACGTAATAATTTTTGGCATGTGAGAAAGGAATGAGGCAGGGCGATCGGTTCAAGACACCTTGATATCTAAGCTCGATAGAGGTAACGAGGCATTATAGCAACGGCTGCATTCAATGTGAACGGAAACCTTACGAGGCGCTGCCGACACGTGCCATTGATTGGGAGCAATGCCGAAACAAGAAAGGTGGTAATCGAAGTGACTCAAAACGACATAAAGGATCGCAGGCTAACTAGGACCGAGAGGATTCATCGAGGCAACATGCCAGGGTGCAAACCTACGGAGCCAGATATTCTCAGGGGCGGACGAGCTGTTCGATGGCCGTCCGTTCCTTTTTTCCGAGCTCGATCCACTGCTCGGTAACGGGTAGTATCCTTTTTAATCGAGATTCCACGCCTTCGAGTCGAGCAGCGGCGATCTCCACGACCTTTTGCGAGCGAATCACGAGAAAATCATGCAGGCCGTGAAAGAATTGCATGACCGGTTTAGCATCAAAGAGTCGCGCTGAATCGTGCAACGCCTGGACTTCCTGAAGGAGCTTTTCAACGCGTCCATTCGAGAGCAGCTTCTCGGCATGCGGCGACCTCAGATCGGCGAAGATTCCTGCAATGGTGGGCAGTCGCTTACGCACCTCGTTTAAAAATTCCTCGTCGGACCGGTCAAGATCCTGCACGATCTGAACAACGGTCGGCGAGTCAATCATGCGCCATCCACGCTCACCGTAATCATGTTTGGCTTTGCGAATGATCGCATCCACAGTATGCCGTGTGAGTTCCGATCCTCCTGCGGGTCGGCGCTGAAAATCTGCGAGTAGGTCCATGGTATTGACAGCGGGCTTCTGAGGTTCGGTCGGCGCGGATGCCGAAGCAGAAGGGGCGTGGGGGGAGGGACTAACGGCCCGTTGCGTGACTTCGGCCAGCTGCTTGAGTATCTGATCCAACTGCGGAATCTGCGCCACCTTCGTTTCACTGAGCGACTGAACCACCGCCATAATTCTGTTGAACCCGTCCCGCAATGCCGCCAGTTGAGGGGCCGAGCTGCTGCCGTTGAGTGCCTGCATCATTTGCACCAACGGCACTAAGCCGTACGCCAATCGTTCGAGATCGCGCAATTCTACCGTGGCGGCCGATCCCCCCAGATTGGTGATGCCGCAGACGATGATGTCGTACAGTTTGTGTTTTCGATCCGAAGCGGGGTGGTGCTCTAATTCAAGAAGCGCGGTATTGCTTTGGTTAATCCATTCTTGAGCCTCAAGGACGAAGAGCCCGAGCACTTCATCCAAAAAGGCATCTTCATGAGGGGTACTGGCCATAACACACACACGTGATGCGCCTCAACGGCGAGGGCACACGGCTAATACCCTATCGGCTCTCTTCCGATTTGTTGGCCAGACGACTGATTTTCTCCAGCAGCTTAGTGCAATCGTCGACATGCCCATTGGCGCGTGCCAACTCTTCTTCGAGCGTGGCACATTTACTGGCCAAGGTCGTCGCGCGCTCCTGCTCTTCCGCGACCGTGGTTTCCAACGATTTGATACGCTCGCCGGATTCGCCATGCATCATGACATCGCGGGCAAGATCGGCCAATCGTTGCTGCTGATCCGCAAGGAGTGTTTGCAGTTCGCCCATTGTGGGATGATTGGCGTTCGAGCCCGCGAATTCGGGCGCCGGCAACGACGAGGCGGATCGCAATTCAGCGACCAGAGCTTCCAACTCTTGATTGCGTCGCTCCACTGAGCCCAGTCGTTCAACGTCCGACGACAGGCCTTCAATTTTGCGCTGGTACTCGCCCAAGGAGGTTTCCATCTCGGTCAAGCGGCCTTGTGAAGCCGTGGACTGTTCTGCCTGCTCACGGAGACGGCCTGAGATGGTCTTTTCTTCCTCCAACAATCCTTCGAGTTCCTTGATCCGGCCTGCGGATTCACGGAATGACTGCAACTGGTCTTCGGTGATCCGGTACGCTTTCGGCCCGGACGAAGTTGCGGCCACCGATTCTTCCGAGGGAGCGGGCTCCGTCTCCGATGGCGCGACATCGTGATCGACCGCGGCGACTTCCGGTGCAGTCCCCTTCTCGGTCTGCTTGGAGAGAATCTCACGGACACGGTCTTGTAGCGACGCGCCTTGGAAAGGCTTTTTCAATACTCCGTTGGCGCGGCAGGATTCGGCCTGCCGATTGACTTCCTCGTTGACGATGCCGGAGATCAATAACACCGGTGTATTGGCCAACAAGGATTGAGATCGCACAAATCGGCAGACGTCATAGCCGCTCTTGTCGGGCATAATGACATCCGAGATCACGAAGTCGGGATGTTCTGTCGAGAGATAGGCCATCGCCTCTTCTCCGCTGGCGGCCAGCGCCACTTCCATCCCGGCTTCCGTCAAAAGCCGTTCGGCCACTTTGCGAACCGTAATGCTGTCGTCAGCTACTAAAACCTTTGGCATAGGATCCTCCGCTCTCCCCTCCGAGAGATTTGACTGCGCTCAGCCCTAGACGGGCCAATGAATACACCGGCAATTCTTGATTCTCGATTCGGCACGTTCCGATCACATCCGAATCCTTCCACTGCACAGGGCGAATGCTCTCCTCGCTGAGCGAATGCAGAGTCGGGATATCCCCATCGATGCCCACCGCCATCAGACCGTCCTGGCGTTTCGCGATGAGGCACAACCGTTCTCCGGTTTTCACCTCAACCTGTAATCGGCCGGCCAAATCGAACACCGGCAGAATATCTTCCCCATGCCGCAGGACGGCATTGATGTGCGCCGTGCCGCTCGGGACGGAGACGACTTCGGTCCAGGGCCAGATGCCTCCGACGTCATTGGCACGCGTAGCGATGCGGCGCCCGCCGACAGAGAAGACCAACAGCATAATCGATTTGGCCTTCTGGGAACCGGCAGCTCCCTTCCTAGATTTGAGCCCAGGGCGTGTCGTCAGCATCAGTGACTTCCTCAAATTCCATATTGGTCCATTCACGGTCATCGCGCTCCACAGCCGTAATGTCCATCACCGGCTGCTGGAACGATTCAAAATTCTGCTCTCGCGGCGCGGACTCGAGAACCGGGGATAAGACGGCCCGGCTGGCTCGATCGTCGCTGAGCAGCCAACGGGTATGGAGCGCGAGCGCGACCGTCTTTCGAAATAAAAACATCCCCGCTATCCAGCGCCTCTCCGGGCCAATGAAATGAGGCAATAACGGTTTGATCTTTGCGGCATCGATGTCATGTAGCCCTAAGACCCGGTCCACGCGAAACGCGAAATGCCGGCCTTGCATGCCGCACACCAGGATGCGCGAGTCCGGCGAAAGATACGATCCCGTCAACCCGAACTGCTCCGACAAATGCATCGGCGAAGACGTAATACCCACCGCCGACAATAACGCCTCCACATCCCCCTCATCAGGACGAATCACGCTACGGACCACCTCAGCCTGAATGGCAAAATGCGTGTGCCCGCACGCCACCATGAGAAACTCCACCAACTTCACGGACTGGACCGCGGTGTGTGAACGCCCTCTTAAACTCACGCGTGCAATCCTCTCTGCTCTTCGCCTATGATCATCAGCTTATGACCGACCGGATGCGCTTAGGCCTTGACTCCGGTCACCTGACCTGTCCAACGCCCCACTTCCGTGATCAACGTTCGTTCCTCGACGGGCTTGGCAATGTAGCCTGACGCGCCGACACTCAAGGCCATCTGGCGATGTTTCTCGCCGGCACGAGTCGTCATGACGAGTATCGGCGTCGTCTTCGTTTGCGGGCGATCACGCAGACCTTGAATGACCTCATATCCGTTCAGTTTGGGCATTTCCAAATCCGTGATGATGAGTCGGTACCCTCCGATGGTCGCCTTTCTCAAGCCCTCCTCACCATCCACCGCTGTCTCCACTTCGTAGCCTGCGCCCTGTAACATTTTTCCGACAAACTTTCTGATGCTTAACGAATCGTCGATCAACAGGATTCGCATAGTATCGGGTGCGGCCTCAGCAGCCTCCGAAGCAGATGAGTCGGTCAGCATCGGCATGGCATCGGGCGCCGGCATTCCCAGCGCGTCCCGTCTACGCCCCGCCAGCACTCTCGCGATGTCCAACACTAAAATGACACGGCCTTCCGGATCGATCGTGGCCCCCACAAAAGAGGATTCCCGAAACGGTCTGAGCGTTCCGAGCGCCTTAATGACGATTTCCTGGCGGCCCAGCAATTCATCGACGGCGATTCCCTGCATTCCGGTGGCGGTTCGAATGATGACGATAGGACGGGCCTCCATTTTTGAGTTGGACTCAACGCCCAAGATGTTCGAAAGCAATACGACATCAATTGCTTCGTCCCCCACCTGCAGCACGGGATGACCCCCGACTTCTTGCACGGCGCCCGCCGCCGGCATGACCACTTCGCGAATGTTCGGGAGCGGTAGCGCGTAGCGTTCACTGCCGGCACGGACCAGAAGGGCCATCGAGATGAGGAGCGTTAAGGGCAGCCGCAAGGTAAATTTCGTGCCGACGCCCAGTTCGGTCTCGACTTCGATTTGTCCATTGATACTTTCCAGCGTCTGCTTGACCACATCCATGCCCACGCCGCGGCCGGCGACATCGCCGACCGTGTCGGCTGTGGAAAAGCCCGGCAGAAAAATCATCTTGATCGCTTCAGCATCGGAGAGCGCCGACACGGACTCCGGCCGGAGTAAACCGAGGGTGACGCCTTTGGCTTTGATCTTGGCGATATCGATGCCCCCGCCGTCATCCTCCACTTCGATTACGACGGCGCTGCCGCGATGCGAAGCTGTGATATAGACGGTCCCCATCGCCGGTTTCCCGCACGACACCCGCACTTCCGTGGACTCGATGCCATGATAAACGGCATTTCGAACGAGATGGATAAGCGGATCGACCAACCGTTCCACCACATTCGTATCGACTTCGGTGTGTTCTCCGGACGTCACGAGCGACACCTGTTTCCCCGTAAACCGGGCCATCTCGCGGACTGCCCGCTGGAAGCGTACGAACGGCGTCCCGATCGGCACCATGCGAGCGCGCGCAATTTCATCCCGCATGCCGAGCGAAAGACGCTGCAACTGCCCCATATCTTCGCGCGCTTTTCGGATAGATCCATTGAGCTGCGCCATCGACTCACCAACGTCGGCCGACAGCTCCGCCAATCGTCTGGCTAAAATATTGAAATCATCGTACCGGTCGAACTCTAAAGAGCCGAAGTCTGTCAAGCCGGGCAATTCGGTAAGCTGCGGCTGTCCTTGGCTCGTCACCGTCCCTTGAGTGGGCGATGCGCTCGGCAAGGTGAATGCGTGCTTTTCTTCAAACGTCCGGACTGCTTCCAACATGCGGCCCTTGAACATGATGACCTGATCGGATAGTTGCTCCAACGCCATCAGCCGCTGTTCGAGCCGACCGCGGCTGATGACCAACTCGCCGACGAGATTGAGCAAACGTTCTAGACGATCGCGACTGACCCGAATGACGGCGCTCTCCTTCTCGTCGGACTTAGTGTCGCCGTCTTTTCGGCCGTCCGATTCCTGTCGATGCGTCGAATCCTCTCTATCCGTGGTCTCGGATGTGGAGGTGGTCTCAGCCGCTCGAACGAACGCCGGTACGGCCTGTTCGGAAGATGCGGGCAACAGAATAGATCGGAGCTGACTGAGCCGGTGCGTGACCTCCACAAAATCGTGGCGGGTCTTGTCTAAGATCCGGGAGTCCCGCCGCATCAAGAGTTTCACGACATCGACGACACGAAACATGACGTCCGTCAGTTCCACCGTAATTCCGATCCGGCCCTCGCGAATCGCCGTGACAAAGTCCTCAACGTGGTGGATTAGGTCTCCAATGGACTTGAATCCAACGGTATGGGCCGACCCCTTCAATGTATGAGCGGTTCGAAAGAACTGCTGCAGCGTCTCGGTGTCATCGGGAAATTTTTCCAGGCGCAGGAGAGCGGCTTCAATCGTTTCGAGATACTCTTGGGCTTCGGGAGAGAAATACGACGCCACTTCCGAATCCAGATCGGGAAGCAGGTAGCTATCGGACAGTTCCTCGTCAGGATGCTTTGCCACAGAGGCCGCCGCGAGCGACGGCACCCCTTCAGCCGATGCGAGCGGGAATCGGGTCATCCAGTCCTGACAGCACGCGGAATCTTCCGCTCCCTGTTCTTTGATGCGCACGAGCTGTGCCTGGATCGCATTTACGAGGTCCCGAAACATCCCGACCGACTCGGGCCATCGTTCGTCGGGAACCTCATGGAGTTTCTCCACCCGTGTTTCGAGGATCTCCGTCAGTCCGGACAGACCGGTGTAGCCATAGAGAGAGGACGTGCCTTTTAACGTGTGGGCGACAATATATTGGTCGCTGATCGCGTCCGGGGTCGGCAACGTCCCATCAGCAGGATGAAGCGCCGACCAGAGCTTGGCTACGCGATCTTCCGCTTCGGCAAGAAAAATCCCGACTAATCCGTCCCGGTCGAACTCTGTGCTCATCAGCCCCTCGTTATCGTCAAATCACGGCCCCGGCGCATACCTATCTCGCCCTCTTCGTGAAGATTAGGCAACTTTGAACTGGGACACGGAACCGGCCAGACCTTCGGCGAGCTTGGCCATTTCTTCTACGGTGGCGCGAGCAGAGTCCGTCGCTTTCTGCGTCGCGACGGCGCCGCCGGTAAAATCCTTAATCGTCGCACCTACCGATTCCGTATTGACCGATTGTTCGGTCGCCGATTTGGAAATGAGCTGCGCCAGCTCAGATGAGCGTTGCGCGATGTCTGAAATTTCTTTGAACACGTCACCGGTTCTTAACGCCGAGGCCGAACCGGCTTCCACCGCTTGGGTTTCTTGTTCCATCGCGACGACCGCATCTTGCGTTTCCTGCTGAATGACTTTCACCAAGTCGGCAATTTCACGGGTGGCCTGCGTGGAGTTTTCGGCCAGCTTTCTGACCTGGTCGGCGACGACGGCAAATCGAGCACCCGCTTCGCCGGCGCCCGCCGCCTCGATGGCGGCGTTCAGCGCTAGAAGGTTTGTTTGAGAGGCGATTTCACGAATCGTGGACACGATTTGCGAAATTTCCAAGGACCGATCGCCAAGACCTTTAACCTGTTTGGACATACGTTGCACGGCGGCACGAATATTTTGCATGTCCTGCACCGTATCTTGCACCGCTAAGCGGCCTCGCTCGGTCGCCGTCAACACTTGCTTGGCGCTCTCGGACGATGCACCGGCCGTCTGGGCCACTTGCCTCATCGACATAGCCAGATGTTCAACGGAGCTCAAGGCGCGTACGGATTCTTCGGCCTGATGTTTGGCGGTACCCGCCATTTGACCAGAGGTATCGCGTAAATTACCTGCCGAGGAGTTGACTCGTTCGGCCGCCTCTTTGACCTGTCGCAACAATTTTCCGAACCGATCCAACATCAAGTTGAAGGCGTCGGCAAGGTTGCCGAACATGTCTTCGGTCACCGTCCCCCGTTTGGTGAGGTCTCCCTTACCTACGTCCGACACCAACGCCAAGAACTGCATCAACTGCCGTTGCATCTGGTCGCGTTCACCTTCTGTCTGCACCAGGGTCGTGATTCGATCCAGCATGGAGTTAAACGCGGTGGCCATCTGGCCCAACTCGTCATGCGTCGAAAGTTTGGCGCGCGCTTGTAAATGTCCGGACGCGGCTTGTGTTGCGACGTCGGCAATATGAATAACGCCCTGAGCGAAGTAACGCGCCATGATAAATCCGATGCCCAAGCCGAGGGCCACGGCCACCGTTCCACCGAGGAGGAGCAGCAAGGTACCGTTCTTCGCCAATCCTTGTGAGTCATCGTTCAAATCCTTGGCGATTTCTCGCATCGTGGCGACCTGTTCTCCGTGACGACCGATTAATTTTTCGAAGGTCGGCGTCAGGTTGGTCGTTAACGCCAAGACACCCAAGGCCCGCATTTCCTTGGACTGCTCAGCGGTCATTTGCGACTTATCGAAACTCTCGATGAACGCGCTGAGGGCAGCGTCCGCTTCTTGGAAATAAGCCGTTAACACTGGTTTTAATAGAGCCAGGTCTTTCGTTTCGTCACGACCCGAACGAGACACCCGCGTCGCCGTCGCTTCATAGTCTTCGATGTGCTTTAAAATGGCTTGTTTGAGAGGAACGAGCCGACCGACCTCTTTTTCGAAATCCTCTTTGCGGTTGGTTTTGGAAATGTCCAACAGCAATTCGTGGTGTTGCGTAAGCGCGGTACCCATGGAGGAGAAGTCCGATAATGGAATGGTGTAGTCAATGTACACCGTTTGAGATTGTGAACTGAGCTGCCGGAGCGTCACGATACCGATGACGGTCATGGTCAAGATGATGACGCTCACCACGCCGAATCCAACCATAAGCTTGGATTGCGTCTTGAGGTCTTGGAACCACTCACGAAAGCCTAACTTGCCCATGTCAATCCTCCCTTTTCACTCACAATCAATAAGAGCCTACGCTCGTTGCGTCAGACGAACACCTCTCAGGCGTCCGTCCGCATGGGCAGCGCCTGAATGCCTGTGCCTTCGAACTGCGCGAAGACCGTGGGAATCTCCAGCACCCCTCCCATTCGCTCTTCGATGCAAAGCACGGCGGTGACAAACGGCCTGGAGTTTCCGCGGGCATTTTGAACCGCTGGCAGAAACTGCTCTCGCTGAATGGTTCGAATTTCGGGAACGCGCTCGATCAGGACGGCCAACAATTGCTCGCCATGGCGCACGACCACCGCATAGGGAAGCGCCGCACCTCCCGTGGCCAGGCCCAAGGAGGCGCGAAGATCCACAAGAGGAATGACGAGTCCTCGCAGGTTGGCGACCCCGACCAGCGCGCCAGGCATTCCGGGCACAGGCGTAACGGCGTCGACTTCAAAGACCTCGCTCACGCTATGCAAATCGATCGCAAAAAGTTCTCCCCCTAGGCTGATCAAACAGACACGCACCTGCGACTCTGCAGGCGAGTTCGCAACGACAGAATCGATCCGTTGAACGGAGGCCGTTGTAGTTTCCATAGGACGCGCCTTTTAGCCGGCGATTAGTTGAGCACTTTCTTGACGGTCGCCAACAAATCCTCGCCCTTGAACGGTTTCACGAGGTAGGCGTTCGCGCCTTGTTGTTGCCCCCAAAATTTATCGCTCTCCTGTCCTTTGGACGTGCACAATACGACGGGAATGCCCTTAAAACGATCGTCGGCTTTCAGGTCGCGGCATGCTTGAAATCCATTCCGGCCAGGCATGACCACGTCCAACACAATGGCGTCGGGACGCTCGAGAAGGAGCTTGTCCTCCAACTTTTCAGTATTGGGATAACTGACGACCGTATGGCTGGCGCCCTTGAGCACACCCTCGATCAACTGCAATTCCGCATATGAATCATCGACGACTACGATCTTGCTCATTGATTCCCCCCTCTGGAAAAGTAAGTAGTGAGACACGCGCTGTGTCTAGTTGGACTGCTTTCTTAATGGATTGGAATGACCAAGCTGATGGCCCCCGCAAGCCCGCCTTCTTTCAACCCTTCTTTCTTATTACCGGTCAGGTCTTTCTCGCCCTTGGGATCGCCATGGCATTTCAGACAGCTCGCCGCCGCGTACTCGGGAGTCATAATCCGAAACGCCGGCCGCCCTTCATACATAACCGTTCGGCTGTATTCCTTGCCTTTGGGATAGGAGGGGTCGGAAAACATCTTCAGCACTTCCGATTCGAAGTCGTCCGGCTTGTTGGTCGGAAATCGATAATCGACGGCGGTCAACTTCAATCGGATGCCTGTTTTCTGCAAAAACTTTTCGCCTGTCTTTCGTCCCCAGGCCGCCGGAATCATCCCCTTAAAGCCAATGCCCTGCTTGTTGATGACCGGTTGCGCTTCCGCGACCACTTCTTTTCCTGAATCAACGAGCGCCAAGAGGACCTTGTTGTAGGGAGTGCTGTTCGGCTGCCGAAGATCGATTTTCGTGGTTTCACGATACTTCTCGATCATCTTTTCCCCCATGTAGTCTGGGGTAAATCCCTTATTGCCCTTGCTCGCATCGTTGATCAGCTCTTGGTGAGCCGAGATCACGCTACGCCCGGCCTGCAAAAGCTTCACGAGCAATTCACCCGTTTCGGATTCATTGGCGGCCTGAACGGGCAGCGCACACACAAATATAGATGTCAACAGCACACTGTAGAGCCCCAGAGCAGAGAATGTACCTTTCATAGCGTCCTCCCCATGTTCTAAATATAGCTAATGATTTTAAAAGCGGAACTGCCGGGGACAATCGAATAACTATAGTAAGTACATCGAGGTGGAGGGCGAGCAAGTTCGATGCCCTGAAAGAATTACGTACGTTGGGCAGCGGATCAAAACACAAATTCAAGTAATGACAATAGATTAGATGGAAACTTGTGGATGGGGCAGGCGCAGAAGAACAATAATATCTTGCGGCAACCACTGGCCTCGTACAATTTCCGTCGCAACTGACTAAATTTCGTAGAGGTGGGGAGAAAACTAATCGAGAGTGTGATCCAAACGAATCGGGTGAGCCGTCATTTCCTTTTATAATGCTGGACGCTTAGCGCACGAGCCAAGACTTTGACGCCTCATTGCTTGTGGGTATGGCATGTCAAGTGGGTGACAACGCACTAGGCACAGCGATCCAATCTGCTCAATCCATCGCCTACGGTAGCTTGCGTCAGGCTTTATTACTTGGGTGCGGCGGCGCGTTCCCATAGAAATTCCGGCTCTCCTTGTTTTTTGGCAACCCATCGCGCCCAGACGAACAAGGCATCGCTCAAACGATTCAAGAACTTGATTGAAGCAGGATCGACCGTTTCTTCCCGAGCCAACTTCACGCATAAACGCTCGGCACGGCGGCACACGGTCCTGGCTTGATGCAGAAAACCGGACACTCTTCCCCCGCCCGGCAAGATAAATTCTTTCAGTGGGGCCAAATCCTTTTGACACCGGTCGATGCCTTGCTCCAACGTCGTAACGTCCCCCTCCGTCACCTGGGGCATCTGAGGAAAGACCTGTCCCGGCGCGGTCGCCAACAGACTCCCCAGATCGAACAACTTGTTTTGAACCCAGCGAAGCGTCGCCTCAATGTGTGCTGCACTTTCCGAGAGCTGCGGCCCGTGTGGATCGGCATTAAATACGCGCGCCAGGCCGATTGAAGCATTCAGTTCATCAACCGTACCGTAGGCTTCAACGCGTAGACTATCTTTCCAAACTTCCTGGCCGCCGGCCAACCGCGTCTTGCCGGCATCGCCGGTACGGGTATAGACCTTGGTGATGCGCATAATATTTCCTCATGATGTAAGGCCCACACTACGAGAGCGATAATCCGACCATCTTGGCAATGGAGGGCCAATCGACATACTGCTTCACATGATCAGCCCATCGATCTAATTGCGCAGCTAAGCGTGTGGTCGTTTCGGCAGAGACCGATGCATCCAATGGTGGGAGGCCTTTTCGGAGTCTGACCGAGTTCAGCCAATACCGACGAAACTCCGGACCGTCAAAGAGGCCATGAATATACGTGCCCCACACCAATCCATTGGGATGTACCGTGCCGTCTTCGTCCGCTGTTTCCTCGTGATCAGCTTTCATCCCGCCACCGCCGTTATAAGATGATGATGGCGCCAGCTTAAAACGGGAAAGACCGTCGGTGCGCCGCGTTCTTCCCATGTGAATGTAATATCCGGTGATGGTCAGATCCGTCTCGCTTCCGCGATCGAGAAATATGGCGCGTACCTGCCGCGTCGTTTTAGATGTCGTGAGTTCAGTGACCACGTTGAGAAACCCAAACCCTTCCGTACTTCCTCCTGCCTCGACCGCATGCGGATCGCTGATGAGAGTGCCGAGCATTTGATAGCCCCCGCAGATCCCGATCAATTCGCCTCTCTGTTGGATGTGTGCATGAAGGCCTTTGAGAAAACCGGCATCGCGGAGATATTTTAGATCACCAATCGTATTCTTACTGCCAGGAAGAATAACAACATCCGCACCGCACAGGTCATCGGGCGTACGAATATAACGCAGCGTGACATCGGGCTCTGCCGCAAGCGCGTTAAAGTCGGTGAAGTTGCTCATGCGCGGCACTAACAACACGGCGACATTCACCTGCCTCTTCGTAAACTTGTTGCACGTCCGATTGACTTCCAGGCTGTCCTCCTGATCCAATTCCAATTCACGCAAAAATGGAAGCACGCCAAGTACGGGGACTCCCGTCCGCTCTTTCAAAAACGTCACGCCCTCTGCAAAGAGCGTCCGGTCGCCTCGAAACTTATTGATGAGAATGCCCCGCACCCGACGACGTTCTGCCGGAGTAATGAGGTCCAACGTGCCGACGACTTGAGCAAACACCCCGCCCAGATCGATATTGGCGACGAGGAGGACGGACGCATCGGCCATCTCCGCCACTCGCCAGTTGACGATATCGCGATCGCGAAGATTCACCTCTGCCGCACTCCCCGCTCCTTCAATCACCATCACCTCATGGATCTGCGCCAACCGTTCGTAGCTGTCTTGCACATAACGAAACAGGTCGGGCGTGCGCTCGAGATAGTTATGGGCATTCGTCTTCATAAGAACCCGACCTTGCACGATCACTTGAGAGACGTCATCCGACTCCGGCTTGAGCAGAATCGGATTCATATCCACGTGCGCCGGAATACCGGCAGCTTGCGCCTGTAAAGCTTGCGCGCGCCCGATCTCGCCGCCGTCCACCGTCACAAACGCATTTAACGACATGTTCTGAGCCTTAAACGGCGCGACGCAGACGCCGGCCCGGTGAAATAGTCGGCACAGTGCCGCGACCATCATACTTTTGCCGACATCCGAGCCGGTCCCTAATACTGCAATGGCCCGAGCGCTTTGCTCTGGTAGTGTTTTCATGCGAGAGGGACGTCATCCTTTCCGCGATGTCTCAAAACGGTAGCGGTACGGGCTGTCCATTGAATCCCGAAGATCGATCGTCTGCTGGAAACCATTCCCGATCTGGTTCTACATGACGATCCCGGTAGCCCATTGAATGGTCTCTTGCACCGTTTTCGCCCCGGATTTTTTAATATCGTTGGCCGTGATAATGGTGACTTTCGCAGGAAGTGTGCGCGCGTCCACGGCTTCGCCGGGCAGGCGCGTGCAGGAAATAACGACGTCTTTCACTTCCAAGACGTCTTCTTTGTCGGAAGAGTTCTTCAGGAGACGCAACGAGCGGGAACCCCAGGCTCATGGAACCAATGACCATACGAATACGTATACAGGCAAGCAATCGACCCATGATACCTACCTCTCCTATGCACGAAGGGCTGAGGAGACTGAACTGTCAGTCTGGTCTCCTTGCTTGCAGATCGTCGTTTCCCTGCACCTTCCCGTATGAAACACCATTCATGAACCGTGCACCTGAATCCCGAGACGGATCCTTCGTTCGATTAAGGATGAATGTAAAACGTCTCACGACAGTGGCATCTATGCAGGATCACTCTCCGCTTACTGTGGCGCCACCGCGATGGCCTCACATCATCTCCCCGGCACTGGAAATCTTCCTCTAATACGCCTCTGACTAAATGTGCCTGACGACTAGGCAAGATGATGGGCACTCATCCGTCTTGCATTGACCATGTTATGACGAGCGTTGCTCGGACGGCGAGGATGCTGCCGGCAATGTGATGCGAGGCATCCCCGACATCGGATGGCGATCGACTAACACCTCGCATCCGTAAACATGTGCGATCGTGGCAGGCTGAATCACCTCATCAGGCGCCCCGAGTTTAAACAGAGCGCCTCGGTTCAACAGCAACAACCGGTCGCAATATTGACTGGCGAGATTCAGATCGTGAGAGACCCAGACGACGGTCAGACCCTGTTCGCGATTCATGCGCCGCAAACTGCTGCAGATCTCAATTTGATGGTTGAGGTCCAGAAACGCCGTGGGCTCATCCAGGAGCAAGATGCGTGGCTGCTGCGCCAGCGCCCGCGCGATCATAACGCGCTGGCGCTCACCGCTGGAGACGTCGCCGATACGACGATGCGCAAGCGCGAGCACTCCCATGGTCGTCATCGCCTGTTCGGCGATGCGCAGATCCTCCTCCCCCTCCCAGCCCCAGCCTCCAAAGATGGTGTGGCGATGCTGAGGAAATCGTCCCATCAGAACCATTTCAAAAATCGTGAACGGAAACACCTGCACGGATTCCTGAGGAACAAACGCGACTGAGCGGGCTACCGTCCTATGAGCAAGGCCGTCCAATTTCTCTTCAAACAGGTCAATGAAGCCCTCGTGTGGTCGCAATATTTTGGCAAGCAGTTTCAGCAAGGAGGTCTTTCCGGATCCGTTGGGACCGATAACGCCGAGAATTTCGCCACGCGCAACCTGAAAGTCCACTTCGCGAAGCGACCATGCCTGGGACTCATGCGCGGCCTCATGTCGATAATGAAATCCCAACTGATGGACGGTATAGGCGGGCATCGATAAGGTCGTCGGCATCATGGTCACGAGTAAAAGGAAAGTCCGCGCTTACGGCTGACAAGAAAGTACAGAAAACACGGCCCACCGACTAGAGCGGTGATGACACCCACGGGCATCTCAGTCGGCGCCAGCAATGTGCGCGCAGCCGCATCCGCCGCCGTTAAGAAGGCGCCCCCGATCAAGACGGAAGCCGGCAACAATAATCGATGGTCTGGGCCGACGAACATACGCACGGCGTGCGGCACCATCATCCCCACGAATCCGATTAACCCGCTGACTGAGACGACGGCCCCTGTCAGCAAGGCCGATACGATAAAGATGATTCTTTTGAGGGCTTCCACCTCGATCCCGAGAGACTTCGCCGAATCCTCGCCTAGCGTCAATAGATTAAGAGCCCGCGCTTGTCGAAAGAGTACCCACCCGCCCACCACCATATACACAAGGAGAGTGGTCAATACCGGATAGGTCGGCGCAGTCAGAGTGCCCATCAACCAGTTCGTCATTGCAAAGGATCGTGTCGGACTCATCATTGACGTGGCAAACATAATCAGAGCGGCAAAAATGGCGTTCAAAATAACGCCCGCTAAGAGAAGCGTCTGCACAGGCAGCACGCCCGACGACGACGCGACTCGATAGACGATGGCGAGGGCGAATAGTCCCCCACCGAATGCGAATAGCGGAAGTGTGGAAAAGGTAAGCATGGACGCTTCGAGTCCTAGCAGAATGGCAAGCGCCGCACCGAAAGCGGCGCCGCTGGAAATTCCCAAGATATAGGGATCGGCCAGTGGATTGCGCAACAGGGCTTGCAAGGCCGTTCCAACCGCGGCCAGACAGCCGCCGACGAGAAAGGCTAACAGAACACGAGGGAGCCGCAAGTACAACAGTATGACGGTGCTCGGATCAGCGGACTCGATGGATGCACCACCTTCTCGCAGAAACTGCGCGACAATCGAGAGAGCTTGCCACGGTCCGATCGGCTCGGTCCCGACATGCAAGGAGAAAAGCGCCACAAGCACGCTGATGCAGAAGAGCCCGAGTAGCGTCACCACCCAGCGTCGTCGAGTCAATACGGGCACCGTGAGAGTCCGATGCGAACACTCATGCGATGAGCGTCCGTCCATGGTCATCACCTTCGATTCACTCACAGAACAACCTCAAGGAATGTCCTGCCGGAATGCGTCAGGATGAACCGCGCGGGCCAACTGTTCCAATCCGTCCACCATGCGAGGGCCCGGCCGATCCAACAACACACTGGGAATGCGCGCGAAACGCGCATGCTTGACCGCCGAGAGTTGCGACCATCTCAACCACTGCTGCTGTTCGGATTCGGGAATCCCTTCTTGCGTGCCGATGGGAAACACGATGATTTCCGGATCGTCGCGAAGAACCTCTTCCATGGCGATGCGTGGATAGGGGAATGCAGCATCGGCTGCGATATTTGTCGCGCCGGCTAATTCAATCAGCTGATGGATGAAGCTTCGGGGACCGGCCGTCATAAGAGGATGACTGTTCAACACATACAGAAGCCGCGGACGCGGGAGGGCCTTGGTGCGCTCGGACACCGCGGCGACCCGCCGCCTCATCGACATCACTAATTCATCGGCATCTCTTGTGTGTCCGAGCATGCGTCCCAAGGTATGAATGTGCGACAGCACCTGCTCAACGGTTGTGGCGTCGAGCATGAACACCGGAATCTTCAAATGCTCAAGCGTGCTCAAGACGTCCGTTTGGAGAGGAAGAGTAAGGACGAGATCGGGACGTTGCGCGACCACCGCCTCAAGGTTGGGATGGACGTCACCTACCTTCGCCTTGCGTGTTGCCTCCGCGGGATAATCGCAGGATGACGTAACTCCGACAATCTTGTCCCCCACGCCCAGAGCAAAGAGCGTTTCGGTGATGTTGGGGGCCAGCGAGACAATCCTCGTCGGAGGTTTGGCGAGAAAGATCTTTCGACCGAGGTCGTCGACGAACGTCTGCGGCGCGATATTCGCCATGAACGGCATACCGGTTAAGATGCCTTGTTGTCGCCGTGTCATCGCGCCTTGATTCGTTTCATCCGCCACTGCGCCTTCCGCACCTAGGCAGAACGTGATCGCAACACTAACAATAGTGAGTCGCAGCCATGTCGCCCGAATTCGTCGAGTGTACAAACAAAAAAAATCCCCAAGGCCAAAAGACCCTGAGGATTGCACCCGCTTCTTCACCCTCACCCTTTCCCCAGCCCACGAGGGAAAGACGGACCGACCGGGCAGGTTTTCTGGCTTCTGGTTCCATCTACTCCCCGCGCCTTCCCATCCCGAGGACGTGATGCGTCATTCAATCATTAATCGCAGGGTTCATCTTCTGCGATTAACCGATTGACGTTGCACGTCCTTTGAACAGTGGCATTGGCGGGTTTCGTTCCCAGTTACAGCGGCGGGACCGCGAGAGATTTACACCCTCTTCCCTACACCCGGGCCGAATATGTGGCGTCACCCTAAGAGAGCGAGGGGAACCTTGTCAAGGTGAAAGTGCGCGCTGAAGACGGTCCCAGCGCTTGGAGGGTGGCATCCGTCCCTCGCGCACGGCTTCCATTTGACGTTCGCCTGACTCGTCCTCCGGGTACAGGCGATAGAGAAAGGCATCGAGCGGAGCAGCGGAGTCTTCGCGCACAAATTCGTCGAAATGCTGGAACAAGGCCGCGCGTTCGGCCTCGAGTCCCTGTTGATGGGACCGGTCATCCGGATCAAGGACGATCCACAGTTTTGAGAGATTCACATTGCGCAGATCGCTGACCAACGCATCGGCCCGCATCAGGCCGTCATCGTCCGGCGCGCCCCGTTGTTCGCTGAAACTCTGTCGAAGGGCTGATTCGAAATATCCTAGAATGACTTTCTGGAACTGCACGTGCGCCGCCAGATACTGCTGCGCAGCCTCCTGCTCGCGTCCTTCCTTGATGAACGCATCGGCTTGGCGTGAAAGCGTTTGGCCGGTAACTAAAGCATTGCTTGCGACGGATACCGGCCGTTCTACAAGGCCGAACCCAATCATCAGAAACATGAGAATAAGGCTGAAGGGCACGGGAGCAAGCGGTCTGATGCATGCGCGCATTGCTATGGGCATGTGACTATTATACTGTGATGACCTCTGACGACATATGACGGAAACCCTGTAGGCCATACCGATAACAGATAACACGCGTCGGGGCGGTGAGGAGGGAATGAAGATGAAGGCAGCTAGGCTCTGGACGTGTGTGTTGGCCGTTTTATTCACATCCTCCGTGGGCTTCGCAGCCGCTCCCGTTGACAGGCTGACACCTCTCTTCGAAGAAAAGCAGATCCCGCTATCGAAAGTCCTGCTCTATTCCAGCGGAGTGGGATACTTCGAGCATGAGGGGATGGTGCACGGAAATGGTCGCATCGATCTCAGATTTACGATCGACCAAATCAACGACGTGCTGAAGAGCCTAGTGGTGCAAGATGGCGGCGGCGGACAGGTATCGGCTGTCGGGTACGGTTCTCGTGATCCGATCGTGAAAGCCCTTGGTAGTTTCGGCATCAATCTGACCGCGAATCCAACCCTTGGACAATTGCTGAATCAGATTCGAGGCGAACGCATCGAGGCGGCGACGCCCGCTGCCATCACCGGCACGATTATCGGAGTGGAAAAGAAAGAGCAGCTCGCGCACGCGGACGGCCGCGACGTCCTCGTCGCGGCCGAATATGTCAACCTTCTGACCGAAGACGGACTCCGCTCCATTCCACTGACGCAGGTACAACGCATTCGACTCCTTAACCTTGCACTGAATGGAGAACTACAACAGGCCTTATCGGTCTTGGCCACCGGCCATGACGCGCAAAAGCGCACCGTGTCTATCGCCTTTGAAGGAACCGGCTCTCGGCCCGTGCGAGTGGCCTATATTGCCGAGGCGCCCATCTGGAAGACGACGTATCGTCTCGTGCTCGATGATGCGCATGCGCCGTTCTTTCAGGGGTGGGCCATTGTCGAGAATAGCTCGGAAGCCGATTGGTCGGACATTCGCCTTTCGCTGGTCTCCGGTCGGCCGATTTCGTTCACGATGGATCTCTATCAGCCGCTCTACGCCATGCGGCCCGTGGTAGCTCCGGAACTTTATGCCTCACTCCGCCCTCGCGTGTATGGCGACGCGTTGGACGACGCTCCACAAGAATCGAAGCAAGCCGCGCTCGACGAGAATCGAATGGAGATGAACAAACCGGCTCGCGCTCAGGCCAAATCTCGGCTCTTGCGTGCCCCAACCTCGCCCGAGGCAGGTGCCCCCGCTGCGCCTCTGCCCTTTACACCACAGCAGGGGGTGAGCTCCACCGCGCAGGGGCAGGAAACCGGCGAGCTGTTCGAATATGCGATGACCACCCCCGTCACGATCGCACGGCACGCTTCTGCCATGCTGCCGATCATCAATCAGTCTATCGAAGGTCGGAAAGTGTCGATCTACAATTCGGCCACGCACGTGAAACACCCCTTGAATGGATTTCGGCTCAAGAACACGTCATCTCTTTATTTAATGCAAGGCCCCATCACCGTGTTCGATGGACAAGCTTATGCCGGAGACGCGCGCATGGAGGACTTGGCGCCGGGACAAGAGCGTCTCGTCACTTATGCGCTGGATCTCAAAACTGAGGTTGAGCCTAAAGCCGAAGCCGGACAGCAGGAATTGGTGAATGTCAGTGTCAAGAAAGGCGTCTTGATCGCGACGCACATGATGCGGGAAGAGCATGCCTATCATATCAACTATCGCGATCAGAAGGAGAAGACACTCCTGATCGAGCATCCCTACCGAGCCGACTGGCAATTGATCGAGCCTGCCAAACCCTCCGAACGGACGCGTGATGTCTATCGCTTTACCCTGCCGATCGATGCGGGCAAAACAGCCGTGCTCCGCGTTCGCGAGGAAAAGCAGCTCACACAAACCGTGCAACTGATCGATTCTGGCCCCGAAACGATCATGCAGTACATTCGTGCCAAACAGATTTCCGTTAGAGTGAAAGAAGCGTTACAACGGGTCGTGGCCCTTCGCGATCGTCTGTCGCAGACGACCGCTCGGCGAAACGGATTGGAGCAGAGAATCAAGGACACGACCCAAGAGCAGACTCGCATCCGGGAAAATATGTCGAGACTCACACAAAATTCGGAGCTCTATACTCGGTACGTCAAAAAACTCGATCAACAGGAAACCGACATTGAAACGCTTCGCAAAGACATCGACCGTCTCAAAGGTACTGAAGACGAACAGAAGCGCGAACTGAACGAGTTCCTGTTGAGCATGGACCTAGGTTGACGGCTTTATCGCCCGCCTGATGCGCCACGCCATAGCTGCCTATCCAGTGCACTGCCGGGCCATCCCCTGGAATCTTCCGAGACTTCCTAGCGTCGACTACCCCTTCTAGCCGACAGTCGTACATCCCTGCATGATAGCTTGCTCGGTCGGCTTCCCAGATAATTGACACGATCCTGAACCGTCGTAAACGCTGACCGACGGCGCGGCGCATCAATCCATCCCACCGTGCCGCATGATAGCAAAAGAGGACCGACATGCGGAAGGGAATCATTCTTCGGACCAGTCTCATGACGGTTCTGAGCCTTTCGCTGTTCGGCCTCTCCCAGGAACCACACGTTGTGCCGGCGTACGATGCGTCGGCCGCCTTGTCCGGAAACCGCACGATCGAAAGCGGATTGACCGGTATGGGACCATTCGACCACCATGAGGCCTCAGGTATTCTATGGGACATCACGAAAGACGAAGGACAATATCATTACAACTACACGCTCTTTGGATTTTCGTTCGATGGAGGAAGCGCCATCAACCATCTCACGCTAGACATCTCCGATCTCTGCAGCGCCACGGCGGGTTGTCTCTTAAATGTGCGGCTAAACGGACAACCGATTGGAAGCTTTTTACAATTCAGCGCCCTCATCGACGGTATCTCAGGCGGCCCGTCTGGGGTGACGTGTTTATCCAGAGAGAGGACGGCGGCGGCGCCAACACCGGCCTCGGCAATCATGGCATGGAGACCATTCAAGACTTTATTGCGCGGCCGGACACACAAACATCGGCAGTCCCTGAACCCGCCTCTCTGCTACGCTTGCCACTGGGCTAAGCGCCCTTGTCACGTGGCGCATCCGTACCGTCGCTCATATGTAAACGCTGTCGGCTGTCCCATCCAGACGAAGTAAACGCGTCGTCTTCGCTGGTTCACCATCGCCCCTTTCAGTGGACAACTACGTCCCTTCCCGTATACTTACAACACGGTTTTTTTCGATGACGGTCGCCGTTGCCTGCTTTCTCAGAGGACCATGCTGCCTTTGCACAATGAACGAGGGAGTGTCGGTACTCTCTCGGTACTGCTGATGTTGGTTATCGCGCTCTACCTTTGGCATCACCACTGGCTCAGACAAAAAGGTCCGACCTTATTTCAGCCTCCGGTTGAAGCCACTGCTCCCATACCACCGTTGCCGCAGTTGGTCGACGAACAGGCGCACGTCGAAATCACACCGATTCAGGAACAGGTTTCCGTCCCTATCTCCCCCTTTGCCGCGGCTATCACCAACATCAATCAGATGATTCAGCAGGAAAAGCTTCAAGACGCTCTTCGAGCCTTACAAGGGATGCCACCTGATGCGTTAACCGACCTGGTGTTGCGAAGACAGGTATCGACTCTCTGGAATGATTTGGGCATCCGCCAGGCCCATGCGGCCGCCAACATGGGGGCGGGTGTAGCGGCCTATAAGACAGCCGTGGCGATCAACGCCAAGAACGCAACCGCCTATATGAATATGGTCTTGGCATATTGGGAGCTGAAAGATCCGGCATTGACGACCGAGATGCTGGAAGCGGCCATGCGCCTGGCTCCCGACGATGCAATGCCGCATCTGATCCTGGTCCAACGATTGATCGACAAAGACGACCTGGCGAGCGCCACCACGCATCTCGAGCACGCAAAATCTCGCTCAGCGGGCTCCCCACAAGCTCAATCGTTTCTCAACAGTCAGATCGCGTATATTGAAAACGCCCGAAAATCCGAGCAGAGATTTCAGGCGCGCGACAGCAGTCACTTCACCGTGAAGTACGACGGCGGAGAAGATTATGCCGTGTGGACGCGTGTACTAGAGATTCTTGAGGACGCGTATCGAGACGTCGGTCAACGGCTCGGACATTTTCCGAATAAGCCGATTCTCGTCGTGCTGCACACGCGCGAAAGTTTTCACAATGCCACGGGCGGACCGGCCTGGTCCGACGGCCTCTACGATCCATCCCTGGGACGCATTAAAATCCCGACGCAAGGAGCATTGACGGATCAGGCGTGGCTGGCGCGTGTGTTGCGTCATGAATTCGTCCATGCGCTTCTGGACGATCGCCTGAAGGGCCATCGCATCCCGCAGTGGCTTAATGAAGGCTTGGCCATGCAATTAGCCGGCGATTCGCCGCCAGACATTGCGGCATTGGTGCGCGGCGAAGTCAGATTAATCAACCTGGCGCACCTTGAAGGTCCTTGGGGAGGCATGCCCGCGCAATATGCGATGGTCGCCTATCTGGAAGGGAATTCCGCCACGCGCTATCTTATCGATCGATTCGGTATGGGCACGGTGCGCGATCTGCTTGACCGGTTGTCAAAAGGCGATGCGTTTCCTGCAGCCTTCCAGGATCGAGTATTTATTTCGTACGATGATTTTCAACGACGGTGGGTGGAATCGCTCAATCAATCACTCCAAGGCGGGCGAACCTAAATCTTCTCTTCAACTGCGACAGCTCCAAACAAGCGATAGCGATACCGCGCTATAAAACGGTAGAGTACATAAGCCAACGGCTTCAAGAACGGAATGCGCGTCAATGCCTGCAAGAGACGGCCTCCCCGTAAACCAGGCAACAGCGGTAAAAACGCATCCAGCCCTTGTTTGATGTTTCCATCCGGCTCGATCAAAAAGGCGGCCTCGGGTCGTCCTGACCGATAGCCGGTTCCCAACCGGCAGACCGCCTCTTCGCTTTGATACGGCACCCATCGTACATCACGCGTCTCGCCATCTTGTTTTAATTGTTCCACACCCTTCTTGGCCGTGACGCATAGACGGCAGTGCGCGTCATAAATAAGTATCCGCTCGCCCTCGATTTTGTGCGACTCATTGAGAGGCTGTTCCTCCATTCGATGAGCCTACCATTCTGAGCACGTGCTGACAATGACGCGTGAGCAGATTCCTCCGCTGGCCGGGCGACGTACACCAGTGGTAGGATGCGCTCCGTACAAGGAGGCATCATGGACATTTCGGCATTTCGGCAAATGGTTGCGAAAAATCCGAATGGATTTCTAGGGCGCTATGGACTTGGCAACAAAATTTTACAAGAAGGGGGCGACACGGCCGAAGCGGTCGAGCATCTAAACGTGGCTGTGAAACTTGATCCGACGCATGTCGCGTCTCACTTGGCGCTGGGCCGCGCCCTCGCGTCACTAGGCCGCCACGATGAAGCCAAACCGATCATACAGGCCGGGATCGATGCCGCTACCTCCGGACGATCTTCCGGTGGCGTCGATCTGGTCCCCGAACTCAGAGCGCTGCTTCACACACTGCGGTAAAGGAATCTCGCATTGGAATGGCACTGAAGCGATCGACAGAGTACAGCCTGATTGTCATTCTGCTCGGCCTCGTATTAGTTGCCGGCGTTTCGCTTTCTCTCATCGGCGAGCCCGATCATGCGGTTTCGTCGGGACGCCGAATTATCAGCGGGGCCTTTTTCTTTGGAATTCCAATCCTCTTATCGGCCCTGACGCTGATGCGTATCAGATGGGCGTTCATGGCGGCCGTGATGTATGGAACGATCGGATTGGCGTTGGATATTTCAACGGTGGTACAGGAGGTGACGAAGGCGGAGAGTCAATCGTCTGTGGTGTTGTCGAGCGGCATCACCGGTGTGCTGAACTTCTTGCTCATCGCGATCGGCGGGCGCGGGTTCCTCGACGTGCTGCAGCCAACGTCGCCTCCAACAGGCCCTGCTCCCAATCCCCGGTTCCCTTCTTCACCCGAATAGGTCGGATTCGATGGAACCCCGCCTTCTCAAGCCACCCGCGGGTTTCTTTGATGCTATAAGTGTTCCCTGCTTCAGTGAAGAGCAACATGGTCACGGCAAATAAATTCGATTCTTGCGGATAGAGATCGTGCGCATCGGTGAGAAACGCATCCTGTATCAACAGACGTCCCCCTGGGTTGAGCGCACGAGCCACCGCGCGAAACACGCGTTGATTGTCCTCTGGAGAATAGATGTGCAGCACGTTCGAAAACCAAATCGCATCATAGCGACTTGGAATCTCGTCCTGCAGAAAATCTAACGGCAGATAGGACAGACGACGGCCATGCTTGACCGAGGCGGCGATCTCACGGGCCACTTCGAGCGCGGGGGCCCGGTCAGCCACCGTCGCCTGCAGGGAAGGATGCTGTTTGAGAAATTCCAAGGCATAGGTGCCGGGCCCTCCGCCGAGATCCAAAAGCGTGTTGACACCCTTCAAAGAAATCTGAGAAACAACCTGCGGCGCCACATCGATTGAACGGTGATGCATGGCCCAACTGAATTCGCGCCGGTACGCGGGATCATTCGGCGGAGTTTTGTCCTCAATAGGTCTCCCAGTCCGAACCGCCTCGGTTAACTGACTCCAGTCATCCCACTGGCTGCGGATCAGGTTAATGTATCCACGGCGGTGATCAGGGCTGTTCGCATTTAAGGTAGCGGCCGCGACCGGACCGTTTCGATAGGTCTCGCCCTGTTTGATCAACACCCCTGCGCTTGCCAAATTGCGCAAGAGAATATCAAGCCCGCGCACGCTGACACGAAGCTTTGTGGCCAACACCGGCACTGTCAATGCACGCGCGCCTAGCACGGTAAACAGATCGAGATCCAGTGCCGTGAGAAGGATGCGCGGCAAGCGATAGGTGGAAATGGCATCGCGAAACGCTTCAAAATTTTTGAGCCAGGGAACTCGAGAGGAACGATGTTTCTGTGGATGGATGGCCATTCAGCGCTACACAACGAATACCGAATCTTACAATAACGCAGGCACCAGAGGTTGTCCTACAAGTTCCGCTCCTTAAGAAATTATCTAAGGAGACTACACGGCCACCAGGGAGAGAAGTTTTTTGACGTGCGCATGAGCCAGTACGACGTCTGGTGTACGTTGAAGCGCTTCGTAATAATTGCGTTCAAATCCTTCACCCTGCTCCGACGGGGTCAACAGCCCGCGCACTTCCGATAGAACGAGAACGATGTCCTGCGGGGTCGATTCTTGTTCATCCTCCAGCATTTCATCGATTCGAATGACAAGGTGCGAGAGCGGCCGCAGCCACGCAAACCACGGATCACCCATGACCAATTGGAGGAGTTGACCGGCCGACTCAACACGCCCGTGAATGCGTTCATAGGTGACTTGCTCTGAGTCCAGCAGCGTCTTGTGAAGTCGCAAGAGCCCGTGCCGTAGATCCTTCAAGCTTCGGCGGACTGCCTCGGACATGGGGCTCGATGGGAGACGTGGCACACTCATGCGCGTATTTTACCTGTCTGCGTGCAAATCATCCAGTCAAACAAACTTTTTACAGACACGGCCCAACGTCCTCCATGTCAAAATCATGTCGCTCGAGTCTGGCCCTACACGATTCCCGATCCGGCAGATTCGGGAGAATCGGCTATACTCGTAAAACCTGTGCGGCAATGGTGACCGTAGACTTCAGCCGGGAGGATCGTATGCGGCCTATCTTTCAATGGCGCCAGTGTTTCATGTTGATGGCGATGGCGGGGATGACACTGGGGCTGACCGGTTGCATGTCGGATCTCTGGACACGCATGTCCGCACTCGAGCAACAGATGACCACTTTCGCCACCGACCATCGCGTCCTTCCGCAACAGATCGAGACGATCCAACTGAAGCTCCAGACGATGGATCAAGAGGTGAGAAGCCGACAAAGTCGAGTCCTCACGGAAATTGAACACTTTCGGAATGAAGACTTAACCCATTTCACGCAGCGGCTGGAAGCGCTCACTCAGAACTTTCAGAATTTTCGCCGAGAGATGGTGAGCTCGACACCGTGGGATCAGATGCATGCCGAAATTGCCGAAGTGCAGGCGGCCCTGGTCCGAATGAAGCGTAGCCTCGATCAGGTTCAACTGCAGCAAGAACAGGTACACGCTCCCGTCACCAAGCGCGCCTCGGCGACAAGCAAGCCTGAAACCGCCGCGGTCTCAATTCCAAAAGCGCCCTAGAGCCTACAACTAAAGTTCGCCGGCTTCCCGATCTCAATTAGTGGGAGCTTGCTACGGCCATTTCCTCCAGGTCATAACTCCATCCCCGCCTATCGACTTCTCTTGCTATCGACACTGATGAGTTTGTGTGAGAAAGATGGCTTTATCTTTCACGTCCGTTTTAACATATGGAGGTATCACAGCCGTAACGGTTGCGCGATGCGGTTGCCTGGAGCCGCTGTCTGCTGAAGATGAAAGGTGCCGACTTCATGGTGGTTTTATTGTTCCTACTTCTCACAGCAGGCGCAAATCTGCTCACTGCGCCTTCTGCGGAGGCCGCGTGTTCGGGTCTCAAAGGAGATGCCTTGCAACAGTGCCTGCAAAAAGCGCCTCCAACCAGCGGACCTTCGGCCATGTTGTTCATTGGTCCGAATGGCCATAACCAGACGGTTGATACCGCAGCCGTGACTCGCTCGATCGAAACCGTCTGCCAGCAAGCCAAACAGGACGGAATCTATACTGCTTATCGGAGCGGACAGGATCGGGCTCGCAATCGCATTTGGAAAGAAGTGGAATGCCGATCGGGACACGTCGAAGGGTTATGGAAAGAGCACTTTCCCGAAGACGACATGACCATCGTCCTCTTTTACGACACCGCGGGAAACTCCGTCAAACAGGCGCTCTATATCGGAGGTCAGCTCATCCGCGAGCAACCGATCTCGGCGCCGCGCAAATGAAGGTAATGAGAACGGTTTCGAGAAGTCGTTCTGCCATACAGTTATTCCTTCCCAAACGCCTTCCGCAATTCGTCTTTGGCTTTTTCCAGCACGCGCTTCTGTTTACCGTCCAATGTCTTGCCTGCTCGATTGATATAGAACGTCAGCATCGACATGGCGGACCGATAGGGACTGCTCTTTCGGCGTGCACTCGATTCGGCGGAATGCTTCAAAGACAAAGCGATCTGCCGTGCGCTGCCCTTTTTAAACACATCGCGCTCGAGATCTAGCGCATCGCTGTGCTGAGTGACTTCATTGGACCAGCGGCGTCTTGTTGGTTTTTTCTTGGACGATTGTGCACGGGTCGGACTCATACGACAGCATACCGTCTGCCCATTGTAGAGGCAGTCATGAAGGCGGCTATCCCGCCGTCAGACTTTTAGGAAACCGAGAGGGAGGCATGATAGACCTCCAAACGTCGCTGGTCGCTGGCTTTGACCTTCAGAAATTCGACGCCGAAACTGGCCTCTGAGACCCATCGTACAGCCGCCACATCGATGACGATCGGCTCTGGTTCATGCAGGATAAAAAGTCGCAGGACCAGCAGTTGCTCCGCTTGAACCGGGACCGGACTTTCTATCTTGCAGCCGCTGGTGGAAAGATTTCGTACGGTCCCCGTGCCCTTCGCATCGCCGATAAACGACGCGGGGAATTTCACCTTTTTCCGATCTTGTCGTTCGCCGCCCATGTGCTCCTACGAGTGAACCGCCTAATAGCTGCCGTCAGTACAATGGCGATGGCCAAACGCTTACTTTGAAGCCTTCCACAAGGATTCTGATAGAATACGCAGGGATGGAACCCGTGTCCGTTCACACGCTGTTAGCCCGCTGGTCGTGGAAACCTCTTCGACTGTGCCCTGGCCGATTTGTTCTCGTGACGACGGATCGCACAATGACGGTGGAAACGATTTTAGGATGCACCCGCCCCGTCCACACATTTATATGTGAGTCGGCACGAGATCCGATTCTCGTCGTTCCACTGCATGATGGGGGGCTTCTTTCATACGAACATTCAGACGGCAGCTTCGTCCATACCTTGAACACTCCAGATGGCTTTGCCCGAAAACTTTCCCAATTAGGCATCGTGCTCGACTCGCAATCTGCGCCGTGATCCGATCCGATGGGACCATCGTGTAGGCGGAGGTCGGCTAGGCAAGAACCCGAGTGGCAGATAAACTATTCATTACGTATCAAACCGAAACACCCATGGAACGAGTGATTATGACGCATGTTGGATTGGCCTGTCGAACGGTGGTCTTTTTGGGCTTGCTCGTCGCCATTGCCTTCAACGCCGTGGCGGTCTTCGCTGCGCCGATTCCGGTCCGTTTCGCGGAAGGATTTGCCCACGGCTATCTCGCGTTGCGAGATGAAAATGGCGACCGTCTGGCGGACGGCGAGCTGATTCAAAAAAGTTATGGCCATGTGGTCGACAGCCGGCTGGTCTTCCGGTTTAAAGATGGGTCGCTGTACGATGAGCGGGTGAGCTTCACTCAAAAACAAGTCTTTACGCTACAGAGTTACAAGCTGGTTCAACGTGGCCCTTCATTTCCGAACACTCTCGATATCTCCCTGGACCGAAAAAGCAGCGAGTACCGTGTCCTGACCTCTCAAGATGGCGCCCCGGAACAAAAGCTCACGGGACGGCTTGACCTGCCGGACGACGTCGTGAACGGCATGATCGTCACGGTGCTGCGAAATCTGATGCCCGGCCGCGGTGAGACGGTGCACTTTCTTGCGTTTACACCGGAACCTAAGGTTCTCGATCTTAAACTCGTTCCCACGGAGCGCACGACCATTCGCATCGGCGATCTCTCCAAACCCATGACCCGCTATGTTATTGAACCCAAATTGGACAGCTTGACCATGTGGTTTGGAAAACTGCTGGGTAAATTGCCTGAAAAATTTCATTACCATTTTTGGTTGGTGACGGACGAGGTGCCGACCTTCGGCGGTTTTGAAGGTCCGTTGCATCTTCTTGGACCGACCTGGCGCATTGAGCAAACGGTTTCCTTGAATCTGTGGTCTAAGCCGACCGACTCGACCAAGCCAACGCCACGATGAACGGGCATCCACACAGCCCTCCTAGCGCCCAACGTCTGACGATGCTATACATATCCTTCCGGGACGAGAATCCAAGAGATCGCTATGAGTGACTCGCTTAGAGCCGGACCGAGAGAGCGCGCGACCCTGGGTGGAGGCTGCTTCTGGTGTCTGGAGGCCGTCTACGATCAGATGAAGGGTGTAGAGTCGGTTGAGTCCGGCTATATGGGCGGAGCCAATCCCGATCCGTCCTATGAAGAAGTGTGCACAGGGCGCAGCGGCCATGCGGAAGTTGTCCAGTTGGCGTTTGATCCAGCCATCGTGTCCTTTCGCGAAATCCTTGAAGTGTTTTTTGTGATCCACGACCCCACGACGTTGAACCAACAGGGCAATGATGTCGGCACCCAATACCGTTCGGCGATTTTTTATCACTCGCCGGAGCAAAAGAAGGTGGCAGAAGAACTGATCGCCGAGCTCACGAAGCAGCAGCTTTACAACAGGCCGATCGTGACGGAATTGGTTCCGGCCGTGCGGTTCTACGAAGCGGAGGAATATCACCAGGAATATTTCGCCCGCAATCCGTTTCAACCCTATTGCAGTTATGTGGTCGGCCCAAAATTATCCAAATTTCGCACCTCGTTTGCTTCAAAGTTGAAGCCCTAATCACTCGCCTCTCGATCGTCCCATATTCCTCCTACCGATATACACTCACAGGCTGACAGCACGTCACCCCCAATAGTGCTAAAACCAGTTGGCATGGCCACTACCGCCCCCGCCATCCATACGAATATTCCTCAGCGCATGGATCGTCTCCCGTGGTCGCGATGGCACTGGCTGATCGTGACGGCGCTGGGGATTACCTGGATTCTCGACGGGCTTGAGGTGTCGATTGTCGGCGCGCTTGGTCCGGTGTTGACGCACCCGACGACGTTGGGGCTGACCGAATCGCAAGTGGGTCTGACGGCCTCGGCGTATCTGGCCGGCGCGGTGGCCGGCGCCTTCGTCTTTTCTTATCTCACGGACCGGCAAGGGCGAAAAAAATGGTTCATGATCACGCTGCTGATCTACCTCGTCGCGACCGTGCTCACCTCGTTCTCCTGGGATCTATGGAGCTTCATGGTCTTCCGATTTTTTACCGGGGCAGGTATCGGGGGCGAATACGCAGCGATCAACTCGGCGATCGATGAACTCATTCCGGCGCGCGCGCGCGGCCACACCGACCTGGCCATCAATGGAAGTTGGTGGCTCGGGTCGGCAACCGGCGCGCTGCTCACGCTCGTGTTACTCAATCCGGTCTTCATTCCGGAATCGCTCGGCTGGAGGCTGTGCTTTGGGCTCGGCGCGGTGTTGGGCCTGTGTATTATCTTGATCCGGCGCATCGTCCCCGAAAGCCCCCGTTGGCTGATGACACACGGACAGGTGGACAAAGCCGAGTCGATCGTCCAGGCTATCGAGCGCAAAGTCATCGCCGACGAACGTCTCGCAGAGCTTCCCGTCGCGACCGGGTCCATTGCCGTGCACGCGCGCCCGCATGCGAATTTTCGGACCGTCACCCGAGAACTCTTTCAAAGCTACCCGCATCGCACCATACTCGGCATCACTTTGATGGTTACCCAGTCCTTCATGTACAACGCCATCTCATTTACGTATCCGTTTGTGCTCACCAAGTTCTACGATGTGCCGAGCAGCAACATCGGCCTCTACATTCTTCCATTCGCCATCGGCAATTTTCTCGGCCCTCTCTTGCTGGGACGATTCTTCGACACGGTCGGCAGAAAACCGATGATCGCCGGGACCTATGGGCTCTCCGGTCTCTTGCTGGCCGCGACCGGCTATCTCTTTTGGCAAGGGTATTTCACCTCCTTGACGCAGACACTCGCATGGTCGACTATTTTTTTCTTTGCGTCCGCGGGCGCCAGCGCTGCCTACCTGACGGTGAGCGAAGTGTTTCCCATGGAGATTCGCGCCATGGCGATCGCCTTCTTTTTCATCGTGGGGCAAGGCGCTGGAATCATCGCGCCCTGGCTGTTCGGCAAATTGATCGAAACGTCTGCGACGAGCGTCTTTTATGGCTATCTCCTAGGCGCCGGTTTCATGCTGGTCGGCGCCGTGGTGGAAATATTTCTCGGCGTCAACGCCGAACGGAAGTCGCTGGAAGAGATCGCCACTCCCCTATCGGCGCAGGATTCGGCGTCCGGTTGACAATGTCCCTAAAGAAAATCTCGCGATTACGTTTTCACAATCATGATGCTTAAGCTTGTACTCGAGCCGGGTAAGCTGATGCCGCGTCCTTTGCGGAGGGTGTGCGCGCCGTGCTCGCGAGAACCAAGAACTCGTATACTTTGGAGTACGCCTGCCAGACCTCAACGGGCATGCAGTGGTTTATCGCGGTGGTGACACCGCTGGGCAACGATGAAAACCGACGTCTCATGATCGTGCAGCACAACATCACGGAAAGAAAGCTGGCGGAAGACGCCTTGCGAAAAAAAGAAACTCGCACAAAAAGCTTGGTGGTACAACTCGAAACAACCCAAGCCGAACTTCATGAGAAGGTCAGGGACCTGGAAACATTTCACGACCTCGTTGTAGATCGGGAATTGCGGATGATCGAACTCAAAAAAGAAAATCAGCAACTCCGTAACCACACGCCCGCGGTTCATACCTCCTCGCAGGGGAATAGTCAGCCCGTGCCTCAGGCGACCGGCTAGACCTCTGGTAGCTGTTGCCATTGCCCAACCCGATAAATTTTAATCTCACTTCCACAAGCGGGATCAGCGCGTCCACGTTCATTCGGTCTCGTACCGCTATAGCCGCAAGATCCGCGCAAGACCTGCCTTGAGATCGGCCAGGACATTGGGTTTTTGAGCGACCTGCGATGGCTTCACGAAAACTTCGGCCTGCGGTGGGCAAAATGGAAATTGCAACGCCGTCTTTGCCTGCACCTGGACGCGAAACGGAACATCAAGATGGTCGGCCGGTCGGTGCACGACGATCAGCGAGTCATGCAGCTCGAGAATACACGTCGCTTCATAGCCGGCACGTTCATACTCCGTCGGATGCGCCAACACGACGGTATGACGGCCGGTGCTGAAGACGGTATCGCCTTCCCGAATCGGTCCCTCAGGCGAGATGAGGTACAGCACGAGAGGGACGGCAAGCGTCAGTGCGATTGTCGTTCCGATGGACCAGAGTGGAGTGTGCGATGGTGGAGGATTGTCGTAGGCCCCTGGGTGCACGGACTATTTATGAATGTCGAGCAGCACGAATTCAAGCGGAATAGGAATGTGATACCCTGCGTCGTCTTCTAACGCCCGTAAGGCCTTCTTGCCGTCCAGCCGCGTGATGCCCCAGAAGGAAAACTCCGCATTCTTTTTCAAACTCTTTAAGGCGTCATTCGCTTTCGTGCCGCCGATACTGAAAATTCGAATACCCGAGGCCATGGTCTTTTGCTTGTCCTGGATGTCGATCACGGCGGTATACCCGTCTTCGGTCTTGACCGGCCTCGATCGCAGCACGGCTTTTAATTGAAAATGATTCGGCAGCGAGCCGCCGCTCTCGATCGCCACATACGGAGTCCCATCGTCGGCCTCATATCCTTCGATCGTGACCTTCCGTTTCAACAAGCGTTGCAGCGCGGGCATCCCGTGGACATTAAAATCGAACCACTCCATGGCGCGCACCGTATCGTAAAACTGCCGCTCGCCGACGAGCACCACCGGGTCAATCTCGATCGCATGCTTCGGGTTAGAGTCAGTGTACGGCTCGACGCCATCTTCTTCGGACAAGACATCATCCTTGTTACCTGCCCGTTCGAACCAAATGCGAAACACGCCGTCGATCGACACGTCGCCATTTTCGGCAAGGGCGGCAATCTCGTTCGGCTCCAGCTTGGTTGAGCACGCATTGATCCATTCCCCCACCACTGCTACGCGTATGTCCTCCACTCGAATCGACGCCTGAAGTTGGCAATCTCCCTTATCGGGAATTGTTTCGACAAATTCGACACGCCCGATCACATTGATCAGAGCGCGGTCGGATTGACGGATGAGCAGCTCTTTGCGGATACGCAACTCCGCGCCGTCGGCAGCATGTATGGAAGGGTCCAGCAACAACCCAAGAATGCCGACCACGGCGCACACCATATACCGAGAGACCTGCCGTCGTAGCTTCTTCGATGGCTGCAATCACGGCCTCCTTGGTTACTCGCTTACGTGTCGTGGATGAGGATGATGATAGTGAAGACTATCTGACCTAGTCATCCGTTTTGAAGGCGTCCGCTTGTCGAAAGAACAAGACATTTATATGTGTGCTGCGCTCGATTTGACGAGCCTGTTCATCTCTGTCACGAAACGAAGCGCGAACGGCACCGCCATCCTGACTCTCAAGCCATCCAGTCCGTAGCGAATGATGCCGCATCTCCACGTGACACCGCCATTCACCTTTTTGAAAATGGTCGAGGCCTTTTAGCACGCGTATCGATACAGTTAGCGGATTACATACCCGGATCGATATCGTCTGCCGACACGTCGTCAATCGCATGCAGAGAGGTGAAGTCGAAGAGCGTGCGATCCAAGAGCAGCGACGGAGCGACGTTGGATAGCGCGGCGAACATGCTGTCGCTACAGCCTGGAACGCGCTGCTCCCATTCGCGCAGCAATCCCTTCATCGCTTTCCGTTGGAGATTTTCCTGCGAACCGCAGAGATCGCATGGGATGATCGGAAACGCTCGACGCTCGGCATAGTCCGCCAAGTCGATCTCTTTCACGTACGCCAGCGGGCGG
>Ga0207683_10000169_pt1 | contig 56227 bp, 59 predicted proteins | sample KBSM73metaG_FD_184333 | JGI IMG/M metagenome (GOLD analysis project Ga0207683, IMG submission 184333) | Miscanthus rhizosphere microbial communities from Kellogg Biological Station, Michigan, USA - KBS M7-3 metaG (SPAdes) (version 2) | ecosystem: Host-associated > Plants > Roots > Rhizosphere >...
TCGCGTCAGTGACGTCGGCGCCGACCAGCGCTCGAGGACCAGCGGCTTGCCGTCCGGCATTTCGCGGTAGCCGTCGCCGTCGCGATCCTTGTAGCCGAATCGGTCCAGCAGCGCGCGCGCCGCCGCAGGGTCGTAGAGCTGCGCGGTCGTCTTGAGCAGCGGGTCGTAGCCGGCGATGTCGGGTGGAATCGGGCTTGTCGCCGGAACGGCGCGGCCTTTGAGGATGACGCGGATGAACTCGTTCACGTCGTAGCCCATGCCGATTGCCCGCCGCAATGCGATCTTCTCCGGCGTGTAGCCGCCGACCACCGGATCTTCCATGTTGAAATAGGTCCAGCGGGTATTGGGTCGCAGCTGCGCCTCGTGCCGGAAACCTTTCGCCGCGAGTTCGGGCCGAAGCACGCCGTCGGCAAGCGCCTCGTCGACGAATTCGGGAGGAAGCCGCTCGAGCAAATCGAGCTCACGGTTGACGAATGCGAGCCACACTGCCTGCCCCTCGACGATCACAGAGATCTCGATCCGCCCGACCAGCGGCAGCTTCTTTCCCTTCAGCGCCGCCGCGATCGGCCCCGCCTCGGGCGGGATGGGTCCCGCCGGCACATAAGTCGTGTCGCGAAAACCGGGGTTTGCGAGCAGGACGATCTTCGCGCTGCGCCGGTACTCACCGAGCATGTAGGGACCGGTGCCGACCGGATGCGCGCCGAAATCTCGCCCGTACGTCTCGACGACCTCGCGCGCGACCGCCGCAGTATTGGGCACGGCGAAAACGTAGGGGAAGCGCAGATCGGGGCGCTTCAAACGGATGCGCAGCGTGTAACGGTCGACGACCTCGAGGCCCGCGATCGGTGCGTCGTAATCGAATTTGCCGGACTTGAGGGCTTGGGCGCGCACCTCGTCGGCACCGATGATCTTGCCCTCGATCATCCACAGCCAGGGGCTCTTCACCGCCGGATCGAGCAGCCGCTTGAGCGCATACGCCTGATCGGCTGCGGTCAGCTCGCGAGGCTTGCCGTTGAAAGCCGGGTCCGGCGTAAAAAAGATTCCTCGCTTCAGCTTGAAAACGTAGGTCGCGCCGCCGGCTTCGACTGTCGGCATCGTCTCCAGCGTCCTCGGCACGAGTTTCATCGGGCGAACCAGGTAGTCGTAGTCCAGCATCGCGTCGTAGAGGTGATCGATGATGCCGTCGGAGCCGCCGTCGGCGGAAAACTGCGGATCGAAGCTCTGTTCCGCGCTGGTAAGGACGACGCGCAGCGTTTTCGCCGGGTCGGCGGCGAAAGCCGGAGCGGCAAGCAAACTCAGTACGAAGACGATCGCGATCGACAATGCATGAAGACTGGGTGCGTGGCGCGTTGGGTCGCGCACCGACTCCGGCTTTGTGACGGCGGGGCGTTTCACGGTCTCGACTATAATCGACTTCTGCGCCGCCGCCCGTTCCCAAGAGTGAACTTCGATCCGTCCGTACCCGTCCGCGTCATCGACTCGCACACCGGCGGCGAGCCCACCCGTGTGGTCGTCAGCGGGGGCCCAGACCTGGGCAGCGGCGACATGGCACAGCGCCGGCAGCGCTTTCGCGACAAGTACGATGCGTGGCGCAGGGCCATCGTCAACGAGCCCCGCGGGTCGGACGTGCTGGTGGGCGCGTTCTTATGTGCGCCCGTCGACGCGACCAATGCCTGCGGGGTGATCTATTTCAACAACGTCGGCTACATCGGCATGTGCGGACATGGCACGATAGGGCTGGTCGCGACGCTGGCCTATCTCGGCCGATTGAAGGCGGGCGATCACCGGATCGAAACTCCGGTCGGCATCGTCACCACGACCTTGCATGACGACGGAAGCGTGACCGTCGCCAACGTACCTGCCTACCGCCACGCGACGCAGCTGCGGGTGCATGTTCCGGGTCATGGGGCCGTGCATGGCGACGTGGCGTGGGGCGGCAACTGGTTCTTTCTGTGCAGCGACCACGGCTTGCGCCTCGAAGCGCGCCAAGTCGCCGAGCTTTCCGAGTTCGCTTCGCGCGTGCGCGACGCGCTTCGGCAGCACGGCATCACGGGAGCTGCCGGGGCCGAGATCGATCATGTCGAGCTGATCGGTCCGCCGGCCGATCCACGCAACGACGCCCGCAACTTCGTGCTCTGCCCGGGAGGGGCCTACGATCGCTCGCCATGCGGCACGGGAACGAGCGCCAAGCTCGCGTGCCTGGCCGCCGACGGCAAGCTGGCGCCAGGCGCTTTGTGGCGCCAGGAAAGCGTCATCGGCAGCGTGTTCACCGCACACTATCAACGGCCGGCGCAAGCGCTTCCGGATTCGCCGGCGAATGCGGTGCTGCCGCTGATCCACGGCCGCGCTCACGTCACCCTCGATGCGAATCTCGTCTTCGACCGCGCGGACGTATTCACATGGGGGCTGGTCTGAATTCGCGTTTGATCGTCGCGCTCGGTCGCGCGTGGATGAACCGATCGACCCGCGTTTCGTAGATGAATGCGCCCGAATCGCCGTTGCGACCGCTGCCTGCGGACCAGCGATCGTGCGCGTTGCTGGTCATCGGCGCCGGAATCATCGGCGTGGCGACTGCGTTGCGACTGCAACGCGAAGGACGCGACGTATGGCTGATCGATCGGGAGCGCGTGGCGGCGCAGGCCAGCCGCGGCAATGCCGGCGCGCTGGCGTTCTCGGACATCCTGCCGCTCGCATCGGCGGGGATCCTGCGCCAAGCGCCGCGCTGGCTGCTGGATCCGCTGGGGCCGCTGACGATCCGACCGAGTTACCTGCCGCGCCTCGCTCCATGGCTATTGCGTTTCTGGCATGCCAGTCGGCGCGACCGCGTGCGCGCCGGCACTGCCGCGCAGGCAGCGTTGATGACGCTGTCCGCGACCGAAACGTCGTCGATGCTCGCGGCCGCCGGTGCCGGCCACATGCTGCGCAGCGACGGCGTCCTGCATCTCTACGAGAGCGAAGCCGAGCTGCAGGCGTCGCAAGCGGGATGGCAGGCCCGCGCCGAGCATGGCATCGCCTTCACTCACCTGCATGGCGCGCAAGCGATCGCACCATTCCAGCCCGGCCTGAGCCCGGCTATCGTGGCGGCGACTTTCGTGCCCGCCTGGAGCACCGTCAGTGATCCGCTGCAATTGACGCTGGCGCTGGCGCGCGAGTTCGAGCGGCTCGGCGGCCGCATCGGACGCGCCGATGCGATCGCGCTCTCATCCGGACCTGACGGCGTCAGCGTGCCTTTGCGCGAAGGGCCGGCTATAGTCGCGGGCCGGGTGGTCGTCGCCGCTGGTGCCTGGTCGCACCACCTCGCGCGCACGCTCGGCGAGCGTATTCCGCTCGAGACCGAACGCGGCTACAACACCACGCTGCCGTCGGGCGCCTTCGACTTGAAGCGCCAGCTTACGTTCGGCGGACACGGATTTGTCGTGACGCCGCTGGCGTGCGGGATTCGCATCGGCGGAGCCGTGGAGTTCGCCGGGCTCGATGCGGCGCCCAACTTCGCGCGCTCGGCGGCGCTGCTTGCGAAAGCGAAGCGTTTTATGCCCGGACTGCGCACCGAAGGCGGCAGCGAATGGATGGGTTTTCGTCCGTCGCTGCCCGACACCTTGCCGGCGATCGGGCCGTCCGCAAGCGATGATCGCGTCGTCTATGCGTTCGGCCACGGCCACCTCGGGCTCACGCAGGCCGCCGCGACGGCGCGATTGATCGCCGACATCGTGTCGGGTCGTCCGTCGCCGATCGGCTTGGTACCCTATCGTCCGCAGCGCTTCGGCTCGGGACAAACCCGGGCGAGCAGTGCGGAAAATCATCTCGCCCACGTCGACTGAGAATCCGGATCGGCCAACCGAAATCGAAAATTCATGACCACATTCCGAACGCTCGCCACCGTCCGCCACCACGGCATGGAACTGACCGACTACGAATTCGGCGTCCCGCTCGACCACGATCAGCCGTCGGGGGAGACCTTGTCGATTTTCGCGCGGGCGGTGAGGAACAGCGAAGCGGCCTCGTCGAAGCGGCCCTGGCTGGTGTTCCTGCAGGGAGGACCCGGATTCCCCGGGCCGCGACCGCTCGACAAGTCGGGCTGGCTCAAGCGCGCGCTCGACGATTACCAGGTGCTGCTGCTCGATTCGCGCGGCAACGGCCGCAGCAGCGTCGTATTGCCGCAGACGCTGGCCCGGCGCGGCAGCGCCCGGGCGCAGGCCGACTATCTGATGCATTTTCGCGCCGACAGCATCGTCCGCGACGCCGAGGCCATCCGTCGCCAGCTGCTCGGCGAGGACGGGCGCTGGGGCGTGCTCGGCCAGAGTTACGGCGGCTTCTGCGCCGTTCATTACCTGTCGGCGTTTCCGCACGGTCTGAGTGAAGTCTTCATCACCGGAGGCTTGCCGCCGCTCGACGCCAGCGCCGACGACTACTATCGGCAGACCTACCCTGAAGTGCAGCGCAAGACGCGGCAATTCTTCGCCCGCTATCCGGCCGATCTTGCCTTGTGCGCCCGCATTCTCGAGCATCTGCACCGTCATGAAGTCGCCTTGCCGGGAGGAGGGCACCTGACGGTTCGTCGCTTCCAGCAAGCCGGTTTCATGCTCGGCTTCCACGACGGCATGGAGAAGCTGCACTACCTGATCGAGGACGCTTTCTGCGCCGGCGTGCACGGCGACGAATTGAGCCTGCCGTTCCTGCACGCGCTCGAACAATCACAATCGTTCGAAACCAATCCGATTTTCGCGGTGTTGCACGAGATGTGCTACACGCAGGGCTCCGCCGCGCGCTGGTCGGCGGAGCGCATTCGCAGCGAGTTTCCCGACACCAACTGGAAGCCTGGCCAGCCGCCGTCGTTCACCGGCGAAATGATCTACCCGTGGATGTTCGACGAATACCCCCGTCTGCGGCCGTTGCGCGAGGTGGCCGAGCTGCTCGCGCAGGAGGAACGCTGGCCGGCGTTGTACGATCCCGCGCAACTGGCCCGCAATACCGTCCCCTGTGTCACGACGATCTACGCCGAGGACATGTTCGTGCCGCGCGCGCTTTCGGAGCGAACCGCGGCATCGATCGCCGGCACCAAGGTCTGGCTGACCAACGAATACGAGCACAGCGGCCTGCGCCAGAGCGGCGCGGTGTTCGAGCGCATGCTTGCGCTGCGGCGCGAGCTGGTCTAGCCGGCGCCCGCGCCGACTGCACAAGGCCGCTGGCGAGAAGCCAGCGGGCGCGCTCGTCAGGCCGCTCGTCTCAAGCCGACGTCCGGCAGCGCGGGACGCGTCGCCAGCGCGTGTTTCATCATCGCTTCGATTTCGGCCGTTTCCTTCGTGCCGAGGGGAAGCCGCGGTGGACGCGTGCGATGCGTGCCGCGTCCGACGATGTGCTCGCAGAGCTTGATGCACTGGACGAGGTCGGGGCGGGCATCGAGATGGAGCAGCGGCATGAACCACCGGTAGAGGCTCATCGCTTCGTCGTAACGGCCGCTGCTGGCCAGCCGGAACAGTGTCTCGCCTTCGCGCGGGAAGGCATTCGACAGCCCGGATACCCAGCCGACGGCGCCGACCAGGATGCTTTCCACGACGACGTCGTCGAGTCCGGCAAAGAGCACGAACCGATCGCCAACCATGTTCTTCAGATCGACGAAGCGCCGGGTGTCGCCCGACGATTCCTTGAAGCAGACGATCGTCTCGCAATCGGCCAGCGAGGCCAGGATCTCGGGCGTCACGTCGTTCTTGTAAATCGGTGGATTGTTGTAGACCATCACCGGCAGGTCAGTCGCCTTGGCGACGCTGCGGAAGTGCGCCGCGGTCTCGTGCGGCTTGGACGAGTAGACCAGCGCCGGCATGACCATTACGCCGTCGAGACCGATGCGCGCCGCCTCTTTCGCCATGTCGATCGCAAATGCCGACGTGAATTCGGCGATCCCGCTGATGACCGGGACGCGCCCGCGCGCAACCGACTTCGCAGTCTCCATGACCGCGATCTTCTCGTCCTTGGATAGCGAGCAGTTCTCGCCGACGGTGCCGCAGACGATCAGGCCCGAAACGCCGTCGCGGATCAGGCCCTCGATGACGCGCGCGGTAGCGTCGACGTCGAGCGAGAGGTCCTCGCGAAACTGGGTCGTCACCGCGGGAAATACGCCGCGCCAATCAGGCTTCAATCATCCCTCCTTTTCAGCGAACGCTTTCATGACTTCCCGAATAGCGAGCATCATAGGGAACTCTTGGCGACTTCACAACGAACGGAGAAGACACCCATGAAGCAGGCATTCGTAGCCGTCTCGAAAGCGCTGATTCGAGGTTTGCTTATTGTCGTTCCGGTGTATTTGGCGATCCTGTTGCTGCTCAAGGGGATGAAGGCTGTCGCCAATCTGGTGCGGCCGTTCACGGCGCTTCTCCCCGATTGGATTCCCGCCGAAGACCTCCTGTCGCTGCTGCTGGTTCTCGCGATCTGCGCCGTCATCGGAGCCACCGTCGGCACTCGCATCGGGCGAGGGGCTCGGGACTGGCTCGAACGGTCGGTCTTCGAGCGAATCCCTGGCTATGGGGTCATCCGCAGCCTCACGCGCCAGATGGCGGGGAAAAGCACCGAGAGCACCTGGAGGGCAGCGCTGGTCGAGATCGAGGATGCCCTAGTCCCGGGGTTTATCATCGAAGAGTTCGAGGATGGGCGCTACACGGTCTTCGTCCCGTCGATCCCGACGCCGTTCGCGGGTGCGGTCTACGTTCTCGATCGGCAGCGGGTGCATCCGGTGGACGTGCCGTTTACCGATGCGATCAGGGTCATCTCGCGCTGGGGATCGGGTGCGAAGAACCTGGTTGCCGCGATGGAGCGCCGCGAGTCCGTCGCGCCGCGCTAACCCGGACCCGAACAACGCTAGCCGGCGAGCATGCCGTCGGCGATGTGAGCGCGCACGATGTCGTCGAAGTCGGTGTCGGCCCCCATCCCGAGCGCAGGTCCAAGCCGCGGCGCGAAATTCGGCGGCCAGGTTTGCACGATCCTGTCGATCACCGGATCGATCTGCCATCTGACCCGGGCCGCCACCGCGTCTCCGGCGACGCGACGCAATGCATCGACCATCGCGCCGACCGAAATGCGAAGCCCGGGGACATTGACCGAGCGCGTCTGCCCGAACTTCGATGCCGCGACATCGTGCCCGACGAGCAGATTGTCGATGACCTGGCGCGGCGAGGTTATCCAGAGCTCGGTCTCCGGCGCGACCGGACACACGGCATCGACGCCGGACAGCGGCTCGCGAATGATGCCGCTGGCGAACGAGGACGCGGCCTTGTTCGGCTTGCCGGGCCGCACGGTCACCGTCGGCAGGCGGAGACTGCGGCCGTCGATGTACCCCTTGCGCGTCATGTCATAGACCAGCAGCTCGCCGATCGCCTTCTGCGCGCCATACGAGGTTTGCGGCGTCAGCGGCGCATCGTCGGGCACCGGATCGGGCAATTTCCCGCCGAAGACCGCGAGGGAGCTGGTGAACACGAACTTGGGCGGCTTGTTCAGCCTGCGGCAGCGCTCCAGCAGCGCGCGCGTCGCGTCCAGATTGACGCGCATGCCGGTATCGAACTCGGCCTCCGCCTGGCCGCTGACAACGGCGGCGAGATGAAATATCGAATCGGTGTCGAGTGTCACGACGCGCTCGATGACCGCGGGATCGGCGAGGTCGCCGGCGACCGCGGTGACGCGCGGATCGGCGATCGCTGCCGCTGCCACGTCGAGCAGCACCAGTTGCCGCAGCGGGCGACGCTTCCCTGCAGCGTCGACGAGATTCTCTCGCTCGAGCAGCTTGCGAGCGAGACGGGTGCCGAGGAAACCGGCGCCGCCGGTGATCACGATGCGCATCGGGGACTCCATGTCATCAGAGCGATACGACGCCGCGCGTCTGTGGCGCGAGCCGAAGGCCGCATTATAAGATGACGGTTTTGCGGCGGTGCCTAGCGATGCCGCATCCGATCCATCCCGGTATTTGCGCGGCGATCGAACAGCGCGGCTGGGCGCTCGACGCCGCGTTCCTGCCCGAGCAGGCGATCGCCGCCCTTCGCGCCGAGGCGCGCCGGCGGGACGCTGCCGGCGAATTTCATGCCGCGGGCGTCGGCCGTGGCGCGGCACGGGTCGAGCGCAGCGACATTCGCGGCGATCGCATTCGGTGGCTTGACGAGCACGCGCACTGCGCAGCCGAGGCGCCGCTTTGGCAGGCGCTGGCGGCATTGCAGGCGGCGCTCAACCGGACATTCTTCCTGGGCCTCGACTCGTTCGAGGGCCACTATGCACTCTATCCACCCGGTGCGTTTTACCGCCGGCATCGGGACAGGTTCCGCGACGAGGATGCCCGCGTCATTTCGTGCGCGCTCTACCTGAACGACGCCTGGTCGGTACCGGACGGCGGGGCGCTGCGCATGCATCTCCCCGACGGCCCTCACGACATCATGCCGACAGGCGGTGCATTCGTCTGCTTTATCGCCGAGCGCTTCGAGCACGAGGTCCTGCCATCCTCGCGCGAGCGCTTGGCGGTCAGCGGCTGGTTCCGCCGCCGGTCCGTTTAGGGGCGTCGCGCTCGGGGAATCGCCGCTCTCGCGCATGCTAGAATCGATTCGATCGATCGAAGCGCTGTCGCTTCGACGGCCGCCCTCCCGTTGCAACTCCGCCGCCCCTTGCCTTGGTGACGATGTCCGCCGCGACCGCCCTGCCGACACGATTGGTGATTGCGACACGCCGATCGGCGCTCGCACTATGGCAGGCCGAGCACGTGCGCTCGCGCCTCGCGGCGCTCTATCCTTCCTGCGCGATCGAGTTGCTCGGCCTGACCACGCAGGGCGACAGGGTGACCGATCAGCCGCTCGCCGACATCGGCGGCAAGGGCCTGTTCATCAAGGAGCTCGAGCAGGCGATGCACGAAAATCGCGCCGATCTCGCCGTGCACTCGCTCAAGGATGTGCCGATGGACATGCCGGAGGGCTTCACCCTGGCGGCGATCATGGCGCGCGAGGATCCCCGCGACGCCCTGGTATCGGGACGATGCCGGTCGCTCTCCGAGCTGTCGCCGGCGAGCGTCGTCGGCACGTCGAGCCTGCGACGCGAAGCGCAGCTGCGCGAGCGCTATCCGCAGCTCGCCGTCAAACCGCTGCGCGGCAACGTCAACACCCGGCTCGACAAGCTCGATGCCGGACAATACGCGGCGATCATCCTCGCCGCCGCGGGACTGCGGCGCCTGGGTCTCGCGCCAAGGATTGCGGCGCTGCTGGATCCCGCGGACAGCCTCCCGGCGATCGGTCAGGGCGCGCTGGCGCTCGAGTGCCGCACGGACCGCGCCGACGTTCTCGCCGCGCTGGCTCCGCTCTCTGACCTAGAGACGACGAGAGCGGCCACCGCGGAGCGCTCGTTCGGACGCGTGCTTGCAGGCAACTGCCGCACGCCGCTCGCGGCGTACGCGATGGACCGCGGCCCGCAATTATGGCTGCGCGGCCTTGTCGCCAGCCGGGATGGCAGCCAGGTGCTTCGCGGCGAGCGCTCCGCATCGGCCGGCACCGTCGAGGAGGCAGCAGCGCTCGGTGAAACGCTCGGCGCCGAATTTCTGCAGCGCGGTGCAGCGGCGATGCTCGCGGAAAATAGATGAGCGGACCGCTGCGCGGCGCGGGCATCGTGATCACGCGCCCCGCGCGGCAGGCTGCCCAGCTGGCGCAGCAGATCGCCGCCGTTGGCGGCACGCCGCTGATCTTTCCGACGATCGCGATTCTTCCGCCCGACGACAGGCGTGCGCTCGACGAGGTGCACCGGCGGCTCGCGCAATTCGATTACGCCATCTTCGTCAGCGCGAATGCGGCGGAGTTCGGCGTCGGTGACCGCGCCGCATGGCCCGCGGCGCTGCCCGCGTTCGCGCCTGGGCCCGGCACGGCGGCGGCGCTTGCCGCGGCCGGCATCGGCGACGTGCGGCAGCCGCGAACGACGATGGACAGCGAAGGGCTGCTGGCATTGACCGAGTTCACCGCGCCTGCCGGCAAGCGCGTCGTGATTTTTCGCGGCGGCGCCGGCCGCGATTTGCTGGCCGACACGCTGAGCGCGCGCGGCGCGCATGTCACCCGGGTCGATTGCTACCGCCGGGCCCGGCCGCAGAGCGGCGCCGAAGGCCTGGTCGCGGCATGGCGCGAACGCCGCGTCGATGCGATCACGCTGACCAGCAGCGAGGGCCTGGACAATCTCTGGGAAATGCTCGACTCGTACGGCCGCAGCGAGCTCGGCGCGACGCCGGCCTTTGTCTCACATCCGCGCATCGCCGAACGCGCGCACGCGCTCAAGCTCGCGCGCGTCATCGTCGCCGAGCCCACCGACGCCGGATTGATCGCGTCGTTGCTACAATACTTCGATGCCGATTCCTGACGGATCTCCGATGCCAGTCGATATTCTGATCACCGCCCCGCTGCCACCTTTTCTCTACGATCCGCTGAAGGCCGCCTACCGCTGCCATGACTACCATCAGGCGGGCGACAAGCAGGCGATGCTGGCCGCCCAGGGTGCCGCCATCCGCGGACTGGTGCAGGGCGGAGGAACGGCGACGGCGACCAAGCTGCTCGATGCGCTGCCCAAGCTGGAGATCATCTCGGTCTTCGGCGTCGGCTACGACGGCGTGCCGACGGCGTACTGCCGGCAGCGCGGCATCAAGGTGACCAACACGCCGGACGTGTTGACCGACGACGTTGCCGACGTCGCGCTCGCGCTGGTACTGATGACCGGTCGCGGCTTCATGCGCCTGAATCGCTTCGTGCACGCCGGCAAGTGGGAAAAGGGAAGCCCCGAGCTGACGACCAAGTTGAGCGGCAGAAAAGTCGGCATCCTGGGCCTGGGCAGGATCGGCAAGGCGATCGCCGCACGCGTCGCGGCAATGGGCATGAAAGTCGCCTATACCGGGCGCAAGCCGCAGGATGTCGGTTACGAATACATCGCCGACCTTAAGGCGCTGGCCGCCGCGGTCGACTTCCTGATCGTCGCGTGTCCGGGCGGCGAGGCCACCCGGAATATCGTCAACGCCGACGTGCTCGCGGCACTCGGCAACAAGGGCACGCTGATCAACATCGCGCGCGGCTCGATCGTCGACGAGCCGGCGCTGGTCGCGGCGCTGAAGGCAGGCACGATCAAGGCGGCCGGCCTCGACGTCTTCGCCGACGAGCCGCACATTCCGGCGGCACTGATGACGATGGACAACGTCGTGCTGCTGCCGCACGTCGGGAGCGCAACGCGTGAAACGCGCCAGGCGATGGGCGACCTGTGCAAGGCGAACCTCGATGCCTGGTTCGCCGACAAGAAAGTGCTGACGCTGATCCCCGAGTTGAAATAGCTCGCCGCCGCGCGGGTTTGTGCCGCGGCGCTACTCGGGAGGGATGACCGGCTTGGTCGCTGGCGCGAACAGCACTGCGGACAGCGATGCCAGCACCAGCGCGAGCGCGATGTACTCGCTCGGGCCCGGCCGCTCGCCAAGGAAAAGGATTCCCGACAGGACGCCGACGACCGGCACCGGCAGCGACGAAAGCGAGCTGACCGCGACCGGCAGCGTGCGCGCCATCGTGAACCATGCCCAGTGCGCGACGGTGCCGGCGAGAAAGATGTTGTAGAGCACCGCGAACCAGGCCGTGCCCGACATGTGAATCAGCGAACTTATCGGATGCTCGTCGAACAGCGGCACGCAAACTGCGATAGGCAGCCAGCCGATCAGCATCATCCACCCGGTCAGCGTGTTCTGCGGCACCGGCGGCTTCCATCGCCGCAGCAGCACAGTGCCGAACGCCCAAGAAATCGCGGCGGCAAGGATGAACAAGGTGCCCATCGGCGACCCCGTGATATGGCGCACGTCTTCGCCGAGCAGGACCGCCATGCCCAGCATGCCGAGCACGAGTCCGATGATCTTGCGCGTCGACAACGGCTCGTGCAGCAACGCCATGCCGAACAGCACGGTCCAGACCGGCATCGTGTACGCCAGGATCGCGGACCGGCCGGCGGGCATCTGCTGGACACCGAAAAGGATCAGCCCGTTCCATGCCGCGATGTTGAACAGCGCCAGCGCAAGGACCTTGCCCCAATGCTCGCGCGGTATCCGGATCGAATCGCCCGACAGCCGCGCCGCCAGCAACAAGCCGAGCGCCGCGAACGGCAGCGTCGCGCCACGAAAGGTCAGCGGCGCGAGCTCGGTGACACCGAGCTTCAGCACCGGCCAATTGCATCCCCAGACCAAGGTCAATACCGCGACCAGAAAAAGCCCCGAGGCCGGAAGGCGCCGCGCGGCCCGACGAGCCGAAGTCATCGGGAGATCGCAGCTGCGGCGATCATGGCCGCCGCCCGTCCGGGCGCAGGCCGGCCGCGCCGTCGCCGTATTTGGCCTGGTGCAGCGAGCGCGCCTGCGTTACCCATTGATCGCGCCGGATGCGGCCGGGAAACTCGGGCAGACGCGCGTCGAATTCGTCGATGTCTCGCTCGCTCCATTGAGCGATCTGCTGGAAGCCCATGATGCCCAGGTTGTGCAGCATGCGCTCGAGCACCGGCCCGACGCCGACGATCAGCTTCAGGTCGTCGGGTCCGGCCGCGCCCGACAGGATCGGAGGCGGCGCGTTGTTTTCGATGTCGATCACCAGCTGTCGATAGCGCGCGTTGTCGCCGCGCACATCGGCGAGCGCAGCGAACAGTCGCCTCCGGTCTTCGCCAAAAACGGCGGCCTGATAACGGATCGCATCGGCATCGGCCAGCGCCTGCCGCAGATGGGCTGCTTCGCCTTCGCCGCTGCGTATGATCCGCGCCTTTTCTGCGCCGATACGCTCGGCGTCAGGGCCGGAAAGAGCGCCCGTTGGATCGACTGCACCGGTCACCGTAGAGCCGGTCGGCGTGCCGGCCGGCAGCTGCCGCCGGCGCAATCCATACGCGTAACCGGTCAGCGCGGCGATGGCAACGACAGCGATGAGTGCAAGGATGAGCATCGGATCGGAAAGGCGGGGGCCGCGGGAGGGTAAACGCTTGGCCGACGTGCGAACATTCTAGTGGAGCGTGGCGCTTCCGGCCAGCCCGGCCGGGAGCGACCGGCCTGCTACAATCGACTGCGTCTGCGCTCGCCCTCACTAAGATGCCCGAACCGGCGGCCGACCGCCCCGCTTCCTCCTCGCCGCCGCCCCGAATCCCGGCCACTGCGCCTGCGTCGCCGCGGCTTGCGCTCTGGGCGTGGGTTGCAGCGTTGGTGATCGCCGTCGCGATTGCGGCAGCGTGGCTGGACGCACGCCACGGCCAGCGCGAGCTGCGCGTCGAGCTTGCGAAACGTCTTGCTGAAATCGAAGCCGCCCAGCAGTCAACGCGCGCAACCGTCAAGGATGCCCAGGAGAGCGTGCGTGACGCGCAAGCCAAGATCGCGCTTCTGGAAAACCGTCTCGGCGAATCGCAGGCGCAGCAGTCGGCACTCGAGGCGCTGTACCGCGAGCTTTCGCCGTCGCGAGACGAATGGGCGCTGACCGAGGTCGAGCAGGTGCTGATGCTCGCCAGCCAGCAGCTGCAACTTGCCGGCAACGTCCGCGCTGCGCTTGCAGCGCTGCAGGTCGCCGACACCAAATTGCAGCGGCTCGACCGTCCGCAATTTGTCCCTCTGCGCCGTGCGCTGGCGCGGGACATGGACCGGCTGAAGGCCGTGCCGTACGTCGACGTAGCGGGAGTGTCGTTGCGACTCGACGAGGCCATTGCGCAGATCGATGCGCTGCCTCTGGCGATCGATGAAAGGCTGGCCGCGCCGCCACCGCCCGCGCCACCTCAAAACGATTCCGGTTGGCGCCGACTGCTGACGAGCGCCTGGCAGCAGATGCGGCAACTGGTCCGTATCGAGAATATCGACCGGCCTGAGGTCCCGTTGCTGCTGCCGCAGGAGCAGTTTTTCCTGCGCGAGAATCTGAAGCTGAGGCTCCTGTCGGCGCGCTTCGCGCTGCTGTTTCATGACCAGGCGAGCTTCCGCGCCGATCTCACTGCCGCCGACACGTGGCTCACCAAGTATTTCGACACGCGATCCAGACCGGTTCAGTCGTTGCAGACGCTGTTCAAACAGCTGAAGGCGACCGATATGGCGGCCGAGCTGCCGGGGCTCGCCGCAAGCCTCGATGCGGTGCGCGTGCTGCAAATCGCTCGCGACAAGCCGCAGCGGTAGAGCGGCAACGGGCCACTAGCGCCACATCCGCCGCCAATGCGCTTTCTCTTCTGGTTCTTGCTGCTCGCCGCGGCGGCGGTTGCCGCCGCGCTGGCGGTCAAGCTGAATTCCGGTGGTTATGCGCTGCTGGTCACGCCGCCGTACCGGATCGAGCTTTCGCTGAACCTGCTGCTGTTCATCGCCGTAGTCGGCTTCGCCGCGCTGTATGCTGCGATCCGCCTGGGCGTGCGCACCGCTCGTCTTCCGCAGACGGTGCGCGCGTGGCGACGGCGCCAGAAGCTGGAGCGGGCCCGTTCCGCGCAGGATTCCGCCGTCGTCGCATTGCTCGAAGGGCGATACGGCAAGGCACAACAGCGCGCACTGGAAGCGCTGGCCATACCGGGTTCAAGCGGACTCAACGCGATTATCGGCGCGCGCGCCGCCATCGACGTCCGCAATTTCGATACGGCCGAGGCGATGCTCAGCCGCCCGGACGCGCAGGCGACGAGCCTGGCGGTCGCCCGGTTGATGCTGCTTGCGGAGATCGCGCTCGAGCAAGGACAGCCGCAACTCGCGCTCGACACGTTGCGCGACCTGCGGCGCGAAGCCGGCATGCATACGGCGGCGCTGCGGCTGGAGCTGCGCTGCCTGCAAGCAGCGCGGCGCTGGACCGACATCGCCCCGCTGCTCGACCAGCTGGTCCGGCGCAAAGTTTTCGACAGCACGCAAGCCGAGCATGTGCGAGTGACTGCGCAAAGCGAGCAGCTGAAGGTGCTGACGCATGATGCCGCCGGCTTGCGCGAATACTGGAACAGGCTGCCGGATGCTGCGAAGCGGCATCCGAAAGTCGCGCGCGCCGCAGCGCAGAGCTTCCTGCAGCTCGGCGGCGATCGGGAGGCCGTCGACATCCTCACCGAAAGTCTGGAGCGCGAATGGAACTCCGAGCTGGTCGAGCTCTACGGAGAATGTCGTCCGGCCGACGCGACCCGCCAGCTCGAACAGGCCGAGCGCTGGCTGTTGCGGCACAACCAGGATCCGGCGTTGTTGAGAGTTCTCGGTACGCTGTGCCAGAGGCGGCAGCTCTGGGGCAAGGCGCAAACCTATTTCGAGGCCAGCCTCGCGCTCGACGATGGCTGGCGCGCCCATCTGGCACTCGGAGAAATGCTCGGACGCCTGAACCGCGACGACGAGGCAAATGCGCATTTCGTCGCAGCGCTCAAGCTGGCGACCGGCGAGTTGCGGCGGCTCTGACGGCTGTCGGGCTTAGTCGACGAGTTTCCGGCTTTTCAGGAGATTCGCCAGCGCGATCGTGAAGCGAGGCACATCGGTGGCGTCGATGTGCGAGGTGTCGGGCAGCACGAACGCCGTCATCTCGGGGACGTCGCGAAAGTCGATCATCGTCGCCGGCGAACGCCGCGCATACGCGTCCCAGTAGCGGTCGCGCGGAAAATTGGCCTCGTCCAGCGCCAGGCTCTCGTCGGCGGCCGGCTCGCGGAAAAAAACGACGCGGCCGCCGCGCCGCTGAATTTTCTCGACCCACGCCGATACGGCGTCCAGGTCGTGCAGCCAGGTCCGGGCATCGGTCGCCGGCTCCTCTCGATAGTAGCGAATCAGATCGCGGACGCGCGATGCCCGGATCGCGGGAAGATCGGGTTGGTGATAGTCGATGAATCCGGCCCGGTCGGCCCGCACCAAGACGTGGTCGTTCACCGGCGGCCCCTCGCCGGCGATCCATCGCTCGACGATGTTGGTCGCCGAGAACGCCGAGCGGACCAGCACCAGGTTTTCCTGCAGCGCGGTCAACAATTTGCGATGGATCCAGCGCGAGAGGGTCCAGCGACGGCGGTAGTGGTCGAAATAGCTCTGTTGCATTTCCCAATGCCGGCGTTGCATGCCGCGCGCATCGACGCCGACGATCGCGAGCCCGACGAACGAAGGGTCGTCGGCCAGTGCGCGCAGCGCCGCCAGCGGATATCTGCCATTGACCGCGAGCATCGCCACCGGGCGGCCGCCGAGCTCGTGCGAAAGCAACTCGGGATCGATGCCGAACTCGATGCGCGACGCACCCAGCAGCGCTACCGCGCGGGGCGAATTCCGGACGCGATCGAGCTGCATCGACCACAGGTCGGCGTCGTCCTGCACGGTGACGAGGTAGCCGCGCTGGCGCAGCAGCAACTCGTACCCGACGGCGAGCAGCGCGCACACCAGCAGCGCGGCGAGCCAGGCATGCAACCACTGTCGGTTCATCGTCAAAACTGGAAATAGATGAACGCCGGATTGAATCCGGGTGAGAACACGACGGCGGCCAGCGCCAGCGCGATCGAAGCCGCGCGCGGCGCGACGGACAAGCGATCGAGCCAGTCCCAACGGCGCAAGTGGCCGAACAGAATATGCGAACCTACGACGCAGGCACCCAGCACGAGCGCGACGATCGCCTCGCTGAACGGAACCAGCGTCGAGTGCCCGCCGGGCGCGGACATCGACGCGAGAATCGAGGCGCCCTGGCCGAACGAATGCGCGCGGAAGAATACCGCGGCGATGCTGAACATCCCGAACGTTGCCACGGCGAGCGCCGCCCGGCCAAAGCGATTGTCGACCTTGCCGAAGTCCCAGACGTATCGCTTGACCAGATGCTCGGCGCAGATGAAGACGCCCTGCAGTCCGCCCCAGGCGACGAACGTCCATGCCGCGCCGTGCCAGAGGCCAACCAGCAGGAATGCGAAAAGCAGGTTGAATTCACCGCGCAGCCTGCCGCGGCGATAGCCGCCGAGCGGGAGAAAGACGTAATCGCGGATCCAGCTCGCCAGCGACATGTGCCAGCGCGTCCACAACTCGGCCATGCCGACCGAACCGAACGGGCTTTCGAAATTCATCGGAAACCGGAAGCCGAACATCAGCGCGACACCGATCGCGCAAAGCGAATAGCCGGCGAAGTCGCAATAGGCCTGCAGGGAGAACGATGTGGCGCCCAGCCAGCTTTCGCCGAATCCGGCGTGGACGCCGGACGCAAACACGCGGTCGACGACGGGCGCGAAAACCAGGTCGGCCAGGCAGACCTTGAGCGCCAGGCCGTAGACGAACAGTGCCAGGCCCTTGCCGACTTCGGCCGAGCCCCAGGACTTGGCTCTCGCGCACTGCGGCGAAAAATCGCCGTAGCGAAGGATCGGTCCGGCGACCAGGTGCGGAAAGAACGTCACGTACAGGCCGTAGTCGAGCAGGCTCTTCGACACGGCGATGCGCCTGCGGTACACATCGATCACGTACGACAGGCTCTCGAACGTGTAGAACGAAATCCCTACCGGCAGCAGGATGCCGAGCGACACCGGCTCAAAGCGGATACCGAATACGTGCAAGAGGTCGACCGCGGTGTCGGAAAAAAACTGCGCGTACTTGAAGAAACCCAGCGAGCCCAGGTTGATGGCGATCGACGACGCGAGGATTGCGCGGCGATACGACGGGCGCTGCACCCGGTCCATCCAATGCGAGGCCAGCCAGTCGAAACCGGTCGTCGCGATGATCAACAGCACGAAAAACGGGTTCCAGGCCGCGTAGAACAGGTAGCTGGCGCCCAGCAGAAAGACCTTGCGCGCGGTCCACGAGCGCACCGCCCAGTAGCCGCCGAAAATCGCGGCGAGAAAGACGACGAAGGTCAGCGAATCGAAGGTCATGGCGGCCGCCGGCCCGTCAGCTCGCTATCGTTTGCTTACGCGGGCGCGTCGGTCTGCGCCGCATAGGTGAACGAATCGGCGTAGAAGGCCTCCGGCGGGAGCCGTCGCAGCTCGGTGAATTCACGGCGCGCGATGTCGATCATCGCCGGACCGCCGCAGGCATAGACCTGATAGCCGGACAGGTCGGCGAAGTCCGTCATCACCGCTTTGTGCACGAAGCCGGTGCGGCCCGGCCAGCGGTCGTCGGGCAGCGGGTCGGACAGCACCGGGATGAAGGTGAAGTTTGAATGCCGGCGCTGCCATTCGGCCGGAAGATCCGGCAGGTAGAGATCGGCGCGCGAGCGTACGCCCCAGTAGAGCACGATCTGGCGGTCGATCGCATGATGAAACGCGTGCTCGATTACCGCCTTGATAGGTGCGAAGCCGGTGCCGCCGGCGACGAAGATGATCGGCTTGTCCGAGTCTTCGCGCAAAAAGAAATTGCCGAGCGGCCCCTCGATTCGCAGGATCTCGCGGCCCTTGAATTCGTTGAACAGCTGCCCGCTGAAATAACCGCCGGGGACGTGCCGGATATGCAGGTCGAGCAGCGCGTCGTCCTCGGGCGCGGTCGCGATCGAGAAACTGCGCCGGCGACCGTCCTTGAGCAGAAAATCGACGTATTGGCCGGCCAGGTACTGCAGACGGTCGTTCGCGGGAAGCTTCAGGGAGACGATCGCGACGTCGGCGGCGACCTTGTCGATCTTTTCGATCCGGCAGGGCAGCTTGCGGATCCGGATGTCGCCGGCCTTTCGCACTTCGCGTACTTCGACGACGAGGTCGGTCTGCGGCCGGGCGACGCAAAGCAGTGCATAGCCCTGTCGTTTGTCTGCATCGGTCAGCGTGCCCGGCTGGTAGTGCCCATAGTCGACGACGCCCTCGAGCAGATGGCTCTTGCAAGTGCCGCAGGCACCATTGCGGCAGCCATAAGGAATCATCAGGTCGGCGCGCATCGCCGCCGCGAGCACGGTCTCGTCGTCGTCGCAGGCGAACGAATGCTCGCTGGGCTTTATGGTAATCTGATGCGGCATCGGTAGACTTTAAGCGCGCAGCGTAGAGACGGCGGTGATCAGGGTCTTGTTAATTGGCTGTGGCGACATCGCGCTGCGCACCGCCGATCTTCTGCGCGGCAAGGTGCGGCTGTACGGGCTCACCCGCCGGCGCGACGAGATACCGAAGCTGCGCGGCCGCGGCATCGTGCCTATCATCGGGGATCTCGATCGCTATCACAGCCTCGAGCGCCTGCGGACGGCGCCTTTTGCAGTGCTGCATTTCGCGCCGCCACCGGCCGAAGGCCGCGACGATCCGCGAACGGCAAGCCTCGTCGCGGCGCTGACAAAAGCGCGGATTATACCGCAGCGCTTCGTCTACATCAGCACGACCGGCGTCTATGGCGATTGCGCCGGCGCGCGAGTCAGCGAAACACGCCCGCGCAAGCCGCAGACGCCGCGCGCAAAGAGGCGCGTGGCGGCCGAGGACAGGCTCCGCAGCTGGGCGCGTCGGTACGGCGTCAGTCTTTCAGTGCTGCGTGCGCCCGGGATCTATGCCGAAACGAGGCTGCCGCTCGACCGCATCCGGCAGGGAACGCCGGTGCTTCGGGCCGAAGAGGACGTCTTCACCAATCACATCCATGCCGATGACCTGGCGCGCGCCGCCGTTGCCGCGGCATTTCGCGGCAAGCCGAACCGCGCGTACAACATCAGCGACGATGCCGAGCTGAAGATGGGCGGGTGGCTCGATGCGGTCGCCGATGCGTTTCGCCTGCCCCGGCCGCCGCGCGTGTCGTGGGACGAGGCCGAAGCGCGCATCGCACCGATGCTCCTCTCGTTCATGAGCGAATCGAGGCGGCTTTCCAACACGCGGATGAAGCGCGAGTTGCGCGTTCGGCTCGAGTTTGCGACTCCCGATGCGCTGCTTGCGGACATTGCGCCGCGCGCGCTCAAGAAGCAGCTCGCGCTGCCGCTGGGCGTGCGATGACGGTCGGCGGACCCGGCTCGGGCGCAACAGCGCCGACCCGCTGGCAGGCGATCGCCGCACGGATCGACGCCTACGAGCGCCTGATCCGGCTCGACAAGCCGATCGGCACGCTGCTGCTGCTTTGGCCGACGCTGTCCGCGCTGTGGCTCGCGGCGTTCGGGTCGCCGTCGTGGATCGTCGTCGGCATTTTCGCGCTGGGCACGCTGTTGATGCGCTCCGCCGGCTGTGCGATCAACGACTACGCCGACCGCAATTTCGACGCGCACGTCGAGCGCACCGCCGACCGCCCGCTCGCGCGCGGCGAGATAGTGCCGTGGGAAGCCCTCGCCGTGGCAGCGGCATTCGCTTGTTGCGCGCTCCTTCTGGTGCTCCCGCTCAACCGGACGACGATTCTGCTGTCGATACCGGCCCTGCTGATCACCGCCGCATATCCGTACTGCAAGCGGGTTTTCTCGCTGCCGCAGGCTTTCCTCGGCATCGCGTTCTCGTTCGGCATTCCGATGGCATTCGCGTCGGTGTATGGCGAGGTGACGCCGCTCGGATGGACGCTGTTCGCGATCAACCTGTTCTGGGTGATGGCCTACGACACCGAGTACGCGATGGTCGACCGCGACGACGATCTGAAGCTGGGGCTGAAAACCTCGGCGATCACGTTCGGCAGGTTCGACGTGCTGGTGGTGATGTTCTGCTACGCGGTCTACCTGACCGGATTGACCTGGATCGGCAGCGAGCGGCAGATGGGACCGCTGTTCTATGTCGGTGTGCTGGCGGCGTCGCTGATCGCGTTGTGGCACTACCGGTTGATACGCAAGCGCGACCGCGCGGATTGCTTCCGCGCGTTTCTCGGCAACCACTGGCTCGGCTTTGCCGTGTTCGCCGGCATCGTCGCGGATTACGCCGTGCGCCTGCACCGGATGCCATGGTGGCCGCAATGAGGGCTGCGCCCGCGCCGCCGCTGCAACGCGGATTGCCGCCGGTGCTCGATGCGGCGACGCGGGTACTGATACTCGGCAGTTTTCCCGGCGTCGCCTCGCTGGCCGCGCGCCAGTACTACGCGCATCCGCGCAACCATTTCTGGCCGTTGCTCGGCGCGCTGCTCGACCTGCCTTTGGCCGATCTCACGTACGCGCGCCGGCTTTCGGCGTTGCGCGCGCATCGGATCGGACTGTGGGACAGCATCGTTCGGTGTGCACGCGCGGGCAGTTCCGATGCGGCGATCCGCGGCGCGGAGCTTGCCGAAATCGCGCTGGCACGGCGCCGTGCGCCGGAGCTCGATCTGGTCTGCTTCAACGGGCAGACGGCCGCCCGCGCCGCGCCGCTATGGCGCGAGGCGGGCTATGTGGTCTGCGTGCTGCCTTCGTCCAGTCCGGCCTACACACGGCCCTTCACCGAGAAGCTTGCCGCCTGGCGCGAGACGATAGTCGAGGCGGCGAGTCGTCGATCGCCGAGGGCCCCTGAGGAGGATACAACCGTCCGCCGAAGAGGCGCCTGGGCGCGGAATCCGGACCGGCGAGCCTAGCGCAATGGCCGCACAGCACGCCGCCGCACGCGCAGTGCCGCGGCGCCGGCGATTCCAACCAGCATTGCAAGCAGCGCGAGGCCGGTGGAATCCAGAGCCGGGACAGCCGTCAGCAACGGCGGCGCACGCCCCAGCCGCTCGACCTGGCCGGTCGTGCAATCGAACGTGATCGTGCTGGTGAACGTCGTCGTGCCGGTCAGATTGGGCCCGGTGTAGGTGGTGATGGTGATGGTGATCGGCGTGTTTGGTGCGAGGCCGCCGCCGAAGCCCAAGATGTGGAAATTAGGATAATTGTCGTTGAACACGCCGACGTTCGCACCGGTATTGTCGGTGAACTGCTCGAGAAGGCTCGGATTGAGTTTAGCCGACGAAACCCGAACGTTTGCCGAGGTCTGCGCGGTGGTATTGATGAAGGTGTTCAAGTCGAACGCCAAGCCATTGCACCGACCGGCGAGATTGAGCTGCTTGGGTAGAATTTCGATCGACGGAAGCACGTCGGCCTGGACTACCGCATTGGAAAGCGGCTGCGCGCCATCGGTGCCGCTGTCGGGCGCAGCGAGGCCCGCGCTCGCCGAGAACAGGGCAAACGCTCCCAACATCGCCTTAAGCGTCGTTATCGCATTTCGCAAACGGAAATCTCCCGCGGGACCCAGCGCCGCGCTGAAACCATGCGCGCCAGTCGAGCCCAGCATAGTCGCCGGTCTCTCTTCAGGTCCAGCAACGGGGGCCGATAGTATCGCCATTCGAACGTAATGTGGTATCCGCGCGACGCCGACTGTCGCCGCACCCCGACAAATCGGACGAATTTGCGCCTTGTCGCGCACAAAAGACCCGATTGCGCCCGCACAGGCGCTCGTGTGCGGCGGAGGCATGCACCGGGTTTTGCGCCGTAGCGGGTTTGCTAAGATCGGGCAAGGGCGCCGGAACAGGCAATCATGAAATACCACGATCTCCGCGACTTCCTCGCCCAGCTCGAACGCGACGGCGAAGTCAAGCGCATCGCCGTCGAAGTCGACCCGCGCCTCGAGATGACCGAGATCTGCGATCGCGTCCTGAAGGCGGGCGGTCCGGCGCTGCTTTTCGACGCGCCGAAAGGGCATTCGATCCCGGTGCTGTGCAACCTGTTCGGTACGCCGCGCCGCGTCGCGCTGGCGATGGGCGCCGATGCGGGCGAGGATCCGGTGTCCGCGCTGCGTGAAGTCGGCAGGCTGCTCGCATTCCTCAAGGAGCCGGAGCCGCCGCGCAGTCTCAAGGACGTCTGGCAGAACACCCGCCCGGTATTCATGCAGGTGATGCAGATGGCGCCGAAGGAGCGTTCGTCGGCGCCATGCCAGGAGATCGTGTGGGAAGGCGAAGAGGTAGACCTCGCGCGACTGCCGGTGCAGACCTGCTGGCCGGACGACGTCTCGCCGCTGATCACGTGGGGCCTGACGGTGACGCGGGGCCCGCTGAAAGCGAGACAGAACCTCGGCATCTACCGGCAGCAGGTGCTCTCGCGCAATCGCGTCATCATGCGGTGGCTCACGCACAGGGGCGGGGCGCTCGATTTTCGCGACCACGCGCAGCATCGTCCGGGCACGCCGTTCCCGGTTGCCGTGGCCCTCGGCGCCGATCCGGCGACAATGCTGGGCGCGGTAACGCCGGTGCCCGACACGCTGTCCGAATATCAATTCGCCGGATTACTGCGCGGAGCCCGGACCGAGATTGTCAAATGCTTGAGCCACGGGCTCCATGTTCCGGCGTCGGCAGAAATCGTGCTCGAGGGCCACATCCGCCCGGACTCGTCCGACGCCAGCGGCTTCGAAAGCGCGCGCGAAGGCCCGTTCGGCGATCACACCGGCTACTACAACGAGGTCGAGCGATTTCCGGTGCTGACGATCGAGCGCATCACCATGCGCCGGCAGCCGATCTACCACAGCACGTATACCGGCAAGCCGCCGGACGAGCCGGCGGTCCTGGGTGTCGCGCTGAACGAGGTCTTCGTCCCGCTGTTGCAAAAGCAGTTTCCCGAGATCGTCGACTTCTACCTGCCGCCGGAAGGCTGCTCGTACCGGATGGCGATCGTCAGCCTGAGGAAGCAGTACCCGGGACACGCCAAGCGCGTGATGTTCGGCGTGTGGAGCTTCCTCAAGCAGTTCATGTACACCAAGTTCGTCATCGTCACCGACGATGACGTCGACATCCGGCAGTGGAAAGAGGTCGTCTGGGCGATTTCGACGCGCGTAGATCCGGCGCGCGATACGTTGATCGTCGAGAACACGCCTATCGACTACCTGGATTTCGCTTCTCCGGTGGCCGGGCTTGGCGCCAAGATGGGCATCGACGCAACGGCCAAGTGGCCCGGAGAAACGTCGCGCCAGTGGGGTCGACCGATCGCGATGGACGATGCGACCAGGCGCCGGATCGACGCGATCTGGAAGGACCTCGGCCTCTAGCCGGGCGCGCTCGCCAGGAAGTCCTTCGATCGAGGGCGACGGATGATCAGACGGCGCGCGTCTTCCCGGACGCCGCGTCGGCGTCGGACACGCGGCGCGCCAGCTTTTCTGCAAACTGCAAGACCAGCGCGAGCGCGTCGGCGCGCGCCGCGCCCTGATGGACAATCTCTATATCGGCTAGGAACGGATCGTCGGCGAAAACGATCCGGTCGAGCGGCTTGCGCTCGCTTTCAGGCACATCGTAATTGGCCGCAAGCAGGGTCAGCGTCTCCGGCGTCAATGCCTTGCCCGAACGCAGGAGTCCGTACGAATCCCGCCAGTGCGAGGAAAGGCCGGGCGCGCGCCCCGGTTGCATCAGGCACGAAAGCCATCCGATCGCGATCTTTGCGCCGAACTGTGCGGCCGAACGTATCGGTATGTGCGCAACTGCCGACTCATCCGCTGTCAGGCGAGCGTGCTGGATCTTCGGGTGGTTCTCGGCGCCAACGCGCCTGACGACCAGGTGGCTGCCTTCGGCGATCAGCGTCGGGGTTTGCAGGAAGTCGCGCGACACCACGGCTCGGTATCGCGGCTCGAGCCCGTGCCTGACGCGCCGGGCCGAACGGATCAGCGATGCCGGATCCAGCGCGCGGGAAAAATCGGGCACGTACGTGTGCCACTCCTGGACCGCGTGGACCCCCGCCGGCAGGCTCGCCAACGCCGCTTCGAGGCGGTCCCGCGAGGGGACTTTGAGGAATTCGTCGGCGTCGAGCAGAAAGATGAAGTCGGCATCGGTCGTCGCAAGAACGCGACGCGTGAGCCGGGTGATGATGTCCGATTGCCTGAATTCCAGCTCGGCATCGACCTCGATCCGCAGTGGAAGTCCCTCGGCCGACAAGGCGGCGAGAATCTCGGGTGTGGCGTCGGTCGAGCTATGATCGACGATCGCCAGTCCGTCGAGCACGCTCAGATTGTGGCGGACGAACGCCTCGATGATGTCCGCCTCGTTGCGGACCATCGCAACGCCCCAGAGCTTCACTGCGGGGGCTTCAGTCGATCGTCGACTGGCGCCACTTGCGCGCTATGCGCGTCACCGCGAACGCAATCGAGGCGAGGCGCACCCAGCGCGCGTAGCGCTGCAGTCCGAACACCGGCGCGATCGCTTCGACCAGCGCGATGATCGCCGCCGGCTGGGCGACGGCACTGCCGATCAGACCCGCCGGGCGCACCGCGCCCCGCACGTCGCCGGCGTGCAAGGCGAACTCCATCCGCTGCAGGCGCAGCTGCGCCACCAACAGAGATTTCCGTGCCGCCAGTTCGTCCAGGCGTGCGCTCATGGCTTGCGCCGCAGAGCGTCGGCGTCCTCTTCGAGCTGCGACAGCGTTGCGGTGAACGGAGAATGCTTCTCGTCCATCCGTTGCTTGAGACGGACCAGGAAGATGACCGCAAGCACGAGGTAAAAGCCAGTGACCGCGCCGACGGCGGTCAGGCGATAGCTGTCCCAGAAGTAGGCGATGATGAAAACCGACGCAAACAGCAGCGCGAAAAGCACGACCAGAACGGTCGAGAACAGCAGTAGCAGCATCTCCTTGGCGCGCTCGCGCTCTTCGGTGAACTCCACGGTGGCGAGCTCGAGCCGCGTGCGCACCATCGCGAGCGCGGTCGCGGCCAGCTGCGACAGCGCGCTGCCCAGCCCTGCCGCGGATCTGGCGTTCGGGTCGGCCACCGGGCGCTAGCGTCGGCTCAACGCGAGTCCGGCCAGAAAGCCGACCGCCGCCGCGATGCCGATGGCCTGCCATGGATTGTCGCGCACGTAGTCGTCGGTCACCTTCGCGGCTGCCTTGGCGCTTTCGCTGGCGTCGTCCGACAGGTCGTGCAACCTTATCTTGGCCGATCGCAGCTTTGCCTCGACCTGCCCGCGCAGGTCACTGGCCTTCTCGCCCGATTCCTTGGCCGCCTGTTTCAACAGGGATTCCGCTTCGGCCAGCACGTCGGTGAAATCCTTGACGAGCGCTTCGCGGCTGCGTTCGAATTTTGCTGCAGTCATGATCATCTCCAGGCAATGAGCGCATCGGCCGCGTTGGCGCGAGCCCGATATGCCGCTCGGCGGGTATTATAGCGCTGCGCCAAGTCGCGCCGAACCGCTCCGGGAGTGACGTCAAGATGAGCCGACTCGAGCTGCCTGCCCTCGACCCGACCACCGTGACCGAGAAACAAGGTTCCGGATATCCGGAGCCGTTCAAGAGCCGCATGGGCGATCGCGCCAAGCGACGTCTTGGCGACGCCTGCGGCCTGACCAAATTCGGCGTCAACCTGGTGACCCTGGCTGTCGGCGCGCAATCGGCGCTGCGCCACTGGCACACGCTGGAGGACGAGTTCGTCTACGTCCTCGCCGGCCAGGTGACGCTGGTAACCGACGCCGGCGAGCAGACGCTCGGCCCGGGCATGTGTGCCGGCTATCCAGCAGGCAAGCGCGATGCGCACCATTTCATCAACCGCGGCAACGTGCCGGCAAGCTATCTCGAGATCGGCAACCGCATCGAGGGCGACAAGTGTTTCTATCCGGATGACGATCTCATCTGGTGCGACGACGGCAACGGCGAGTACGGTGCGCACAGGGACGGCCGCCGCTATGAAAAATAGGCGCGGGCCGACCGGACCCGGTGCGGCAGGGTTTCGCACGAGCGAGTAGCTGGGTTTCTCCGACTTCCACCCGTTAAAGAGGAGCAGCCATCATGAGCGAGTCTTCCGCACCGCAGCTTCCGCCGGCCGGCGCCGGCATCCCGTCGCAGTCGCTGATCTCGACGACGCTGCTCGTCTACGCGCTGTTTGCGGTCGCGGCGGTTGCCGCGCTTGTCTCGGCCGGGTTGCTGAGCACCCCGTTGCTTGGACTGATCGGCCTGATCGCGCTGATCATCGCCTACGTGAAGCGGGGCGAGGCTGCCGGAACATGGCTGCAGTCGCATTACCGCTGGGTTATCCGTACGTTCTGGTTCTCGGTCCTGTGGAACATCGTCGGCTGGCTGGCGGCGGTGACCCTGATCGGCATACCGATCGCAATCTGCATTTGGATCGCGACCACGGTCTGGGTCTTGTACCGGTTGATTCGCGGCTACGTGCTTTTCAACGAGAGCAAGCCGATACCCGGCATGTGACCGATCGTGTTTAGCGCGCGGCGCGGTGTGCTGCGTCGTGGCCGTGGTCGTACACCCATTGCACCAGCAGGTCGAGCGGAGCCTGCGCGCGCAATGCGTTGCGGTGGTTGACGAAGCAGACGACGACAAAGCGCCGGCCGGCAGGATCGAACACGTATCCGGCGATCGCGCGCACGCCCTCGAGCGATCCCGTCTTCAGAAACGCCTGATCGGCCACCTGGTCGGTCAGGAACCGCCTGCTGACGGTGCCGTCGGTTGCGGCGACCGCGAGCGAGCTCACGTAGTCTTCTCTTACGTCGCTGCCGTCGGCCGCGATTAGCAGCCGTGCCATGCTGCGCGCGGAAATTCTCTCGCGCCGCGACAGGCCGGAGCCATTGTCGAGCACCAGCTCAGGGAAGCGGAGCTTGTTTCGCGCAAGCCAGCGCTCGATGGCGCGGGTCGCATTGGCTGCGGTGGCCGGCGGCGGATGCACAGTCGTCGCCAGGGTCAGGAAAAGCTGTCGCGCCATCACGTTGTTCGACAGCTTGTTGATGTCGCGCACGGCGTCGTAAAGCGGTGGCGATTGCAGGACGGCGATTGGCTGCGCGTTCCGCGGCGCACGGCCTTCGTGCACTGTCCCCGCGAAGCTGCCGCCGGAATCGGCCCACATGCGGGCAAAGGCGCCGAGCACATAATGCGGCGCGTCGAGCAGCGCGATGAACCATTCGCGCTCGCCGCAGGCGAGCGGATAGTCGCCGCCGAAGCTCACGTCGGCGCCATCGTCGCGGGCGTCGAACGCGGCGACCAGGCCGCCTTTCCAGTCGCCGCACATGCCTTCGACCAGGCGCGGCGCGCCGTGCACCGCGACATTGGGCAGCGCCGGCTCGGTGCGAACCTCGACCGCATTGCCGGCGGCGCTCGGCGCGAACGCGAAGCGCACGCTCTTGAAGTTGACCAGCAGGGCGTCGGGCCCGACGTTGTAGGGGCGCAGCGGCTCCGCGTCGAATGCACCGGGGTCGTACGGCATCGGTGCGAAGTAGCTGCGATCGACGATCAGATCACCGCGTATCGTCGATAGTCCGGTCGCCCTCAGCCGCGCGATCAATTCCTGGAATTGCTCGATCGTGATCTTCGGATCGCCGTAGCCTTTGAGCACCAGATTGCCCTCCAGCACGCCCCCGGCTATCGTTCCGTCGGCATACGCTTCGGTCTTCCAGCGGTATTCGGGTCGCAGCAGCTCGAGTCCGGCGAACGTCGTCACCAGTTTCATCGTCGAGGCTGGGCTCATCGGCCGCCTGGGCTGGTGCGAAAACACCGGCTGTGCCGTGCCGAGCTCCTGAACATAGGCGCTGACAGCAGCGAGCGGGATGTGCTGTTCGGCAAATGCGCGCGCGACCGGCGCCGGCAATCCCGCGCAGGCGACCGCGGCCAGCGGCAAGCTCAGAGCTGCGAGTGCCGCGCGCAACAGGGCTCGAATCACGCGCATGAGACGATATCCAGCGTGCGCGCCGCGAGCAGCGTCGTCTCGCCGTCGGACAGGCAATACGGCGGCATCCAGTAAAAGTGCGTCCGATCGGACGCAGCAAGAGGTTCCCGCTGCAGCGCGGCGGTGACAGGCGATCGATTTGAATTCGGCCGTCATGATGGTCGGATCATTATAGCGGCGCATCGGTCGCTTACCCTTGCGTTGACAGGGCGGCGCCGGCCGCATTACAACGGTCCCGCATGGACAATCCCGAGACCATCGCGCAAGAGCCCCGGCGTGAGCAGTACAGCCGCATGGCGATCGCATTGCATTGGCTGACCGCGCTGCTGATCGTCGGCAGTTTTACCGTGGGTCTTTCGATGGTCGGGCTTCCGTTGAGCCGCCAGAAGCTGCAATGGTATGCATGGCACAAATGGATCGGCATCACGGTGTTCCTGGTGACCTGCCTGCGCCTAGCGTGGCGCGCGACCCATGCCGGGCCGGACCCGCTGCAGACGATGCCGCCCTGGCAGCGCCGGGCGTCGGTGCTGGCCCACGACACGCTTTATCTGCTGCTGCTGATCATTCCGCTGTCCGGATGGATCTACAGCTCGTCGACCGGCGTCCAGGTCGTCTATCTGGGTCTGGTCCCGCTGCCCGACCTGGTGCCGAAGGATCGGGAGCTGGCCCGGGTGCTGCTGATCCTGCATTTGACTTTGAACTTCGCCTTGTTTTCACTGGTCTGTGTACATACCGCGGCAGCGCTCAAACACCATTTCATCGACCGCGACACCGTTCTGACGCGTATGCTCCCGCCGTAGCGGTCGGCGACCCAGGGGAAAGGCTCACCTACATGCGCTTGCGTTCGTTTATTCCTTCACTCGGCATGATGCTGCTGGCCGCCGGCCAGGCCGGGGCCGAGGGCGTGCTGATCGACAAGAGCGAGATCCGCTTCGTGTCCAAGCAAATGGGCATCAATGTCGAGGGCAGCTTCCGCCGATGGAAGGCCAACATCGTTTTCCTGCCGGGCGACCTGGCGCACTCGAAGGCTGATTTCGATATCGAGCTCGCCAGCATCGACCTGGCCAGCGATGAAGCTGAAAGCGAAGCCAGGCGCCCGTCGTGGTTCGATACGGCGAAGTTCCCGGTCGCCCGTTTCGTCTCGAGCTCGATCAAGGATGTCGGCGGGGGAAAATACGAAGTCGCGGGCAAGCTGAGCCTGAAGGGCGTCGCCCGCGACGCCGTCGTGCCGATCGCGCTGACCAAGGACGCGTCGGGCAACAGCGTCGCCGAGGGCGCGTTCACGATCAAGCGGCTCGATTACCGGATCGGCGACGCCGACTGGGCCGACCCAGAGACCGTGGCCAACGAGGTCGTCGTGCGGGTCCGGATGGTCTTGCCGCCAGTAAGGTAGGACTCGCGGCTCCCGCGCATGGAATAATCGCGGCGCGGCGGCTGTTGTCCCGATCTGCCGCGAGTCGTCCCTTTCCGAAAACCGAGGAGTCATTCCATGCTCAGACAGTCCGGCGCGTCTGCCCTAGCGCTAATGCTCGCGGTCGCCTCAGGCGCTGCCGCCGCCGCCGAGGAAAGCTATGTCACCGATCCGGCGCACTCGCAGCCATCGTACGAGATCCGGCACACGATTTTTTCGACCCAGCGCGGTGACTTTCTTAAGTCGACCGGGAAAATCACCATCGATCGCGAAGCCAAGAAAGGCAGCGTCGACGTAACGATCGATACCACCTCGATCAGGTCTCACGATCCGCGGCTCGACAGCATCCTGAAGGGCGAAGACTATTTCAATGTCGCCAAATATCCGACGATGAACTTCAAGTCGACCGCGATGCGTTTCGACGGCGATCGGCTGACCGGAGTCGACGGCGAGCTGACGATGATCGGCGTCACGCGGCCGGTGACGCTCAAGGTGGCCGACTTCCAGTGCGGCGAGAATCCGTTCAACAAGAAACCGATGTGCGGTGCGGAAGCGAGCACGACCATCAAGCGCTCGGAGTGGGGCATGAAGACCGGCGTCGGGCGTTCGTCGGGCGACGACGTCAAGATCACGATCCCGATCGAAGCCTACCGGGAGTAGCCATCCGCCGCCGGTCGAACGGAGTGCGCCGCCCGACGCGTTCGGCCGGAGCGCCGGGCTGCCGGGTCGGCGCGTTGCTGTTCGCCGTCGCGATGCTGGTGGCGACTGTCGGTTCGGCGCAAGCGGGGGAAGCGGCGGAATCCTTATCGATCTACCGCGTCGATCCCGACCTTACCAGCGCGCAGTTTGCCGTACGCCACCTGGGCCTGTCGATGCAGCGCGGCCACTTCGGCCGCACGCGCGGCACGATCATGCTCGATTCCGAAGCGCATGCCGGCCGGATCGATTTCATCGTCGACGCATCGTCGATAGACACAGGCTGGACCGCGCGCGACGCGTTTCTGCGGGGCGAAGACATGTTCGATACCGCCCACTATCCGGTGGTGCGCTTCCGGTCGACGCGCCTCGCATTCGACAGCGCCCGGCTGGTCGGCGTCTCCGGCGAGCTGACGATGCACAACGTTACGCGCCCGGTCGAACTGCACGTCGCGCGGCTCGACTGCGGCAGAGATCCCGAGAGCGGGCGCGACGGCTGCGGCGCCGAAGCCGACACGACGATCAGGCGCTCCGACTTCGGCATGCGCTATGCGCTGGGGATCGTCGGCGACGATATCGGGCTCTCGTTCCAGGTGACGGCGTTCCGGGTTTCGTCCGACGAAGAGGCCGACCAGCCCTAGCGGGGCGATCGCGTGTCAGCGAAAAGCCGGCGTCAGCGCCCGCCTGCGCCGTCCGGCCACCGCCGAAACCGATCGGTCGCCGCGACCAGCTCGCGCGCTATGCCGGGCTCGCGCGCCGAGTGGCCGGCGTCTCCGACGACGATGTATTCGGCTTCCGGCCACGCGCGATGCAGCTCATCGGCGGAAAAGATCGGGCAGACCAGGTCGTAGCGGCCCTGGACGATCGTGCAGCGCAGGTCGCGAATGCGATCGATGCCGGCGAGCAGCGCGTTGTCCGGCAGAAAGATCCGGTTAACGAAGTAATGGGCCTCGATGCGCGCGATCGCCAGCGCGACCGCATCCTCGTCGAAATGCGAGACCAGGTCTGGATCGGGAAGGAGGGTCGAGCACGAGCCTTCGTAGCGGCTCCAGCGATGCGCTGCTGGCATGTGCACCGCCGGATCGGGATCGATCAGCCGGCGATGATAGCCTGCGAGCAGATCGCCACGCTCGGACGCCGGCAGGTATTCGGCGAAGGTTCGCCAGGCTTCGGGCTGCATGAAGCGGATCTGGTAGAGAAACCAGTGAATCTCCTGCGGGCGGCAGAGGAAAATGCCGCGCAGCACCAGTCCCAGCACTCGCTCCGCGTGCGTTTCGGCGTAGGCCAGTGCAAGGGTCGAGCCCCAAGAGCCACCGAACAGAAGCCAGCGCTCGATGCCCAAGTGCTCGCGCAGCCGCTCGATATCGGCGATCAGCAGCGGTGTCGTGTTGTCGCGGAGCTCGCCCAGCGGTGTCGACTGACCGGCGCCTCGCTGGTCGTAGACGACGATCCTGTAGTGCGCTGGATCGTAAAAGCGGCGGTGGTCGGGTGAGCTGCCGCCGCCGGGCCCACCGTGCAGGAAGACGACCGGCACGCCGCGTGGATTGCCCGACTCTTCCCAATACATCGTATGCAGCGCGTCGAGCTTCAGATGCCCGGTGCGGCTCGCCGCTAGCGGCGGATACAGGAAGGCGTCGCGCGACAGCCCGCGCGTGGCGTCGTTGCCGGTCACGATCTTGCCGGAGCGAGGCTCCTAACGACCCTTCTTGAAGGGGACGATTTTCTGGCGCTGCTCGCCCAGTCCCTGAATGCCGAGGGTGACGACATCGCCGGCTTTCAGATACTGCGGCGTCGGCTTCATGCCCAGGCCCACGCCGGGCGGCGTGCCGGTGGTGATGAGATCGCCCGGGAGCAGCGTCATGTAGCGCGAGACGTCGGCGACCAGCGCGGCGATCCCGAAAATCATCGTCCGGGTGTTGCCGGTCTGGCGCCGCACACCGTTGACGTCGAGCCACATATCCAGATTCTGCGGATTCTTGATTTCGTCCGACGTTGCCAGGTACGGACCGATCGGGCCGAACGTGTCGCAGCCTTTGCCCTTGCTCCACTGCGAGCCGCTGCGCTTCATCTGGAACTCGCGCTCGGATACGTCGTTGACGATGCAGTATCCGGCAACGTATTTCAACGCGTCCTTCTCGGTGACATGCCGCGCGGTGCGCGAGATGACGACGCCGAGCTCGACTTCCCAGTCGGTGCTCACCGAATCCGGCGGCAGCATCACGTTGTCGTTAGGGCCGACGATGCAGGTCTGCGATTTGAAGAAGACGATCGGATGCTCGGGGATCGGAGAGCCGGTTTCCTTGGCGTGATCGATGTAGTTGAGGCCGATGGCGACGAACTTCGCCGGCGTCGCGACGCAAGCACCCAAACGCGGCTTGCCCTTGACCAGCGGAAGGCGCCGGGTGTCGAGCTTCGCCAGTTCCTTCAGCTTCGCCGGGGCGAGCGTCGTTCCGTCGATGTCGCGGATCCTGCGCGACAGATCGCGCAGCTTGCCGTCGCCATCGATCAGTCCGGGTTTTTCCTTGCCTGCGGGGCCATAGCGTACGAGCTTCATGTTCGGGCTCTCATCGAAATCCGTCTCTCGACACTCGAGCGCGGATGGGGTTGATGCGCCGCGCAGGCCGAGCTGGTCGAAGCATTGCGCGGAGGTTGGAATTCTATTTCAAATCGTCATGCCGCCGTCGACGGAGTAGACGGTCCCGGTTGCGAACGCCGATTCGTCCGACGCCAGAAAAACGACGACGGGTGCGATCTCCTCGGGTGTGGCGAGGCGTCCCATTGGCTGGCGCGCGATGAAGTTCCTGCGCGCTTCGACCGGATCCGGAAAGGCGTTGATGCGCTCGTGCAGCGACGGCGTATCGACAGTGCCGGGCGCGATCGCGTTGCAGCGTATCCCCTTGGCGACGAAATCGGCGGCGACCGCCTTGGTCAGTCCGACGACGGCGGCCTTGCTCGCGCCATAAGCAAAGCGATTCGGAATGCCTTTGATCGAGCCGGCGACCGAGGCCATGTTGATGATGCTGGCACTTCCCCCGGTCTTGGCGCAATGCTCGAGCATTCTCGGCAGCGCACATTGGATCGTGACGTACATCGCGCGCACGTTGAGGTCGAAGCTCTTCGCCCAGTCCTTCGGCGTGCAGTCGAGCACCGTGCCGTGATGCACGTAGCCGGCGCAATTGAACAGCACGTCGAGCGGCGGCAGCGCATCGATGGCCTGGCGCACGGCGGCGTCGTCGAGGACGTCGAGCACCCGCGTGCTGACGTTGGCAACCCCGCGGTACTGCTCGAGCAATTCCGGCTTGACGTCGGTGGCCCAGACGGACGCACCTTCCTTCGCCATAGCCAGCGCCGCGGCGCGGCCGATGCCCTGTCCGGCGGCCGTGATCAGCACCAATTTGCCCGCGAGTCGGTCGCTCAAGCGACACCTTTCATCATGTAGGGCCGACATTTTAACAAAGCGGGCCGCAAAATTGGTAAGACCACTTGACCAAATGGGAGTATTTTGCTTAGCTACGATGTCTTGAAGCGACCCTCCGCACACGCGCCGGCGAACACGGCGCGGCTTTCGACCATGCCCATCCAGAGTATCGAGCCCCGCCGGCTGTATCGGCAGATCGCCGACCAGATCCGCGCGCTTGTCCGCTCGGGCGAATACACGGCGGGGCAGCGGCTTCCGCCCGAGCGCGATCTGGCGCGGCAGCTCGGCGTGTCCAGGCCGTCGGTGCGCGAGGCACTGATCGCTCTCGAAGTCGAAGGGCTGGTCGAAGTGCGCATCGGCTCGGGTATTTACGTCCTCGGCGCCGGAAACGGCCACGACGGAGAAGTGCAGGCGGCCTCGGGGCCCTTCGAGCTCTTGCGCGCGCGCTGGATTATCGAAGGCGAATGCGCGGCGCTGGCTGCCAAGTCGGCGAAAAAGGAGCATATCGCCGCGATCGAAGATGCGCTGAAGCAGATGCAGCGGATCATGGAGACCGACAAGGTGCAGCCGCTCGCCGCCGATCGGCTGTTTCATCTGCGCATCGCCGAAGCGACCGGCAACGGTGCGCTGGTGGCGGTACTGAAAATGCTGTGGGAAGAACGGATGGGTCCGCTGTTCGCGCAACTCGAGCATCACTACGATACGCCCGAGCTCTGGCTCGCGGCGATCACCGAGCATCGCAGCGTGCTGAAAGCGATCATAGCGCGCGATCCCGACGAAGCGCGCACGGCGATGCAAAAGCATTTGAACAAGGCCTACAAGCGCTTCAACACCGGCTGGGATGCGCGGCAATAGCCGCGTACCCGGCCCGATAAAAGGAATGATCATGCTGACCTGCCGAATCCACGCCAAGGAAGACCTGCGCATCGAAGACAGCGAGCTGCCGCAGGCTGGCCCTGGCCAGGTGCTGATCCGGCTCGGCGCCGGCGGCATCTGCGGCTCCGATCTTCACTACTATTACGAAGGCCGCAACGGCAGCTTCGTCGTTCGCGAGCCGTTGATTCCCGGGCACGAAGCCTCGGGTGTCGTCGCCAAGATCGGCGCCGGCGTGACCCGAGTCAAGCCGGGGGACAAGATCGCCGTCAGCCCGTCGCATGCCTGCGGGCAATGCGACTACTGCCGCGAGGGGCGCGAGCAGCTGTGCCGCAATATGCGCTTTCTGGGCAGCGCCAGCCTCTACCCGCACGTACAAGGCATGTTCTCCGAGTATTTCGTGATGGGCGAGCGGCAATGCTATCCGGTCGCCGCCGACGTCTCGCTGGGCGAGATCGCGTTCGCCGAGCCCCTCGCGGTTGCGCTGCACGCCGTCAATCGCGGCCCGGAGCTGCTCGGCAAGTCGGTGTTGATCACCGGCGCCGGGACGATAGGCTGCCTGACAGTGCTCGCCGCGCGTCTCGCCGGCGCCAGGCACATCGCGGTCTCCGACATTCTCGATCGGCCGCTGGCGACCGCGCGGGAAGTCGGAGCCGACCGGACGATCCGTGCCGACCGTGAGCCGGATGCGCTGGCGGCGCCGCAATACGACGTCGCGTTCGAGGTTTCCGGAAGCTTCGTAGCCCTCAAGGCGTGCGTCGCGGCCGCGAAGCGCGGCGGAACCATCGTGCAGGTCGGAACGATTCCGCACGAGCCGCTGCCGTTCGTCGTCAACGAGATCATGGCCAAGGAGCTCGACCTGAAAGGCGCGTTTCGCTGGGGAATAGAATTCGACTGGGCGGTCGATTACATTTCGTCGCGCCGCGTCGACGTCAAACCGCTGCTGTCGGGGCAGTTCCCGCTTGAGGATGCGGTCAAGGCATTCGAGCTGGCCAAGGACAAGACCAGAAGCACCAAGGTGCAGGTCGTCGCCGCGTAAGCATTTTTACCCGTAGCATAAAACAGGAGGAGCACCATGCGTTGGATCGGCAGAATCGCCCTGCTCGTCGGGGTCATGTGCATCGGCTCGGGCGCCGCACTCGCGCAAACCAAGCTCAAATGGGCGCACGTCTACGAGACTTCGGAGCCGTACCACAAGTGGTCGGTATGGGCGGCCAGCGAGATCGAGAAGCGCACTAGCGGCCGCTATCACATCGACGTATTTCCGGCGTCTAGCCTCGGCAAGGAGTCCGACATCAATCAGGGACTCACGCTCGGCACGGTCGACATGATCATCTCAGGCTTGTCGTTCGCCGCGCGCACGATGCCGCGCATCGGCGTCGGCTACTATCCGTACACGTTCCGCGATGGCGACCATCTCGTGAAGTGGGCGGCGAGTCCCGCATTCAAGGAAATGACCGACGAATACCGCAACAAGACCGGCATCCAGATCACCGCGATGACGTACTATGGCGTGCGAAATTCGACCTCGAACAAGCCGTTCAAGAATTGCGCCGAAATGAAGGGCCTGAAGATGCGCGTGCCCGATGTGCCCGCCTACCTGGCGCTGCCGAAGGCGTGCGGCGCGAACCCGACGCCGATCGCATTCGCCGAGGTTTACCTCGCGCTGCAGAACGGTACCGTCGACGCGCAGGAAAATCCGCTCACGACCATCGAGGCAAAGAAGTTCTTCGAGGTGCAGAAATACATCATCCTCACCGGGCACATCGTCGACTCGCTGGCGACACAGATCGCGCCGCATTTGTGGACGAAGCTCTCCGACGCCGACAAGCAGATCTTCATGACGGTCACGCGCGAAGCGGCGGGGAACGCAACCGCCGACATCACCAAGCGCGAGCGCGAGCTCGTCGACGAGTTCAAGAAGAAAGGCCTCACCATCATCGACCCGGACAAGAAGTCGTTCCAGGACGCGATCATGAAAAACGTGACGCTCGAGTCGATGGGATATACGAAGGCCGATTGGGAGAAGGTGCAAGCCGTGAAGTGAGGTGAGGTTATCCCTACGAACGCGGGGATCAGGCGTGTTTCGCTCGCGAATGACGCCGATTGCCGCCTTCGTGGGAACGGCACCGAACGGTTCGCGCATTCGTGGAAACGACGCCCGTCAACCTGGTTGAACACATGAAAACGACGCCGAAGGCAACTACGGACACGGCCGCCGACGAGCAGCTCGTCGACGCGTCTGGCCACTTCCATCTGCGCGACGCTCCGGTCGACCTCTCGGTGTACTCGTTCGAAGCGTGGATCGCGTTCGCATTCTTCTGGCTCCTTGCCGCCGACATCTTCTACCAGTTCTTCACGCGCTATGCGCTCAACAGCTCGGCGTCGTGGACAGAGGAGATCGCGCGCTATTTGCTGATCTGCGTCGTCTTCATTGCACTTGCATGGGCGGTTCGAGACAACCGCCACATTCACGTCGACATCTTTTACCGGATGCTGCCCGCGCCGGTGTGCCGTGTACTAGCCACACTCGTCGATCTCGTTCGGATAGCGTTCTTCCTGTATGCCGTCGTGCTGACCGTGCAAATGATGCAGAAGATGGGAAACTACCGGATGACAATCATCGATTGGCCGATGAACAGCGTCTACGGCGTTTGCGCGGTGGGATTCGCCTTCGCCGCCATCCGTTCGGTGCAGGTCGCGATCGTCAACTGGCGGCGGGGGTGGAGCATACTCGAGCGGCCCGAGGCTGGCCTGGAGACGGTCTCGTGACGCCGGCGCTCCTCGTCTCGTTCCTCGCGATGATGGCGACCGGCGTGCCGGTCGCCATCGCGATGGCTGGCGCTGCGCTGGTCTACATTCTGCTCACCGGCGATACGCCGCCGTTCGTGGTCGTGCACCGCATGATAAGCGGCATCGACAGTTTTCCGCTGCTCGCCGTGCCGTTCTTCATCATGGCTGGCAACCTGATGAACAACGCCGGCATCACCAACCGCATCTACGACTTCGCGCTCGCGCTCGTCGGTTGGCTCAAAGGCGGTCTCGGTCACGTCAACATCATCGGCTCGGTCATCTTCGCCGGCATGTCGGGGACGGCGATCGCTGACGCCGCCGGTCTCGGCACCATCGAGATCAAGGCGATGAAGGATAAGGGCTACGATCTTGGCTTTTCGGTCGGCGTCACCGCCGCTTCCGCGACGCTAGGGCCCATCATTCCGCCGTCGTTGCCGTTCGTGATCTACGGAATGATGGCGGGCGTGTCGGTCGGGCAGCTGTTCCTCGCGGGCATCATCCCTGGCGTGGTGATGGCATTCCTGATGATGCTGACGGTCGCGTATTACGCGCACAAGAACAAGTGGGGCGGCGACATCAAGTTCGACTGGGGTCGGCTTGGCAAGGCTCTTGTCGAGCTCGGGGTAGTCATCGGATTTCCGCTCGCGATATGGGGTCTCGTCACGGCCGGTCTGCCGTTCAACGCCGCGATCGGCATCGGTCTGGCCGGGCTGTTCCTATCCGACTGGAAGTGGAAATTCGATGCGGTGATGCCGATCATGACGCCGGTGCTCTTGATCGGCGGTATGACTACGGGCGTGTTCACGCCGACCGAGGGCGCCATTGCCGCCTGCGTCTGGGCTCTGGTCCTGGGGCTGGTCTGGTACAGGACGATGACGTGGAAGATGCTCGTCAAGGTGTCGATGGAGACGATCGAGACGACGGCGGTCGTCATGTTCATCGTCGCTGCGGCATCGATTTTCGGGTGGCTCCTCACGGCAACACGGGTAACCGATTTCGTCGCTGCGTGGGTGCTGTCGTTCACGCACAGCCCGTGGGTGTTCCTGCTGCTCGCGAACGTGCTGATGCTCTTCGTCGGATGCTTCCTCGAGCCCACCGCGGCGATCCTGATCCTGGTGCCGGTGCTGCTGCCAGTCGTGCATCAACTGGGCATCGATCCGGTCCACTTCGGCCTCATCATGGTGCTCAACCTGATGATCGGCCTGCTGCATCCCCCGATGGGCATGGTGCTATTCGTGCTCGCGCGGGTCGCGAACCTGTCGATCGAGAAAACGACGATGGCGATCCTGCCCTGGTTGGTGCCGCTGCTGATCAGCCTCGCGCTGATTACCTACATTCCGTCGATTTCGCTGTGGTTGCCGCATCTTTTCTACTGACGAACCAGAGACACCGTTGACGATCCAAGCCAATACCGCCCTGCACTCCGCCACGGGCGCGGGAGCCAACAGATGCTGACCAAGACCTCATTCACGATTCGACTGCATCCGGCCGACGACGTCGTCATCGCCCGGCAGCAGCTGGTGTCGGGCACGGCGCTGCTCGATGAAAAAGTCACGATCTCGGGACTGATACCGCCGGGGCACAAGGTCGCCACGCGCGCCATTGCGGTCGGCGAGCCCGTCAAGCGCTACAACCAGATCATCGGCTTCGCCAAGCGGCCGATCGGAGCCGGCGAGCACGTGCACCTGCACAATCTGGCGATGGGCGAATTCACCCGGGACTACGCGATCGGGGCGGACGCCAAGCCGACGCAATTCGCCGATCCGGCGGCGACATTCATGGGTATCGTCCGGCCGGACGGCCGCGTCGCAACCCGCAACTACATCGGCATACTTTCGACGGTGAACTGCTCTGCAACCGTCTCCCACGGCATCGCCGATGCGTTCAAGGGCGAGGCTCTGGCGCAGTTTCCCAACGTCGACGGCGTCGTGGCGCTGACGCACGGAAGCGGCTGCGGGATGGACGTGCAGGGCGAGAGCATGCAGGTGCTGCGGCGCACGCTCGGCGGCTATGCGCGCCACGCCAACTTCGCCGGCGTGCTGATTGTCGGCCTGGGTTGCGAAGCCAACCAGATCAACGCGCTGCTCGGCGCGGAAAGCCTGCAGGAAGGCCCGCTGCTGCATACGTTCAGCATCCAGGACACGGGAGGCACCGGCAAGTCGATCGCCAAGGGTGTCGCGATGGTGAGGGAAATGCTGCCGCACGCCAATCGGGTCACGCGCGAGCGCGTTCCAGCGAGTCATCTGGTGCTCGGTCTGCAGTGCGGAGGCTCCGACGGCTATTCGGGGATCACGGCCAACCCCGCGCTGGGCGCCGCGGTCGACCGCCTGGTGCGCCACGGCGGCACCGCGATCCTGTCGGAAACGCCGGAGATCTACGGTGCCGAGCACCTGCTGACGCGCCGCGCGGTGTCGAAGGACGTCGCCGAAAAGTTGATCAGCCGCATCAAGTGGTGGGAGGAATACACGGCGCGCAACAAGGGCGAGATGAACAACAACCCATCGCCGGGCAACAAGGCCGGCGGCCTGACGACGATCCTCGAGAAGTCACTGGGCGCGGTGGCCAAAGGCGGCACGACCAATCTGGTCGCGGTCTACGAGTACGCGGAGCCGGTGACCGCGAAAGGATTCGTGTACATGGACACGCCGGGTTACGACCCGGTATCGGCGACCGGCCAGGTCGCCGGCGGCGCCAACATGATCTGCTTCACGACCGGCCGCGGATCGGCGTACGGCTGCGCCCCGTCGCCGTCGCTGAAGCTCTCGACCAACACCGCGCTGTGGAACCGGCAGGAAGAGGACATCGACATTAACTGCGGCGAGATCGTCGACGGAACCGCCTCGGTCGACGAAATCGGAGAGCGATTCTTCCGCATGATCCTCGACACCGCGTCGGGGCAGAAGAGCAAGAGCGAATTGCACGGGTACGGACAGAATGAATTCGTGCCGTGGTATCTGGGAGCCGTCATGTGATGCCGGCTTGGACTGACGGTAAAATGGCTTGACCTTACGCTGCCTCGGCCACTTGCGGAACCGGCAATCATAATGGCATCGGTATCGTTTCACGACATCGAAAAGAACTTCGGATCGACCAAGGTCATCCACGGCATCGGCTTCGACATCAAGGATGGCGAGTTCATGGTCCTGGTCGGGCCTTCCGGCTGCGGCAAGTCGACCTTGCTGCGCATGCTGGCGGGGCTCGAGGAGATTACCGCCGGGACGATCGCGATCGACAGCAAGGTGGTCAACGACGTCGAGTCGAAGGATCGCGACATCGCGATGGTGTTCCAGAGCTACGCGCTGTATCCGCACATGACCGTCGCGGCCAACATGGCGTTCAGCCTGAAGCTGCGTAAGGCCGATGCGAAGACGATCGAGGAACGCGTCGCCAAGGCGGCGAAGATCCTGAATCTCGATCCCTATCTGCACCGCTATCCGCGCGAGCTGTCGGGCGGACAGCGGCAGCGGGTCGCGATGGGGCGCGCGATCGTGCGCGATCCCAAGGTGTTCCTGTTCGACGAGCCATTGTCAAACCTCGATGCCAAGCTGCGCGTCGCGATGCGGGCCGAGATCAAGGCGCTGCACCAGCGGCTGAAGACGACGACCGTATACGTGACGCACGACCAGGTCGAGGCGATGACGATGGCCGACCGGATCGTCGTGATGCACGATGGCCGCATCGAGCAGATAGGAACGCCGCTCGACCTGTACGACCGGCCCGACAACCTGTTTGTCGCGCAATTCATCGGCTCGCCGGCGATGAACATCGTCAACGGCAAGCTGCGGCGCGGCGGCGGCGGGGCGTTCGTCGAGGCCGATGGGGGGCTGCGCTGGCCGCTCGGTTCGAGTGCGGGCACAGACGGACAGTCGGTCGCCTACGGCGTCCGACCCGAGCATCTGTCTCTGGCTGATGGTAACGGTGCCGATGCGGTGCCTGCCGAGATCACCGTCGTCGAGCCGACCGGCGCCGAAACCGAGCTCCTGGTGCAGGCGGGCGAGTCGCAGATCGTGCTGGTCACGCACGGACGGCCGCAGGTCAATCCGGGAGACAAGATCGGCTTGCGCGTCGATCCGGCGATGGTGCACGTATTCGATCAGGCTACCGGACAACGACTTTCCGCATGACTTTGGGGGCGCGGCCGAAGCCTTCGCCCCTGACACGTTTCGCACAACCGATCGGACAACCGACGAGCATGGCAAAAAAGTCTCGCAAGCCAGCTTCACCGCTTCGTTCCACCGCGTGGTTCGGCCGTCACGACCGCGACGCGCTCGTCCACCGCTCGTGGATGAAAAACCAGGGCATACCGCACGACCAATTCGACGGCCGGCCGGTCATCGGGATCTGCAACACCTGGTCGCAGGCGACGCCGTGCAACGCGCACTTCCGCGAGCTGGCCGAGCACGTCCGCTCGGGCGTGCTCGACGCCGGCGGTTTTCCGATCGAATTCCCGGTGATGAGCCTCGGCGAAACGCTGATGCGGCCGACGACGATGCTGTTCCGCAACCAGGTCGCGATGGACGTCGAGGAATCGATCCGCGCCAATCCGTTCGACGGCGTCGTGCTGATGATGGGCTGCGACAAGACGACGCCCGCGCTGCTGATGGGTGCGGCGTCGTGCGATCTGCCGACGATAGGCATCTCCGGCGGACCGATGCTCAACGGCAAGTTCCGCGGCGAGGACATCGGGTCCGGGACGCACGTCTGGAAGTTCACCGAGATGCTCAAGACCGGTGCGATGAAGGAATCGGACATGGTCGAAGTGGAATCCTGCATGTCGCGCTCGGCCGGACACTGCATGACGATGGGCACCGCCTCGACAATGGCTTCGATGGTCGAGGCGCTGGGCATCGGCTTGCCGACCAACGCGGCGATTCCGGCGGTCGACTCGCGGCGCAGGGTGCTCGCGCGCATGGCGGGCCGGCGCATCGTCGACATGGTCCGCGAGGATCTGCGCATGTCGAAGATCCTGACCAAGGACGCGTTCGAAAACGCGATCATGGTCAACGGTGCGATCGGCGGATCGACCAACGCCGTCGTCCACCTGCTGGCGGTCGCCGGACGCATCGGCGTCAAATTGTCGCTCGACGACTGGGATCGGCTCGGCCACGACATGCCCTGCCTGGTCAACCTGATGCCGTCGGGCAAGTACCTGATGGAGGACTTCTACTACGCCGGCGGCCTGCCGGTCGTCATCAAGGCGATCGGCAAATTCCTCCACAAGAAGGCCTTGACCGTGAATGGCTGCACGCTATGGGACAACGTCAAGGACGCGGTCAACTACAACCCGGCGGTGATCACGCCGCTGGCCAAGCCGTTCAAGCCGCAGGGCGGCATTGCGGTGCTGCGCGGTAACCTGGCGCCGGGCGGCGCGGTGCTCAAGCCTTCGGCGGCGAGCCCCAAGCTGCTCAAGCACAAAGGCAGGGCGGTCGTATTCGAAGATATCGACGATCTGCACCGGCGCATCGACGATCCGAAGCTCGACGTGCGCGAATCCGACATCCTGGTGCTCAAGAACTGCGGGCCCAAAGGCTATCCGGGCTTTCCCGAAGTCGGCAACTTCACGCTGCCGGCGAAGCTGTTGAAAAGGGGTGTGACCGACATGGTCCGAATATCGGACGCGCGGATGTCGGGCACCGCGTACGGGACGGTGGTGTTGCACACCGCGCCCGAAGCCGCCGCCGGCGGACCGCTGGCGCTGGTCAAGAACGGCGACACGATCGAGCTCGACGTCGCCAGGCGCCGTATTCACCTCGATGTTTCCGATGCCGAGCTTGCGCGCCGCAAGGCGAAGTGGAAGGCGCCGCCGCCGCACGCCGAGCGCGGCTGGGTCAGGCTCTACTGCGAGACCGTGCAGCAGGCCGACCAGGGCGTCGACCTCGAGTTCCTGGTCGGAAAGTCCGGCGCCAAGGTAGGACGACCGAGCCATTGACATTGGCTTTCACGCCGTGCCCACGCCGGGCCGGTGCCGGGCGTGTTAGTTCACGCGCAGCGGCCGATTGCCCCTACAATGGGGGCAGACGCGGCGTTCGCGTCGCGCCGAAGGTATTTCGGTGCGCGGTCCTTCGAATTCGTCGTAACTCGATCCTACGGGAGGTCTACCCTTGGCAAAACCCAACTATCAGTACCAGAAACGGCAAAAGGAACTTGAAAAGAAGAAGAAGCAGGAAGAAAAGCGCAAGCGCAAGCTGGAGAAAACAGAAGCCGACGCCGCCGAGGGCGCAACGCCTCCGGTCGAAGGCGAGACGCCACCGGCTTGAAGCAGGACTAGCTGGCCTGGCGTGCGGTGAGCGCCAGCTTTATTCCGAGTAACACGAACACTGCACCGGCAATTCGATGCAGTGCATCCATGCGCACCGGGAGGCTGCTGAAGCGCCGGCCGATCCCCGCCGACGACCACGCGACGAACAGGTTCCACACCAGCCCCGTCGTATTGAACACTGTCCCGAGAATCAGAAATGCGGCCAGCCGGTGCGTCCCCTCCGGGTCGACGAACTGCGGCAGGAACGCCAGGAAGAACAGCGCGACCTTCGGATTCAGGATATTGGTCAGCGCGCCCTGCACGAAGATGCGCGAAAGTGACGTCGCCGGCATCGGCGCGTGGGCAAGCTTCGGCGAACGAGGACCGGTCCGCCACAGTACGACTCCCATGTAGATCAGGTAGGCCGCGCCGGCCAGCTTGACTGCGGTGAATGCGACGGCCGATGTCGCCAGCAGCGCCGACAGGCCCAGTCCCGCGGCGACGATGTGCACGCAGCAGCCTGCCGCGATGCCCAGCGCGGCCACGGCGCCGGCTTTGCCTCCCGACGTCGTCGCGCGAGCGACGATGTAGAGCGTATCGGCGCCGGGCGTCAGGTTGAGCAGGATGCCGGAAGCAACGAACAGCGCGAAATCATGGATGGCTGGCATGCGGTCTCGACTGCGCAAAGGCGTTGGCGCGCTCGCTCTAAAATTTGCCGAACTTGTGGTAGGCGTCCACCGGGTCCATGCCGCCGATCAGCGCTCGGCGCATCTCGCTCTCGGTCGCGACGACGGCTTCGGTGCGCGCGACCGTTTCCTCGACCAGGCGGCCCCGCACGATGACGACGCCGTCGCGATCGCCGAGCATGTAGTCTCCGGTTGAAATCGTCACTTCGCCGATGACGACAGGCTCGCCATAGCGATCCGACATCCAGCGCTCGACGATATCCCCGGGGTAAGGAACGCGCAAAAGACCGGGAAGCCCTGTCCCAGCACGAGATCGGTGTCGCGCGAGCCGCCGTCGACGACGTAGCCGAGCACGCCGCGCGCCTGCAGCGTCTGCGCGGAAAGCTCGCCCATCAATGCGACCTCGTGATTGTTCGGCTGGCAGACGATGACGTGACCGGCGGGCGCGCGCGACAACAGCGTGCACCACGACAGCAGCGTCTCGTCGCGCGCTCGGCTGCGGTCGATCCGGCCGGATACCGTCCACACGGGGCCCGCAAGGCGCGTTCCCGGTGCGATCGCCTTGATCGCCGGCGGCAGGACGCAGCGGTCGTGCCCCATCATGCGCAGCACGTCGTGCACCGCGCCCGTATAGCAGCGTCCGAGTCTCTCGGTCAGCTCGTCGCGCCGCCCGGCCGTACGATCCGAGGCCAAGTCAGAACAGCGTCAGTTGGGCGCGCTGCGCGGCGCTGACCGGCGGCTTGAAGCGCGAGGTGTCCATCGGCGCGCGCTCGCGGTTGAGCTCGAGTCGGCGCGCGGCGATGTCGAAGCGGCGGGCGATCAGCTCGGCGAATTGCCCCTGCCCGCGCATGCGCGAGCCGAACTCAGGATCGTTGTCGCGCCCGCCGCGGATCTGCTGCACGATGCTCATCACATGCCCGGCGCGCAATGGGTAGTGCTGCGCAAGCCAATCGCGAAACAGCGTCTTGACCTCGAACGGCAGCCGCAGCATCGTCCACCCGGCGTATTCGGCGCCGTTCGCCGCCGCCGCTTCGAGAATCGCTTCCATGTCCTTGTCGGTCAGCTGCGGAATGATAGGCGCGGTCATCACGCCGACGGGAATGCCCGCGCCGGCGAGCGCCTTGATCGCGGCAAGCCTCCTCTGCGGCGTGGCGGCGCGCGGCTCGAGCTTGCGCGCGAGCTCGCGGTCGAGCGTCGTCACCGAGACGTAGACGCGCGCCAGATTCTTTGCCGCCATCGGCGCGAGGATATCGATGTCGCGCTCGACCAGAGCCGACTTGGTGACGATCGATACCGGGTGCTCGCACGCAGCGAGCACTTCCAGGATCTGCCGCGTGATTTTCCACTCGCGCTCGATCGGCTGGTACGGATCGGTGTTGGTTCCCATCGCGATCGCGTCGCAGACATAGCCTGGCTTGGCAAGCTCCGCTTCCAGCATCTTCGCGGCATCGGGCTTGGCAAAAAGCTTGGTCTCGAAGTCTAGCCCCGGCGACAGATCGAGATAGGCGTGTGTCGGGCGGGCGTAGCAGTAGACGCAGCCGTGCTCGCATCCCTGATACGGATTGATCGACTGGGTGAACGGAATGTCGGGCGAATCGTTGCGCGCGATGATGGTGCGCGAGCGCTGCAGCGTGACCGTCGTCTTCAGCGGCGGCGGGGCGTCCTCATCCTGGCTTTCCGGCGGCGTCCAGCCGTCGTCGACGGCTTCGCGCGTATCGCGTCGAAACCGATTGCCGGGATTGAATGTCGCGCCGCGTCCCTTGATCGGCGCCGTCGGTTCGCCGCTCAACGTCGCCTCATCCGACCAGCTTTGCATCCAGGGTGATCGTCGCGTTGATCGCGCGCGACAGCGGACAGTTGGCCTTCGCGCCGGCGGCGATCTCGGCGAATTTGGCGGCCTCGATATTCGGCACGCGCGCCCGAGTCGTCAGGTGCACCGCGGTAATCGTCCAGGCGTCGCCGACTTTGTCCAGCGTCACCGCGGCCTCGCTGTCGATCGCTTCGGCGGTGAATCCGGCGTTGTTCAGCGCAAACGAAAGCGCCATCGTGAAGCAGCCGACGTGCGCCGCACCCAGCAGCTCTTCCGGATTGGTCCCCTTGCCGTCGCCGAAGCGCGCGTTGAAACCATACGGCGCATCCTTCAGAACGCCGGATTGCGTGGAGATCGTACCCTGACCTTCCTTGACCGTGCCTTGCCAGCGTGCGGATGCCTTGCGTTGCATGATTTCCTCCGAAAATGCGGCTTGACTGGTTCTGGTTGTCGCGAGCCGTTTTGTGATTGCAGTGTATGCCGCTCGGCGCGATCGGCCAAGTAGCGTGCGCTCACCCGCCCGGTGATGCGCTACCATACGTCGGACCCGATCCTACGTCAGCGCCCAAGCGATGACCAAGCCCAAGACGACCCATTTTGACACGCTGAGCTTGCATGCGGGATCGCGGCCCGATCCGGTGACAGGTGCGCGGGCGACGCCGATCTATCAGTCCGCTTCGTTCGTCTTTCCTGATACCGACCATGCGGCGGCGCTGTTCAACATGGAGCGCGCCGGCTATATCTATTCACGCATCGCCAATCCAACCTGCGCCGTCCTCGAGGAGCGCATTGCCGCGCTCGAAGGCGGCGTCGGCGCCATCGCGGTGGCCAGCGGCCAGGCGGCGCTGCATCTTGCCATCGTAACCCTGCTGGGCGCAGGCTCCCACATCGTTGCCTCGCGTGCATTGTACGGCGGCTCGCACAATCTGCTCGACTACACATTGCCGCGCTTCGGCATCGCGACAACGTTCGTCGATCCGCGGGACGTGGACGCCTGGCGTGCGGCGATCCGTCCCGAAACGCGGCTGCTGTTCGGGGAGACGCTTGGCAACCCCGGGCTCGACGTCCTCGACGTGCCGCGCATCGCGGCGCTGGCGCACGATCACGGGTTGCCGTTGCTGGTCGATTCGACGTTCACGACGCCTTATCTGATGCGGCCGTTCGAACATGGCGCGGACCTGGTCTACCACTCGGCGACCAAGTTTCTGTCCGGTCATGGTGTCGTGATCGGCGGCCTGCTGGTCGACAGCGGCCGGTTCGACTGGGACAGGCCGGGTGCCAGCGCCGGCAAGTTTCCGACGCTGACCGAGCCTTACGCGGGCTTTCACGACATGGTATTCACCGAGGAATCGACGACTGCCGCGTTCCTGCTGCGCGCGCGGCGGGAGGGCATTCGCGATTTCGGCGCTTGCATGGCGCCGATGACCGCTTTCCAGATCCTGCAGGGAATCGAGACCTTGCCGTTGCGCATGCAGCGCCATGTCGACAACACGCGGCGGATCGTCGCGTTCCTTGCGGCGCATCCGCTGGTCGAATCAGTCGCCTACCCCGAGCTACCGGGCCACCCCGATCACGCGCTCGCGCAGCGGCTGCTGCCCCTCGGCTGCGGTGCGGTATTCAGCTTTGCGATTCGCGGCAGCCGCGAGCAGGGACGCAAATTCATCGAGTCGCTGAAGCTGTTCTCGCATCTCGCCAACGTCGGCGACGCCAAGTCGCTGGTCATCCATCCGGCGAGCACGACCCATTTCCGGATGGCAGCCGCGGAGCTTCGAGCGTCCGGCATCACCGAAGGCACGATCCGGTTGTCGGTCGGACTCGAGGATCCGGGCGACCTGATCGACGACCTGTCGCGCGCACTGCACGCCGCCGGCAAGGCCTGAAGCCGCAACGCCTTTCGATCACCGCGGTTCTCCAAAGTCGTGTACGTCACCGTCGAGGGCGATCCCGTCTATGTCTATACAGGCGCGCGCGCGTTCGATCGCGCGCGGCCCACGATCGTGTTTGTGCACGGCGCGGCGAACGACCACAGCGTCTGGGGATTGCAGGCGCGGTATTTCGCCCATCACGGCAACAATGCACTGGCCATCGATTTGCCCGCGCATGGCAAAAGCGGCGGCAGCGCCAGGACGTCGATCGGGTCGATCGCCGACTGGCTGACCGCGTTGCTCGATGCGCTGGGCGTCGATCGCGCGGTGCTGGTGGGGCACAGCATGGGTGCCTTGGCGGCGCTCGACATGACGGCGCGCCGTCCGGAGCGCGTGCGCGCTCTCGCGCTGCTGGGCCCGGCCGCGCCGATGCTGGTCAGCGACGTTCTGCTCGACGCGGCGGAAGCCGACGACCATCTGGCGTACGAGCTGATGACCGGATGGACCTTTTCCGCGACCAGCCATCTCGGCGGCAACCGGCAGCCCGGCATCTGGATGACCAACGTTGCGCTTCGCTTGCTGGAACGCTCGCGGCCCGGGGTGCTGCATGCCGATCTGACAGCCTGCCACAGCTACGCCGACGGGCTCGCCGCCGCGAAGACGATCCATTGTCCGGTGGTGCTGGTATTCGGCCAGCGCGACTTGATGGTCCCGCCGAAGAACGCGCGACCGCTGCAGGATGCGCTGGCGGGCAAGCGGGTCGTGACAATTCCGGAATGCGGCCATAGCATGATGGCCGAAGCGCCTGATGTGGTGCTCGATACGCTGCGTGAATTTATCGCAAGCCTGTCGTGACGTTACGCTGTGCGCCACTTGATCGAGCAGCCGATGCTCGGTGTCTGCTGCGCCGGCCCGCGGCCGGTACGTGCTACCTGCAGCATCGCCTCGTAGAGCTCACGCGGCGCGTCGGGCTTGGACGCCCGGCCGGCGTCGTCCAGCCGGCCGCGATACTGCAATTCGAGCGCGGCGTTGAACCCGAAGAAATCGGGCGTGCAGATCGCGCCGTATGCCTTCGCCACCGACTGCGTCTCGTCCCATAGGTAGGGAAACGGGAAGCGCATCCGCGTGGCCAGCACCTTCATGTTGTCGAACGAGTCCTCCGGATAGTCGGCCGCGTCGTTGCTGCAGATCGCCACGCTGCCGATGCCCTGATGAAGAAGCTCCCCGGTGTCGCGCACCAGCTTGTCCAGCACCGCCTTGACATACGGGCAGTGGTTGCAGATGAACATGACCAGCAGTCCGTTGTCGCCGCGCACCGAGTCGCGGTGATATCGTTTGCCGTCGGTGCCGACGAGGTCGAAGTCGGGCGCGGCCCATCCGAAGTTGCACACCGGTGGCGTGGCGCCCATGTCGGTCCTCCTGTCCAATGCTGTGGCAAAATGCTAGCACATGCGAGGCAACTTCCAGTTGTGACCACTGTGACGCCACGCTTCCATTGCCCGCTGCCGTTGGCCGAAGGAGCCGAGATCGCGCTCCCCGATGCCGCCGCGCATCATGCGGCGCGGGTGCTGCGCCTCGCCGCGGGCGACGCCGTCACGCTGTTCGGGGGCGATGACGGGGAATTCGCCGCGCGCATTCTGCGCATCGAGCCGCGCGGCGTGCACGTGCGGATCGGCGCGGCGCATGCAGCAGACCGCGAATCGCCGTTGCCGGTGACCCTGGTACAGGGACTCGCCGCCGCCGATCGGATGGATTACGCGATCCAGAAGGCCGTCGAGCTCGGCGTGCAATCGATTCAGCCGGTCACAATGGCGCGCAGCGTCGCCCGGCTGGACGAAGCGCGCGCGGCCAAGCGGGCTTTGCACTGGCGACAGATCACCATCGCCGCCTGCGAGCAATGCGGCCGCAACCAGCTCCCCCGCTTGCACCCGCTGGTCGGCTTCGACGCATGGCTCGGTGCATCGCCCGAGGCGTCTTTGCGGCTGCTGCTCGCACCGGATGGCGACATTACGCTCCGCAGTCTCGCGGCGCCCGACGGTCCGGTCGAAATTCTGGTCGGTCCCGAGGGCGGCCTGACTCCGGAAGAAACCTCTGCCGCCCTGCGCCGCGGGTTTCGCGCGGTGCGACTGGGACCGCGCATTCTGCGCACCGATACGGCGGGACCCGCGGTGCTCGCGGCGCTCAACGCGCAATGGGGCGACTGGCGCTAGTGGGCTGTTGCGCAAATTCGCCCGGCGGTCCGCGGCGGCCTTGGCTGGCCGATGAGTTGGCCAATCGGCCGCCTCTGACCGGTCGCAGCGTACGGTCTATGAGCGCCATCCTTGCGGTTCTCGTCGCCGCGTGCGCGGGCCCCAACCTGACGGCGCCGCACGCCGATCCGATACGCGCGGCGTTCGTTGTTCTGGGCGAGGGTGGCTCGTCCATCGTTCGCGTGATTACGACCGATCCTGCCTGTCCGTCGGTCGACGTCGACGGACAGACGCTCCCGACGACGATCCGGGCGGTGCCCGAGACGATGCCGCTGCGTCCGACCAAGAGTCCGCCGGCCGAATCGAAGCCGTCGGCGTTTCCAGTCCTCGTATGCGAGCGACGGCTGCCCGCCGGCGCGGCGCGTGCGAGCGTCGGTGGCCACACCTTGCCATTGCTGCGGCACGCTGTGCGGCGCATCGTCGTCGTTGGCGATACCGGCTGCGTCGTGCAGAATGCCGGCGTCCAGGCGTGCAACGATGCTGCGGCCTGGCCGTTCGCACGCCTCGCCGCGGCGGCAGCCGCAAAAAAACCGGATCTGGTCATCCATGTCGGCGACTACCACTACCGCGAAATCGCCTGTCCTGACGGCAACCCGAAATGCAGGGGCAGTCCGTGGGGCTACGGCTGGGACGCATGGTCCGCCGATTTCTTTGCACCGGCGCGCGATCTGCTCGCCGCCGCGCCCTGGGTCTTCGTGCGCGGCAATCACGAATCGTGCAACCGGGCCGGGCAGGGCTGGTGGCGCTTTCTCGATCCGCGTCCGCTGGTCAACGGGCGCGATTGCATCGATGCCGCCAACGATCGTCGCGGTGACTATAGCGATCCTTACGTCGTGCCGTTGTCGGCCGACATGCAGCTGATCGTGTTCGACTCCTCGAGAGTGGGTGTCGCGCCGCTGACCGTCGACGATCCGATGTATGCAATCTATTCGGTGCAGTTGCAGCGCGCGATGGAGCTAGGTCACTCAGCGGCACACAATTTTTTCCTCGATCACCATCCGATCCTCGGCTTCGCAACCGATACCTCACGGCGGCCCGTGGGCGTCTACCCGGGCAATGCGGCGCTGCAATCAGTGCTCGCGACGGCCAACGGGCCGCTGCTGTTTCCGGACGGCATCGACGCGCTCTTGTCCGGCCACGATCATCTGTTCGAGGCGGTCAGCTTTGCGACCGGGCAGCCGCCGCAGTTCATTGCCGGCAATGGCGGCACCTGGCTGGACGAGCCGCTGCCGCGGCCGTTGCCGCCCGGCGCAACGCCCGCACGCGACGCCATCGTCGCGACGATCAGTTCATCGGCGACGTTCGGTTTTGTAACCCTGCAGCGCGACCCTGGCGCAGCGGCCTCATGGCAGGTCGAGGCGTGGGATCGCGATGGCCGACTATTGACCCGCTGCGCGCTGTTCGAGCGCAGGACAACTTGCGTGCCGGAGGATCTGCAGTGAAAAGTCTAGCGATGCTCGTCTGCCTGATAGCTGTCTGCGACGCCTGCGCGCAGGCACCCGATCCGCCGCGCTTTTCGACCGCGCCACCCGGCGCGGTGCCCAGCGGCTGGCAAACCGTGCTGCTTTCGGCGAGCAAGCAGCCGACCGAGTACACGCTGGTCGCCGACGAGGGTGTGGTCGTCTTGCGTGCCAACGCCCGCGGCTCTGCGTCGATCCTTGCCTGGCGGACCGACTTCGATCCGCGCGCCTTTCCGATGCTTTCGTGGCGCTGGAAAGCGCGGCCCGTCCCCGGCGCCGACACGCGGGTGCGCAAGGGCGAAGACTCGCCGGCGCGGGTGATGATTTCATTCTCCGGCAATCCGGCGTCGCTCAAGGTCAGCGACCGCGCCGCCGCCGCAGTGGCCGAGGCGATTTCAGGACATCCGCTGCCGTACGCGGAGCTGATGTATATCTGGGGGGCGAAAGTTCCGCCGGAATCGACCACGATAAGCACGCTGACCTCGCGCATACGCATGATCGCGGTCTCCAGCGACGAAGAAGGCGCAGGGCGCTGGCAAAACTACCGTCGCAATCTCGCCGAGGATTACCGTCGCGTCTTCGGCGAGGAGCCCGGCCGCGTGACGGCGATCGAGCTGATGACCGACACCGACAACACCGGCGCGGTCACCGAGACGCTCTACGGCGACTTGAGCCTTTCACCGGCGCCTTGAGATCCGATCAGCGCTTCGGATCGGCGGCAACCAGGATGCTGCAGCGAACACGCTCGATCAGGATCGCGTCGACCGAGCCGCGCCACCAGCGCAGCGCGAACGACTTGCTGCGCGGATGTCCGAGGATCAGGAGGTCGATGCCCAGTTCGGCAACCAGCTTGGTCAGGACATCGACCGGCTCGCCGACGACCAGGTGATCGATGACGTTTATGCCCTTGGCGGCGAGCAGCCCATGCGCCGTCTTGAGGTCCGTCTCCATGTGCTCGCGCTCGTCGGCGAGCGCGACCTCGGGCACATACTCGCCGGCCAGCAGGTACGCCGACGGGTAATGGACGACCGCGGCGAGATGCACTTCGACCGAGGCGTCGGGTGCGATACGCACCGCTTCGTCGAGTGCCAGACGCGACTCCGGAGCGCCGTTATAGGCGACGAGAATCTTGCGGTACATGAGGGCCTCCTAGCGCAGGACGGGTTCATTGTTGTCCGGTCGGTGCCTGCGGATCGACCAGGCGGCCAAGGTCGCGGCCGCAAACGCAATCGTAACCACCCAGAAGCATTCTTGAAAGGCCGTTGCCGCACCGGCCGCGCCGTGGACGCCCAGCCGCCATTCGAGCAACACCGCCAATGGATTGACGCCGATTGCGCCGCCGTGCGGTGTGGCGTCGACGCTCGCGCTGTCGGCTTATGCCGCGAGAGGCACGGCTTTCCCGGCCAGCATCAAGGCGAGCTCGCGCAATTCGTCCCAGGCGTTGCCGCGGCCGATGCCTTTGGCCAGCGCATCGAGCCGGGCCAGGCGCGTCAGCAGCCGCGGAATCGCCGCAGGTGCTACGCGCTGCGCGGCGCTCTCCATCGCTGCCTGGCGCTTGCCCCATACTCGTGCCGATCGGACCGCGACGCCGACCGGCGTGCCGCCGGCCGCGGCGGCCAGCACGGTGGCGAGCACATGGATGTCCTCGCCGAGTTGCCAGAGCAACAACGGCAGGCCTTCGCCGGCGGCTTCCAGCGAGGCGAGTATCCGGCAGGCGCGCGCGGCATCGCCGGCAAGCCACGCTTCCGAAAGCTGAAATACGTCGAATCGTGCGACGTCGGCGACCGCCTGCTCGACCGCCGCCGGATCGAGCTCGCCCTCGGGCAGCAGCAGCCCCAGTTTCTGCACTTCCTGTTGCGCGGCGAGCAGGTTTCCCTCGGTCGTATCGGCCAGAAACTGAAGCGTGTCGGCCGACGCGCGCTGCTTCTGACGCGCGAGCCTCGCCGCGATCCATCGCGGCAGCTCGTCCCGCTCGAGCGGGTAGACGGCGATCGTGACCCCCGCCTCCTCGAGCGCCGAGAACCACGCCGAGCCCGCAGCAGCGCGATCGAGTCGCGGCAGGGTGATCAGCGTCAGCGTATCGGCGCTCGGGTGCCTTGCGCAATCCTCGAGCACGCGCGCGCCTTCGATCCCCGGTTTGCCGCTCGGAATGCGCAAGTCGATGAGCTTGCGGCTGCCGAACAGGCCGAGATTGCGGTTGGCCGCGGCCAGCGCATCCCATTTGAAGCCGGCCTCGGCAACCAGGATTTCGCGATCGTCGTATCCGGCCTTGCGAGCGGCGGCGCGTATCTCATCGCCGGCTTCGATCGCCAGCAGCGGCTCGTCGCCGTGCACGACATAGAGCGGGCCTAAACCCCGGGCCAGATGCGCGGAAAGCTGGGCAGGACGGACCTGCATCGGTCTAGGGTCTGGAAAAGTCGAAGCCGAGGCGAAAGCTACGCGATCGGCTTTCTCGCGGCCTGCAGGCGGCGCACGATCTGCTGCACCGCGTCGGTCTGCATCTCGCGCCAGAGCCGCTGCTCCTGCGCTTCCTTGGCCAGGGCCTCGGTGTCGCTGTAGGTGTAGCTGCGACGCACCAGCACTTCGGAGGTCGGCAGCCAGTCGTTGCCATCGTTGTCGTGAACGCGGACCAGCACGCGCTTGATCAGCAGGAACTCGCTGACCTTGCCTCCTCCGGACAGCGACAGGATCTGCTTGTTATCCTCGACGCTGACGATGTCCAGCACGACTTGCGCGTCCGGCGCCTTCTCGACGAGCTTGGCCGAGCCGATGCCGCTGAGCGAGCGCTTGAGCTCGATGCTGATCGGCAGCGCCGGGGGCGCGCTCAGGAACATCGTCTCGAACGGGTAGTGCGCTTCGCCGCGCAGGTGGAAGCCGCACGCGACGAGTGCGCCCGAGAGCGCGAGTCCGACGATGAGTCGGGCGACGACCGATCGGAAAGCGCGCTCATCGTCCCGGCGCAAGCGGAGACGCAGCGTCGTTCGGGTTTCCGGGAATCGCCTCATCACACCACGACGTTGACCAGGCGGCCCGGTACGACGACGATTTTTTTCGGCGTCGCGCCGTTGCCGTGCTTTTGCACTTCGGGGCTCGCGGCCGCCGCGCGCTCGATCGCGGCGTGATCGGCGGTAGACGGCACCGTGAGCTTGCCGCGCAGCTTGCCGTTGACCTGCAGCATCAGCTCGATTTCGTCCTGCGCGAGCGCCAGCGCATCGACCTTGGGCCAGGGCGTATCGATGATGTCGCCGCGGATCGCGGTGTAGCCCAGGTCTTCCCATAGCACATGGGTGATGTGCGGCACGACCGGATTCAGCACCCGCAGCAACAGCGAAAGGCCCTCGCGGACGAGCTCGACCGCGGCTGCCGAATCGTCGAACGGCGCGTCCTCGAGGGCCTTGAGCATCTTCATGCCGGCCGACACGACCGTGTTGTACTGGATTCGCTGGTAGTCGTAGTCGGCCTGCTTCAACTGCAGGTAGAGCTCGCGGCGCACCGCGCGCAGCGCGGGCGCAGCGCCGGGCCAGGCTATCGTCTGCGGTGCCGTCGCGAGCGCCTCCCGGCGCGACTGCGCGTATGCCCACAGGCGCTTCAGAAACCGGTAGGCGCCTTCGACGCCATCGTTCGACCACAGCGCGCTTGCCTCGGGTGGCCCTGCGAACATCACGAACAGGCGCGCGGTGTCCGCGCCGTACCGGGCGATGATGTCCTCGGGGTCGATGCCGTTCTTCTTGCTCTTCGACATCGTGCCGATGCCGCCGTAGTCGACCGGCAGTCCGTCCGACTTCGCCGTCGCACCGACAATGCGGCCCTCGGCGTCGCGCCGCACCTCGACGTCGTCGGGTGAAAAATAATCGATGCCGCCCTTGTCGCCGCGCCGCGAGTAGCTGTGGTTGAGCAACATGCCCTGCGTCATCAGCCGCGTGAACGGCTCGTCGAAATGGACGAGCCCCATGTCGCGCATCACCTTGGTCCAGAACCGCGCGTAGAGCAGGTGCAGGATCGCATGCTCGATGCCGCCGATGTACTGGTCCATCGGCATCCAGTACTCATTGCGAGCGTCGACCATCGTCGCTGCGTCGGGGCAGGCGTAGCGCATGTAATACCAGGACGAATCGACGAACACGTCCATGGTGTCGGTTTCGCGCTGCGCCGGCTTGCCGCATCGGGGGCAGGGGCAATTGACGAAATCGGCGCGCGTTCTCAGTGGATTGCCGGTGCCGTCCGGCACGCAGTCTTCCGGCAGGATGACCGGAAGGTCGGCTTCCGGCACCGGGACGTCACCGCACGCCTCGCAGTGCACGATCGGGATCGGCGTGCCCCAGTAGCGCTGCCGCGAGATGCCCCAGTCGCGCAGCCGCCACGTCACCTTCTTTTC
>Ga0207683_10000170_pt1 | contig 56059 bp, 53 predicted proteins | sample KBSM73metaG_FD_184333 | JGI IMG/M metagenome (GOLD analysis project Ga0207683, IMG submission 184333) | Miscanthus rhizosphere microbial communities from Kellogg Biological Station, Michigan, USA - KBS M7-3 metaG (SPAdes) (version 2) | ecosystem: Host-associated > Plants > Roots > Rhizosphere >...
CCTCACCGAAGTGGGCGAGAAGGGCATCCCGGGCGCCGTGCTGATCCCGTCCGGCTTCGCCGAGACCGGAAACGTCGCCGGCCAGGTCGAGCTGCAGGAGATCGGCCGCAAGTACAACGTGCGGCTGATGGGCCCGAACATCTACGGCTTCTACTACACGTGGAAGAACCTCTGCGCCACGTTCTGCACCGCCTACGACGTCAAGGGCCACGCGGCGCTGTCGTCGCAGTCGGGGGGCATCGGCATGGCGATCATCGGCTTCTCCCGCTCGGCCAAGATGGGCGTGTCGGCGATCGTGGGCCTCGGCAACAAGAGCGACATCGACGAGGACGACCTGCTCACGTTCTTCGAGCAGGACGAGAACACGCACATCATCGCCCAGCACTGCGAGGACCTGAAGGACGGCCGCGCGTTCGCCGAGGTGGCGAAGCGCGTGTCGAAGAAGAAGCCGGTGGTCGTGCTGAAGGCAGGCCGCACCAGCATGGGCGCGCGCGCCGCGAGCTCGCACACCGGGGCCCTCGCCGGCAACGACAAGATCTACGAGGACGTGCTCAAGCAGTCGGGCGTGATCCGCGCGCGCAGCCTCCGCGATCTGCTCGAGTTCGCGCGCGCGATTCCCGTGCTGCCCACGCCCAAGGGCGAGAACGTCGTCATCATCACGGGCGCGGGCGGCTCGGGCGTGCTGCTGTCCGACGCCTGCGTCGACAACGGCCTCTCGCTGATGGCGATGCCGCCCGACCTCGACGCGGCCTTCCGCAAGTTCATTCCGCCGTTCGGCGCCGCGGGCAACCCGGTCGACATCACCGGCGGCGAGCCGCCGAAGACCTATCAGAACACCGTGCGCCTCGGGCTCGAGGATCCGCGCATCCACGCGCTGATCCTCGGCTACTGGCACACGATCGTGACGCCGCCGATGGTCTTCGCGAAGATCATGGTCGAGGTGGTGGAGGAGATGAAGGCGAAGGGCATCAGCAAGCCCGTGGTCGCCTCGCTCGCCGGCGACGTCCAGGTGGAGGAAGCCGCCGAATACCTGTTCCAGCACGGCATCCCGGCCTACCCGTACTCGACCGAGACGCCGGTCGCGGTGCTGGGCGCGAAGTACAAGTGGGCCCGCGGCGCCGGGCTGATCTGACCACGTCGCAGAAGGACCTGCTGCACACATTCCGGATGGAGGAGTGACGCCCCTGCCGCAGTAAACCCAAGCCCGCTGCGCCGGCGCGCCCGCCAGGGACGCCGCGCGCCGGGCACCCGATGGTTGGACAGATTCCAAGAACAAGAGTCCGGGTTGGAGGAGTTGGACATGGCAACGCCATTGCCGGAGCCGGCGTCACTGATGACGCGGCCGGCGTCGTATCGCTGGATGCAGTTGTTCCTCGGCATCGTCTGCATGGTGATGATCGCCAACCTGCAGTACGGGTGGACGCTGTTCGTCAATCCGATCGCGGAGAAGCACGGCTGGACGCGCGCCGCGATCCAGGTCGCCTTCACGATCTTCGTGCTGACCGAGACGTGGCTCGTCCCCGTCGAAGGCTATCTCGTCGATCGCTTCGGGCCGCGGCCGGTCGTGCTGTGCGGCGGCTTCATGTGCGGCCTGGGCTGGGTGCTGAACGCGTACGCCGACAGCCTCACGCTGCTGTACGTCGCCGCGGCGATCAGCGGCGTGGGCGCCGGCGCCGTCTACGGCACCTGCGTAGGCAATGCGCTCAAGTGGTTCCCGGATCGCCGCGGCCTCGCGGCCGGATTGACGGCCGCGGGCTTCGGCGCGGGCTCGGCGCTCACCGTGCTGCCCATCCAGGCGATCATCAAGTCGATGGGCTACGAGACGGCGTTCCTCTACTTCGGGATCGGGCAGGGCATCGTCGTGATGCTCGTGGCCCTCGCGCTGACCGATCCGCGCCGCGTGGTGAGCGCAGCACTCGCCAAGAAAGCCGGCGCCGCATCGCCCAATCCGCGCATTCCGCAGACGCGGCGCGACTACCGCCCGATGGAGATCATCCGCGAGCCGGTGTTCTGGGTGATGTACGTGATGTTCGTGCTCGTCGCCGCCGGCGGCCTGATGGCCGTCGCCCAGCTCGCGCCGATCGCCAAGGATTTCAAGATCGGCGACGTTCCCGTCAGCATCCTCGGGATGACGCTGCCGGCGCTCACGTTCGCGCTGACGATCGATCGCGTGCTGAACGGCTTCACGCGGCCGTTCTTCGGGTGGGTGTCCGACCAGATCGGCCGCGAGCGGACGATGCTGATCGCCTTCGCGCTCGAAGGCATCGGCATCATGTTCCTGTACCAGTTCGGCCGCGATCCGGTGCTGTTCGTCGTGCTCTCCGGCCTCGTGTTCTTCGCGTGGGGCGAGATCTACAGCCTGTTCCCGTCGACCAACGCCGACACGTTCGGCAGCAAGTTCGCGGCGGCCAACGCAGGCTTACTGTACACGGCGAAGGGCACGGCGGCGCTGCTGGTGCCGCTGTCGAGCGTGCTGGTCGACGCCACCGGCAACTGGCACGCGGTGTTCGTCGTCGCGGCGGCGATGAACATCATCGCGGCGCTGATGGCGTGGTTCGTCCTGCGCCCGATGCGCCGTGCGCTGATCGAAGGCAGCAAGCGGGCAAGCGACGCGATGGGAATCGCGCACCCCGCGTGACGCAGTTGCAAGGTTAGAATCGAACGCGAAGCGACGCATCACCTCGCGCGGCCGGAAACGACCGGCCGCGCGGGTCTACGAGAAGACGCGGTTACCTTAGGAGGAATCATGCCGAAGCACGCAAAGACACACTCAGTCGCACTGTCCCTCATCGCCGGCGCGATCATCGGCACGGCGCCGGCCGCCGCGCTCGCGGCGTGGGAACCGACGAAGCCCGTCGAGTTCATCGTGCCTGCCGGCACCGGCGGCGGCGCCGACCAGATGGCGCGCTTCCTGCAAGGCGTCATCGCGAAGAACAACCTGATGAAGCAGCCGCTCATCGTCGTCAACAAGTCGGGCGGCGCGGGTGCGGAAGGCTTCCTCGACGTGAAGGGCGCGCAGGGCGATCCCAACAAGATCATCATCACGCTGTCGAATCTCTTCACGACGCCGCTCGCGACCGGCGTCCCGTTCAACTGGAAGGACCTGACGCCGGTGGCGATGCTGGCGCTCGACGAGTTCGTGCTGTGGGTCAACGCCGAGGCGCCCTACAAGACGGCCGCCGAGTACGTGGCCGCGGTGAAGGCCGGCACGGCGAGTCAATTCAAGATGGCCGGCACAGGCTCGAAGCAGGAAGACCAGATCATCACCGCCGCGCTCGAGAAGAAGGTCGGCAAGAAGATGACGTACGTCCCCTACAAGGGCGGCGGCGACGTCGCGGTGCAGCTCGTCGGCAAGCACGTCGACTCCACGGTCAACAACCCGATCGAGGCGGTGGCGCACTGGCGCTCGGGCGCGCTCCGTCCGCTGTGCGTGTTCGACAGCCAGCCGATGCCGTATCCGACGAAGGTGACGGCCACGCAGTCGTGGCAGGACATCCCCACGTGCAAGTCGCAGGGCCTCGAGGTCGAGTACCTGATGCTGCGCGGAATCTTCATGCCCGGCGGCGTCACGCAGGAGCAGGTCGACTACTACGTCGACGTGTTCAAGAAGGTCCGCGAGCTGCCGGAATGGAAGAAGTTCAGCGAGGAAGCCGCCTTCAACAACACGTTCATGACCGGCAAGCAGTACGCCGACTGGGTGGGCAAGGCGGAGACCGAGCACAAGGGGCTGATGCAGGAAGCCGGCTTCCTGGCGAAGTAGGCCAGGCATGGACAACCGGGTGAGCCCAGGCGCGGGCGACGTACAGACGCGCTGGATGGAGCTGGCCGTCGCGCTGCTGGTGGTGGCGGGCGGGATCGTCGTCGCCATCGATGCCCTGCGGGTGGGCATCGCGTGGGGCGACGACGGTCCGAAGGCCGGCTATTTTCCGTTCTTCATCGGCTGCGCGCTGATGGTCGCCGGCGGCTGGATCGCCGCGAAGACGCTCTACGCCTGGCGGTCGCTGGCCGGGAACGTCTTCGTCACGCGCCCGGAGCTGCGCCCGGTCTTCCAGATGCTGCTGCCGACGATCGCCTTCGTGATCGCGATCTACTTCCTCGGCATCTACGTCTCGTCGGCGATCTACATCGCCGCGTTCATGCTGTGGCAGGGCAAGTTCAAGTGGCCGGTCACCGCCGCCACCGCGCTCGGCGTGCCCATCGCCATCTTCCTGCTGTTCGAGATCTGGTTCCTGGTGCCGCTGCCCAAGGGACCGTTCGAGAGGCTCATCGGCTATTGACGTTCGCTGCCGCAAGGCAGCATGAGAAAGGTCGCCTGTGCTCGAGGATGTCAACAATCTGATGCAGGGGTTCGCGGTCGCGCTCACCTGGAAGAATCTCCTGTTCATGCTGGTGGGCATCCTGCTCGGCGTGCTGATCGGCGTGCTGCCGGGCCTGGGCGGCGCCAACGGCGTCGCGATCCTGCTGCCGCTGACGTTCTCGATGTCGCCCACTTCCGCGATCATCATGCTGTCGTGCATCTACTGGGGGGCGCTGTTCGGCGGGGCGATCACGTCGATCCTGTTCAACATACCGGGCGAGCCATGGTCGGTGGCCACGACGTTCGACGGCTACCCGATGGCGCAGCAGGGACGGGCGGGCGAGGCGATGACGGCGGCGTTCACGTCGTCGTTCGTCGGCGCCCTCTTCGCGGTGATCCTCATCACGTTCCTGGCCCCGCTCGTCGCCAAGTTCGCGCTGAAATTCGGTCCACCCGAATTCTTCGCCGTGCAGTTCCTCACGTTCTGCAGCTTCGTCGGCATGGGCCGCGAGCCGCCGGCGAAGACAATCGTGTCGATGATGCTGGGCTTCGCGCTGGCGGCGGTCGGCCTCGACACGGTCACCGGCACGCTGCGGATGACGTTCGGCGTGACCGATCTGCTGCAGGGGTTCGACTTCCTCGTCGCGGTGATCGGCCTCTTCGGGCTGGGCGAGATCCTGCTGACGATGGAGGAAGGCCTCGCGTTCAAGGGCACCAAGGCGAAGATCGACTTCAACGTGGTCTGGAAGACGTGGAAGACGCTGCCCAAGTACTGGATGACGTCGCTCCGCGCGTGTCTCATCGGCTGCTGGATGGGCATCACGCCCGGCGGCGCCACGCCCGCCTCGTTCATGAGCTACGGCATGGCGAAGCGGTTCTCCAAGAACGGCGACAAGTTCGGCGACGGCCAGATCGAGGGCGTGGTGGCGCCCGAGACCGCCGCGCACGCGGCGGGCACGAGCGCGCTGCTGCCGATGCTGACGCTCGGCATCCCGGGCTCGCCCACGGCGGCCGTGCTGCTCGGCGGCCTGCTGATCTGGGGCCTGCAGCCGGGGCCGCTGCTGTTCGTGGAGAAGCCCGATTTCGTCTGGGGGCTCATCGCCAGCATGTATCTCGGCAACATCGTCGGCCTCATCATCGTGCTCACGACGGTGCCCTGGTGGGCCGCGATCCTGCGGATCCCGTTCGCCATCATCGCGCCGGTGATCGTCGTGATCTGCGCGATCGGCGCCTACACCGTCCACAACAAGATGTTCGACGTGTCGATGATGGTTGTGTTCGGCGTGATCGGCTACGTGTTCAAGAAGCTCAAGTATCCGCTCGCGCCGCTGGTGCTGGCGCTGGTGCTGGGCGACATGGCCGAGACGGCGTTCCGGCAGTCGATGCTGCTCTCCGGCGGCACCATCAGCGTCTTCTTCAGCAACGGCCTCGTCGGCTCGATCATGACGCTCGCGCTGTTCATCCTGTGCTGGCCGCTGCTGGGCAAGATCCGCGAGCGGATGCGGCCGAAGCCGCCGGGCAGCCCGCGGCCCGCCTGATCGTTCGCGGGTAAGCGAGGTGCGGGGCCGCCACGGCGGCCCCGCGTCGTTTCTCAGGCGGCCGCGTAGCGCTCGCGGAGCAGGTTCTTCTGCACCTTGCCCATCGCGTTGCGCGGCAGGTCGTCGCAGAAATGCACGCGCTTCGGCACCTTGAACGTCGCGATCTCCCTCTTGAGCGCGGCGATGATCGCGCGCTCGGTCAGCGTGTGTCCCTGCCGCGCGACGACCACGGCGGTCACGGCCTCGCCGAAGTCGGGGTCGGCGACGCCGATCACCGCCGACTCGACGACGCCAGGCATCGCGTCGATCCGCTCCTCGATCTCCAGCGGATACACGTTGAGGCCGCCGGTGATGATGAGGTCCTTCGCCCGGCCGACGAGCCGAAGATAGCCGCGGCCTTCGCCGTCGGCCACCCACGCGCCGACGTCGCCGGTGCGGAAGTAGCCGTCCGGCGTGAATTCCGCCCGCGTCTTCTCGGGCATCCGCCAATAGCCGGAGAAGACGTTCGGTCCCTTGACCTCGACGCCGCCGATCGCACCGCCCGCGCACGGGCCGCCGTCGTCGGCGGCCACGATGCGCACGTTGACGCCGGGCAGCGGCAGGCCCACGGTGCCGCCGACGCGCGCGGCGTCGAGCGGGTTCGACGTGATCATGCCCGTCTCGGTCATGCCGTAGCGCTCGAGGATCGCGTGGCCGGTGCGCGCGCGAAACGCGTCGAACGTCTCCGGCAGCAGCGGCGCCGACCCGGACACGAAGAGCCGGATCGAGCGGCAGGCGTCCCGGGTGAACGCGGGCTCGGCGAGGAGGCGCGTGTAGAACGTCGGCACGCCCATCATCACCGTCGCGCGCGGCAGGCTCTCGGTGACCGCCGCCGCGTCGAAGCGCGGGAGCCACAGCATCCGCGCGCCGGACAGCAGCGCGCAGTGGATCGCAACGAACAGCCCGTGCACGTGATAGATCGGCAGCGCGTGGAGCAGCACGTCGCCGCGGGTGAAGCCCCAGTGCTGCACGAGCGTCGCGGCGTTCGACGCGAGGTTGCGATGCGACAGCATCGCGCCCTTCGACCGGCCCGTGGTCCCCGACGTGTACAGGATCGCCGCGAGGTCGTCCGGCGCGGTCATCGCCGTGTCGAAGTGCGGCGACTCGGACTCGGCGCGGTCGAGCAGCTCGCCGCCCGTGGCGTCCTGCGTGAACACGGTCGCGCCGCCGGCGAGCGTCGCGACGAGCCCGAGCGACTCCGGCCGGCAGACGATCACCCGGGGCTCCGCGTCGCCGAAGAAATACGCGAGCTCCGCCTTCTGGTAGCCGATGTTCAGCGGCAGGTAGACGAGGCGCGCCCGCAGGCAGGCGAGATACAGCGCCACCGCTTCCCAATGCTTGTCCACCTGCACCGCGACGCGGTCGCCGGGGCGGCAGCCCGCGCGCACCAGCGCGTTGGCGATGCGGCCCGACAGCGCGTGGAGATCGTCGTAGTGGACGACCGGACCATTGGGGATCAGGAGGCAGGGCTCCTCCGCCGTGGCGGCGAAATGGCCCTCGAACAGTGAGTAGAGGTTGGCGTTCATTGCGACGCTCTTCGATTTTTTGCGCGGGTCCGGCGCGGCCGCCGGACATGCGAACCGGCCCCGGGGTACGCTTGCGGCCGGATTATTCCACAAATGACCGCCGGCCCCTCCCACCCCGACCTGACCGCTCCGGCGGGCGACGGCAGCCCGGATGCGCGCCTGCGGGCGCTCGCCGATGCCGGCACGTTTGTCGCCTTGCCGCTCGCCGGGCCCTCGCCGCACCTCGGCCGCTTCGGCATCGCGGCGCGGGACGACGACGGCGTGGTCACGGCCGCGCTCTCGATCCTGGGGCGGCCGGTGCTCGCCGCGGCGCAGGACCCACGGTTCCTCGGCGGCAGCGTGGGCGAGCGCCACGGCGAAGCGCTGGCGCGGCTGTTCCAGCGCGCGCGGGCGGATCGTCCCGCCGCGGTCGTGCTGCTGGCGGCGTCGGGCGGCGTGCGGCTCCACGAGGCGAACGCCGCGGAGCTGGCGCTGGCGCGCGCGCTCCGCGCGCTGCTCGACCTGCGCGCCGCCGGCATCCCGGTGTTGGCGATCGCGACCGGCGGCGTGTTCGGCGGCGCTTCGGTGCTCGCGTGCGCGGCCGAGCGGCTGGCGATGCTGCCGGGGACGCGCATCGGGCTGTCGGGACCGAAGGTGATCGAGGTGGCGCGCGGCCGCGACGAGCTCGACGCCGCGGACCCCGCCGCCGTCGACGCGCTCTTCGGCGTGGCCGCGCGAACGCGAGACGGCGCGGTCGACGCGCTTCCCGACGATCCGCGGACGGTGCGCGAATGGATCGCCGAGCGCATCGCGGCGTCGCTGCCGTTCGACGTCGCGGTGCGACGGGACCACGCCGCGCTGGAGCCGTCCTCCGCGCCGCCCTGCGATGCTGCTGAATGGATACGTCGCGTCGGCGCCCTCCATTTCACGCGCGCGTTCACGGGCGCGGCGTTTGCCGGGCCCGCCGTTCACGCGCTGGACGGCGCGCTGCTGGCGGCGACGGATGCGAAGACGCTTTCGACGCTGGTCGTCTCCGAGGACTCCACGGGCCACGAGGTGTCGCGCGCGGCCGAAGCGCGTTTCGAATCGAGGCGCCTCGCGCACCACGCGGCGGTGCTCGCGCTCCTGCGCCTGCGTGGCGTGCGCCAGATCGGCTGGCTCTGCGGCAGCGGCCACAGCGCCGCGTTCTTCGCCAACGCGCTGCAGGCGCCCGTCCTCTACGCGGTCCCGGAGGCCCGCGTGGTGGCGATGGAGCCGGGCGCGATCGCGCGCGTCACCGGTCACGACGTCGACCGGCTGCTGGAGGACGATCCGCTGCTCGGCCAGCCGGTGCGCCATCTTGCCGCGCACGGCGGCGTCGCGGGCCTCGTGCGGGATGCGCCGGCGCTGACCGCGCTGCTGCGACAATAGCGCCGTGGCCCTTCGATCGCTCTCGGCCGTCGTGCTCTATCTGCTTGCCGCCATCGCTGCGGCCGCCGCGCCCGACTACGCGCGCGAGACGCGCTGGGCGCAGGAAGTGGCGCCGCAGGTGGTCGTGGGCGATGTGGTGTGGCTGGCGCTGCCGGACCGGCCGCGCGTGCTGGCGCTCTATACCGAGCCCGCCGCCCCGGCGAAAGGTGCGGTCATCGTCGTGCACGGGCAGGGCGTGCATCCTGACTGGAACCTGATCGGCGCGTTGCGCACCGATCTCGCGGAGCGCGGTTACGCGACGCTCTCCGTGCAGATGCCGGTGCTGGCGGCCGACGCGCCGCGCGACGACTACGGCGAGCTCTTCGGCGATGCGGGAGATCGTCTGGCCGCGGCGCTCGCGTGGCTTCATGCGAAAGGCTACGCGCGCGTCGCCGTCGTTTCGCACAGCCTGGGCGCGGCGATGGTCGACGCGTGGCTCGCTCGCGCGAGCACGCCCGCCGTGCAGGCGTGGGCGCCGGTCGGCATGCTGGTCGCGTTCGCGAAGCCGCCCCGGCTCCCCGTGCTGGACGTGGTCGCGGCGCGCGACATTCCGATGGCGCTGGCGAACGCGAAGCGGCGGGCGCACCAGCTTCCGCGCGACGGCTGCTCGATCGGCGTCACCGTCGACGGCACCGATCACTACTTCGAGGGCGCGACGACGGCCTTGGCGGACAAGGTGGCGGCCTTTCTCGCCCGCGTCTTCACCGGCGGCTGCGCCGCGCCGCCGGCGCCCGCGCGGATCAGCTCGTAGAGCGCCTGCGCGGCCGGTGAGAGCGAGGCGCCGCGACGGGAGATCAGCACGAGCTCGCGCGAGACCACCGGATCGGTCAGCGCGACGACGCGAACGGTGGGATACGTGCCCCGCTGCAGCGCGAGCGCGGGCACCACCGCGGCCGCGACGCCGGCGGCGACGAGGCCCACGGCGGTCGAGCTCCGCTGCACTTCGTAGAACGTCGTGAGCGCGGAGCGCGCTTCGCCGAGCGCCTCGTCGAGCAGCGGGCGGTTGTTGCTGGCCGTGCCGGCGAAGATCAGCGGATGACCGCGCAGCGTGCGCCATGCGACCGACCTGCGGCCGGCCAGCGGATGATCGTCGCGGCAGATCAGCACGAACCGGTCCCGCAGCAGCGGCACGCTGACGAGCGCGGGATCGCGCGGCTCGGCGATGTTGACGCCGAACTCCGCCTCGCGCCGGAGCACCGCCGCCGCCACGCCGCTCGACGCGTGGTCGAGGATCCGCACGCGGTTGTGCGGATGCCGCTCGGCGTAGCGCTCCATGATCCGCGGCAGGAACTGCACGCCGGCCGTGGGCACGCAGGCGATGGTGACGTCGCCGCGCATCGCGTTGCCGCTCTCGCGCAGATCCCGCATCGCGGCCGCGAGGTCGTCCATCAGGCGCCGCGCCTGCGGCAGGAAGTCCGCCCCGATGCGCGTCAGCGCCACCGTGCGCGTCGTGCGCTCCACCAGCCGGACGCCGAGAAAGCGCTCGAGGTTCTGCAGGCGACGCGTCAGCGCCGTTTGCGTGATGTGCAGCGACGTCGCGGCCTTGCCGAACCCCTGCAGGTCGGCGACGGCGACGAACGCCTGCAATCCGAGCATGTCGATTTTCATGCGTTTATTACATCAATCGGCGAAATGATTGCATTTTACTTCGCATCGGCCGGAGCGCACGATCCGGTCGTGATGATCGCGGAGGTGACGAAGATGGAGCGCATCGAGACAGGAATCGTCGACGCCGCGTGGCAGGCGCTGCGCGCGTATCTGGCCGGGCGGTGCCGCGAGCTGGACGACGAGGTTCGCCACTACCCCACGCCCATTTCCCGCTGTGACGTCCAGTTGACCAAGCTGCTGGAGCAGCGGGGCCGCGCGTGGCGCCAGGCGACCCTCGCCGACGCGGCGCGCGCCGGCGGCGGCTACGGCTGGCTGCAGCGGTCGGACGACGCGCCCGAAGACGACGCCGAGAACGCGTTGAGGGCGGCGTTGCGGGTGGCGCTGGAAATAGACGGCCGGCTGCGCCATGTCGAGGACCCGACGATCCGCGAGGACGTCGCGGCCGGCTGAAAGCTCCCACGGAAGCATTGGGTCAGGCGTCAGCCTGACTTGCCCGCTCAGTCGCGGTCGTCGTCCTCGCCGTGCGTCGCGCGCGTCAGGCGATCGCGCACCGCCAGCCATGCGGCGTCGTCCGGCACGGCCTCGATCAGCAACACGTCGGCGTCGGCCGCGTCGAGCGCGCGCAGATGCGCGTAGAGATCGTGCGCGTAGCGGGCGGGGTCCGCCGCCGCGGCGATCCACACGCCGTCGAAGTCGTCCGGCGGCGAGAGCGTCCGCGCGAGCACGGCCACCCGCTCGTCGCGCGCCGTCAGTTGCGCGAGCTCGGCGCGCAGCAGGTCGGGCGCCAGCAGCGACGCCGGCGTGCGCGGCGCGTAATGCGACGGCAGCGTGCCGGAGGCGCGCGGCGCGCCGGCGTCCGCGCCGGCCGGCGGACGTCCGAGCGCGCGCGTGAGCGCGTCGACGCCGATGCCCCCGGGACGCAGCAGCATGGGCGTGTCGCCGCGAAACGCGACGATCGTGCTCTCGATCCCCACGTCGCAAGCGCCGCCGTCGAGCACCAGCGCGACCCGATCGCCCAAATCCGCGACGACGTGCGCGGCCGCGGTGGGCGAGACGTGGCCGAAGCGATTGGCCGACGGCGCGGCAATGCCGCCGCCGAACGCGCGCAGCAGCGCGCGCGCCACCGGGTGCGACGGCACGCGAATGCCCACCGTGTCCTGACCGCCGGTGAGGACGTCGTGAACGCCGGCGGCGCGGGGCAGGATCAGCGTGAGCGGGCCCGGCCAGAAGGCCGCGGCGAGCGCGCGCGCGGGTGCCGGGACGTCGCGGGCCCAGTCGGTCAGCGCCGCGGCGTCCGCGAGGTGGACGATCACCGGGTGGTCGGCCGGGCGGCCCTTGGCGGCGAAGATCCGACGCACGGCGGCGGGGTCCGCGGCGTTCGCGCCGAGGCCGTAGACGGTCTCCGTCGGGAAGGCGACGAGCCGGCCGTCGCGCAGCAGCCGCGCCGCTTCCGCGATCGCTTCGGGGGACGCCGGAACGATCGCGCCGCTCATGCGCAACCCGTCGCGGCGCCATTGCCGGCGGCCTCGCAAGGCGGGTGGAAGATTCTGCTAGAATTCAAGCGTTTGCGACAGCAGATAGCGAGCGGCCGCCAGGAGTGCGGCCGTGTTTTTCAATGTGCGCCACAGCGGCGCCGGGAGTGGCAATGAGTGAATTTCTGTTCACGTCGGAATCGGTTTCGGAAGGGCATCCGGACAAGGTCGCGGATCAGGTCTCCGACGCCGTGCTGGACGCGATTCTAGAGCAGGACCCCACCGGACGCGTCGCGGCCGAGACGCTCGTCTCCACCGGCCTCGTCGTGATGGCCGGCGAAATCACCACCAACGCGAACGTCGACTACGGCCGCGTCGCGCGCGACACGATCCGCCGCATCGGCTACAACGACCCTGAGCTCCGCTTCGACGCCGACGGCTGCAGCGTGATGGTCTGCTACGGCCGCCAGTCGCCCGATATCGCGCAGGGTGTCGACCGTGCCTCCGACGACTACCTGAACCAGGGCGCCGGCGACCAGGGCCTGATGTTCGGCTACGCGTGCGACGAGACGCCCACGCTGATGCCGTTCCCGATCTACTACGCGCACCGCCTCGTGCAGCGCCAGAGCGAAGTGCGCCGCGACGGCCGCCTCAAGTTCCTGCGCCCGGACGCCAAGTCGCAGGTGACCGTCCGCTACGTCGACGGCAAGCCGAAGAGCGTCGATACCGTCGTGCTGTCGACGCAGCACCACCCGAGCATGAACGACAAGCAGAAGGAGCTCGCGGAAGCGGTGATCGAGGAGATCGTGAAGCCGGTGTTCCCGAAGGACATGATCGCCAGCGCGCGCTTCCTCGTGAACCCCACCGGCCGCTTCGAGATCGGCGGCCCGCACGGCGATGCCGGCGTTACCGGCCGCAAGATCATCGTCGACACGTACGGCGGCGCGGCGCCGCACGGCGGCGGCGCGTTCTCCGGCAAGGACCCGTCGAAGGTCGACCGCTCGGCCGCGTATGCGGCGCGCTACGTCGCCAAGAACATCGTCGCGGCCGGCCTGGCGCGGCAGTGCACGGTGCAGCTGTCGTACGCGATCGGTGTGGCCAGGCCCATCAACGTGACCGTCTACACGGAAGGCACCGGCAAGATCGCGGACACGAAGATCGCCGAGCTCGTCAACGCGCACTTCGACCTGCGGCCGAAGGGCATCGTCCAGATGCTCGACCTGCTCCGGCCGATCTACCGCAAGACCGCGGCGTATGGCCACTTCGGTCGTGACGAGCCGGAGTTCACGTGGGAGAACACGGATCGCGCCGGCGCGCTGCGCGAGGCGGCCGGCCTCAAGGGCGCCGTCGAGATGGCGACAGCGGTATGACGGCGGGCGGCTGACATGGTCCGGTTCACGCTCGCGCTCGCGGCCGCGGTGGCGGCGCTGACCGGAGGCTGCGGGACGCTGACGGTCGAGAACCCGTTCAAGCCGGCCCCGCTGGCGCTGCGGCTCGACGAGGCGACCACCGCGCCGGTCGTGCTCGCCCGCGGCCAGACGCTCGTGGTGAAGCTCGAGGCGAACGTCACCACGGGCTATCGCTGGGAGCCGCTGGCCGGCTACTCGCCGACGCTCATGCAGATCGGCACCGCCGACTACGTGGGACGATCCCCCGACGCCACCGCCACGATCGCCGCGTCGTCGGCCCCCGTCCCCGCCGCGTCGCTGCTCGCCGGCGAGCCGGGCGACATGACGTTCCGCTTCCGCGCCGAGACCGCGGGCACGACCACGCTGGAGCTCGCCTACCGGCGGCCGTTCGAGCCCACCGTCGCGCCGGCGAAGACCGTCCGCTACGACGTCACCGTCCGCTGACGGCGCGGCCGCTCGCCGCGGTTCCGGCGAATCCCCGCGAGCTCCCCGGCATGCATCTGTTCGACCCGCTGAAACTCCGCGACGTGACGCTGCGCAACCGCATCGTCGTGTCGCCGATGTGCCAGTACTCGGCCGTCGACGGCCGCGCGAACGACTGGCACTTCGCCCATTGGGCGCAGCTGCTGCAGTCCGGCGCGGGCATGCTCACGATCGAGGCGACCGCGGTCACGGCGGAAGGGCGCATCACCTACGGCTGCCACGGCCTCTACGACGACGGCTGCGAGCATGCGCTTCGCGACACGCTGGCCCGGGCGCGTGCGCAGGCGCCGGCCGTGCCGGTGGCGCTGCAGCTCGCCCACGCGGGCCGCAAGGCGTCGTCGCAGGCACCGTGGGACGGCGGCGCGCTGATCCCCATCGCCGCGGGCGGCTGGCAGCCGGTCGCGCCGTCTGCCCTCGCGCACTCGCACGGCGAGCCGCCGCCGAAGGCGCTCTCGCCCCCGGAAATCGACGCGATCCGTGCCGCGTTCGTCGCCGCGGCGCAGCGGGCGGACCGCGCCGGCATCGACGCCCTCGAGCTTCACTTCGCGCACGGCTACCTGCTGCACGAGTTCCTGTCCCCGCTTTCCAACCACCGCACCGATCGCTACGGCGGCGACCGCGACGGCCGGATGCGGCTGCCGCTCGAGATCTTCGACGCGGTGCGCGCCGCGTGGCCCGCCGGCAAGCCGCTCGGCGTGCGCGTGTCCGCGGTGGATTGGGTCGACGGCGGGATCACGCTCGACGACACCGTCGAGCTCGCCCGCCGCCTGGTCGCGCGCGGCTGCGACTGGATCGACACATCGAGCGGCGGCGTATCGCCGGCGCAGAAGATCGCCCTCGGCCCGGGCTACCAGGTGGCCTTCGCGCGCGAGATTCGCCGCGCGACGGGCGCCGTGACCATGGCCGTGGGGCTCATCACCGATCCCCAGCAGGCCGAGACGATCGTCGCCTCCGGCGACGCCGACATGGTGGCGCTCGCCCGGGGCGTGCTGTGGGATCCGCGCTGGCCCTGGCACGCCGCGGCGGCGCTCGGCGCCACGGTGCCGGCCCCGCCGCAGTACTGGCGCGCGGCGCCCCGCGAGGCCGCCAAGGCCCTCGCCAACGCCAAGGTCGGCCAGCGCTGAGGAGGTGTCCCGGGCCAGGGCGCCCACGCGGGCCCGCAGGCGCGGGTGGCGCGGGGGTGGCCCGCTGCGGTAGAATCGCGCCTTTCGGCGGCTGTCTGGCTGCCGCGTCAACCGAATCAGGAGGTGCCCATGGCCGAACGCAGCCGAACCCGCCGCAACACGCTCGAGCGTCGTTGCCTACCCAAGACTTTCAAGCGCATGTTCGTCGGTGCGCCCAAGGGCATCTTCAAGATGCTGGAGAAAATCAAGAAAGCCTGAGCGGCGCGCCGAACAGGCTACTTGCTCCACTGCCGAAGGGCCGCCGTCGCGCGGCCCTTCGCTTTTTCCCTAGCGCCGCAGCACCGGCACCGTCTCGCGGATGCGCTCGAGCTTGGCGGCGTAGAGGTCGTGGTCCTTGCGGGTGGTGCTGTTCTCGACGGCGATCGCCATGTGGCGCCTGGCGCCATCCATGTCCCCGAGGCCGGCGTCGGCGAGCGCGAGCCAGAAATGGAACTCGTGGTAGTAAGCCGCGCGCTCGATCTCCTTGGTGAACATTTCCTTGGCGAGCTTGTAGTTGCCTTCCTCCATCGCCGCGATGCCGCGCTTGTAGTAGCCGAAGGGCGGGTTCGGCTCCATCCTGTCGAGCTTCGCGCGGATCTCGCGGCCCGAGCTGACGCGGCCCTGCGCGTAGAACACCTCGGCCAGGTTCGACAGCGCCCGCGTGTTGGCGGGCTCGCGCTCCAGCACGAACTCGAACGCGCGCTGCGCCTCGGCCAGGTTGCCGTGCTTCTCGAAGACGACGCCGAGCGTGTTGTACGCGCTCATGAAGCGCGCGTCCTGCAGGATGGCCTCGCGCGCCCACCAGTAGGCGTCGTCGAGCGCGTTGGCCGTGAGCGACTCGACCGCGCGGTTGTTCATGTACATCGCGACGATCGTCGGCTCCTCGATCGCCCAGGTCTTGAGCGAGCGGATGTTGGCGCTCGGCACGAAGTCGATCGTCATCGAATCGCTCTCGTTGCGCCCGAACTCGGCCTGCACCTGCCGCCGTCCCAGCGACAGGTTGACGTGGCCGATCGACAGGTAGAAGTCGCCGTCGCGCGCCCACGTCTCCTCGCCGTAGACGTTCTGGTAGCGGACGTTCAGCCCCATCTCCTTCGCGAACGCCGCCGTCATGATCACGAGCGACAGGCAGTTGCCCTGCCGCGCGGCGAAAGCCTCCGCGGCGTTGCGCGTCTTGGCCGCGTCGTACTCGAGCTGGAGCTGGCCGCGCGTGTACAGCGCCTCGTACAAGCCCTGCTGCCGGCCGCGCGTGCGCACGAGACGGCCGACGTCGTGCTCGAGGTAGGCGTGCATGTCCGGCGTGAGCGCGAACACGTCGGCGGCGTCGATTCTCACCGCGGGCGCGCGGAAGAGCTCGTCGGCGAAGAGCTTCTCCGGCTGCTGCTGCGGCGGCGCGCTCGCGCACGCGGCCATGAGCGCGCACAGCGACAGCAGGGTCGAGAGTCTCGGTATCGCGTTCATCGGGGCCTCCTCCGGTCGCGCAGGCACCGCGCCGCGGCGCCTCGAGGCCATTCTATCCCCGGTCGGCCCGCGCGATGCAACGGCGCGGCGAAGCGGTGACGCGGGAGACCGGCGCGGTGTTCCGGCGCGGTCAGGCGGGGACGGGCGCGCCGCTCGTGCGCGCCGGGGCCGCCGCGTCGACGCCTGGCAGCCACAGGTGCGAATGCACCCACGACAGCGCCAGCGGATCGGCCAGCAGGCGGGTCTTCTGCGCCGCGGACAGCGCGTCGGTGCCGGCCGCGACGGCCTCGCGCGCCAGCGCCTCGCGGTCGCTGCGCACCGATGCGGGCAGGTGCCGCCGGTCGTTGGCGATGGCGCAGGCGAGCGCGTTGAGCCGCGGATCCAGCGCGGCCTCGGCGAACGTACGCGGCGGCGCGGCCGCGTTCGCGTAGCGCCGCGCCGCGCGGATCTCCCGCGGCGGGTGCACCTCCTCGGGGATGAGGAACAGTCCCGCCCGCCGCGCGCGCCGCCCGAGCGACACGCGGCTCGTGTACACGGACAGCGGGATCGAGACGATCAGCGCGCCCGCGACGGGCATCACCCACCCGAGGAACAGCGGGTTCAGCCACGCCACGAAGGCGGTCCACACGACGCCCACCAGCGTCTGCAGGCCGTGATGGCGCACGGCCATGCCCCAGGTCGTCTCGGCGTCGCCGCGCGGCGGCGAGCGCCACGTCAGCTTGAGGCCGGTCAACGCCAGCACGACGAAGCGCGTGTGGAACAGCATGCGGATCGGCGCCAGCAGCGCAGACAGCAGCATCTCCAGGAGCACGCTCGACCACAGCGCGCCGCGGCCGCCGTAGCTCTTCGCCTGCCGGCCCGACAGCAGCAGCGCCGCGAGGATCTTCGGCACGAACAGGAGGAACGCCGTGGCGCCGACGAGTTGCAGCGCCCACTCCGGCCGCCATTCCGGCCACTGGGGAAAGAGCTGGTACGGCTCGACGAAATACTCGGGCACCGACAGCGTGTGCACGGCGAGGAGCGTCGTCGACAGCACGAGGAACAGGAACCACAGCGGCGCCGACAGGTAGGCCATCACGCCGGTCATGAACACGACGCGATGCGCCGGATGCAGGCCCTTCAGCAGCGCCAGGCGGAAGTTCATCAGGTTGCCCTGGCACCAGCGGCGATCGCGCTTCAGCTCGTCGATCAGGTTGGGCGGCATCTCCTCGTAGCTGCCCGGCAGGTCGAACACGATCCACACCTTCCAGCCGGCGCGGCGCATCAGCGCCGCCTCGACGAAATCGTGCGACAGGATCTCGCCGGAGAGATTGCCGGTGCCGGCGAGGCGGCCGAGCGCGCAGTGGCGGATGAACGGCGCGATGCGGATGATCGCGTTGTGCCCCCAGTAGTGCGATTCGCCGAGCTGCCAATAGTGGAGGCCGGCGGTGAACAGCGGACCGTAGACGCCGGTGGCGAACTGCTGGACGCGCGCATACAGCGTGTCGCGTCCCGTCGCCCGCGGCGCGGTCTGCAGGATGCCGGCGTCGGGGTTCGCCTCCGCGAGCTGCACGAGGCGGACGATGCACGGGCCCGTCATCACGCTGTCGGCGTCGAGCACCACCATGTACCGGTAGCGCCGCCCCCAGCGGCGGCAGAAGTCTGCGACGTTGCCGCTCTTGCGCTTGATCCGGTGCGCGCGCCAGCGATAGAACACGTGGCCGAAGCCGATCGCCCGGCACAGGTCGAACCACGCGGCGACCTCGGCCACCCGGGTGTCGGGATCGGCCGTGTCGGAGAGCACGAAGAAATCGAAGTGCTCGCCCTGGCCCGTGCGCGACACCGACTCGTACGTGGCGCGCATGCGCGCGAACACGCCGGCGACGTCCTCGTTGGCGATCGGCATGATCACCGCGGTGCGCGCGTCCGCCGCGATCTCGGCGTGCTCGTCGGCGCTGCGCGAGATCGCCCACCGGTCGCCGTGCCGGCCCAGAACGTAGAAGCCGGCGAGCGCGGTCCAGAACCCGGCGGAGATCCAGCCGAAGAGAATGGCGAAGAGCACGAGGATGGGGATCTCGAGCGGCTGGCGGCCGTGGTACGGCAGGATCGCGACCATCAGGTCGGTCGCCACGTACGTCTGGCCGAGGATCAGCGCGACGAGCAGCGTGCGGCGCAGCAGGCCGGGCCGGCGCCAGTCCCGCCGCGCCTGCGGCGAATCCGACACCGCGTCGTGCTCGACCGCGGTGGCGCGAAAGCGGCTCCACCAGCCGCTCTGCCAGTGGAGCGGCGCCATCGACGAGCGCGCCAGCGGCGGCGACGTCGGCAGCCAGCCCTTGCCTTCGCCGGGCGCGGGCGGCGGCGGCACCTGCGGATGCGCGGCGAGCGCCATCCGCGCCGCGACCGACGCGCGCGACGGGTTGTCGGGGTCGGCGTCCTCGTCGGCGAGGGCGGCGTGCAGCGCGGCGAACCGCGCGCGCGCGTCGACCGCCGAGCCGGCGCGCGCGCGGAGCCGCTGCTCCAGCGCGTCCCGCGCGGGGCCGGCGAGGCCGAGCGCGTCGAGGTACCGCGGGACGACGTCGTCCGCGACGGCACTCATCAGTTCGGCGGCAACAGGTAGCTCCACGTCTCCGAAATCGCGCCGCCGTCCGGACCGCGCAGGAAGGCGCGGAGCTCGACGGGCTTGGCGTCGTCCAGCCGCTTGAAGCGCAACGCCATCCGGTACCCGCTGGTGACGGTGTTCGGATAGGCGATCGCTTCGCGGGTCTCCATGTTCTGGCCGGTGACCACCGGCTCGACCTTGGCGTCCGGCGCGAGCTTCGCGAAGGCCGGGCCCTCGAAGTCGACGACGAAATCCATGCTGTCGTCGGCCGCCTTGCGGTAACCGTGGCCGCGGCGCGTCTGCGTCACCCACGACTGCGGCGGCCGCACCGCGTTGTCCGATTGCCACAGCAGCCGGTATTCGAGCGTCAGCGCCTGGCGCGGCGGCGGCAGCGCGTCGGGCACCCAGTAGCTCACGACGTTGTCGTTCGTCTCGTCGGGCGTCGGGATCAGCACGAGCTCGACGCGGCCGGCGCCCCAGGCCCCCACCGGCTGCACCCAGACGCCCGGCCGCTTGTCGTAGCGCGCCTCGAGGTCCTCGTAGTGAGAAAAGCGGCGGTCGCGCTGCTGCAGCGAGAAGCCGACGGGGTTGGTGAGGGCGAACGACGTCACCAGCAGCCGCTTGGGGTTGACGAGCGGCCGCCAGATCCATTCGCCGGTGCCGGAATGGATCGAGAGCCCGTCCGAGTCGTGCACTTCGGGCCGGAAATCGGTGGCGGTGGCGTTCGGCTGGTTCTCGCCGAAGAGGTACATCGTGGTGAGCGGGGCGATCCCGAGCTTGCTGACCTGCTCGCGCAGGAACACCCGCGCCGTCACATCCATGATGGTGTCGGCGCCGGGCTTCACCACGAACCGGTAGGCGCCGGTCACGCGGCGCGAGTCGAGGAGCGCGAAGATCGTCAGCTGCGTCGCGTTGGGCGCGGGCCGCTCGATCCAGAACTCGGTGAACGACGGAAACTCCTCGCCCGAGCCGAGCGCGGTGTCGACCGCGAGGCCGCGGGCCGAGATGCCGTAGACCTGGTTCTTGCCGAGCGCGCGGAAATAGCTGGCGCCGAGGAACACCAGCACCTCGTCCTTGTACTTCGGCGTGTTGATCGCATAGTGCACCCGAAAGCCGGCGAACCCGGGCGCGCGCAGCTTCGCCGTGTCGATGCGGTTCTTGCCGTAGTCGAACTGCTCGCGTGCGAACGGGACGTCGCGCACGCCGCCCGGCGTGATCTCGTGGATGCGCACCGCGCGCTCGTAATGGAAGCCCGGATGGAAGAACATCAGCTCGAACGGAAGCTTCGCGTCGTGCCACAGCGCGCGGTCCGGACGGAACCTGATGTCGCGATACTGGTCGTAATCCAGCTCGAGCAATTCCTTCGAGAGCCCACTCTCCGGCAGCCGCTGCGTGGTGCCGGACAACGCGCGGGCCAGCGAGACGACGTCGTCGAAATCGAACTTCGGCGTGGCCGCCGCGGCGGCGTGCGCGGCGACGGACAGGCACAGCGCGAGGAGCAGCGAATGGACGGCGCGGGGCATCGGCGGGGGCGGTTCGGGCGGAAGGGGTCGACGGCGCCATGGTAGCCGACTTGCGCCCGGGCGCCGCCGCCCCGGCGAGCGTGTCCACCGGACGCTACACTTCCCCCATGCGCTTCGGGTACTACGACCGGCTCTCGGCCGCGCGCAAGGCGATCTACCGCAAGAGCGACGACATCGGCGCGATCGGGCTGCCGCCCGGCGCGGCCGTGGCCACCGACGTCGCGCGCATGCGCCGGGCCCTCGCCGCCGAAGACCGGGCGAGCGTGCAGGCGGCCTGCCAGCGGCTGGTCGACACCCTCGTCGCCGGGTACAGGGTGCCGCCGATCCGCGTCCGCGTCCTGGCGCGCCGACCGTCCGACGACTACGGCGAGCTCCACGGCCTGTACGAGCCGGAGGAGGGTCGCACCGCCGCCCGCATCACCGTCTGGATGCGCACCGCCAAGAAGCAGCAGGTGGTCGCGTTCAAGAGCTTCCTCCGCACCCTCGTGCACGAGGTCGCCCATCATCTCGACTACGAGCTCTACCTGCTCGAGGAGACGTTCCACACCGAAGGTTTCTACAAGCGCGAGTCGTCGCTCGCCAACGCGCTGCTGGCCGCCGAGGCCGCAAGCGCGGCCGCGCCACAGAATGGAGATGCCGCATGATCCGCAAGACTGCCGCCGATTTCGATCCCGAAGTGCTCCGCTGGTTCGACAGGTACGTCCATGGCGACGTCGACCGCCGGGGGTTCCTGAACGGCGTCGCGCGCTACGCAGTGGGCGGCGTCACCGCGGCGATGCTGCTCGAGTCGCTGTCGCCCAGGTTCGCCCAGGCCCAGCAGGTGAAGCCCGAGGACTCGCGGATCAGCGCCAGGTACGTCGAATACGCGTCGCCGGAGGGCTCCGGCAAGGTCCGCGGCTACCTTGCGCGCCCGGCGGGCGGCGGCGGCAAGCTGCCCGGGATCCTGGTCGTGCACGAGAACCGCGGCCTCAACCCGCACATCGAGGACATCGCGCGGCGCCTGGCGCTCGACAACTTCGTCGCATTCGCGCCCGACGCCCTGACGCCGCTCGGCGGCTATCCCGGCGACGAGGACAAGGCGCGCGATCTCTTCGCCAAGCTCGACCAGGCCAGGACGCGCAACGACTTCATCGCCGCGGCCGCCTATCTGAAGGGCCTGCCCGACTGCACCGGCAAGATCGGCGTCGTGGGCTTCTGCTATGGCGGCGGCATCGCCAACAAGCTGGCGACGAAGCTCCCGGACCTGGGCGCCGCGGTGCCGTTCTACGGAAACCAGCCCGCGGCCGCCGACGCCGCGAGGATCAAGGCGCCGCTCCTCATCCACTACGCCGGCAACGACGAGCGCATCAACAGCGGCTGGCCCGCCTACGAGACCGCGCTGAAGGCCGCCGGCGTGAAGTACCAGGCGTTCGTCTACAGCGGCACTGAGCACGGCTTCAACAACGACACCACGCCGCGCTACGACGCCGCCGCCGCCAAGCTCGCGTGGACGCGGACGGTGGACTTCTTCAACCAGAACCTGCGGAGCTGATCAGGCGGCGAGCTCGCGGACCGGCCGCACCTCGACGCTGCCGACGCGCGCGGGCGGGATCTTCGCGGCGATCTGGATCGCCTCGTTCAGGTCCGTCGCGTCGATGAGGTAGAAGCCCGCAAGCTGCTCCTTGGTCTCGGCGAACGGCCCGTCGGTCACGGTCGTCTTGCCGTTGCGCACGCGCACGGTCGTGGCCGTGTGCACCGACTGCAGCGCTTCGGCCGCGATGCTGTGGCCGGTGCGCCGCAGCGCCTCGCTGTTCGCCTTGCATTCGCTGTCGGCGACCTCGCCGAGCCGGGTTTCGTCGATGTAGACGAGGCACAGGTATTTCATCGTTCGCTCCTCGAAGGCGCCGTCCCGTCCGCCAGCGTGGCGGCGAGGCCGTACAGCATACCGATCCAGCGCTCGCGCATCCCCCGCGCCGCGGCGCGCGGCAAGCCTTCGTGCAGGACCGTCAGCGTGCAGCCGCGCCGCCGGGGCGCCACGGCGACGGCCACGCGCGTGACGGCCGGCTCCGGGGCGGCGAGATGCAGCGTGAACGCGAGGCGCCAGGGTGGCGCGATCTCCAGGTAGGTTCCGCGATGCTCGCGGAGGCGGCCGTCGCGGTGCGCCGCGAAGCGAAAAGCGCCCTGCACGCGCGGATCGATGTCCGCGGCGGCGAGCGGCGCCGTCGCCGTGGCGAACAGCCAGCGGCGCGCGACGGCCGGGTCGAGCCACGCCGCGAACGCCGTGGCCGGCGCCGCCCGCAGGTGACGGGCGACGCGAAGCGGCGCGGTCGCGGCCGCGCGCCCGGGCCGCCACCCCATCGACGCGCCCAGCGCGAGGGCGCTCATCCCGGCACCTTCGCGGGGATGAGGATCGGCGCCAGGGCGAGGCCGGCCCAGCGCGGCGCGCCGTTGCGCTTCCAGCGCCGGTACAAAAACAGCGTCAGCGCCAGCAGCGTGCCGCCCGGCATCAGCAGCTCCAGCAGCAGATAGGGTCCCAGCGCCCGGCATCCGCGTCGGATCGCCGCGCCAACCGCCCGAAGATCGTCCATCGTTTCGCTCCGCTCGTCTCGTGGCGCCCGTGAAGTCCGGGCTCTCATCCGTTAGTCGAACGGGCGGGCGGCAAATCGACAGTCGCCTGCGGACATCGGAGCGACGCGCGCTCAATGCGCCAGCTCCGCGAGGCGGCGCTCCAGGAAGCGGCGCTCGGGCGCCTGCCGCGCCAGCGCCAGCGCGCGCGCATACGACGCCCGCGCGTCGTCCGTCCGCCCGAGGCGGCGGCACAGGTCGGCGCGCGCGGCGTGCGCGAGGTGATAGTCGGCAAGATCGCCGCCGGCCAGGATGGCGTCGATCAGCGCCAGGCCCGCGGCCGGGCCGTCGCGCATCGCCACCGCGACCGCGCGGTTCAGCGCGACGACCGGCGACGGCGTCGCGCGCTGCAGGACGTCGTACAGGCCGACGATCTCGTCCCAGTCGGTCGCTTCGGCGCGCGCCGCGTTGGCGTGCACGGCGGCGATCGCCGCCTGGATCGCGTAGGGGCCCGCGCCGCCGCTCGCGAGGGCGCGCGTCACGAGCGCGGACCCTTCGGCGATCAGCGCGCGGTTCCAGAGGCTGCGGTCCTGGTCGTCCAGCAGGATGATCTCGCCGTCCGCCGTTGCGCGGGCCGCGCGGCGCGATTCCTGCAGCAGCATCAGCGCCAGAAGGCCGATGGCCTCCGGCTCGGGCAGCAGTTGCACGAGGAGGCGGCCGAGCCGGATCGCCTCGCCGGACAGGTCGACGCGGGTCAGCGAATCGCCGGACGACGCCGAATAGCCTTCGTTGAACACGAGGTAGACGACCCGCAGCACGCTCTCCAGCCGCTGCGGCAGCTCGTCGGGCGCGGGCACCTGATAGGGGATCCGCGCGTCGCGGATCTTGCCCTTGGCGCGGACGATGCGCTGCGCGAGCGTGGGCGCCGGGCTCAGGAACGCCTGCGCGATCGCCTCGGTGGTGAGGCCGCACACCTCGCGCAGCGTCAGCGCGACCTGCGCGTCGGGGGCCAGCGCAGGGTGGCAGCACGTGAAGACCAGCCGCAGGCGGTCGTCCTCGATGCCCTCGGCGTCCCACGGCGCGGGCGCGTCGTCGGCGATCGCCTCGACCTCGTCCTCATAGTCCTCGATGGAATCGAAGCGCGCCCGCCGGCGGATGCCGTCGATTGCCTTGAAGCGCCCGGCGGACACGAGCCAGGCGCGTGGATTGGCCGGCACGCCGTCGCGCGGCCACTGCTCGAGCGCGGCCCGGAACGCGTCGTGCAGCGCCTCCTCGGCGACGTCGAAGTCGCCGAGGAGGCGCACCAGCGTCGCGAACACGCGCCGCGACTCGGTGCGGTAGATGGCCTCCGCCTGCGCGCGGAAGTCGCTGTTCTCGCTCATCGCATAACGATAGCGCACTGGCCGCGACGCCCGGCGGCGGACGGCGTTCCGGTACAATGGCGCCTCTTCAGTCCCGAGGAGCGTTGCAACCCGGCCGTCAGCCGGGCCAGGCTCGGGGCGGGGACGCGGTCCACCTCGTCCCTTGCAACGGCGCTCGTTGAACCGTGATCGCTTGCGGAGAGACGGGCGGACGTCCCCTCCCGGTCGTTCCCTCTCCCCCCGGCGGTCACTCGATACGAACGGAGTGACGGATATGAACGCTGTGACCGACAAGGCGAAGTTCGCCGACTTCAAGGTCGCCGATCTCAAGCTGGCCGACTGGGGCCGCAAGGAGATCGCGATCGCCGAGACCGAGATGCCGGGCCTGATGGCCATCCGCGAGGAGTTCGCGCCGCTGTCGCCGCTGCGCGGCGCGCGGATCGCCGGCAGCCTGCACATGACGATCCAGACCGCCGTGCTGATCGAGACGCTGCAGGCGCTCGGCGCCGACGTCCGCTGGGCGTCGTGCAACATCTACTCGACGCAGGACCACGCCGCCGCCGCCATCGCCGCGCGGGGCACCCCGGTGTTCGCGTACAAGGGCGAGACGCTCGACGAGTACTGGGACTACACGCACCGGATCTTCGACTGGGGCAAGGACGGCGGACCGAACATGATCCTGGACGATGGCGGCGACGCCACGCTGCTCGTCCATCTCGGCACGCAGGCGGAGAGCGACCGCGCGTGCATCTCGCACCCGGGCAACGAGGAGGAGACGTCGCTCTTCGCCTCGATCGCGAAGCACCTCGACCGCGATCCGAGGTTCTATTCGAAGCTCAAGGCCGCCATCAAGGGCGTCACGGAAGAGACGACGACGGGCGTGAAGCGCCTCTACCAGATGCACAAGGAGGGCCGCCTCGGCTTCCCGGCGATCAACGTGAACGACTCGGTCACCAAGTCCAAGTTCGACAATCTCTACGGCTGCCGCGAGTCCCTGGTGGACGGCATCAAGCGCGCCACCGACGTCATGATCGCCGGCAAGGTCGCGCTGGTGTGCGGATACGGCGACGTCGGCAAAGGCTCGGCGCAGGCGCTGCGCGCGCTGTCGGCGCAGGTCTGGATCGCCGAGATCGACCCGATCTGCGCGCTGCAGGCGGCGATGGAAGGCTACCGCGTCGTCACGATGGACGACGCCGCGGACAAGGCCGACATCTTCGTCACCGCCACCGGCAACATCGACATCATCACGCACGACCACATGAAGCGGATGAAGAACAACGCGATCGTGTGCAACATCGGCCACTTCGACAACGAGATCGACGTCGCGTCGCTGAAGCAGTACACGTGGGACAACATCAAGCCGCAGGTCGACCACATCGTGTTCCCCGACGGCAAGCGGATCATCCTGCTCGCCGAGGGGCGCCTCGTGAACCTCGGCTGCGGCACGGGCCATCCGTCGTACGTGATGAGCTCGTCGTTCGCGAACCAGGTGATGGCGCAGATCGAGCTTTGGACCGACACGCGCGAGCGGTCAGGCAAGTATCCGGTGGGTGTGTACGTGCTGCCGAAGCACCTCGACGAGAAGGTCGCCCGCCTCCAGCTCTCCAAGCTGGGCGCGACGCTGACCGAGCTGTCGGACAAGCAGGCGCGCTACATCGGCGTCCAGCGCGACGGCCCGTACAAACCCGACGCATATCGCTACTGACGGTCGGCCCATGCGCATCGCCGTCATGGGCACGGGGGGCGTGGGCGGCTATTTCGGCGCCCGGCTGGCGCTGGCCGGCAACGACGTCACGTTCATCGCGCGCGGCGCGCATCTCGCCGCGCTCCGCGACCACGGCCTCAGGGTCGAGAGCGCGGCCGGGCCGCTGCACCTCACCCGCGTGCAGGCGACCGCCGACCCGGCCGAAGTCGCTCCGGCGGACGTCGTGATGTTCTGCGTCAAGCTGTGGGACGTCGAGGCGGCGGCCGCGGCGGTGGCGCCGCTCGTCGCCGCGGGCGGCATCGTGGTGCCGTTCCAGAACGGCCTCGTCACGCCCGAGATCCTCGAGCGCGTCGTGGGTCCAGCGCACGTCGCGCCCGGCGTCGCGTACATCGCGGCGGCGATACGCGCCCCGGGCGTCATCGCCCATACCGGCACGATGGCGCGCCTGCGCGTCGGAGCGTTCCCGGGCGGGCCGCAGTCGCGCGTCGAGGCCTTCGCCGCCGCCGCCCGGGCCGCCGGCATCGACATCGACGTCTCGCCCGACATCCGCCGCGCGCTGTGGGAGAAGTTCTGCTTCCTGTCCGCGCTGTCCGGCTGCACGAGCCTGGCCCGCCAGCCGGCCGGCGCGATCCGCGCCGATCCCGATCTGCGCGCCACCTTCGAGGCGGCCGTGCGCGAGGCGTGGTCCGTCGGCCGCGCGCAGGGCGTGCCCCTTCCCGACGACTTCGTCGCGAGCCAGATGCGGGCGCTCGACGGCCTGCCGGCGGAGATGAAGGCGTCGATGCTGAACGATCTCGAGGCCGGCAGGCGCCTCGAGGCGCCGTGGCTGTCGGGCGCGGTCGCCGCGCTCGCGCAGGCGGCCGGCGTCGCCGCGCCGGTCAGCGGCGTTCTGTATGCTGCCGTCAAACCCTATCTTGCCGGCGCGCCGCGCCCGGGCTGACGACGAGGACCCCGAAATGCGATTGCTGCTGCAATGGCTGGTCAACGCGCTGGCGCTGTTCGCGCTGCCGTATCTCTTCACGTCGATCACCGTCGATTCGTTCGTCACCGCGCTGATCGTGGCGCTGGTGCTCGGCCTCATCAACACGCTGATCCGGCCGCTGCTCGTGATCCTCACGTTGCCGGTGACGATCGTGACGCTGGGCCTCTTCATCTTCATCATCAACGGCCTGCTGTTCTGGGCCGTCGGGTCGTTCGTCCCGGGGTTCCACGTGGCGGGATTCTGGTCGGGCGTCTTCGGCGCGATCGTCTACAGCCTGATCTCCTGGGCGCTGTCGGCGCTGATCCCGAAGAAGGCCTGACGGTCGCCTGGCGCCGATGAGCCCACAGGTCGCATGAGCACCGCGCCCGTCCTCAGCATCGAGTTCTTCCCGCCGCGCACGCCCGAGGGCGTGGACAAGCTGCGGGCGGCGCGGCGCCAGCTCGCGCAGCTCGCGCCGGCGTTCTTCTCGGTGACGTTCGGCGCCGGCGGCTCGACGCGCGAGGGCACGCTGTCGACGGTGCTCGAGATCCGCGACGAAGGTCTCGCGGCCGCTCCGCACCTGTCCTGCGTCAGCAGCACCCGCGAGAGCATCCGCGACGTGCTGGCCCACTACCGGGGGCACGGCATCCGTCATCTGGTCGCGCTGCGCGGCGACCTGCCGTCCGGCACGGCGGACGCCGGCGAGTTCCGCTACGCGAGCGAGCTCGTCGCGTTCATCCGCGAGGAGACCGGCGACTGGTTCCACATCGACGTCGCCGCGTATCCGGAATTCCATCCGCAGGCGCGCTCGCCGGAGGACGACCTCGCCAACTTCCGCCGCAAGATCGACGCCGGCGCGAACTCGGCGATCACCCAGTATTTCTTCAACGCCGACGCGTATTGGCGCTTCGTGGACCGCTGCGGCGAGCGCGGCATCGCCATACCGATCGTGCCGGGCGTGATGCCGATCGCGAGCTACACGAAGCTCGCGCGCTTCTCCGACGCGTGCGGCGCCGAGATTCCGCGATGGATCCGGCGCACGCTGGAGAGCTACGGCGACGACACGGCGTCGATCCGCGCGTTCGGCCTCGACGTCGTCACCCGGCTGTGCGCCGACCTCCTCGAAGGCGGCGCGCCGGGGCTGCACTTCTACACGCTGAACCAGGCCGCGCTCACCACCACCATCTGGCAGCGGCTCGGCCTGTAGACCGCTCGCTACGCCGCCTTCCTGGCGGCCTTCTTCGCCGGCGCCTGCCCCACCACCTCCAGCTTCACCGGCGCGGTCCCGTTCTTGCCGATGCCGATCTTCGACGCCGCGGCGCGCGACAAGTCGATGACGCGGCCGGCCTGCATGGGCCCGCGGTCGTTGACCTTCACTTCGACGGTCTTGTCGTTCTTGGTGTTGGTCACCTTGACCATCGTGCCGAAGGGCAGCGAGGGGTGGGCGGCCGTGAGCGCGCTCTGGCTGAAGACCTGGCCACTGGCGGTCTTGCGGCCCGCGAGCTTGTCGGAATAGACGGCGGCGAGGCCTTCCATCGCGTCGGTCTTCGGCGCGGCCGCGGGCGCTGGCGCCGCCGCCGCGGGCGGGGTGGTCGGCGCGCCAGCCGGTGGCGTCGACGGCGTTTGTGCCGTCGCGACGGCGGCGACGGCGCCGAGCAGGCCGAGCAGGCCGGAAAGACGCGAGGCGAGCTTCATGCTAGCGCGCACCCGGCGTGAACGAGACGAGCTCGATCGTCGCGAACTGGCCCGGCACGGTGCCGCTGTCGATGCCTTCCTTTTCGCGGTAGTGGGAGCGCTGCTCCTCCCGCACCATGGCGCCGACCGCGGGCGCGTACCAGACGAGGTAATTGCATTGCGTCGGGTAGCGCCAGAACGTCTCGTCGTCGAGCTGCATGAAGATGCGAAGCTTGATCGCGTCGAACGTGCCGGCGGGCGTGGTGACCGATTCGTAGCCGCCCACGCTGACCTGCCGCCGGATGCCGCCGTAAGGCCCGGGCGGCTTGTTCAGGTCGCGCAGCGTCTGGTTCCACGTGTCGCCGGTCGCCATCGGATATTTCCAGCGGACCAGCGCCGGGTCGAACCGGTCCGTCTCGGACTCGTACACCGCGCCCACGGTGACCACGCCCGGCGCCGTCCACGTCTCGGTCCGCTGGAAGTCGACGGTGTTGCCCTTGCCCGCGATGCGCACCGTGATTCCCTGAGGCGCGATGGCGACGATCTCGTGCGTCTCCTCCCACAGGACCGGCACGCGATAGCCGTCCTTGCCGCGGTAGACCCAGCGGTCGCCGACCTTCAGCGTCGGCGCGGCGACGGGCGGTCCGGCGGTGCCGCCCGTCCCCGGCGGCGACGCGCATCCCGCGAGCACGGCCAGCGCGCCCGCAGCGACGATCCATTGCAAGGCTTTCATTGCATTCCCTCCAGTGTTCCCGCGGCGGGTCGATCGATCACGCTGCAGCGCTAAGGTCCGCGGGACCATGACATGAGCTCGAGCGTGGCGTGCTGCGACTGGATCGCGCCGAGGCCGTCCCGGCGGTCGCCCTTCTCGTAGTACTGCGCGTTCTTTTCGGCGCGCACCATCGCGCCGACGGCCGGCGCGTAATAGACCAGGTAATTGCACTCGGTGGGCCAGCGCCAGAATTCCTCGTCGTCGAGGCGCATCAGCACGCGCAGCTTCAGCGCGTCGAAGTCGCCGGCGCGCGTGGCCACGCGGGCCCAGCCGTCCACGGTGACGTAGCGGTTGATCTGGCCGGCCTTGCGCGTCGTGGCGTTGAAGCTGTCGACCCATTGGTTCCAGCGCTGGCCCGTCGCCATGGGAAAGCCGTAGATCGTGACGGGCGGCGTGAACGTTCGCGTTTCGTCGTCGAACACCGGGCCCATGGCGAGCCGCCCCGGCGTCGCCCACGTCTCGGTGCGCGGACCGCGGGCATTGGGCCCGGTCTCCGTCACGCGGACCGTGATCGCGCCGGGGGCGACGCCGACGACCTCGTGCGTCTCGTCCCACGTGAGGGGCGCGCGAAAGCCGTCGAGCGCGCGGTAGACCCAGCGATCGCCCACGCGAAACGCCGGCCCCTCGACCGGGGGGCCCGACCCGGGGGAATCGAGGCCCGCGCAGCCGGCCAGCGCCGCGACGATCGTCATCGCCGCAACGAACCGCAGCACCCTCATCGACGGCTCTCCAGCATGGGGCGGCGCGTGCAACGCCCTGTCGTCGTCAACATCGGGCCGCGAGGTTTCATCCATGGACCGTGCCACGAGGGCACGAAACCCGGATGCTACAACCGGACGTCGGCCACCCCGCCGCCCGCGACGCGCACGAGGTCGGCAGGCGACAGCGGGAACATCGCGTGCGGCGTTCCACCGGCCGCATAGACGACGTCGTGCTGCAGGAGGTCCCGGTCGACGAGGGTCGTCAGCGGCCGGGCGTGGCCGAGCGGCGGGATGCCGCCGATCGCGTAGCCGGTGCATTCGCGGACGAAGGCGGCGTCGGCCTTGCCGATCGGCTCGCCCACCTGCGCCGCCACCTTCGCCTCGTCGACGCGATTGGCGCCGCTCGCGATCACCAGCACCGGCGCGCCGGACGCCGCGCGAAAGACGAGCGACTTGGCGATCTGCGCGACCGTGCAGCCCAGCACGGCGGCGGCCTCGGCGGACGTGCGCGCCGGCACGTCGTATTCGACGATCGTCGTGGCCACCCCGGCGGCCGCCAGGGCGTCCTGCACGCGCTGCGCCGAGGCCGACAGCGTCACGCGGGCACCGCCACGAGCGCGTTCCAGAACACCAGCGACATCACGAGCGCGTAGACGATCGCCGACCCGATGCCGATGTTGCGGTTGAGCCGGTCGGCGCGCGCGCGATCGCCGCGCTCGGCGATGCGCTCGCAGCGCACCGACGCCAGCATGTAGATCAGCACCATCGCGAAGGCGGAGATCACCGCGACGTTGACGAGCTGCGCCGTGACGTTGGTCTCGGCGAGCGAGTTGACCACGTACTTGTTGCCGACGGCCGCGATCGTCGCCGCGGTGAGGAGCGTCGTGCGCGCGGCCAGGAGGTTCACCGGGATGAAATAGCCGAGCAGGCACAGCAGCACGCAGACGATGAAGCCGATGAAGTAATCGATGGCAACGCGCCAGCCGATGCGCTGCGCCACGACTTCCGCCACGAGCGTCGAGTAACGATCGCCCGAGCGCTCGGTCAGCCCGAACGACGTCGGGTACTGCTTGCGCATCTCGTGGACCTTGAAATCCACGAGCCGCCAGCCCGGCGAGAATGCGGCCGGATCGAGCATCGAGGCCTCGCGGTCCACTTCATAGACGACGTAGTCGTCCTCGAACGGCGATTCGATCGCGATCTCGAGCCGATGCTGGTCGAAGGGGAACGCGCCGGTGTCGAACGTCTCGTTGATCACCGCGTCGACGCGCGCGACCACGTAGTTCTCGCCGTTCGGGAGCCGCCGCCGGTCCTCCGGCGTGATCGACGTGCTGCGCGCGCTGACCACGTGCAGGTTGGCGAGCGGATCGAACTGGTCGCCGCGCCAGCGAAACCAGACCTCGAACGTGGGATGGAACGTGTACTTGGAGAAGTCGAGGTCCTGCACCGAGTACAGGTAAACGCCGACCTTGACCGGGCCCTCCGGCGACGCGGCGCTCGACGGCACGCGGCCCGGCTTCAGCGTGACCGGCGGCGGCACGTTCGTGTGCTCGAGCGGCGGCGGCGCCGCGGCCTGCCGCGCCGGGGCCGCCGGCGCCTGCCCGGCCGCGGGCGCGCACGCCAGCAGCGCTGCCAGCGCGAGCGCCGCGGCGGCGCGGACGCTACGCACCGTCGCCGTCGGTGATCGCGCCTTTGCTCGCCGTCGACACGAGGCGCATGTACTTGCTCATCAGGCCACGCGTGTAGCGGGGGGCGGGCTGCTTCCAGCGCGCGCGCCGCCGCGCGAGCTCGCCGTCGTCCACGTTGAGCTGCAGCAGCAGGCGGTGCGCGTCGATGGTGATCGAATCGCCTTCCTCGACGAGCGCGATGGTGCCGCCGACATACGCCTCCGGCGCGACGTGCCCGACGACCATGCCCCACGTGCCGCCGGAAAAGCGGCCGTCGGTGATGAGCCCTACCGACTCGCCGAGGCCCTGGCCGATCAGCGCCGACGTGGGCGCCAGCATCTCCTGCATGCCCGGCCCGCCCTTCGGCCCCTCGTAGCGGATCACGACGACGTCGCCGGGCTTGATCGCCTTGGCCATGATCGCTTCCATCACCGCGGGCTCGGAATCGAACACGCGCGCCGGGCCGGTGATCGACGGATTCTTGAGGCCGGTGATCTTGGCGACGCAGCCCTCGGGCGCGAGATTGCCGCGGAGGATCGCGAGGTGGCCCTCGGCGTACATCGGGTTGGACCACGGCCGGATGACGTCCTGGTCGGCGCGCGGCGAGTCCGGCACGCCGGCGAGCGCCTCGGCCATCGTGCGGCCGGTGATCGTCATGCAGTCGCCGTGGAGGATGCCGTTGGCGAGCAGGATCTTCAGCACCTGCGGCACGCCGCCGGCGCGGTGCAGGTCGACGGCGACGTAGCGCCCGGACGGCTTCAGGTCGCACAGCACCGGCACGCGCTTGCGGATCGCCTCGAAATCGTCGATCGTCCACGGCACACCCGCGGCGGACGCAATGGCGAGGTAGTGCAGCACCGCGTTGGTCGAGCCGCCGGTCGCCATCACCAGCGCGATCGCGTTCTCGATCGATTTGCGCGTGATGATGTCGCGCGGCTTCAGGTCGTTTTTGATCGCCTCGACCAGCACGCGCGCCGATTCGGCGGCCGAGTCGGCCTTCTCGCCGTCGGGAGACGCCATCTGCGAGCTGCCGAGGAGGCTCATGCCGAGCGCCTCGAACGACGAGGACATCGTGTTCGCCGTGAACATGCCGCCGCACGCGCCCACGCTCGGGCACGCATTGCGCTCGATGCCGTCGTAGTCCTCCTTCGCGAGCTTCCCGGCCGCGTACCCGCCAACCGCCTCGAACGCGGAGACGATCGTCAGCGCCTGCCCTTTCCAGTCGCCGGGCTTGATCGTGCCCGCGTAGACGTAGATGGCGGGCACGTTGACCCGGGCCATCGCCATCATGCCGGCGGGCATGTTCTTGTCGCAGCCGCCGACCACCAGCACGCCGTCCATGCACTGGCCGTTGACGGACGTCTCGATGGCGTCGGCGATCACCTCGCGCGACACCAGCGAGTACTTCATGCCTTCGGTGCCCATGCCGATGCCGTCGGTGACCGTGGGCACGCCGAAGACCTGCGGCATCGCGCCGGCGTCCTTGAGGCTCGCCATCGCGCGGTCGACCAGCGGCTGGATCCCGGCGTTGCACGGATTCATCGTGCTGTGGCCGTTGGCGACGCCGACGATCGGCTTCTCGAAGTCGCCGTCGCCGAAGCCGACGGCGCGCAGCATCGCGCGGTTCGGCGAGCGGGCGACGCCCTGCGTGATGAGTCTGGAACGGCGATTGAACGCCATGGGATTCCTCCTGGCCGGCGAGCGGCGGGCTTAAGGCTTGACCGGCGCCCGCGACGGGGCCCGCGACGATAGCATCGGGGCCGCGCGCAGACAACAAACGACCGCGCCGCCGGCGACGAGCAGGAAGCCCGCGCCGTGGAACGGATGCAGCCGCTCGCCGATGAACACGGCGGCGAGGACGGCGGCGAAGACCGGCACGAGGTGCGTGAAGATGCCGGCCTGCACGGCGCCCACGCGCGCGACGCCGAAGCCGAACAGCAGCGACGCGGCGAGCGTCGGCAGCGTGCTGAGGTACAGGATGCCAAGCGCGGCGCTGGACGTGATCGTCGGCCAGCCTTTCATCGCGATCTCGGCGGTCGCGACCGGCGCGAGGAACAGCAGCCCCAGTACGGCGCCGATGAACACGAACGCCGGCAGCGACACCTGCTTCGGGCGCTCCACCAGCTTCACCGTGTAGAACGCCCACACCAGCATGCCGGCGAGCAGCAGCAGGTCGAACGGCGAGAAGCGCAGCGTCACGAGCGCCATCGGGTCGCCGCGCGCCAGGATCACCGCCACGCCGAGCGACGAGACCGCGAGGCCGGTGGTCTCGAGGGCCGTGGGGCGGCGGCCGTAGAACAGCGCGAGCACCGCGACGATCAGCACCGGTATGACGGAGTTGAGGAGTCCGAGCAGCGTGGCCGTGGTGCCGGCGAGGCCGAAGTAGACGAGGCAGGTTTGCGGGCCGAAGCCCAGCAGCGCCAGCAGCGCGTAGGTGCGGAAATCGTCGCGGACGGCCGCGGCCATGGCGGCCCGCTCGCGCCAGACGAAGGGCAGCAGGCACACGACGACGACCACCCAGCGCAGCGTGGCGAGCGTGGCGGGCGGCAGCGCGTCGAGGAGGCCGCGCGCGGCGACGGCGCTGCTGCCCCACAGGGCGGCGGTCGCGACGAGCGCGGCGTAGGCGACGCTTCGCGGCGGATGGTTCATGAGTGCCGCGATGGTAGCGACGGCCCTCGATACCGTCCAATACAATAGAATGCCGGTTGCCATACCTTGCGGGTATCACGCTCGATGGAGCTTCGCCACCTGCGCTATTTCGCCGCCGTCGCCGAGACGCTCAACTTCGGCCGCGCGGCGGCGCGGCTGTCGATCTCGCAGCCGCCGCTGTCGCGGCAGATCCAGTCGCTGGAGCACGAGCTCGGCACGCCGCTCTTCACGCGCACGACGCGCGGCGTGCGCCTTACCGCCGCCGGCCGGGCGCTGATTCCCGAGGCGCGCCGGCTCCTGCGCGAGGCGGCGGCGCTGGTCGAGGGCGCGCGGCATCTCGCCGAAGGAGGCGTCGGCTCGCTGCGAATCGGCTTCATCAGCACGGCTTCCTATAACGTGCTGCCGCGCGTGCTGCCCGAGTTCCATCGCCGCCGCCCCGGCATCCAGCTCGCGCTGCAGGAAACCACGTCGGATGCGCAGATCGCGCTGCTGCGCGACTACGAGCTCGACGTCGGCGTCCTCGTGCCGCCGGTGGTCGACGCCGGCTTTCGCTACCTGCCGCTGATGCAGGAGCCGCTCCTCGCCGCGTTGCCTGCCCGCCGCCGCTGGCCGCGGCGCGTGCCGCTGGCGTCGCTCGCGGACGAGACGTTCGTCCTCTTTCCGCGCCAGGCCGGCGTCGGTCTCTACGATCTCATCGTCGGGTTCTGTCGCAGCGCCGGGTTCACGCCGCGCATCGGCCAGGAGGCCGTCCAGATGCCGACGATCGTGAGCCTCGTCGCCGCCGGCATGGGCGTCGCGCTGGTTCCGGCGTCGCTGCGGCACATGCGGCGCACGGGTGTGGTATATCGCGCATTGGCCGAAACGAGCCCGCTGATGGAAATGGGGCTCGCCTGGCGCGAGGGCGAGGAGGAGCCGGCGGTCGCGGCCTTCGTCGCGCATGCGCGAGCGGCGTTCAGGATCTGACTTCGCGCATGCTCGTTCACCCCCAATTCGATCCCGTCGCGCTCCAGATCGGCCCGTTCCACCTGGGCGGGATGGAGCTCGGACCGTTCGCCATCCGCTGGTACGGCCTCATGTACCTGCTGGCGTTCATCCTCGTGATCGTGCTGGGGCGAAAGCGCGCCCGCGCGAACATGCTCACCGGCTGGCGCCCGGGCGACATCGACGACATGCTGTTCTACGGCGTGCTCGGCGTGATCATCGGCGGCCGCCTCGGCTACGTGCTGTTCTACAAGCCGCTGTACTACCTCGCGCATCCGCTCGAGATCTTCGCCGTGTGGCAGGGGGGCATGAGCTTCCACGGCGGATTTCTCGGTGTGCTGATCGCGCTCTGGTTCTACGCGCAGCGGCGCCGCAAGCCCTGGCTCGACGTCACCGACTTCGTCGCGCCGCTGGTGCCGCTGGGCCTCGCTGCCGGCCGCCTCGGCAACTTCATCAACGGCGAGCTGGTGGGGCGCGCGACCGACGTGCCGTGGGCGATGGTGTTCCCGCAGGTCGACAGCGTGCCGCGCCATCCGTCCCAGCTCTATCAGCTCGGCCTCGAGGGGCTGCTGCTGTTCGTGATCCTGTGGACGTACGCCAGCCGGCACCGGCCGATGGGCGCCGTGTCGGGTCTCTTCCTGCTGGGGTACGGCGTGCTGCGGTTCGTGGCGGAGTTCGCGCGCGAGCCCGACAACTTCCTCGGTTACCTGGCCCTCGGCCTCACGATGGGCCAGTGGCTGTCGGTGCCGATGATCGTCGCCGGACTGGCGATGATGGTGTGGGCCTACCGGCGGGCCGGCAAGGCCGAGCCCACGCTGCTCGACCGGATGAAATGACGCGGGGCGCGCGGACCGCGCCCGCGGCGGCTAGTCGAGGCGGCGGTAGTCGCCGTCGATCGCCTGGCGGCGGCGCAGGTGCGCCCGGCCGGCCATCGCCGGCTGCGGGCCGTGGTTGATGGGCAGCATCAGCAGCGTCAGCGCGAGCACGTCCGACATCACGCCCGGCAGCATGAGGAGCAGCGCGGCCAGCACCTTGCGGCCGCTGTCGACGAGGCCCCGCAGCAGCGACTGCTCGCCGTGCAGCGCCGCCAGCGTGTTGGTGCGAAACGACAGGCGCTCGTTGCGCAGAAGCCACGCGCCGCCGATCAGTCCGGCGACGAGCCAGGCCCACATCGGCGTTCCCAGCCAGCGGGCGAACCGCGCCGTGACGTAGAGATCGACCAGAGGGAATACCAGTACAATCGCAAGCAGGACGAAACGCATGGACGACTCCTTGGCGGAACCGGCGATCGTCGTGCTGACGAACCTGCCCGACCGCGAGAGCGCGCAACGGCTGGCGCAGGCGCTCGTCGGTGGGCGGCTCGCCGCGTGCGTCAATGTCGGCGTGACCGTCGAATCAATTTATCACTGGCGGGGACAAATCGAAACGGCCATCGAGGTCCCGGTGACCATCAAGACCCGCGCAGTGTTGTTTTCAGAGGTGGAGGCGGCGATCCGCCGATTCCACCCCTACGAACTTCCGGAGATCGTCGCTGTCCCCATCACGCATGGATCGCCCGCCTATCTCGCCTGGATCGCCGCGGAAACGCGGGCGGCCTGACGCCCTGAGAGCCGCGGCGGCGGGCCTGCTGTGCGCCGTCGCCCTTGCCGCCGCCGCGGCCGGCGTGCCGGGGCTCGAGCCCAAGCTCCTCCCGCCCGAGCAGGCGTTCCGGTTCTCGGCGCGCACCCTCGACCCGGGCACGGTCGAGGCCCGGTTCGACGTCGCGGACGGCTATTACCTTTATCGCGACAAGCTCCGCTTCTCCGTCGCGGGCGGCGCGCCGGCGCTGGGCGTCGCGGCGCTGCCTGCCGGCAAGCGCAAGCACGACGAATTCTTCGGCGACGTCGAGACCTACCGCGGCGTCGTGGTCGTCCGGGTGCCGGTCGTCGACGCCAGGGCCGGCCAGCCGCTCGTGCTCGTCGCCGACTCGCAGGGCTGCGCCGACGCCGGCGTCTGTTATCCCCCCAACCAGCAGCAGGTCCGCCTCGCCGTGCCCGCGGCAGGCGCCGCCGCAGGTCCGCTCGTGGAAGCCCATCCGCGCAAGGGACTCTTCAATTGAGCGCCCCCGCCTCCGACCGTGTAGGTGAGCGCTCGCTGTCGCCCCAAGCCACTTGGGGCGGGCTCAGCCTGCCGCGATGGGCGGCGGTAGCGTTGGCCGGCGTGATCGCGCTCGCCGTCGGGGTGTGGGTCGCCCGCGGCACGCTCGAGCCCTCGCGGGTGGGCCAGGACGCCACGGCCCTGTATGGGGTCGCGCTACCGGACCTCGACGGACGCGAGCAGCGGCTCGATCAGTGGCGGGGTAAGGTGCTGGTGGTGAATTTCTGGGCCACCTGGTGCGCGCCCTGCCGGGAAGAGATGCCCCAGTTCGTGAAAACGCAGACCGCCCTCGGCGGCAAAGGCCTGCAATTCGTCGGCATCGCCGTCGATCAGGGCGACAAGATCAAGCAATTCGCCTCCGAGATCGGATTGAATTATCCGTCGCTGGTTGGCGGGATGGGCGCAATGGAATTGTCGAAAACGCTCGGCAACGACCTGATGGCCCTTCCGTTCACCGTGATCGTCGGGCGGGACGGCCGGATCGTCCACACCCAGCTGGGTCAGCTGAAGCAGGCCCAGCTCGATTCGATCGTCGGCAAGCTGCTCTAACCCGCGTTTCCGTTGGCTCGGCTTGGCGGTCATTTTCGCCCATCGTCCGCGCAACGCTGGACAACTCGCGGCCATCTGCGGCAAACTCGCGCCCCAGCGACATAACGTCGGTGCAGCGGGCCCCGCGGGCTGTGCAGAACAGGCAACTACGCCTTTTTCGCGCAGCGCTGTGACGAGCGGGCCCCTACAGGGACACGATCCCGCACCGCGCCTGCGGCGTGCCGGCACCGGTGCGCGGCCTTACGGGGGTGGAACATGGACCTGCGCAAGCTCAAGACGCTGATCGAGCTGGTCGAGACGTCGGGCATCGCCGAGCTCGAGATACAGGAAGGCGAAGAACGCGTGCGCATCACGCGCGCCACGATGATGGGCGCGCAGACGGTGATGCTGCCCACGGCGATGCCCGCGCCGGTCGCGCCGACCGGCGGCCCGCACAACATGGGCAGCGAGCCCTCGCCACCGGCGGCGCCGGAAGGCCACGTCGTCAAGAGCCCGATGGTGGGCACGTTCTATCGGGCGGCGTCGCCGGGCGCCAAGTCGTTCGTCGAAGTCGGCGACACGGTCGCGCAAGGCGACGCGCTCTGCATCATCGAGGCGATGAAGCTGATGAACGAGATCGAGGCCGACGCCACCGGCACGGTGAAGGCGATCCTCGCCGAGAACGGACAGGCGGTCGAATTCGGTCAGCCGTTGTTCGTGATCGTGTAAGGCCGCGCCCCACGTGGCCGTCAAGCCGGAAAAGCTGTTCGACAAGATCCTGATCGCCAATCGCGGCGAGATCGCGCTGCGCATCCAGCGCGCGTGCCGCGAGCTCGGCATCAAGACGGTCGTCGTCCACTCCGAAGCCGACCGCGACGCCAAGTACGTCGCGCTCGCCGACGAGTCGGTATGCATCGGGCCGCCGCCGTCCGCGCAGAGCTATCTCAACATTCCGGCGATCATCGCGGCGGCCGAAGTGACCGACGCGCAGGCGATCCATCCCGGCTACGGCTTCCTCTCCGAGAACGCGGACTTCGCCGAGAAGGTCGAGCGGTCCGGCTTCGTGTTCATTGGCCCGAAGCCCGAGACGATCCGCCTGATGGGTGACAAGGTGAGCGCCAAGGCCGCGATGAACAAGGCCGGCGTGCCGTGCGTGCCCGGCTCGGAAGGCGCGCTCCCGGAGGATCCGAAGGAGATCGTGCGGATGGCGCGCGCGACGGGCTATCCGGTGATCATCAAGGCGGCCGGCGGCGGCGGCGGGCGCGGCATGCGCGTCGTGCACACGGAAGCCGCGCTGCTCCCGGCGGTCACGCTGACGCGCTCGGAGGCGCAATCGGCGTTCGGCAATCCGACCGTCTACATGGAGAAGTTCCTGACGCAGCCGCGGCACATCGAGATCCAGGTGCTGGCCGACGAGCACAAGAACGCCGTCTACCTGTTCGAGCGCGACTGCTCGATGCAGCGGCGCCACCAGAAGATCATCGAGGAGGCGCCGGCGCCGTCAGTGAACCCGCGCGCGCTGCTGCGCATCGCCGAGCGCGCGGCCGACGCCTGCCGCCGGATCGGCTATCGCGGCGCCGGCACGTTCGAGTTCCTGTACCAGGACGACGAGTTCTTCTTCATCGAGATGAACACGCGCGTGCAGGTCGAGCATCCGGTGACCGAGCTCATCACCGGCATCGACATCGTCCAGGAGCAGATCCGCATCGCCGCCGGGCACAAGCTGCGCTTTCGCCAGCGCGACATCCAGAAGCGCGGCCACGCGATCGAGTGCCGGATCAACGCCGAGGACCCGTGGACGTTCATACCGTCGCCGGGGCGCATCACGTCGTGGCACGTGCCGGGCGGCCCCGGCATCCGCGTCGATTCGCACGCCTATCAGAACTACCTCGTGCCGCCGAACTACGACTCGATGATCGGCAAGGTCATCGCCTACGGCGATTCGCGCGAGCAGGCGATGGCGCGCATGCGCGTCGCGCTGTCCGAGATGGTGGTCGCGGGCATCAAGACCAACATTCCGCTGCACCAGGAGCTTCTGCTGGACGAGAAGTTCATCGTGGGCGGAACGTCGATCCACTATCTCGAGGAGCGTCTCGCCAAGCGCAAGTCCGTCGGCTAGACGCCGGCGTGCTGCCCTCGGCGCGCCGGCGCCTCCGTTGAGCCACCTCGCGCTTCGCTTCGACGTCGACGCCGCGCACGCGGACGCCTGGTCCGACGCGCTCGCCGAAAACGGCGCGCTCGCCGTCGACATCTCCGATCCCGCCGCCGGCACCGCGGCCGAAACCCCCGTCTACGCCGAGCCCGGCGACCCCGGGGCCACGGTGTGGCCCGTCGCCCGCATCACCGCGCTGTTCGCCGCCGCCACGGACGTCGGCGCACGCCTTCGCCACGGCGCGGCGCAGCTCGGCCTCGGCCTTCCCGTCCACGAGGTGGAAGAGATCGCCGACCGCGATTGGGTGCGCGCCACGCAGGCGCAGTTCGGCCCGATCGAGATCGAGCCGGGCTTCTGGATCGTGCCGTCGTGGTGCGCGCCGCCGGTGCCCGCCGCGCTCAATCTCGCGCTCGATCCCGGCGTCGCGTTCGGCACCGGCTCGCATCCCACGACGCGCCTCTGCCTGCAGTGGCTCCGTGCGACGGTGACCCCGCACGCGTCCGTGCTCGACTACGGCTGCGGCTCCGGCATCCTCGCGATCGCAGCGGCGAAGCTCGGCGCGGGCGACGTCGCGGGCACCGACATCGATCCGCAGGCCCTCGATGCCGCCGCGGACAACGCGCGCGCCAACGGCACGGCCGTCGCGTTCGCCGCGCCTGACGCGATCCGCGGCGGCACGTTCGATCTCGTCGTCGCCAACATCCTCACCAATCCGCTGCGGATGCTGGCGCCGGCGCTCGCCGCGCGCGTGCGGCCCGGCGGCCGCCTCGCGCTCGCCGGGTTGCTCGACGCGCAGGCGCCGCTCGTCGCCGACGCGTATGCGCGCTGGTTTACTATCGCGCCTTGGCGCAGCGCCGACGGCTGGACGCTGCTCGCGGGCGTGCGGACGCCCGACGCCTCGTCCTGATCGCGTACGCATGGCCACGGCCGATCCCAAATTCACGCGCTGCCCGGGTTGCCAGACCGTCTTTCGCGTCACCGGCGACCAGCTGGCGCTGCGCGGCGGCCAGGTGCGATGCGGTCATTGCCGCACGGTGTTCGACGGCAACGCGCAGGCGTTGTCGCTCGCCCCGCGGGCGCGTCCCGACACGGATTTCGACGACGACTTCGCGCGCGGTCCCGCGACCGTCACGCTGCGCGATTCGCACGCGCTCGAAGCCGCGCCGCCGGCGCCGGCCGCGACGACGCCACCCGCGCTGCGCGAGCCTTCGTTCGCGCCATTGCCGGACGAGGCGTTAGCGGCGGCAGGCGCCGCTGCGGCAGACGGCGAAGCGGAATCCGCTCCGGCGGATGAGGCCATTGCCGGCGACCACGTCGCCCCGTCCGCCGACGCCGCGGTCGCCGACGCTGAGGGCGCGGCGCCCGGCGACGCCGGCGGCGAGTCCACGCCCGATGAAGCCGCCGTCCGTACCGAGCGCGCGCGCACCGTGCTCTACGCGGTGGCCATCCCGCTGCTGCTGCTGGTGCTCGTGTTCCAGGCGGGGTTCCATTTCCGGGACGCGATCGCCGCGCGCTGGCCCGGCGCCAAGCCGGCGCTGGTCCGGTGGTGCGACACGCTGGGCTGCACGATCCGCCCGCTCCACGACATCGGAGGCCTGTCGATCGACGCGTCCGACCTCCAGGCCGATCCCGCGCACAAGGGGCTCCTGGTCCTCACGGCCACGGTGCGCAATCGCGCGGCCGTCGCGGTCGCCTTTCCGATGCTGGAGCTGACGCTGACCGATTCCAGCGACACAGTGGTCGTCCGCCGCGTGCTGAACCCGGTCGAATACGCGGGCGGCACGGCCGACCTCGGTGCCGGCATCGCCGCCAACTCCGAGGTGCTGATCAAGATGTTCCTCGACGCCAGCGCCACCAGCCAGGCGGGCTACCGGCTGTACCTCTTTTACCTTTGATCGCGGCCGCGGGGCCGTGGTGCACTGCGCAACGGGCGGCGGACATGCGATCGCTCCGTCGCACCAAATCAAGGCGTTGCAACGCAAATCTGATCCGATTCGGTGCGACCGGCCTGCGCCGACCGGCGTTTCACGGGAAAAATTGCACTAAAGCGGGGGTTTGACGTGCGCCACCCTATGGCATAGTTCTAGCTAACGTTCACCCGCTCGATCCCGCGGCGCAACGTCTCGCTTCGCCCTCGTCCCCAGGAGACCCTGCATGACCACCCCAGCCGAAGTGCTGAAAATGATCAAGGACAAGGAGGTCAAGTTCGTCGACCTCCGCTTTACCGACACTCGCGGCAAGGAGCAGCACGTCTCGGTGCCCTCGAAGGCGTTCGACGCCGACAAGTTCGAGTCCGGCCATGCGTTCGACGGCTCGTCGATCGCCGGCTGGAAAGGCATCCAGGCCTCGGACATGCTGCTGATGCCCGACCCCGGCACGGCGAACATCGACCCCTTCATGGACGAGACCACGCTGCTCCTCACGTGCGACGTGATCGAGCCGTCGGACGGCAAGGGCTACGAGCGCGACCCGCGCTCGCTCGGCAAGCGCGCCGAGGCGTACCTCAAGTCGACCGGCATCGGCGACGTCTCCTACTTCGGCCCGGAGCCCGAGTTCTTCATCTTCGACGCGGTCGAGTGGTCGGTCGATATGTCCGGCAGCTACTGCAAGGTGTTCTCGAGCGAGGCCGCGTGGTCGACCGGCGAGAAGTTCGAGGGCGGCAACATGGGCCACCGGCCCTCGGTGAAGGGCGGGTACTTCCCGGTGCCGCCGGTCGATTCGCTGCAGGACATCCGCTCGGCGATGTGCCTTGCGCTCGAGCAGATGGGCGTCGAGGTCGAGGTGCATCACCACGAAGTCGCGAACGCCGGCCAATGCGAGATCGGCACGAAGTTCGCGCCGCTGGTGCAGCGCGCCGACTGGCTGCAGATCATGAAGTACGTGATCCACAACACCGCGCACGCGTACGGCAAGACCGCCACGTTCATGCCGAAGCCCATCGTCGGCGACAACGGCTCGGGCATGCACGTGCACCAGTCCATCTGGAAGGGCGGCAAGAACCTGTTCGCCGGCGACGGCTATGCCGGCCTGTCCGATTTCGCGCTGTATTACATCGGCGGCATCATCAAGCACGCGAAGGCGCTGAACGCGATCACCAATCCGGGCACCAACTCGTACAAGCGGCTGGTGCCCGGCTTCGAGGCGCCGATCAACCTCGCGTACTCGGCGCGCAACCGGTCCGCGTCCTGCCGCATTCCTTACGTGAGCAATCCGAAGGGCCGGCGGGTCGAGGTCCGCTTCCCGGATCCGACGGCGAATCCGTACCTCGCGTTCTCGGCGATGCTGATGGCCGGTCTCGACGGCATCCAGAACAAGATCCATCCGGGCGATCCGATGGACAAGAACCTCTACGACCTCGAGCCCGAAGAGGCGGCGAAGGTGCCGCATCCGTGCGCGTCCCTCGACGAGGCGCTCGATGCGATCGACAAGGACCGGGAGTTCCTCACCCGCGGCGGCGTGTTCACCGACGACATGATCGACGCTTACATCGCCCTCAAGATGGAGGAAGTCACGCGGTTCCGGATGACGACCCATCCGGTCGAATACGACATGTATTTCAGCCTTTAGGCGAGGGCGCGCCGGCGTGCGCGGGGAACCAACGGAAGGGGCGGGACTGTCAAACCCGCCCCTTTTGCTTCGGAGACCCGGCGGTTACACTGGGGCGCGATGCTTCTTAGTGGTGACGAACCTGCTGGAAATTGGTGCCCGCGCGCACTTGCGTGGTGCTTGGTCGCAGGTGCCGTCGCGTCGGCCGGCGCCGCCGGCGCGGCGACGCTCGCCGAGAAGGCCCGCGAATCGGGTTGCACGAGCAAGCCCGTCGCCATCAGCGAGGGCCTCTTCAAGTGCACCACCCCGAACGGCGGCGACGCATTCTTCAACGTCCCTGGCGTCGTCGGCACGCCGCCGCCTTCGAGCAGCGCAACGGCTGCGCGCAAGCCGTCCGACAAGTCGACGACACCCACAGGCTTTCCTCGCGTCGACGCGGAGACGCAGAAGGGCCGCGACGACCTTCGCAAGAAGGTGCTCAGCGACGAGCTCGCGGCCGAGGAGAAGTCGCTGTCCGACGCCCGCATGGCCTACGAGAACGGCGCGCCCGCGCCGTTGCCCGAGGAAAAGAACGACGCCGAGAAATACCGGCAGAGGATCGGCCGCCTGCGCCAGGCCGTCCAGCTTCACGAGCGCAACGTCGACGCGCTCAAGAAAGAGATCGGCAACGCGCGTTGAGGCGCGGCGTCGCGCGATTTGCGCGCGCCGGCCGCTCGCATTGCGCGCGCCGCGGCGCCCGGCGCGGATATTGCTAACACTCCGGGATGGAAGCGTGTCCGACCACGTCCGCGCAGGGCGGATGTCATGGTGAAGCTCCGGCTCTTTTCGTCGGCGGCGCCGGTGGAGGCGAGCGTCTCGCACGCCGGTCTCGACCTCCTCGCCACCGCGGTGCTGCTGCTCGACGCGCAGCGCCGCGTCGAGTACGCCAATCCCGCGGCGGAAAACCTGTTCGAGCTCTCGCGGGCGAAGCTCGCGGGCAGCACCACGCGCGAGGTGTTCGGCGATGCTCCCGGTCTGGCCGCAGCGATCGACAAGGCGGTGATGTCGGGCGCGTCCTACACGGAGCAGGAGCTCGAGCTCGGCGTGCCGGGCCGCCCGAGACTGCACCTCAATTGCACGGTGTCGGTGGTGGAGGGCAGCGCGAACCTGCTGCTCCTGGAGCTGCGCCACATCGATCAGCAGCTGAAGATCGCGCGCGAGGAAAGGCTGCTCGAGCAGCAGCAGGCGAATCGCGAGCTGATCAGAAGCCTCGCGCACGAGATCAAGAATCCGCTGGGCGGCATACGCGGGGCGGCGCAGCTCCTGGAGCGGGAGCTCGATCGCGCCCAGCTGATCGAGTACACGCAGGTGATCATCGGCGAGGCCGACCGCCTGCAGTCGCTGGTGAACCGCCTGCTGACGCCGCACCGGCTGCCGTCGTACCGGCGCACCAACATCCACGAGGTCCTCGTGCGCGTGAAGGGCGTGGTCCAGGCGGAGTATCCCGCCATTCCGATCGCCTGCGACTTCGACACGAGCCTTCCCGAGTTCGACGCGGACGCCGACCAGCTCACGCAATCGATCCTGAACGTCGTCAAGAACGCGGCGCAGGCGCTGCATGGCACCACGGCAGGACCCGAGATCCAGCTCCAGACGCGCATCGCGCGTGGCGTCACGCTGGCGAAGCGCCGCCACAAGCTCGCGCTGATGGTGGCCATCGTCGACAACGGGCCGGGCGTCGCGCCCGAGATCCGCGACAAGATTTTCTATCCGCTGGTTTCCGGCCGGGAAGGCGGCAGCGGGCTGGGCCTGACGATCGCGCAGACGTTCGTGGCCCAGCACGGGGGCAACATCGAATGCGACAGCGTCCCCGGCTGCACGATTTTCACCATCCTGCTGCCGCTCGAGACCATGCGCACGGCGGGATAAACGGGAAATGAACGAAACGATGTACGCCTACGACTACGAACCCCCGCGCGGCGATGGCATGAAGGCCGTCTGGATCGTCGACGACGACCGCTCGATACGCTGGGTGCTGGAAAAGGCGCTCGCCCGCGAGGGCATTCCGTTCAAGACGTTCTCGTCGGCGTACGAGGTGCTCCAGGCGCTGTCGGTGAGCCAGCCGCAAGTGCTCGTCTCCGACATCCGCATGCCGGGCGAGTCGGGCCTCGTGCTGCTGAACAAGATCAAGGAGCGGTATCCGCACATCCCGGTCATCATCATGACCGCATATTCGGATCTCGACAGCGCCGTCGCCGCTTTCCAGGGCGGCGCGTTCGAATATCTGCCGAAGCCCTTCGACGTCGATCACGCGCTCGCGCTCATCCGCCGTGCCGGGACGGAGACGCCGGCGACTACGCCGGCCGCCACCGGCGGCGCCGAGACGCCCGAGATCCTCGGCCAGGCGCCGGCGATGCAGGAGGTCTTCCGCGCGATCGGCCGGCTGTCGCAGTCGAACGCCACGGTGCTCATCACCGGCGAGTCGGGCTCCGGCAAGGAGCTCGTCGCTCGCGCGCTGCACCGGCACAGCCCGCGTGCGGCGGGTCCGTTCGTCGCGATCAACACCGCGGCGATTCCAAAGGACCTGCTGGAGTCGGAGCTCTTCGGGCACGAGCGCGGCGCGTTCACAGGCGCGCAATCGATGCGCCGCGGCCGCTTCGAGCAGGCCGAGGGCGGCACGCTGTTCCTCGACGAAATCGGTGACATGCCGGCGGACCTGCAGGTGCGCCTGCTTCGCGTCCTCGCCGACGGCGAGTATTACCGGGTGGGCGGCCACGCGCCGCAAAAGGCGAGCGTGCGCATCATCGCGGCCACGCATCAGAATCTCGAGGAGCGCGTGCGGCTCGGCCTCTTCCGCGAGGACCTGCTGCATCGGCTGAACGTCGTGCGCCTGCGGCTGCCGCCGCTGCGCGAGCGGCAGGAGGACATCGCGCCGCTCGCGCGGCACTTCCTGCAGAAGAGCGCGCGGGAGCTGGCGGTCGAGCCCAAGCTGCTGTCCGACGACGCGCTCAAGGTGCTGTCGGCGTTCGCGTTCCCGGGCAACGTGCGTCAGCTCGAGAACGTCTGTCACTGGGTCACCGTGATGGGGCCCGGCCAGCGGATCGAAGTGGCCGACCTGCCGCCGGAAGTGCGCGAGGTGCCAGGCACGGGCGCAGGCGGCGCCGCCGACATCGGCTGGCAGCAGGCGCTCGATCGCGAGCTCGCGCAGGCGCTGCTGCGCGGCGAGCGCAACGTCGGCGACCGGCTCGAGCAGGAGTTCGAGAAGACGCTGATCCGCCGCGCGCTGGCGCACACCGGCGGCCATCGCATGGAGGCAGCGGCCTGGCTCGGCTGGGGCCGCAACACGCTCACGCGCAAGATCCAGGAGCTCGGCCTCGACGCCGAGCTGCGCAAGGGCGAGCGCGGCTAGGGCATCGGCAACGCCGCGGGTGCGAGCAGCGAGCGCTCCACCATCTCGTCGATCACGACATCGGGCTTTTCCCGCAGGATCAGCGCGGGGTCGAGCCGCCGCGCACCGACGTAGACCGAGCGGCTGAAATTCTCCGACAGCAGCGGGATCAGCGGAATCGCCATGGAATCGCGCAGCATCACCATGCGGGGCAAGCCCGGCCGGTCGCACGCATAGAACTCGAAGCCTTCGTCGGCGCCGCTGTCGATCCGCTTGCCGCAGCGCGACGCCGGATCGCCCAGCACCCTGCCGAGCGAGACGAAGTCCGGCTCTTTCAAGGACCAGTTCATGCCGACCGCGCGCGCGAGGTCGCCCGAGTACACGTCGACGCCCGGCACGTAGGGAGGCCGCGGCGGCGGCGCGGTCGCGGGCACGCGCTCGGGCCCGAGCGCAGCGCGCACCGCGCGCATCAGCGCCTCGTAACCGACGCTGGCGCCCGCGAGGTTCCAGTGCGAATCCGTCTGGAAGTAGAGCCGGTCGCGCGCCTTGGCGGCGCGCAGCGGTTCGCGCATGTCGACGAAGCGGACGGCCGGCGCATCGGCGCGCAGCGCGGCGGCCAGACGTTCGAGCGGCGACGCCGTCGGCGACGGCGTCACCCACGCGGGCAGATGCTCGGGGTAGATCGTGTACTTGTCGGGCACGATCGTCACGACGTAGGGGATGCCGTGCTGCGCGAGGAACGCGGCGCGGCGCTGCAGCTCCGCCGCCACCGCCGCGATCTCCCCGTCGGTCACCGGCAGCGTTCCGCGGTAGTGGCGGTCGAGCGCCTTGGTGTCCTCGCCGAGGAAATAGAGCCAGCCATCGCGGCCGAGCATCACCGTGGGCGCGGGCGACACGCCGAAACCTTGGACGAGCAAGGCGTGATGCGCGACCAGCAGCGCGCTGCGGCCGTAGAAGCGATCGGCGAACGCCCGCTCGAACTCGGTGGTGAACGCCGGCGTGAGCGCGGGGGCGGGCCACGGCGCGGCGCGACGATTCTCGAGCTCCAGCGTCGGCTGCGGCCGGAGTCGCGCCATCAGCGGTCCGCCCACGCCGAGCGCGCCCAGCGCGGGCAGGAGCAGTCCCGGCAGCGCGATGAAAGCGACGAAGAGCGCGGCCAGAATGCGATCGCGGCGCGGATGGTCCGCCGGCGCCGGCGGCGGCACCGGCGGGAGCGCGAGGGGATCGCGGTTGGCGGCCATCAGAAGCGGAAATAGATGAACGGATTGTAGGTGTTCGCCGCGAGCATCGCCGCCGAGGCGGCGAACACCAGCGTGAGCCACAGCACGTCGGCCGTCTGCACGGCGCCACTCGCGAGCGTGGTCGTGGCGGCCACGCGATCGCGCCACGCGCCGATGCGCCGGGCGAGCGGCGTGGCGAAGACGATCGCCAGGGTCAGGGTCGTCGCGACGAGCCCGTCGAGGTGCGGCGTCACGGACTGATGCGCCGACGCGGCGCCCTGGCCCAGCAGCGCCGCGTAGTAGCTTGCCGCGTGCGCCAGCGTGTCGCAGCGGAACAGCACCCAGCCGCCCATGATCGCCGCCAGCGCGTAGACGTGCCCGATCCACGGGTGTCGCGCGAGGAGTCGATCGAGCCCCGCGCGCTCGGCCACGAGGAAGAGGCCGTGCCACGCGCCCCAGAGCACGAACGGCCAGCTCGCGCCGTGCCACAGGCCGCAGAGCAGGAACACGATGACGAGGTTCGCGTAGGCCCGCCAGCGGCCGCGCTGGTTGCCGCCGAGCGGAATGTACAGATAGTCGCGAAACCAGTTCGATAGCGAGATGTGCCAGCGGCGCCAGAACTCGCGGATCGACCGGGCGATGTACGGATAGTTGAAGTTCTCGAGAATCCGAAAGCCGAACATCCGCATCAGGCCGATCGCCATGTCCGAGTAGCCGGAGAAGTCGAAATAGATCTGCAGCGTGTAGCAGACGAGGCCGAGCCACGCGAGCGGCGTGGTGAGCTCCGCGGCCGGCATCCCGAAGATGTCGTCGGCCGCGCGGCCGAGCGTGTTCGCCACCAGCGTCTTCTTGCCGAGACCCAGCACGAAGCGGCGCGCGCCGTAGGCGAAATCGGCGAGACGCGCGTCACGCTGGGTCAGCTGCGCGGCGATGTCGCGCCAGCGGATGATCGGCCCCGCGATCAGCTGCGGGAACAGCAGGATGTACAGCGCGAACGCGGGCAGGCTGCGCTGGGCGTCGGCGTTGCGCTTGTACACGTCGACCACGTACGAAATCGCGTGGAAGGTGAAGAACGAGATGCCGAGCGGCAGCGCGATGTTGGTCAGCGCCATCGTGCCGACACCGAGGATCGGTGCCAGCGCGTTGACATTGGCGACGGCGAAGTTCGCGTATTTGAAGAGCGCGAGGGTGGCGAGGTTGCCCGCCACCGCGGCGATCAGCCAGCGCTTGCGCGCGCCACGCGTCGCGGCATCCGCGATCCGGATGCCCATCCACGCGTTGAAAGCGACGGACGCAAGCACGAGCGCGACGTAGCGCGCCTCGCCCCAGGCGTAGAACGCCAGGCTCGCGACAAGCAGCACGGCGTTGCGCCATGCTTTGGGCACGACGAAATAGGCCGCCAACGTGAGCGGCAGGAACAGGAACAGGAACAGCGGTGACGCGAAGACCATCGGCGCGCGGTCGATAGGACGGCGAGTGAGCCGCTCGCGCGGCGTCAGGCGTCGCGCAGCTCGACGATCGCGGGCGCGTGATCCGAGGGCTTCTCGCCCTTGCGCGCGTTGCGGTCGATCGTAGAGGCGATGCAGCGCGATGCGAGGGGCGGCGACAGCAGGATGTGGTCGATGCGAAGACCGCGGTTCTTCTGGAAGCCGAGCATGCGGTAGTCCCACCAGCTATAGATGTTCGGCGGCTGGTCGAACAGGCGGAAGCTGTCGGCAAGGCCGCGTGCAAGGAAGGACTGGAACGCCGCGCGCTCCGGCGCGGAGCACAGGACCTGCCCGGCCCACAGTTGCGGATCGTGCACGTCGCGGTCATCCGGCGCGACGTTGAAGTCGCCGGCGATGGCGAGCACGGGATGCTGCGCGAGCGCGCTCTCGAGATGGTTCGCCACGGCCTCGCACCACGACAGCTTGTACCGGTACTTGTCCGAGTCCACCGTCTGACCGTTCGGCACGTACGCGGAGATCACGCGCACGCCTTCGACGGTGGCGGCGATCAGGCGCTTCTGCTCGTCGACGAAGCCGTCGATGCCCATCGCGACGTCAGTCACGGAGAGTCCGTGGCGAGCCAGTATCGCCACGCCGTTGTAGGTCTTCTGGCCGGTGAAGTGCGCCGTATAGCCCGCGGCCTCGAGATCGATGACGGGAAACTTGTGATCCTCGAGCTTCGTCTCCTGCAGGCACATCACGTCGGGGCGGTTCGCCGCGAGCCAGGCGAGGAGACGTGGCAGCCGCACGTTGAGCGAGTTGACGTTCCAGGTGACGAGCTTCATCGGGCGCGGACGCGGGTTCGGGGAACGAAGGGACGCAACGGCAGCACGCCGCGGAAGTCAATGCCACTTAAGGCGGATGACAGTTGTGGCAGTTGGCGCATTTTGCCCGAAGCGGAGACTGCTTCGAAAACGCGAAGGATACAACGCGCGCCGTCCCTTCGCCGCACCCGAGGCCACTGCCATGGTCGCTCGCTCATCCGTTTCGCGTCTCTGCATCTTCGCCGTCGCCTGTCTCGCCGCGATGCCCGCGTGGGCGCATGCGGTGTCCCTCGACGACGCGCGTCCGCTGGCGTTCGAGGCGAATCACGGCCAGGCCGACGCCCGCGTGCGCTTCGTCGCTCGCGGCGCCGGACACACGACGTTCCTGACCGACGCCGGCGCCACCATCGCCTTCCCCACGGGCGAGGGGGGCATCGCCGCCATCGAGATGCGCTTCGAGGGCAGCGCGGGGTCGGTCCCTCGCGCCGGGGCGTCGCTGCCCGGCGTGGTCACGTACGTCCGCGGCGAGGATGACGCCCCGCAGATCTACGATGCGGCCACGTTCGAGCGGGTCGCGTACCAAAACGTCTATCCGGGTATCGACGCCGTGTTCTACGGAACGCCGCGCGCGCTGGAGTACGACTTCGTCGTCGCGCCTGCCGCCGATCCGCGGCGGATCGTGCTGCGCTTCGCCGGCGCCGACGCGCCCGCGCTCGATGCCGCGGGCAACCTCCTGCTGCGCGCGCGCGCCGACACGCTGACGTTTCGCCGTCCGGTGGCGTATCAGCACATCGCCGGCAAACGCCACGCCGTCCCGGTGCGCTACGAATTGCGTGCTGGCGGGCGCGTCGGCCTGCGCGTGGGCCGCTACGATCGTCGCCAGCCGCTGGTGATCGATCCGGTGCTCGTGCTCTCGACCAATCTATGGGGCGCGACCGGCGTGGCGGCCGATCCCGCCGGCAACCTCTACGTCACGGGCTCCATCTCGAGCGCCGACCTTCCCGTCGCGGGCGGCTACCAGACCCAGCAGGCGGGATCGGTCGACGCGTTCGTGATGAAGCTCGATCCGGCGGGCAAGATGGTGCTCTACACCACGTACCTCGGCGCGCGGCGGACGACGACCTACGGCATCGGCATCGCGGTGGATGCGGCGGGCAGCGCCTATGTGACCGGTACCAGCAGCGGGACCGCCTATCCGGTGACCCCGGGCGCGTATCAATCGGCCGGTGCCGGGTTCATCACGAAGCTCAAGCCGGCGGGCAATGCGCTCGCGTATTCGACGCGCTTCAGCTCGGCGATCGCCGCGATCGCCGTGCATGCGGACGGCAGCCTTGCGATCACGGGTACCGCCGCCGGCGTGGTGGCCACGCCGGGCGCGTTTCAGGCGACTGGACCCGGCGGCGCCGCGCCGTACATCGCGCGGCTCAATCCGACCGGGACCGCGATGATGTATGCGACGTACGTCGGCGGCAGCCTGCGTGACGAAGCGCACGCCGTGGCGGTGGACGCCGCAGGCAACGCGTACATCGCCGGCGTGGCGCGCTCCAGTGACTTTCCCACGCGCGCCCCACTGCGAGCTGCACTGAGCGGCGGCAGCGACGCCTTCCTCGCCAAGGTCAATCCGACCGGAACTGCGCTCGTCTATTCGACGTATCTCGGCGGAAGCGCCGACGAGCGCGGCTTCGGCGTTACCGTCGACGGCGCCGGCGAGGCGACCGTCGTCGGCTGGACCACGTCGTTCGACTTCCCGGTGACGCCGGGCGTGTTCCAGCCGCGCATCGGCGTCACGTCCGCGGGGCTGAGCAACGCGTTCATCACCCGATTCGACGCCAGCGGGACGGCGCTTCGCTGGTCCACCTACCTGGGCGGCGGGTGGTGCGCCGGTTCCGGGCAGTCGTCCTGCTTCGGCATCTTCGGGCCGGACGAAGGCATCGACGTCGCGACCAGCGTGGCGAACGACGCCGCAGGATTCACGTACGTGGGCGGCTACGCGACCTCGACGCGCTTTCCGCTGGTCGACCGCCTGCAGGATTTCGGCGCCGGCGGCGACGTGCAGCGTGCGCCGTTCGTCGCGCGTATCCGCCCGGGGGCGTCGCGCCTCGCGTACTCGGTGGTGCTCGGCCCGCGTACCGCCACGACGAACCTCAACCAGATCGCGATCGATGGCCAGGGGGGCGTCGTCGCGCTGGGCAACAGCCCCGATCCCTTTCCGCTCACCGCGGGCGCGGTGTTCGGCGAAGGCCAGTCGTTCGTCTTCAAGCTCGCGCCGGGCAGCTACCCCACCACGCTGCGATCGTCAGCCGATCCCGCGCAACGCGGACAGATGCTGTTGCTGGTCGCCGACAGCGACAGCGGCGCGAATGGATCGATGACGTTTCGGGACGGCGGAGCCGTGCTTGGAACCGCGCCCGTGCAGAATGGCTCCGCCTCTCTGAGCGTCACGCTCGCGCCCGGCGTGCATCGGCTGACCGCGACGCACAGCGCGGACGGCAAGCCCTCGCCGCCCGTCTACCAGCGCGTGGCCGGGCAATGACCTCCGCTTGGGAGCATCGCGTCGTCGGCCGCGGGTGCGCGGCGCTGCTGCTGGCGCAAGTGCTGTGCTGCAGCGCCTACGCCGCGAGCAACAAGGCGCCCACCGTCGCGATCACCGCCCCCAAGTCCGGCGCGACGTTCGCCGCACCCGCGACCATTGCTATCGCCGCTACTGCGACGGACGTCGACGGCACGATCGCGCGGGTCGATTTCTACCTTGGGACCACGCTGCTGGCATCGCGCACCGTCGCGCCGTATGCGGCGACGGCCACCAACCTGCTCGGCGGCACGTACTCGCTCACCGCGATCGCCATCGATAACAAGGGTGCGACGAAGACGTCCTCCGTCGTGACCGTCACGGTCACGGGGGCGCGCCTGTCGATTACGGGGCCGGCGGCGGGAAGCGTGGTGACCGACACCTCCGTCGCCATTTCCGGCGTGATTTCGGAGGCGGACACGACGGTCGTGGTGGACGGCCCGTTCGGCTCGCAACTCGGCGCGGTTTCGGGGAACACGTTCCAGGCCGTCGTGCCGATCGTGGCAGGCCCGAATGCGCTGCGCGTCACTGCCACGCGCCGCGACCGAACGTTCGACTCGGCCACGATCGATGTCACCGGTCATCCGGATCCATTGCTGGTGTTCACCGCACCGGCGGTCACGACGTTCGACGCGCCCGCGACCATTCCGCTCGCGGTGGACGCGCTGAGCCCGGCCGGCGCGATTGCGAAGGTGGACTTCCTTCGCGACGGGGTGCCGCTGGCGAGCGTGACCGCGCCGCCCTATCAGGCGACGTGGTCCGGCGTGGGGAGCGGCAGCCACGTCGTGACCGCGGTCGCGACCGACGAGCGCGGCCGCACCCGAACGCTGACGCTGCCGCTGGTGATCAAGGGGCCGAACGTCGCGCCCGCCGTCCAACTGACGTCACCGGCCGCGGGGGCGAACTTCACGGCCCCGGCAGGCATCCCGGTCAGCGCGAGCGCCAGCGACTCCGACGGCAGCGTCACCAAGGTCGAGTTTCTGCGCGACGGCGCGGTGATCGGCGTGACCAACGTCGCGCCTTACGCCATGACCTGGAGCGCGGTACAGGCCGGAACCTATGCGCTTGCCGCCCGAGCCACCGACGATCGCGCGGCGGTGACCACGTCTGTGGCGGTCAGCGTCACGGTGAAACCGGCCAACCTGCCGCCGACGGTGCGCCTGTCCGCGCCGACTGAGGGCGCAACCTTCGCGGCGCCGGCCACCATTGCGCTTGCCGCCGACGCAGCAGATAGTGACGGCAGCGTGGCGCGCGTCGACTTCTACCAAGGGACGACGCTCGTCGCCTCGACGACGGCCTCGCCGTTCGTCGCGAGCTGGGCCAACGTGCCAAGCGGGACCTATGTGCTGACAGCCCGGGCCACCGACAACGCCGGCGCGTCGACCGTGTCGGCGCCCGTGGGCGTGCGTGTCGCGGCGAACGCGGCGCCCACCATCGCGCTCACGCGTCCTTCGCCGAATTCCCACTACGCCGCTCCCGCGACCATCACCCTCGAGGCCGCCGCCGGCGACAGCGACGGCGCCGTCGCGCGGGTGGACTTCTATCGCGACGGAACGTTGATAGGCAGCAAGGCAACAGTACCGTACGTCATGACCTGGCAGGCGGTGCCGTCCGGCGACTACGTGCTCACCGCCAAGGCGACCGACGATGGCGGTGCCGTGAGCACGTCGGCGGCGGTGATGGTGAACGTCTCTGCGCCGACGCTCACGATCGAGGCGCCACTCGACGGCGCGGCCATCGATAGCGACAAGGTCAACGTCACCGGCCAGATCGACTCTGCCGGAGTGTCGGGCGTTACCGTGAACGGAACGATCGCCGCGATCCACGGCGACCGCTTCTACGCCAACGACGTCACGCTGGCGGCCGGGGCCAACATCTTGACTGCCACACTCAGCCGCCTCGACGGCGCCGCCGCGACGCGCTCGATTGCCGTCACTTCGTCAGGCGCCAACCGCCTGGAGGCGGTCGTCGGTCCGACCCAAGGGCTCGCACCGCTGACGACTACGTTCGAGATGAGCTCGCGGTCGGACGTCGACATCGTTCGCGTCGACATCGACGCGAACGGCGACGGCACGTTCGACCAGACGCTCACCGCGGCGCCCTGGTCGTCCACCGTCACCTATGGCGGAAGCGGCAAGGTCGACCTCACGCTGCGGGTGACCTTCGGCGACGGCGTCATCGTCTCCAGTCGCTATCCGATCGTGATCGACGACCGCGCATTTCGCGACCAGCAGCTCCGCGCGGTATGGTCGGGCATGACGACCGCGCTCGCCGGCGGCGACAAGGCCGGCGCCCTGCGCTACATGGACGCGTCGCTGCAGCAGCGCTACGCACCCGCGATTGACGTGTTGTTGCCGTCGATGGCGACCATCGTCGGCTCGTTTTCGGATCCGCACACGATGACGCTGACGAACGAGTTGGGCGAGTACGCAGTGACCCGCTTGATCGACGGCGAGCAGCGGGTTTTCCTCATCTACTTCGGCAGGAACGGCGATGGACTCTGGCGCATCGGCTCCATGTAAGGTCCGGTTGTCCCGGCGCCTGCGTGCGGTCGCGGTTGTCCTGACCGCGGCGGTGCTGGCCGGTTGTGGATCGCCGTACTACACGTCGGCGCCCATCGAAGCTTGGGTCGTGGACGCGGAAACGGGTGCGCCGATAGAGGGGGCGGTCGTGACGGCGAACTGGCAACTCGTCGCCTCCGGTCTCGACACCGGGGGGCGGAAGCTCCATCAACTCGAAGTCATGGAGGC
>Ga0207683_10000172_pt1 | contig 55979 bp, 51 predicted proteins | sample KBSM73metaG_FD_184333 | JGI IMG/M metagenome (GOLD analysis project Ga0207683, IMG submission 184333) | Miscanthus rhizosphere microbial communities from Kellogg Biological Station, Michigan, USA - KBS M7-3 metaG (SPAdes) (version 2) | ecosystem: Host-associated > Plants > Roots > Rhizosphere >...
CCGAGGTGAGCGAGCGCCCGCAGCAGGGTGGACTTGCCGGCGCCGTTGGGTCCGAGCACCGCGAGGGTGGTGCCGGCGGAGACCTCGAGGCTGGCGACGTCGAGCAGCACCCGGTCGCCCGTGGAGACGACCAGGTCACGGCAGCCGATGCTCACCGCGGTCACCGTCGTACGGTCTGCCGTTGCTGCACGATCGTCACCGCGAGGTTCACCGCGAACGCGATCGCCAGCAGGAGGATGCCGAAGGCGATCGCGAGGGAGAACTCGCCGCGGCTCGTCGCCAGGACGGCTGCGGTGGTGAGCACGCGGGTCTGGCCTTCGATGTTGCCGCCGACCATCTGTGCAGCCCCGACCTCGCTGACCACCGCGCCGAACCCCGCCATCCCGGCGGCCAGCAGGGGCAGGCGGGCCTCGGCCAGCAGCGCCGCCAGCGCCCGTGGCCGGGTCGCGCCCAGGGCCCGCATCTGCACGACGAAGTCTGGATCCACCTGCTGCAGCGCCGCTGCCGTCAGAGCCGCTACGACCGGCGTCGCGATCCCGGCCTGGGCGATGACCATCGCGGTCGGCGTGTAGAGCAGCCCGAGCTCACCGAGCGGGCCACTGCGCCACAGCAACACGGTGACGAACAGGCCGACGACGACCGGCGGCAGGCCCATGCCGGTGTTCGCAGCCGCCAGCATGATCCGCCGGCCGCGGAACCGGCCGAGCGCCAGACCAGCCCCGGCCGGCACGCCGAGCAGCAACGCGATCGCGGTCGCGGTCAGGGAGATCCGCAGCGTCAGCGCGGTGATCGACCAGGTGTCCTCGTCGCCGGATGCGAGCAGTCGGACCGCGTCGAGCACTCCCTGCACCAGGACGTCCACGAACGGGCCTCCTCCAGCCGGCTCAGCCCCCGAGGCTGGCCTCGTCCTTGCCGGCGTCGGGAGTGAACAGCGGCTGGCCGAACTCTGCCTTCCCGAACTCACCGATCCGCTGCTGGATCGCCGGCGAGACGATCCAGTCGGCGAACGCCTTCGCCGCGTCGGGCTGCACCCGGCTTCCGGCCTTCGTGGTCATCTCGATCACGTGATAGACGTTCAGCAGGCTCGGGTCGCCCTCGCTGAGGATCTGCAGCTTCAGCGTGTCGCGCTGAGCCAGGTACGTGGCCCGGTCCGACAGCGTGTAGCCGGCCTTCTGATCGGCCACCCGCAGCGTGGCGCCCATGCCCTGGCCGGTGGACTGGTACCAGGCCCCCTTGGGGGTGATCCCCGCCTTGGCCCAGATGTCCTTCTCCTTGGCGTTGGTCCCCGAGTCGTCGCCGCGGGAGATGAACACCGCGGGCGCCGACGCGATCTTCTTCATCGCGTCGACGCTGTCCATTCCCTTGATCCCGGCGGGGTCATCGGGCGGTCCGACGATGACGAAGTCGTTGTGCATCACCAGCCGGCGCCGGCCCGCCTTTCCCTCGGCCATGAACCTCATCTCCGCCGCCGGCGAATGCACCAACAGCACGTCGGCCTCGCCGCGCCGGCCCAACTCGAGCGCCTGACCACTGCCGACCGCGAGCGTCTTCACCGTCCAGCCGGTGTCCTTCGTGAACACCGGCAGCAGGTCATCGAGCAAGCCTGAGTCCTGAGTGCTCGTCGTGGTCGCGAGGATCATCGACCCCTTCGCCGCCGCGCTCCCCGAGGAGGTGCCGGCCGGTGCGGACCCGCCACATCCGGCCACCAGTGATGTGAGTGCCGCAATCAGTGCAACCAGCGTTCGACGCACCCGCGCCGCCTCCTTCTGCTCCAGCCTGGGACAGCGACACCCTAGAGCCAGCGCGGGTGCGGGCTTGGCGGCGGTGTCAGACGCGGCGAGCGTGCCGTGGTCCCCGGCGCCGGGCTGGGCGGCGTGCTCGATGCCGCGTGGCGGGCGACGCGGAAGACCGGGTCAGCGTCCTCGAGCGGGACGCCACCCGCTCCTCAGCGGCAGCGCGCAGGTCGCCGGCCGGCTCTTCCCGGAGCTGCTCGAGGAGCCGGCGGCGGTGACGACGGCGTGGTGGCGGCGTGCCGGTGCGAGGGCGGCCGCGCCGGTCAGTCCTCCTGGACGTGGCCCAGGGCGCGGCCGGCGAACAGGTCGTAGGCGACGATCCCCACGACCGCGCCGATCAGCGGCCCGGCTATGGGTATCCACCAGTAGTTCGTGAAGTACTGGCCCTGCCCCGGGAAGGCCTGGTGCCCCCACCCGGCGATCCAGGCGAGGATGCGCGGGCCCAGGTCGCGCGCCGGGTTGATCGCGTAGCCGGCGTTCGTGCCGAACGACAGCCCGATGACCACGACCACGAGGCCGACGATGTACGGCGTCAGGTTGGCCGCCGGCGCGCTGTTGCGCCGGTCCAGCAGGGCCGCGATGACCGCGAGCAGCATCGCGGTGCCGACGATCTGGTCGACGAACGGTCCGACCCACGACCCGTTGAAGTACTGAGCCGGGAACGTCGCGAAGATCGAGAAGGTCGGCAGCGATTGCGGCCTGTCCGCGAAGTGGTTCGTCTGGTTGAACGCGTTGATCGCGGCGACGTAGACGGCATAGACGACCGCCGCGGCGGCGAAGGCGCCGACGAGCTGGGCCAGCCAGTAGCCGGGCAGCTTGCGCCACGGGAACTTGCGGCGCAGGGCGAAGGCCAGCGTCACGGCCGGGTTGATGTGACCGCCGCTGATGCCGGAGCACACGTACACGCCGAACACGACGCCGAGGCCCCATCCCCAGGCGATGATCAGCCAGTTCGCCGGGCCGAACGCCACGCTCTGGCGTCCCGACCCCGGCAGCCCGACGACGGCCACAGCGACCGAACCACATCCGAACGCGATGAGGACGAACGTGCCGAAGAACTCGGCGAGCATCTCCCCCGCGAACGTCCCCGCCAGCCACGAACGCCGTCCCCGGCCCCGGCGCAAGGGTGGGGTGGCCGGCCCGGGTGGGGCCTCAGTGGTCTGCGCGGTGGTGGTTTCGGTGGTGGTATCCGACACGGCACACCTCCTCCGGTGGCCTCAGGCTGCCCTTTCCCCGGGATCGTTCGCGTTTGCGCCGGGAGAGTCATCCCTCCAGCGGCTTCGTGCGGCTGGACCGCCGAGGCGATGCGGGAAAGCCGTCAGAATCCGGGGAAGGCTTGGCGCAACTGGTCGAGGTCGGGCGCGTCCACGCCGAGCGGGGTGTGCTCGGGGTCGAGGCGGCCGGCGACCAGCCGGAGGAACGCCTCGGCCGGCATCCGGGCCACGGCGGCGTCCGGGGTGACCGCGTCCAGCGTGGTCAGCGTGACCTTCGGGTCCAGGGCCAGCGCGTACGTGCGCACCGGGTCGACGGTGACGACCTGCACCGGCCGCCCGCCGGGTACGGGCAGACCGGCGGCCGCCGCGCGCCGCGGGAGGGTGTCGATGAGCAGCTCGACCGCATCCTGGGCGAGGGTCGCGGCCGGGTCGAGCGCGACCGCGATGTCCCAGGTGTGCAGGACGTGCTCGGCCACCCGCAGTGCGGTCAGCCCGGCGAGGTCGACGTCGCTGCCGAACAGGCTGAGCGCGAACGCGTCCTGCTGGTCCGGCTCGAGGTGTTCGAGCCGGGCGATGAAGTGCTCGTTCGCCTCGACGCTGTCGGCGAGCTGGCTGCGGGGGGACAGCTCGTTCCAGCGGTCCCAGATCGGCACCATCGCGTCGGCGTCCGGGGCATCGGTGCCGGTCAGGCCGGCGGTGAGGAACAGCTCGAAGACCTCGGCCTGGCTGCCCAGGTGGGAGGCGACCTGCGCCAGCGACCACTCGTCCGCGTAGGACCGCAGCGCCGCCTGCTCGTCGGTCAGCCCGCCGACGAGCGCGGTCATGCGCTCGTGCGAGCGGCGCAGCGCGGCGAGCCAGGTCGGGAAGTCAGCCATTGCCAGTCCTCGAGGGTCGCGGGGTGTCGGCGCACAGTCTCGACCATCCGGCCGCGGTTCTGGGATAGTGATGATCTCGCCCAGCTGAGCGCGCCACCCGATCGGGTTGGCCTGGAGGGAGCGCCGGTGGCCAGGATCGTGGTCGGACTCGACGCGTCGTCGGGCTCCAAGGCAGCCCTGGCCTGGGCGGCCGGGGAGGCGCGACTGCGGCAGGCGGTGCTGCAGGTCGTCTACGCCTTCCATGCGCGGGAGCTCGCCGCGCCGGAATACGTGCCGACCGAGCACGGGCTGGTCGGCGGCGGGGTCAACCCGGCGCTCGACGGCTACGACGCCGCCGCGGTGGCCGCGCCCGACATGTCCGCGACGCTGCAGGACCGGACCAGATACGAGGAGCTCGCCCGCAACACCGCCGCGGAGCTGCTCGGCTCGGCGCTCTACGAGCAGCGCGACGCGCTCGACGGGGTCGAGGTCGAACGGGTCGTGATCGACGACCGGCACCCGGCTGAGGCGCTGGTCGAGGCGTCGAACGACGCCGACCTGCTGGTGGTCGGCTCCCGTGGTCGCGGTGGGTTCAAGCAGCTGCTGCTCGGTTCGGTCAGCCACGCGGTCGTGCAGCACGCGACCTGCCCGGTGGTCGTGGTGCCGGCGCGGCGCGAGGGCTGATTCACCGGCCGCCTTTGCGGGCAAGCACATCGGCGTTCCCGATTCGCGAGGAGTACGCCGATGACGTCCAGCACTGCCGACCGGCTCGAGTCGCTCGACGGCGAGAGCGCGAAGAAGGGCGTGGCGGTGGTCACTGGCGGCTCGGCCGGTCTCGGCCGGGCCACGGTGCGGGCGTTCGCCGCGGCCGGCTACGACGTGGCCGTGCTCGCCCGCGGCGAGGACGGGCTGGCCGGCGCCGTCGCCGACGTCGCGGGGGCCGGGCGGCGGGCGCTCGGCCTCGCAGTCGACGTCGCCGACCACCGGGCCGTCGACGCAGCCGCGGCGCAGGTCGAGGACCGGATGGGCCCGATCGAGGTGTGGGTCAACAACGCGATGACGTCGATCTTCGCGCCGTTCATGGACACCGACCCGGAGGACTTCGAGCGCGCCACGGCGGTGACGTACTTCGGCTTCGTGAACGGCACCCGCGCGGCGCTGCGCCGGATGAAGCCCCGTGATCGCGGCGTGCTCGTCCAGGTCGGATCGGCGCTGGCCTACCGCGGGATCCCGCTGCAGGCGGCGTACTGCGGCAGCAAGCACGCGATGGTCGGCTTCACCGAGAGCGTGATCACCGAGCTGCTGCACGACCACAGCAAGGTACGGGTGGCGATGGTGCACATGCCGGCGCTGAACACGATCCAGTTCAACTGGGTGAAGTCGCAGCTGCCGCACCACCCGCAGCCGGTGCCGCCGATCTTCCAGCCGGAGGTCGGCGCGGCCGCGATCGTGCGGGTCGCCGAGCACCCGCGCCGCAGCACCTGGGTCGGCCTGCCGACGGCGTACACGGTGCTCGGCAACCGGGTCGCCGCGCCGTTGCTGGACCGGTACCTGGCCCGGACCGGCTACGAGGGGCAGCAGAGCCCGCAGGACACCCGGCCGGAGATCGGCGAGAACCTGTACGCACCGGTGCCGGGAGACCAGGGGGCGCACGGCGACTTCGACTACAAGGCGCACGAGCGCAGCCCGGAGACGTGGTTGAGCCTGCACCGCCGGTCGGTGCTGGGCACCCTCGCCGGTGCCGCCGCCGCGGTCACCCTGCTCGCCCGCGGTCGCCGGTGACGGCGCCCCTGCGGGACCGGGAGCGGGGATGACATCGTCGGCGGTACGCCGGGGCGTGCTGGTCGGGCGGGCGACGTGGGGCGCCGGGTGCCTGGCGGCGCCGGCGGTGGTCGGGCGGGCGATGGGGCTCGCCCCCGGGGACCGGCGGGCGCGACTGCTGCTGCGACTGCTGGGCGCACGGGATCTCGGGCAGGCCGTGCTGACCGCGACCGATCCCCCGGCGGTCCTCGTCCGCCTCGGCGCCGGCGTCGACGCGCTGCACGCGGCCTCGATGGTCGCGCTGGCCGCGGTCGGCCCGCAGTACCGGCGCCCGGCGCTGACCTCCGCGACGCTCGCCACCGTCTGGGCCGCGGCAAGCCGCCGCTGACGCCGGGGCTGCGCGGCACGCGCCGTCCCGGGGCGGCACGATGCCTCCCGTGCAGTACGCCGGCCGGGACCCGCGGGAGGCCGTCACCGTCCGGGTCGTCGGCATCGCCGGGTTCCCGCGCCTGCAGTGGGCCGTCGAGGGCCGGGCTCGACCTGGTCGCCGGCCGCCGCGTCCGGCTGCTCGGCTCGCAAGCCGCCGCGGCGGCGATCACTGCCTGGTGTCCGCGGGGCCCAGGATGCGGTTCGGGCTGGCGAGCAGGGCAGTGCGCAGCGGCGCCGGCAGCGCGGCCAGCCCGGCCTCGTCGTACTCGATCCGGTGCGGTCCCGACCGCAGCGTGAGCGCCGCCGGCCGGGTGGCGACGCAGTGGTCGCAGCGGCCCAGGCTGCCGGTGCGGACCAGCCGGCCGCAGGCCGGGCAGCGGTCCCGGAGCCGGTGCGGCCGGCGCACCGGGTTGCGCTCGAACACGGCCAGCCGGTCCCGCAGTCCCGGCCAGGTCGGGATCGCGACCTCCTCGGTGGCCGTCCAGTTCAGCGCGAGCTCCCGGTGGAACCGGGCGGTGCCGGCGGGCCCGTCGATCCCCTCGCCGACGTAGAGCAGCACGTCCCCGCGGTACGCCCGCAGCACCGACCAGCTGGCCGCGTCGTCCTCCGGCGGCGGCCAGCACAGCAGCGGCGTGCGGTCCCGGTGCCGGCGGACCGCGGCCACCCCGTCCACCGGCTCCACGTCCGTCCACAGTGGACCTGCGGCGTGGTAGGGGTTCCCGCCGCCGGCGGCCGGGTCGGTGGCGACCACGTCGGCGCCGCGGTCACGCAGCAGCGCGGCCCAGTAGCCGGTGCCGGCGCCGACCTCGACCACCGGACCGGCGTCGGCGACCGTCGCCAGCGCGGCCGGTCCCGGGATGGCCCAGGCGAACCGCGCGACCAGCTCGCGCCGGCGCGCCGGCAGGTCGAGCGCCTGCGCCAGTCCCGGCGACAGGTCCCAGCCGCCGACCGGCGGCCGCCCGCCGGCCAGCACCGCGACCCGGTCCGGATACGACGCCCCGTCCGCGGACCAGTACCGGGCCAGCCGGTCGCGCGCCGCCGCCCAGTCGGCGTCCGACGTCACCGGGCCGTAGTCCGGGTCGACGGCCCACGGGTGCCGCCGCCGGAACTCCGCGTACGACAGCCCGGCCGAGGCCTGGTCCACCGGGGTGAGGAACGCCGTCGGCTCCCGCCCGTGCGCCCACTGCCCCGGCCCGACCGGGACGACCGGGCCGCCGCAGCCCTCGCACACCGCCCGCCCGTCCACCACCGCCCGCCGCCCCGCCAGCAGCACGGGACCGGGGCGGTGCGCCGCGCTCACAACCCCAGCACCGTCCGGCGGACCTCGGCGCTGTCGGTCAGCTCGGCCGGCGTGCCGGTCGTCGCCACCCGCCCCTCGGACAGCAGGTATGCCCGCTGGCTCACCGCCAGCGCCCGCGGCACGTCCTGCTCGACGACGAGCACGCTGACCCCGGACTCCGCGATCGCGGCGATCGCCGCGTACACCTCGTCGACGACGACCGGGGCGAGCCCGAGCGAGGGCTCGTCGAGCAGCAGCAGGGTCGGGCGCGCCATCAGCGCCCGGCCGATCGCGACCATCTGCTGCTCGCCGCCGGACAGCGACCCGGCGAGCTGCCCGGCCCGCTCGGCCAGCCGCGGGAACAGCGCCTGCACCCGGGCCAGCGTCGCCCGGTGCTCCCGCCGCGCCGCCGGCCGGTAGGCCCCGAGGGCCAGGTTGTCGGCCACGGTCATCTGCGCGAACACCCGCCGCCCTTCGGGCACGATCGCCACGCCGGACGCGCAGACCCGGTGCGGCACCAGCCGGGACACGTCGGTGCCGGCGACGAGGATCTCCCCGGCCGTGGTCGGCTGCAGCCCGGCGATCGCGTTGACCAGAGTGGACTTGCCGGCCCCGTTCGGACCGACGACCGCCACCGTCTCGCCCGGCCCGACGGTGAGGTCGACCGACCACAGCGCCTGCGCATCGCCGTAGTGCACGTCCAGCCCGCGCACCTCCAATAGGGACTCAGACACGGGTCTGCCTCCCCAGGTAGGCGCGCACGACCGCCGGGTCGGCCAGCACCGCCTGCGGCTCGCCGTCGGCCAGCAGCCGGCCGCGGTCGAGCACGACCAGCCGGGTGGCGAGCTGGTTGAGCACCCGCAGCAGGTGCTCGACGAGCACGATCGTCACGCCGGCCGCGGAGATCCGCCGGATCACCTCGACGGCCTCGTCGATCTCGGCCGGGTTGAGCCCGGCCATCGCCTCGTCCAGCAGCAGCACCCGCGGCTCGGAGGCGACCGCCCTGGCCATCTCCAGCAGCTGCCGCTGGTGCAGGTTGAGCGAGCCGGGGTACGCGCCGGCCAGCCGGTCCAGCGACACGGTCTCCAGGTGCGCGCCGGCCTCCGCCCGCGCCTGGGCCAGCGGCAGCCGGCGGCGGCCGAACATGCCGGCCATCGCCACGTTGTCCCGCACGGTCATCGAGTCGAACGGCCGCGGGATCTGGTAGGTCCTGGCCACGCCGGCGTGCGCGATCCGGTGCGGCGCCAGCCGGGCGGTGTCCTGACCGGCGACGGCGATCGCGCCGCGGCTCGGCCGGACCGTGCCGGACAGCAGGTTGACCAACGTCGTCTTGCCCGACCCGTTCGGCCCGACCAGGCCCACCAGCTCGCCGCCGGCGACGGTGAGCGAGACGTCCTCGAGCGCGTGCACGCCGCCGTAGTAGCGGGCCACCGACCGGCACTCGACCACGGTCTCCCCCGGCGGCCCCGGCTCCGGCGGGGCCGGCCGGTCGACCGCGGGCACCGGCTCCGGCCGCGGCGGCCGCAGCAGCCGGGCCGGCAGCCAGCGCGCCGGCACCACCGCGACGAGCGCGGCCAGCAGCATCCCGGCGAGCACCCAGTTCTGCAGGTCCCCGTACGGGATGTAGTAGCCGGCGACGATCGGGACGACCAGTGCTCCGATCACCGCCCATGGTCGGGCCCGCATCCTGCCGTACAGGCCGTCGGGGGCGACGACGACGAGCACGGCCAGCACCGCGCCGAGCACGATCGGGTTCCAGTCGGTGTAGCCGGAGGCCGCCAGCCGGTCCTGCAGCGTCACGATGAGCAGCGCGCCGATCGCCGGCCCGAGCCAGTGCGTGCGGCCGCCGAGCACGCTCATCACGATCACCAGCAGCGGGATCGTCAGCCCGAAGACGCCCTCCACGGTGACGAAGCCGATCTGCAGCGCGTACAGCGCGCCGGACAGCCCGCCGATGAGCCCGGACAGCAGGATCGCCCACATCTTGTAGGCCAGCGTGCCCACCCCGATGCCCTCGGCGACGTCCTCGGCGTCCCGGATCGCGGTCAGGCCCCAGCCGAGCCGGCCGTGCTGCACCGCGGCGGCGACCGCGAGCGCTCCGATCGCGACGGCCGCGTCGAGCACGAACAGCAGTTGCGGGAACCCGTCGATCCAGCCGGGCACCGACGGCAGCGGGATCGTGGTGCCCTGGCCGCCGTCGATGGTCCGGTTGATGCTGGCGACCGCGGCCAGGATGAACGGCACCGCGAGGGTGAGCAGCGCGAAGATCTCCCCGCGCAGGCTGCGCAGCCGGAACGCGACCGCGCCGATCGCCAGCGCCAGCAGCCCGGACAGGGCCGCGCCGGCGGGCACCGACCAGACCAGGCTGACCCCGTGCCGCCCGGTCAGCACCGCCACCGCGTACGCCCCGGTGCCGACGTACGCGGCCTGGCCGAAGCTGAAGTATCCGCTGAACCCGGACAGCAGGTTCCAGCTGGTGGCCTGGGCGATCCAGAACAGCGCGGTGATCCCGAGCGGCACCACGAACCCGGGCACGCCGGCGTCCCGGCCCCACAGCCCGACCGCGGCGAGGATGAGGAAGGCGAGGCCGAAGCCGCCGTACCGCCTCACCGGCCGGCCCCGACCACCGACCGCAGCGTGAACAGCCCCTGCGGCCGCAGCACCAGGGCCAGCACGATCGCCGAGAACAGCACGATCGGCGCGGTGGCCGGCGACCAGGCCGCGGACACCACCGCGGACACGACGCCGACCGCGACGCCGGCCGCGAACGTGCCGACGACCTGCCCGATCCCGCCGAGGATGACCACGGCGAACACGATGCCGAACCACTCGTACGCCGCGGTCGGGCTGAGCGCGTTGGTCAGCGCGAACACCATCCCGGCCGCGGCCGCGCTGGCTCCGGCCACCCCGCCGAGCACCAGGCTGAGCCGCTGGTGGTCCACCCCGAACGCGGCCGCGACCGCCCGGTCCTGGGCGATCGCCCGCATCCCCCGGCCGGCGAACGTGCGCCGCAGCACCAGGTGCAGCGCCGCGACGAGCACGAGCGCCAACCCGAACGCGAGCACGGTGGTGACCGGGAAGACGAACCGGCCGACCGTCCAGGACTCGGTCGCGTACGGGTTGATGTCGCCGGGCATCCGGAGGAAGTCGGCGCTCCAGATCAGCGTCACCGCCTGGATGGCGATGATCAGCAGCCCGAAGCTGACCAGCAGCGAGGTGAACTCGGCCACGTGCAGCCGGTCGTACGCCCACTGCACGGCCGCCCCGACCACGAACAGCACCGGGCCGGTGATCAGCACGGTGAGGATCGGGTCGAGGCCGGTCGAGGTGGCCAGCTGGTAGGTCAGGTACGCGCCGAGCAGGATCATCGCGAAGTGCGCGAGGTTGATGACCCGCAGCACCCCCCAGGTGACGGACAGGCCGGTCGCCATGAGCGCGTAGAGCCCACCGATGAGTGCGCCGGTGAGCGCGGCTTGGGCGATCGTCATGGCGACCGGCGTCCCCTGCTCAGGCCGCGGCCGGTCCGCGCAGCTGCGCGGCCGCCTTGTCCTGCGGCCAGACCGTGACCCACTTGCCGCCCTGGATCTGGGCGAGGGTCTCGGTGCCCGCCCAGAAGTTGTGGTCGGCCGGGTCGAACGTGACCTTGCCGGAGAACGTCGTCTGCGCCCCGTCCGCGTGCAGCGAGTCGCAGATCTTCTGCTGGTCGAGCGAGCCGGCCGCCTTCACGCCGTCGGCGAGGATGTCCCAGGCGTTCCAGGACGCGGCCGCCTGGGTCTCGAACACCGGGTACGGCAGCTTGGCCGCGGTCGCCCTGGTCTTGAAGTCGTCGACGATCGCCTGCACGTCGCCGCCGAGCTTGCCGGCCTGGTCCGGCTGGAACAGCGAGGTGGTCAGCGTGCCCGCGCTCAGGTCACCGAGTCCGAGCAGCGGCCCGGGCGCCGGGAACAGCGCGAACATCATCGGCGGCCGGTAGTTGAGCTGCTTCATCGCCTGCAGCAGGTTGACCGCGTCGACGCCGAGCCCGTTGTTGACGACCAGGTCAGGCTTGGCCGCGCGCACCTGGGCCGCGATCGGCGCCCAGTCGCTGGTGGTCGGCGGGTAGTGGACGTTGGCCACCACCTGCAGGCCCTTCTGCGGGGCGATGGTCAGCATGCCGGTCTTGTCCGAGCCGAAGCCGTCGGTCACGAACGCGGCCGAGCCGCTCTGGCTGGTCACCACCGCGATCCGCTTCGGCGCGTCCGGCAGCGAGGCGACCGCGTCGAACAGCTGGGTCGGGATGAACTCGTTCGGCCGCGGCCCGTACGACCAGGCCGGGAACTGGCAGCTGTAGGTGAGCTGCGGCGCCAGCACGGCGGTGTGCTGCGGCAGCACGTAGTTGTGCCGCTGGGCGACCGCCATCGCGGAGAGGATGTTCGGCGTCGCGTACGGGCCGATGACGAGGTCGACCTTGTCCTGGCTGATCAGCTGCTCGTAGAGCTGCCCGACCTTGGCCTGGTCGGACTGGTCGTCGAGGACCTTCCACTGCACCTGCCGGCCGAGCAGGCCGCCGTTCTTGTTCAGCCGGTCGACGTACTCCTGGCCGGCGATCTGGTGGATCTTGCCGGTCGCGGCGAAGATGCCGGTCAGCGACAGCGTCGAGCCGACGACGATCGGCTTGTCCGAGGACCCGGAGCCGGAGCCCGAGTCGTCGCTCCGGGAGCTGCACGCGGCGGTGGCCGCCACGAGCGCCACCAGCGCCGCGGCGAGCCGTACTCGCTTCTGCATGGTTCCGCCTGTCTGAAGAGGACTGTCCTGAGTAGACGGTTCAATCGTCAGTGGACCGCGCCGGTGTCGTGCACGATCTCACCACCGACGACGGTGAGCACGGAACGGACCTGCCGCAGCCGGTCCACCGGCACGGTGAAGTAGTCGTCGGAGAGCACGGCGACGTCGCCGAGCCGCCCGACCTCGAGGCTGCCGAGCAGTCCCTCGTCCTTGTCGCCGAGGAACCACTGGTTGTCCCGGGTGTAGAGCGCCATCAGCTCCTGCCGGCTGATCTGCTGGCCAGGGTTGATCTGGTTGCCGAGCGCGTTGAGTCCGGTGGTCGCGTAGTAGGCGTGGATGAACGGGTTCATCGGTGCGATCTGCATGCCGTCGGAGCTCATGCCGGCCGGAATGCCGTTGTCGACGATCATCCGGAACGGCGGCCCCGACTGCGGCCCGGTGCCGGCCAGGTACTGCCAGCCGGTGAGGTTGACCCCGCCGCCGATCGCCTTGAGCCGGTTCACGTAGTCCTCGGTGATCCGGGGCACGTGCGCGACCACCCAGCGCAGGTCCTTGATCCCGATCTCCTGGTCGACCTGCTCGAAGCCCTGGATCTGGGTCTGGAAGTCGGTCCCGGTCAGCGAGTGCACCTCGGTCCGCCATCCCGCCCTGGCGATCCGCCGGGCCGCCTCGACGAACACCGGGCCGCCGAAGTAACTGGCCGCGATGAACTCGCCGATCCCGCCGGTGCGGACCATGTCGCCGCCGAAGAACTTGAAGGCGTTGAGCAGCCGCTGCTGCAGTGTGGGCACGTCCGGCTCGGTGTCCATGTGCAGGAAGTTGATCCGCAGCCGGATCGTGCCGCGGCCCTCGTCGTACACGGCCAGGAACGGCAGGTGCATCGAGTAGTTGTCCTCGTGCGCCGCGCCGTCGGACGGGGTGTTGGTGGCCTGGAAGGCACCCTGGTCGAGGTGCGTGGTCACGCCGAGGCTGGTCGCGTACGCCATCGCGTCGAGCACGCTGCGCTTGCGGTCGTCGAAGGTGAGCGCCTGGCGCAGCGCCAGGGTCGCCTTGCCGGTCTCGGTGCCGGCGGCGATCGAGCCGTCCGCGCCGACGACCGGCGGCAGCGCGGCGTTGGCGGCGAACCAGTCCCGGCCGGCGCTGTTGGTCACCGACGGGCCGGAGAACCCGATCGACAGGTAGGCCGGGGTGTCCGGCAGTGCCGCGTCGAGCTCGGCCAGGGTGGGCAGCCGGTGCTCGCGGAACTGGTTGACGTGGAAGCCGCCGATCGTGGTGACGAACCCGCCGTCGCGGATGCCGCGCGCCCTGGCCCGGTAGGTCGCCTGCACGTCGGCGATCGAGTACGCGTTCTCCAGCGGGGTGTGGTGACCGGGCCGGTTGCCCATCAGCACGATGTGGTTGTGGCAGTCGATGATGCCGGGGATCGCGGTCCGCCCGCGCAGGTCGATCAGCCGCGGCTTGTCCTCGAACCCGTGCTTGGCCGTGTTGACGTTGTTGCCGGCGTACACGATCCGGCCCTCGCTGATCGCGACGACGCTGACCACCCGGTCGCGGTCGTCCATCGTGTGGATCCGGCCGTTGTGCAGGATCAGGTCGGCCCGGAACGAGCCCTCCGTGCCGTGTCCGCCCCGGCCGGGTGACGCCTCGGCGCTGCCGGCGGACAGCACGCCGCCGGCCGCGGCCGCGCCGGCCACCGCCGCTCCGCGCAGCACGGTCCGCCGGGAGATGCCGGGCCGGGTCTCGTCGGGCTCGCTCATGTGGGCCTCCGCCGTGTCTGGTGCGTACGCGACGGGCCGTCACGCACGCCGGGATGGCCCCCGCTCGCCGGGGCGGGCGGTGGGTGATCGATGGATCGGGTCCAGAGGTGCCGCTTGACGTGGGGGTCTTCATCTGCGGACAGTGGTCCGGCATACGGACACTGAGGTGACATCACAATGGAGTCGAGCTGTGTTGCTGTCAAGCCTCACAGCCGAAACACGGCGTCACGTCCGCGGTCTACTGTTCGTGCAGCGGACAGGCCGGTTCCGGCCGCGGGGACGGGGAGGAACGCGGATGGCCGGTCGAGGAGAGGGCCCCGAGTTCATCGAGGCGCTGGCGCGCGGGTTGGACGTGCTGCGCGCCTTCGGCGCCGACCGCCCGCGGATGACCCTCGCCGAGGTCGCCGCCGCCAGCGACCTGGCCCGGCCGACCGCCCGGCGGATCCTGCTCACGCTGACCGAGCTCGGCTACGTCCGCTCGGACGGCAACGTGTTCAGCCTGACCCCGCGGGTGCTCGAGCTCGGCATGGCCTACGTCGGCTCGCTCGGCCTGTGGGAGGTGGCCCGCCAGCACATGCGCGACCTGGTCGCGACGACCGGTGAGTCGTCCTCGATCAGCCAGCTCGATGGCAGCGACATCGTCTACGTGGCCAGGGTCGCGGTGCCGAAGATCATCGCGCTTCGGGTGGAGGTCGGCACCCGGTTCCCCGCCGTCGTCTGCTCCCAGGGCAAGGTGCTGCTGGCCGCGCTCGACCCGGACGACGTGCCGGGCGTGCTGGCGCTCCCGAGCCGGTCGGGCATCGAGCCCTACCGGACCTACCGGCCGGCCGAGGTCGAGCCGATGCTGCGGGAGGTGCGCGCCCGCGGTTGGGCTCTGGCCGACGACGAGCTCGCCCCCGGCATCCGCTCGGTCGCCGTGCCGGTCCGCGACGGCAGCGGCGCGGTCCGGGCGGCGATGAACGTGACCGTCCACTCGGCCGAGACCAGCGTGCGGACCCTGCTGGAGCGGCACCTGCCGCCGCTGCGCGAGGCGGCCAGCGCGGTCAGCGCCGACTGGGCGGCCTGGCAGGCCCGCCCGCAGGACGAGGCGGGCGAGCAGCCGGCCCGGACACTGGCCCGGTAAACCTCCCAGTCCAGGCGCCTACACTCGAACCCTCACCGCAAGGTGGTCGGCAGGTTGTGCCGGCCGTCACGGGCACCCGATCGTGTCGGCCGGAGCCAGATCGATTACCGTCAGGTAACAGCGTTTTGCGACACCAGACCCCGCCGCGAACCGTTCGAGAAGGGGCGCCACCATGCCCGATGCTCCCGCTCCAGGAACCCTGAGCCTGCACCACACCGACGGAAGCGCGCAGGACCTGACCGTCGTGCACCCCACCGAGGGCGCACCCGGCGTCGACATCTCGGGGCTGCTGTCCAAGGGCGGCCTGGTCACCTACGACCCTGGGTTCGTCAACACCGCGAGCTGCTCGTCCAAGATCACCTACATCGACGGCGACGCCGGCATCCTCCGCTACCGCGGATACTCGATCGACCAGCTCGCCGAGAACGCGAGCTTCACCGAGGTCAGCTACCTGCTGCTGTACGGGGAGCTGCCGACCGCGGCGCAGCTGGCCGAGTTCACCGACAAGATCAAGCGGCACACGCTGCTGCACGAGGACTTCAAGGGCTTCTTCGACGGCTTCCCGCGCAACGCGCACCCGATGCCGGTGCTGTCCTCCGCGGTGTCCGCGCTGTCCACCTACTACGAGGACTCGCTCGATCCGACCGACCCGGAGCAGCTCGAGCTGCCGATGCTGCGGCTGATGGGCAAGCTGCCGACGATCGCGGCGTACGCGTACAAGAAGTCGATCGGGCAGCCGTTCCTCTACCCGGACAACTCGCTCGGCCTGGTGGAGAACTTCCTCCGGATGACCTTCGGGCTGCCGGCCGAGCCGTACGAGGCCGACCCCGCGATCGTCCGGGCGCTGGACATGCTGTTCACCCTGCACGCCGACCACGAGCAGAACTGCTCGACCGCGACCGTGCGGCTGGTCGGCTCCGCCCAGGCCAACCTGTTCGCCTCCGTCTCGGCCGGCATCCACGCGCTGTCCGGCCCGCTGCACGGCGGGGCCAACCAGGAGGTCATCGAGATGCTCGCGCGCATCCGGGCCGAGGGCGGCGACGTCACCAAGTTCGTGCAGAAGGTGAAGTCGAAGCAGGACGGCGTGAAGCTGATGGGCTTCGGGCACCGGGTCTACAAGAACTACGACCCGCGCGCAGCCATCGTGAAGAAGACCGCCGACGAGATCCTGAACGCGATGGGCAAGCGCGACGAGCTGCTCGACATCGCGATCGAGCTCGAGGGCGTCGCGCTCTCCGACGACTACTTCATCTCCCGCAAGCTCTACCCGAACGTCGACTTCTACACCGGCCTCATCTACCGGGCGATGGGCTTCCCGGACCGGATGTTCACCGTGCTGTTCGCGATCGGGCGGCTGCCCGGCTGGATCGCGCAGTGGCGCGAGCAGGTCGACGACCCGCAGGCCAAGATCGGCCGGCCGCGCCAGCTCTACACCGGCGTGCCCGAGCGGGCCTACGTGCCGATCGCCGAGCGCTGAGCTCTCCCGACCGGCCCCGGCCTCCGGCGAGGCCGGGGCCGGTCGCTGGATGCCGTTAGTGTCGGGGCGTGGGCGAGGCGCGGCTGTGGGCGACCAGCGACCTGCACGTCGGGTACGCCGACAACCGCCGGATCGTCACCGACGACCTGCACCCGGCCGGCGACGGTGACTGGCTGATCGTGGCCGGCGACATCGCCGAGAAGCCGGCCGACGTGGAGTGGACGCTGGCCACGCTGGCCGGCCGGTTCGCCAAGGTGCTCTGGTCGCCGGGCAACCACGAGCTCTACACCCACTCGAAGGACCCGGTCCGGCTGCGTGGCCTCGACCGGTACGAGCACCTGGTCGCGCTCTGCCGCCGGCTCGGGGTGATCACGCCCGAGGACGAGTACCCGCACTGGTCCGGTGCCGGCGGCCCGGTCACCGTCGCCCCGCTGTTCCTGCTCTACGACTACACGTTCCGGCAACCCGGCCAGGCCGACGCGGACGAGGCGCTGGCGGCGGCGTACGGCGCCGGCGTGGTGGCCACCGACGAGTTCCTGCTCCACCCCGACCCGTACCCGGACCGCGCCGCCTGGTGCCACGCCCGGGTCATGGCGACCGAGGCCCGGCTGGCCGCGCTGCCCGCCGGCACCAGGACCGTGCTGGTCAACCACTGGCCGCTGACCCGGCTGCCGACCCGCGTCCTGCGGCACCCCCAGTTCGCGATCTGGTGCGGCACCGAGCTGACCGCCGACTGGCACACCCGGTTCGCCGCGACCGCGGTGGTCTACGGCCACCTGCACATCCCGCGCACGACGTACGAGGACGGGGTGCGGTTCGAGGAGGTCTCGCTCGGCTACCCGCGGGAGTGGCGGCGGCACGGCATCCGCCGCGGCGTGCTGCGGGACGTGCTGCCGGCGGTCGACCCGGTCCCGGAACCGTGGTGACCGGCCGATGATCGCGCTGATCGTGCCGGCCGGCGTCGAGGTCGCGGACGCGACCGGCCCGCTGCCCGGCGAGGCGTTGCTGCCCGAGGAGGAGGTGCTCGTCGCCCGCGCGGTCGGCAAGCGCCGGGCCGAGTTCACCACCGTGCGCACCTGCGCCCGGATCGCGCTGGGCCGGCTCGGGCTGCCGCCGGCGCCGCTGCTGTCCGGGCCGAAGCGGGAGCCGCTGTGGCCGGCCGGCGTCGTCGGCAGCATCACGCACTGCGACGGCTACCGGGCGGCCGCGGTGGCCAGGGCCAGCGAGGTCGCCGCGATCGGCATCGACGCGGAGCCGCACGACCCGCTGCCGGCCGGGATCCTCGACCGGGTGACGCTGCCGGCCGAGCGGGCGCACCTGGCCGACCTGCCGCCCGGCGTGCACTGGGACCGGCTGCTGTTCAGTGCCAAGGAGAGCGTCTACAAGACCTGGTTCCCGCTGACGCGCCGCTGGCTCGGCTTCGAGGAGGCGGCGCTGCTGCTCGCTCCCGGCCCGCGGCCGGAGCGCGGGACATTCACGGCCGACCTGCTGGTAGACACACCACCGGTGGTCGGCGGGCGGCCCGTGCGCACGCTGCGCGGCCGGTACGCGGTCTCCGGCGGGCTGCTCGGCACCGCGATCACACTGGCCGCCGAGTGAGCCGCGCCGTACCGGGAAGGGCTGCGGATGCCGCGGTGGGCACCGAGCATGTGACCGAGGAGGAACAGTGGCGACGCTGACCGACGACGGCACCGGCGTGGTGCTGACCAACGGCGTGCCGATGCCGCTGCTCGGGCTGGGCGTCTGGCAGATCCCGGACGGCCGGCCGACCGAGCAGGCGGTGCGGTGGGCACTGGACGCCGGATACCGGCACATCGACACGGCCACGCTCTATCGCAACGAGCGCTCGGTCGGCCGGGCGATCCGGGACAGCGGCGTGCCCCGCGAGCAGCTGTTCGTCGCGACCAAGTTCCACCCGCGCGACCCCGACCCGGAGCGGGCGGTGGAGGCCAGCCTGCGGCTGCTCGGGCTCGACCACGTCGACCTCTACCTGTGGCACTGGCCCAGCGGCGGCGCCACCCGGCACTGGCCGGCGTTCGAGCGGATCGCCGAGCGCGGGCTGGCCCGGGCCGTCGGGGTGAGCAACTTCTCCGCCGACCAGCTCGGCCGGCTGCTCGGCGCGGACGTGCCGCCCGCGGTCGACCAGGTCGAGTTCAGCCCGTTCCAGTTCCGCCGGAGGCTGCTGGCCGCGTGCGAGGCGGGCGGCGTCGTGCTGGAGGCGTACAGCCCGCTGACCCGCGGGCACGACCTCGGGAACCGGGTGATCGCGGAGATCGCGCAGCGGCACGGGCGGACGCCGGCCCAGGTGCTGCTGCGCTGGGCGGTGCAGCGCGCGATCCCGGTCATCCCCAAGTCGGCGAACCGGGACCGCATCGCCGAGAACGCCCGGATCTTCGACTTCGCGCTGCCGGCGGCGGACATGGCCGCGCTGGACGGCCTCGACCGGACCGGCGGGACCGCGGACGCCTGACGGGCCGCGCCGGCGGGACCGCGGACGCCTGACGGGCCGCACCGGCGGGACCGCGGACCCCTGACGGGCCGCGGCGCGCTACCGCCAGCGGCGCTTCTTCGGCGGGCGCGCCCAGATCGCGATCCGGTCCAGCGCGTCGGCGGTGGTCAGCGGGACCGTGGTGGTCAGCGTGCCGCCGCCGGCCCGGCGCCGCCGCTGCCCGTACGCGCGCAGCAGCCCCGCGATCCGCGGTGCGGCCAGTCCGAGTGCGAGCGTGAACAGGAACGCCTTGAACCGGCGGCTCAGGAACAACCACATGGAGTGGTTGTTCCCCGCGGGCCCGCGTGCACACCACCACCCGGATGGGGGGCCATGCATGCGCCTACTCGCCGGTACCGCTATCCTCCTCGTCGCGGCCAGGAGCCTCCCCCCGTGGGCTCCTGGCCGCTTCGGCGTTCTCCCGCCGTTCCGGCCGGTCCCCACCGGTTCCCGGCGGAATCTGGCAACCTGAGAAGCAGCCCAAGTCCGCGGCCACGAGGAGGTCAACGGTGACCGAAGCGATCCAGCGGGCGCCCTCGGTGGCGCGGATGCTGGCCGACCGGGTGGCCGCGACCCCGGGCGGGGAGGCCTTCCGCTGGCCGGTGGCCGGCGCAGACGGTACGGAGAGCTGGGAGTCGATGACCTGGGCGCGCACCGGTGAGCGGGTCACCGAGCTGGCCGCGGGCCTGCTCGCGCTCGGGCTGCGGCCCGAGCAGCGGGTGGTCGTCTACTCCGCGACCCGGATCGAGTGGGTGCTCGCCGACCTGGCGATCAACACCGCCGGCGGCGCGACGACCACGATCTACCCGTCCTCCCAGCCGGAGGACGTGCTGCACATCGCGTCCGACTCCGGCGCGGTGATCGCCTTCGTCGAGGACGAGACCAAGGCCGCGCTGCTGCGCGAGCTGGCCGACAAGACCCCCGACCTCGGCTACGTCGTGCTGCTCGAGGGCGCCGGCAGTGGGACTGATCGGGAACTCTCCCTGGACGATCTGGCCGAGCGGGGCCGCGTGCTGCTGGCCGACACGCCCGACGCGGTCGACACGGTCGTCGCCGGCATCGCGCCGGACCATCTGGCCACGCTCATCTACACCTCCGGGACCACCGGCCGGCCCAAGGGCGTCGAGCTGACGCAGGACAACTGGACGTACGAGGGCGCGGCGGTCGACCGGCTCGGCATCCTGCGGCCCGACGACCTGCAATACCTGTGGCTGCCGCTGTCGCACTCGTTCGGCAAGGTGCTGCTGGCCGCGCAGCTGCAGATCGGCTTCGCCACCGCGGTGGACGGCCGGATCGACAAGATCGTGGAAAACCTGGCCACCGTGCGGCCGACGTTCATGGCGGGCGCGCCGCGGGTGTTCGAGAAGGTGCACAACCGCGTGGTGGCCGCGGTCGAGGCCGAGGGCGGGATCAAGGCGACGCTGTTCGATCGGGCGTTCCGTACCGGCCGGAAGTGGTCGGCGGTCGAGCAGCAGGGCCGCAGGCCGGGACCGGCGCTGAGGGTCTCGCATGCCGTTGCCGACAAGGTCGTGCTGAGCAAGCTGCGGGAGCGGTTCGGCGGCCGGATCCGGCTGTTCGTCTCCGGCAGCGCGGCGCTGTCCCGCGACATCGCCGAGTGGTTCCACGCGGCCGGCATGCTCATCGTCGAGGGATACGGGATGACCGAATCCTCGGCGGCGACCGCGGTCAACCTGCCCGGCCGGTTCAGGTTCGGCACGGTCGGTCCGGCGCTGCCCGGCACCGAGCTGCGCATCGCCGACGACGGCGAGCTGCTCATCCGTGGTCCTGGCGTGATGCGCGGCTACCACGGCCTGCCGGAGGCGACCGCCGAGGCGCTCGACGCCGACGGCTGGCTGCACACCGGCGACATCGGCGAACTCGACGCCGACGGCTTCCTGAAGATCACCGACCGCAAGAAGGACATGATCAAGACCTCCGGCGGCAAGTTCGTCGCGCCGCAGCCGATCGAGGTGACCTTCCCGGTGATCTGCGGGCTGGCGAGCCAGTTCGTCGTGCACGGCGACGGGCGCAACTACGTGACCGCGCTGGTCACCCTCGACCCGGACGCGCTGGCGCAGTGGGCGGAGTCGAACGGGGTCGCCGAGCGCGACCCGGCCGCGCTGGCCCGCCGGGACGACGTCCGGGCGGTCGTCGCGGCCGGCGTGAAGCAGCTCAACGCCGGGCTGAACCGGTGGGAGACGATCAAGGACTTCCGCATCCTCGACCACGACCTCACGATCGAGGCGGGCGAGCTCACCCCCAGCCTCAAGCTCAAGCGGCGGGTCGTCGAGCGGCGCTACAAGGCTGTCCTGGACGAGATGTACGCGGCCAACGACCGCTCCCGGGTGTGAGGCCACTCACGCGGCACTTTCGACGCACAGTCGTGACGCGCGCACGGTTGGTGATCTCGGGGCGATTTCCGCGCATCGCTGTGGACCGAGGTACCCACACCCAGCCCGGGGACCGTTAGCCTGCCCACCATGCTCGAAGTAGGTCGACTCCGCGCGCTGCTGGCGATGTCCGAGCACGGGGGGTCCTCCGGCGCCGCCCGCGCGCTGGGGCGACCGGCCGGCGACGTCGCCGGGCAGCTGTCCGAGTGGGAGCGCGAGCTCGGCCTCCCGCTGGTCGACGGCGACCGGCTGACCCCGGCCGGCCGGCGGCTGGCCGAGCACGCCGGCGCGCTGCTGGGCCAGCTGGAGTCGGCCGAGTCCGATGCGGCCGCGGTGGCCGGGCGGGTGGCCGGGACGCTGCGGGTCGGGGTCGGCGCGGACGCCGGCCGGGTGCTGCTGCCCGAGACGCTGGCGGCGCTGCGGTCGACCGACGTCCGGCTGCACGTGCGCCAGCTCGCCGACGAGTCGGTGGGCGGGCTCGACGGCACGCTCGACGCGGTCGTCGTCGGGGAGTACGGATCGGCGGTGCCGCACCGGCCGGACGCCGCGGTCGAGCGGCGGGAGCTGTTCACCGAGCCGCTGCTGCTGGCCGTGCCGAGCCGGCACCGGGCCACCGGCGCCAGCGTCCGGCTGGCCGAGCTGGCCGGCGAGCCGTGGATCGCCGGTGCCGGCGACACGCTGGTGGCGCTGGAACGGGCCACGGCCGCTGCCGGGTTCGCGCCGCGGGTGGTCGCGGAGGTCGGCGAGGACGCCCTCGCGCTGACGCTGGTCGCGGCCGGCCTCGGCGTCGCGCTGCTGCCCGCGTCGGCGGCGCCGTCGCGAGCCGAGGGCGTGCGGTTCCTGACCGTGCTCGACGGCGGGCTGCGCCGGACCGTGCTGGCCGCGGTGCGGCGGACCCGGATCGCCGACCCCGCGGTGCGGCTGCTGCTCGACGCGCTCGGGGGCGCCGCGCGGCGGGTCGCGGCGGCCGTGCCGGGCGTGACCGCGGCGGCGCCGTCCGGGCCGCCCGCCGCGCCGCCGGGCCGTCCGGGCGAGCCGGGGCGCCGGCCGGACCCGCTGTTCGACCCGCTGCCGCCGGAGCCGGCGCCGCGCAGCAACGGGCGCCGCGACCCGTGGGCGGACGGGGTCCGCGCGGAGGGGCTCAACGGGACCAACGGCACCGGCGCCGAGCTGCCGCCGCGCAACGGGACGCCCTCGTTCGGCCCCGGCCCGAACGGGTCGCTCGCGCCGACCGACCTGCCGGGCCCCGCGGACCTCCCGGGCAGCACCGGCGCCGACCCTCTCGGCTTCGCCGGCCGGGCCGACCTTCCCGGCCCGCAGAGCGCCGACCCGCCGGGCCCGAGCGACCGCCGGGGTCGGACGGGCGCCGACCGGCTCGGGGCGGGTCCCGGAGACCTCCCTGGCCGGCCGGGACCGGCGGACCTCCCCGGCCGCAACGGCTCGGCCGGCTTCGGCGGCCCGGCCGACCCGCCGGGTCCCGGGGGTCCGGCTGACCCAGCCCGTTTCGGCGGCCCGGGCAACCCGCCCGGCTTCGGTGGGCCGGCCGACCAGTCCGGCTTCGGCGGCCCGGCCGACCTGCCGGGTCCCGGAGGTCCGGCTGACCCAGCCCGTTTCGGCGGCCCGGGCAACCTGCCCGGCTTTGGTGGGCCGGCCGACCGGTCCGGCTTCGGCGGACCCGCCGACCAGTCCGGCTTCGGCGGCCCGGCCGACCAGTCCGGTTTCGGCCCCAGTGGGCGACCGGGCCCGGGCGGTCCGGCCGACCTTCCCAGCCGGGGCGGTCCGGCGGACCTGCCCCGACGAGGCGGTCCGGCCGACCTGGCGGGGCGCGGCGGTCCAGCCGACCTGCCGGGGCGCGGCGGCCCGGCGGATGTGCCGGGTCGGGGTGGGCCGGCCGATCCGGCCGGCCGCAGCGGTGCTGGTGAGCTGCCGCCGGTCTCCGGTGCGCTGCCGGCACCCGCGCCGCCGGCCGGCGACGCGCCCGCGGCCGGACCCGGCCGCCAGAACGGCACCGGGCCGGACTTCGACGACCTGGCCGGTCTCTCCGGCCTGTCCGGGTTCTCCGGACGACCAGCCCGGAGCCCGGACGAGGGCGTCGGGCCCGGCTCCGGCCTGCCCGGCCGCGGCGCCGGGCCGGGCTTCGGCGAGCCCGGCGCGCTGCCACCGCCCGGTGCGGTGCCCGGCGGCGAGACGCCCGCCCGGGGCACCTCGCCCTACCGCACTCCCCCGCCGACCGGCGACGCCCCGGACTTCACCCCGGACCTGCCGAGCCGCGGCGGCCCGAACCCGTACCGTCCGGACACCTCGGGCCACCCGGCGCCGGACCCGTTCCGGACGAACGGCGCCGAGCCCGGCCCGAACCCCTACCGCGGGAGCCAGCCCGGCCGCGACTCGCTCGGCGGCTCCGAGCTGTTCGCCGCGACCCGGCGGCCGGGCGCCGCGCTGCCACCGCCCGGCGGCGATGCCGTCGGCCCTGGTCGCCGGTCCCGCACCCGGGGCGGCGACGGAGCCGAGGGCACGCTCCCGCCGGCCCCGGCCGGTGCCGCCGAGGACGTCCGGCTGTCGATCTTCGAGGACCTGCAGTCGGAGTGGTTCGTGCAGCGCGAGGCCGGCGCCAAGGCCGAGTCGTGGCAGATGGCCGCCGACGACGGCTGGGCCGCCGCAGCCCGGCTGGCCGAGCCGACCACCGCGGGCACGACCACCGCGGGCCTGCCCCGCCGCCGCCCGCAGGCGATGGTCGTGCCCGGCGCGGTCGGCGGGTCGACCGCAGGCGAGGCGCCGCCGCCGCCGAGAGAGACGCACCGCTCACCGCAGGACGTCCGCGGCCGGCTGGCGAGCTACCGGGACGGCGTCCGCCGCGGCCGGCACGCGCAGCGCCCGGCCGACGAGGAGGGTTAAGGCAGCCAGGACACGTGCCCGGCGAGCACGGTGTAGCCGACGAACGAGACCGTGTCGAGGATCGTGTGCGCCACGATCAGCGGCATCACCCGCTTGGTGCGCAGGAAGAACCAGCCGAACACGACGCCCATCAGCGCGTTGCCGATGAACGCGCCGAACCCCTGGTAGAGGTGGTACGAGCCGCGCAGCACGGCGGCCAGCCCGATCGCCCAGGGCACCGTCCGGCCGAGCTGCCGCAGCCGGGTGATCAGGTAGCCGACGACCACGACCTCCTCGAGGGTCGCGTTCATCGCCGCGGACAGCACCAGCACCGGCACCCGCCACCAGACGTCCGGCAGCCCGGACGGCACGATCGTGGCCGAGATCCCCAGCGCGTACGCGGCCAGGTAGAGCAGCAGGCCAGGTATGCCGATCACCGCGGCCAGCAGTGCCCCGCGGCCGAGATCCCAGCGGGGCCGGGTGCCGTCGACACCGATGGCGGCCGGCCGGATCCGGTCCCGGGCCAGCAGGTACAGCGCGAGCAGCGCCGGCACCACGCCGAACCCGATGCCGACCAGCTGGTAGACGAGGTCGAGCCAGGCCTGGTTGGGCACCACGGAGCCGTTGAGCGTGGCCTCGCTCTGCGAGAGCGGGACCGGCGCGAGCAGCTTGCGCAGCAGCGACAGCACCGCGTACACGGCCGACGCGCCGAGCGAGACCGCGAGGACCAGCAGCACCTCGTTGCGCAGCACCGGGCGGGCCAGCGTGCTGTCCGGGGGCGGCGTCGGGTCGATCGCGAGCCGGTGCCGCAGCCGCCGCCACCGGGACGGCCGCGTGTCCGGGACGGATCCGACCGGATCGGCCGCGGTGACCGGCAGCCGGGACGGCGGATCCGTACGCGTCACGGGAACCAGTGAAGCAGGGACGCCTGTGCGCCCGCTGTATGCCGGCCGTATGCCGGCAAAGAACGGGCCCGGGTCGCTCCCCCCACATCAGCGAACCCGGGCCCGTCTACCGACCGCCCCCACCCACTCGAGGTCACGGATGCGACTGGGCGGGGGCGGTTCCTCGGTGTGCGCTCCTCGGACCTCCCCTCAGGGCCCGAGAAAGCAATGGCGCCGGCGGAAGATCTCCCCACGGCCCGTCGACCGTGTCGGTGCGGGAGATCCACACCGCCGACGCCGCCCGGCTCTAGGGGTGGTCGCGTCCCATGAACCGGGCGGCAGCTCGAAGCTACCTTGCTTGCACGCATGGAAGACTAGCCATAGGGGGATGCGCGCGCAAGCAATTCAGGCCACAATGGCGGCAGCGATCAGTCGGGGGGCCGTCCGCGGTCCCGGAGTCGTCAGGGAGCGCCGAGCCATCGTTCGCCATATCCGCACGGAGTCAGGGCGCGAGTGGGCCGCGTACCTGGAGTCAGCCATGCGCAGCGCCGGCCTCACCCAGGCCGAGCTCGCCCGCCGCAGCGGCCTGGCCGAGTCCATGGTCTCCCGGTGGCTGCGCGGGCTGAACCAGCCCGACGTGCCCAACCTGCGCCGGGTCCGCCCCGTGCTCGGGGTGCCGATGCTCGAGCTCATCGTCGCGGCCGGCTACCTCAGCCTGGAGGAGGCCGAGCTGCAGGACGCGCCGCAGCCGCCGGCGCCGGTGCAGGTCGGGATCTCGACCGACGGCCTGACCATCGACCAGGTCCGGCAGCTCGAGGGCTTCGCCACGTTCCTGCGCGCGCAGAACGGTCCGCGCGCGGTCGAGCCCGCTGCGGCGGTCGAGGAGCCCGCCGAGCCGCTGCGCTACGCGGCGTACGGCGGGGCGAAATTGACCCAGGAGCAGCAGGCACGGGTGCGCGAGCAGGCCCGGCTGGCGCGCGAGGAAGCGGCCCGCTCGGGCCGGCAGGTGGTCTTCCTCGACGAGGCGGACGACCAGCGACGCTGAGCCGGGTGCGCGGCACACCCAGCACCAACCGGACAAGGACTTGGTGCCGGGGCCCCGGTGTGGTTTCGTAGGCGAGCGATTCCCTTCGTCATGCACGCATCCCCCGGGGGTTCCGTGGTCGACCAGTCCCTGCTGCGGCGGGCCGCCGATCGCGGAGTCACGATCTGCTTCGCCGACCTCGACGGCGCCGACGGGCTGTGGGTGCCGGAGGAGCGCACCGTCCTGGTGAACCGCGCGCTGCCCGAGGCGAAGGTCGCGGAGGTCATCGAGCACGAGCTCGCCCACGTCATGATCGACGACCAGCACGCCGACCTGGACGCGGGCAAGGAGGTGCTGGTCGGCCAGCCGTCCGGTCGCCGGCGGGAGACCGTCGCGCTCGCGGCCGCGCTCGGACTGGTCGCCGTCGTCGGCGGCGTGATGTACGGAATCCACACCGCACGCGGACCCGAGAAGGTTGAGCGCGTCGCCCCCAACCCCAACGCCCCCGGCCTCACCGCGCACGAGACCGGTCCCTCGCCGTCGCTGAGCCCGTCTCGGGGGCCGGACGGCCGCATTGTCTACGTGACGGTCTACCCGACGGCGCCGGCGGCGAGCGGGCTCGGGCCGCCGATCATGCCGGCGACCATTGGCCCGACCGGGACGAGGCCGGCGCCCACCCAGACTTCGGTAGTTCCGACCAGCCGGCCGCCGCTGCCTCCGCCGCCGACGAGCTCCCCCTCGCCAGCTCCTCCGTCCCCCACCGATCCGCCGGTGCAGACGTCGCCCCCGCCGGCTGACCCGACGACGGTCCCGCCGACGACGCCCGACGCGAGCGTCGGCAATGTCGGGGACACCGGCGGGGCTGGCGACCCCGGCGGAGTCGGCGACACCGGCGGGGTCGGCAACACCGGCGGGGTCGGCAACACCGGCGGGGTCGGCAACACCGACAATGCTCCGGTCGGGAGCGACCCGGCGACGGCCGCCGACGCGTCGGTCGTGGTGCCGGCGGGCAGCACGACCGGCCCGTAGAAACCCGCACGAACGCGACCCGGCGCGGTACTTCCCGCGCCGGTCCCGGCCGTGCCAGGCTGGCGCGTCCCTCCCTCACCGCCTCGACGAGGAGGCTCAGTGCGCCCTCTCCGCGCGCTCACCGTCGGCGCCGCCGTTGCTCTGCTCCCGCTGACGTTCGTGGTCGCCGCCGGCGCCGCCCCGGCCCAGGACGGCGCCGCCGGCACGATCAGAGCGCCCGGACTGCACGCGCCGGTCACGCTGACCCGCACCACCGACGGCATCGCGCACCTGTCCGCGCGGGACGCGCACGATCTGTTCTTCGCCCAGGGATGGGTGCACGGCACCGACCGGCTGTTCCAGATGGACCAGCTGCGCCGGACCGCCTCGGGCACGCTGGCCGAGCTGCTCGGGCCCGGCGCGCTGCCCAGCGACGTCCAGCTCCGCACGCTCGGCCTGCGCCGGGCGGCCGAGCGGTCGTGGGCAGCCGCCTCGCCGCAGCTTCGCTCGGCCGTCACCAGCTACACCGAGGGTGTGAACGCCAAGCTCGCCACCGGCGGCCCGCTCCCGCCCGAGTACGGCGCGCTGAAGCTGACCCGGGTCGCGCCCTGGACCCCGGTGGACACGATCGTCATCGGCAAGCTGGTCGCGTTCCAGCTGTCGTTCGACCTCGACGCGGACACCACCGCCGAGTTGCAGGCATACGTGGCCGGCGGTGCGGCGGCCGGGATCGACGGGCAGAAGCTCTACCTCCAGGACCTGGTCGCACACGCGCCGTTCAGCTCCGCCTCGACGGTGCCGGACGCGACCGGCACACCGCCGCGCGACGGCCCGGCGACGAGCCTGTCCGGCAAGGACGTCGCGGCCGCGGCCACGCTGTCCGCCCGCTACCGCGCGGTCGCCGCGACGGTGCCGCTGCTGCGCGCGATCCAGGACCGCGGCGAGCACGCGACCGGGTCCAACGAGTTCGTCGTCTCCGGCCGGCTGACCCGCGACGGCCGGCCGATCCTCGCCAACGACCCGCACCTCGGCCTGAGCAACCCGTCCATCTTCTACCCGATCCACCTGCAGGCGCCCGGACTCGACGTCGCCGGCGAGGGCTTCGCCGGCACCCCGGGCGTCGCGCAGGGCGCCAACCGCGACATCGCCTGGGGCTCGACGACCAACCCGATGGACGTCACCGACACCTACCTGGAGCAGGTCCGGCCCGACCCGGCCTCACCCAGCGGGCTGGCCACCGTCTACGAGGGACGGCTGGAGCCGGTGCAGGCGATCCCGGAGACGTTCCGGGCCAACAACGGCGGCCAGGTGTCGGTCGTCCCGCCGGGCAACGGGATCCCGCCCGCGACGCTGATCGTGCCGCGCCGCAACCACGGCCCGATCGTGCAGCTTGACCAGGCGGCCGGCACCGCGCTGTCGATCCAGTACGCCGGGTACTCGGCGACCCAGGAGCTCGACGCGTTCCTCACCTGGATGCGCGCGAAGAACCTGTCCGACTTCGAGAAGGGCCTGCGGTCGTTCGACGTCGGCTCGCAGAACTGGTCGTACGCGGACCGCCGCGGCCACATCGCGTACTTCACCAGCGGCGAGCTGCCGCTGCGCGAGGACCTGCAGGCCGGCCACGTCGACGGCGTCCCGCCGTACCTGGTGCGGAACGGGACCGGCGGCAACGAGTGGCTGCCGGCCGTGCACCACTACCCCGGCCAGGCCCTGCCGTACGAGATCCTGCCGATGGCCGAGATGCCGCACACGGTCAACCCGCGCAACGGGTTCTTCGTCAGCGCGAACAACGACCCGGCCGGCACGACGCTGGACAACGACCCGCTCGACCAGCTCCGGCCGGACGGCGGGATCTACTACCTCAACCCCGGCTACGACGGGCTGCGCGCCGGCCGGATCACCGAGGCGCTCAAGGCGGCGCTGCGGCACGGCAAGCTCGACGCGGGCGACATCCAGCGGATCCAGGACGACACCGTGCTGCTGGACGCGGAGTTCTTCGCGCCGCGGATCGGCGCGGCGCTGCTGCGGGCCCGCACGTCCGGCGAGCCGCAGCTGCGCGCGCTGGCGCGCGACCCGAAGGTCGTCGAGGCCGTCGTCCGACTGGCCGCCTGGGATCACTCGACGCCGACCGGGATCCCGCAGGGGTACGACGCGGCGGACGTGAACGGGCACCTGTCCGCGCCGTCCGCGCGGGAGAAGGCCGACAGCGTCGCGGCCACCCTCTACGCGGTGTGGCGCAGCCGGTTCCTGGCGTCCACGACCGACGCCGTGGCGCGGCAACTGGACGCGCCGGCGGTGGACGGCCAGCGGGCGCTGACCGCGCTGAAGCGCGCGCTGTCCGGGGTTCCGTCCGCCTCCGGGGTCGACTTCTTCGCCGCTCCCGGCGTCGCCGACCCGAAGGACCGGCAGGCGCTGGCCATGCTCAAGGCCGTCCGGGCCGCGCTGGACCGGCTGGCCAGCCCCGACTTCGCGGCCGCGTACGGCGGCTCGACCCGGATCTCCGACTACACCTGGGGAACGCTGCACCGGCTGACCCTCGGCTCGGTGCTGGGCGGCCCGTTCTCGGCGCCGCCGGCGTTCGGCCGGTTCCCGGCGCCGCTGCCGGGGCTGTCCGGCGTCCCGGTCGACGGCGGGTACGGCACGGTCGACGCGGCCGCGCACGACCCGCGGGCCGACTCGCCGGACGGGTTCACGTTCGGCTCCGGCCCGGCCCGCCGCTACATCGGCGTGCTCACCCGGTCCGGCCCGGTCGGGCTCAGCTCGCTGCCCGGTGGCACCTCGGCGATCCCGACCGACCGGCACTACCTCGACCTGCTGCCCGCGTACCTGACCGACGACGAGTACCCGGTGCGGGTCAACCGGTCGGACATCAGGCGCGCGACGGAGTCGGTCAGCAGGCTGGTGCCGTAGCCGGGTCAGTCGTCCCCGTCCATCTCCTCGCGGGTACGGCTGACCACCGGGATCACCAGCCAGAGGAGCAGGAAGACGACGCCGACCCCGGCGCTGTACCAGATCGCCGGGGTCTTGCCGAGCACCTCTTCGAGGATGAACAGCACGACCGCGACCATGGAGACGGCCAGGCAGCCAAGGCCGCCCAGGGCCATCCGGTGCGACACCCGGACCAGGTCGTCCTTCTGGCTGTGCCGGAAGACGATCCGGTGGAATGCCACCGGACCGACCAGCAGCGCGACCGCGCAGGCGGTGGAGAGCAGGGTCAGCACGTACGCTCCGCGCTGCAGCGAGCTGATCGTGGCGAAGCGCTGGGAGAACACGACGGTCAGCAGCGACGCGAACAGGATCTGCACGCCGATCTGCGCCACGCGCAGCTCCTGCAGCAGCTCGCCGTAGTTGCGGTCGAGCCGTTGCGCCTCCGTCTCGTCCCGCCCGGCGGCGCCGCCTGGTCCTCCGGCCACGCCGCAGCTTATCCGGAGCCGGCAAACCCGTTGGCGCTCCCGGCTAGCGTCGGAACGTGACCATCGAGATCCGCCACCCCGAGCCGGAGGACGCCGGCGACCTCCTGCGCAGCATCAACACCGCCTTCCTCGCGCCGCCCAGCCGGGACCCGGCGATGGCGACGTTCTGGATCGACCAGGTCAAGCCCGACCTGCAGCGCACCTGGGCCGCGTTCGACCGGGGCAGCGCGGTCGGCAGTCTCCGCAGCGTGCCGTTCGAGCTGACCGTGCCCGGCGGCGGGACGGTCCCGGCCGACGGGGTCACGCTGGTCACCGTCGCGCCGACGCACCGCCGCCGCGGCCTGCTCACCGGCATGATGGCGCAGGACCTGGCCGCGGCGGCCGAGCGGGGCGACGCGGTGAGCATCCTCATCGCGTCCGAGTGGCGGATCTACGGCCGGTACGGGTTCGGCCCGGCCACCGAGGCGGCCGAGTGGACGATCGACAAGCTGCGGGTCGGGGCGCCGGTCCCGACCGGCGGGCTGGAGCAGGTGAGCACCGAGCGGCTGCTCGAGCTCGGCGCGCCGGTGTACGACCGGGCCCGGCGGCAGCGGGCCGGCGGTCTGGACCGGGACGACGTGCGCTGGCGGCGGCAGCTGGGCCTGCTCCGGCCCGAGGGCGACCCGGGCTGGGACGGCCGGGCGGTCGTGCACCGGGGCGCGGACGGCGAGGTCGACGGCTACCTGCGCTGGCGGGCCGAGTGGGGCGACGGCCCGGACAACACGCTCACCGTCGACGAGCTGGTCGCCGCGACCGACGAGGCGTACGCGCAGCTGTGGCGGTTCGCGCTGGCCGTCGACCTGATCACGACCGTCAAGGCCGAGGCGCGCCGGGTGGACGAGGCGCTGCCGTGGCTGGTGGCTGACGGTCGCCACGTCCGGCAGACCGAGCGCTACGACAACCTCTGGCTGCGGGTGCTCGACGTGCCGGCGGCACTGTCCGGCCGGGACTACCTGTGCGCCGGTCGGGTCGTGCTCGACGTCGTCGACCCGGCCGGGTACGCGGCCGGCCGGTTCGCGCTCGACGCTTCCCCCGACGGCGCGACCTGCCGGCCGACCACGGAGTCCGCCGGCCTCACGCTGCCCGCGACCGCGCTCGGCAGCGCATACCTCGGCGGCCACCGGCTGGGCACGCTGGCCGCCGCCGGCCTGGTCGACGAGCACAGCCCGGGCGCGGTCGCGACCGCCGACCGGCTGCTCGGCGCCGACCGCGCGCCCTGGGCGACGTTGCACTTCTGACCGGGGTACTTGACAAGGCTTGTTTCGAAAGCTTCACTTCGAAACATGTCTTCCGAGCGGCGGCATCTCACCTCGCCGACCGAGCTGCGGGCGCTCAGCCACCCGACCCGGCTCACCATCCTCACCCTGCTGGACGAGGAAGGTCCGCTCACCGCCACCGAGGCCGGTGAGCGGATCGGCGAGTCGCCCGCGAACGCCTCGTTCCACCTGCGGACGCTGGCCAAGTACGGCTACGTCGAGGAGGCGCCCGGCGGTCGCGGCCGGCAGCGCCCCTGGCAGATCGTGCGGCGGGACGTCGACATCCCGGGCGACGAGCTGTCGGCGGAGGCGAAGCTCGCCGCCGACGCGCTGCTGGAGCTGATCCGGGCGCGCGACAACGACCGGCTGCTCGCCTACGGCCGGACCCGAGCCGACTACCCCAAGGAGTGGCGTTCCGCGGCGACCGAGATCCGGACGTCGCTGCACCTGACCGCGACCGAGCTGGCCGAGCTGGGCGCGCGGATCGAGGAACTGCTGCAGCCGTACGTGGAGGGCGACGAGGCCCGGGCCGGCACGCTGCCGGTCGCGTTCGGGCTGTTCGCCGTGCCGACCAGGCTGCCCGCCGACGACGACGAGAGGGACGTGCGATGACCTCCGTGCTGCGCAACCGCAACCTGCGGATCTTCCTGGGCATGGACGTGCTGTCGCTGACCGGCAGCAGCGCGCTCTGGCTCGCGCTCGGCATCTGGGTGAAGTCGTTGACCGGCAGCACCGCTGCCGCCGGCATGGTGATCTTCGCGATCCTGGCGCCGCCGGTGCTGCTCGCGCCGGCCGCGGGGATGCTCGTCGACCGGGTCCGCCGCCGCCCGCTGCTGGTCATGGTCAACCTGGCCAACGCGGCCGCGGTGGCGCTGCTGCTGCTGGTGCGCGACGCCGGCCAGCTCTGGCTGATCTACGCGGTGGCCGCCCTGTACGGCGCGTCCTGGGCGCTGCTGCGGTCCGCCCAGTCGGCGCTGCTGCGCACGATCGCCACCGACGGCGACGAGCTGCTGGCCGCCAACGGCGCGCTGCAGACGGTCGCCGCGCTGTCCCGGCTGCTCAGCCCGATCGCCGGGGCCGGGCTCTACGCGACCGTCGGGCCGCACTCGGTCGCGCTGCTCGACGCGGCCACGTTCCTCGTCGCCGCCGGCGGCCTGCTGCTGCTGCGGGTCAGCGAGCCCGCACCGGTGCCGGCCGAGGGGCACTGGCGGGCCGAGGTCGTGGCCGGGCTCACCCACCTGCGCCGCACGGTGGTGCTCCGGCAGATCGTCGCCGCGGTCGCGCTGGCGATGCTGGTGATCGGGTTCATCGAGGTCGTCATGTTCGCGGTGGTGGACCAGGGGCTGCACCACTCCCCCGCGTTCCTCGGCGTGCTCGACCTCGGCTTCGGCGCCGGCTCGGTCGTCGGCGGGCTGCTCGCCGCCATCGTGGTCCGCCGGCTGGGGGCCGGCCACGCTGTGACCGCCGGGCTGGCCGCGGTCGCGGTCGGCATCGGGCTGCTGGTCGTGCCGGTCGACGCGGTCGCGGTCGGCGGGCTGGTGCTGGTCGGCCTCGGCGTTCCGCCGCTGGTGGCCGGCATGTCGACCACGCTGCAGCTGCTCACCCCGACGCACCTGCAGGGCCGGACGTTCTCCGCGGTCGACGTGCTGGTGAGCGGGCCGCAGAGCCTGTCGATCGCGCTCGGCGCGGCGCTGGTGGCGGTCGTCGACTTCCGCGTCCTGGTGGCCGCGATGACGATCGGGATCCTGCTCGCCGCGAGCTGGCTCGGCACCCGCCCCGAGCAGCGCCGCCCGGCGACGGCACCCGCGGTCCCCGCGGCCGGGCTCGCCCCGGTCCCCGCCGTCGCGTCCTGACGCAGCCGGCCCAGCACGGGGCGGTGACCAGCCGGTCACCGCCCCGTGTCGCGTGCCGGGTCTGCTCTCGCCCGCACGACCGGCGCCCCCCGACGGTCCGGGCCGGGGCGCCGGCTCGGAGTCCTAGCGGGGCGGGGTCTGCCGGCCGTTACCCGCCGGCGGCTGGCCGTAGCCGGGCCCGCGCTGCTGCGGCGACCGCCCGGGGTAGTCCTGCTGCCCGGGAGGCGGCCCGGCGTACTGCGGCGGGGTCGGCGGCAGCGCCCGCGGCCCGTCGTCGTCCGGCAGATCGTCCTCGCCGTCCGGCCGGTCGTACGAGAGCCCGGCATGCGCGCTGGCCGTCTCGTCGTCGCGGTCGGACGCCCGGATCTCCGCCTCCGGCTGCAACCGGGCCGGCGGCAGCTTCGAGTCGAACCAGTCGCTGGTGTCCAGCGTCTCCTTCGGCGCGGTCGGCCGCCCGCCGGTCGACTTCGCCGCCTCGGCCAGCCAGGACGGTGCCTCGCCGGCCGCCGCCCCGTTGCCGGTCAGCCCGGCCAGCCCTTCCAGCGCCTTGGAGAACTCGCTCGGCACGATCCAGACCTTGTTCGCGTCGCCCTGCGCGATCTGCGGCAGGGTCTGCAGGTATTGGTAGGCGAGCAGCTTGGGGTCGGGGTCGGACGCGTGGATCGACGCGAACACGGTCTCGATGGCCTTGGCCTGCCCCTGCGCGGCCAGGTAGCGCGCGGCCCGCTCACCCTCGGCCCGCAGGATCCGGGACTGCCGCTCGGCCTCGGCGGCGAGGATCGCGGACTGCTTGGCGCCCTCGGCGGCGAGGATCTGCGCTGCCTTCTGCCCCTCGGCGGTCTTGATCGACGACTCCCGGGCACCCTCGGACTGCAGGATGATCGCCCGCTTGTCCCGGTCGGCCCGCATCTGCTTCTCCATCGCGTCCTGGATGGACGGCGGCGGGTCGATCGCCTTGAGCTCGACCCGGGCGACCCGGATCCCCCACTTGCCGGTGGCGTCGTCGAGCTCGCCGCGCAGCTTGGTGTTGATCTCGTCCCGGGAGGTCAGCGTCTGCTCCAGGTTCATCGCGCCGACCACGTTGCGCAGCGTGGTGACGGTCAGCTGCTCGACGGCCTGGATGTAGTTGGCGATCTCATACGTCGCCGCCCGGGGGTCGGTGACCTGGAAGTAGATGACCGTGTCGATGTTCACGGTCAGGTTGTCCGCGGTGATCACCGGCTGCGGCGGGAACGAGACGACCTGCTCGCGCAGGTCGATCATCTGCCTGACCCGGTCCACGAACGGGATCAGCACGTGCGGGCCGGGGTCGAGGGTCCGCGAGTAGCTGCCGAGACGCTCGACGACACCCGCCCGCGCCTGCGGCACGATCCGGATGCTCCGGAGCAGTATCACGACGACGAACGCGATGACGACGAGCAGGGCGATGAGGCCGGCTTCCATTGACTGCTCCTATGTGTGCCGGGTCGGCGCGGCCCGGTCTCTCATTCGTGCGACCACACGACGGCGGTGGCGCCGCGGATCTCCATCACCTGCACGGTCTTGCCGACCGGCAGCACCTGCAGCGGGTCGTACGACTGGGCGGACCACTCCTCGCCGGCCAGCTTGACCCGGCCCCCGTGCTGGTCCACGGTCCGCACCACCACCGCGTTGCGGCCCTTGAGCCCCTCGATGCCGGTGCGCTGGGCGTGGGTCAGCGGCACCTGCATCCGGCGCCGGGCCAGCGGGCGCACGACGACGACCAGGCCGAGCGAGACCACCGCGAACACCGCGACCTGCACCACGGCCCCGGCGCCCAGGGCGGCGGCACCGGCCGTCGCCAGCGCTCCGATCGCCAGCATGATCAGCACGAGGTCGAGCGAGAGCGCCTCGGCGATCGCCAGAACACCGGCGGCGAGGAGCCAGATCAACCACGCAGGCACAGTGTCATTGTCTCACTGTTCGGCTAACCGCCGCCGCCTGCGGTCACGAAGTCGATGAGCTCCTCCACCGCCCTGAGCAGGGGAACCTCGAGATCGGCGTAGGAGTCGACGGAGCCGAGCACCCGCCGCCAGCCGTCGCGTGGATCACCCCAGCCGAGCCGGCGGCAGACACCGGTCTTCCAGTCCTCGTCCCGGGGCACGGCCGGCCAGGCGCGGATGCCGAGCGCGGCCGGTTTCACCGCCTGCCAGACGTCCACGTACGGGTGGCCGACGATCAGCACGTGCGGGTCGGTGACCGCGGCGACGATCCGGCTCTCCTTCGATCCCGGCACCAGGTGGTCGACCAGCACGCCGAGCCGGTGCGCCCGGTCGGGCCGGAACGCGCGGACCGCGCCGGCCAGGTCGTCGATCCCGTCCAGCGGCTCCACCACGACCGCCTCGACCCGCAGGTCGTCTCCCCAGACCCGCTCGACCAGCGCGGCGTCGTGCACGCCCTCGACCCAGATCCGGCTGCCGCGCGCCACCCGGGCCGGGGCGTGCTCGACCGCGATCGACCCGGAGGCGGTCCGGCCCGGCCGGCGCGGGGCCGGCGTGGCGACCGGCCGGGTCAGCGTCACCGGCCTGCCGTCGAGCAGGAACCCGGCCGGTCCGAGCGGGAACACCCGCTGCCGGCCGTGCCGGTCCTCCAGCGTCACCGCGTCCTTCGCGCACTCCACCACCGCGCCGCAGAAGCCGGTGCCGGCCTCCTCGACCACGAGGTCCGGCTCGGCGGGCACGGTTGGCACGACCTTCTTCCGCCGCCGGTCACCGGCCAGCACGTCGGTGCCGTAGTCGTTGCTGCGCACGCCGGCGACCGTACGATCCCGGCGGGACCGTGGCCGGCGTGACGCGCCGGTGCGGTGACCGGCGGTCGGCCAGCACGTAGGGTTGCCGCGTGAGGGTGCGCTCCGGGGTGCTCGCCGCGTGGACGTCGGCCTGGCTGGCCGGCGAGGCGGCGTACGACGACGTGGTCGCGCGGGTGACCGGCGACGACGAGCCGCACCGGGTCGCCGGCCTGCCCGGGGTGGCGGGCGAGACCCCGCTGGGCTGGGCGCTGCCGGTGCTGCGGGAGCGCTCGCCGGAGGGCGTGCGCGCGGTGCTGCCGGTGGCCGGTGACCCGCGCGGGCTGCCCGGGCCGGGCCCGTTCACCACCGCGGCGCTGGAGGCCGGCGAGGCGGTCGTCGGTCGCGGGCTCGGACTGGTGCCCCGGGTCACCGAGCACGGCTCGGTCGCGGACCGCACCTGCACCGTGCTGTGGACGGCGTACGAGCTGGTCGAGCCGGCGCCCGACCCGCTGACCGTGCCCGAGGCCGAGCACGACCTGACCGCCGCGACCCGGGACGCCGCATCCGCGCTGGCCGCGCTCGACGTGGCCAGCTGGCGGCCGGAGATCGCCGACGAGCTGGCCCGGATGCGCCGCGGGGTCACCCCGGAGCTGCCGCCGGGCCACGACGGGCGGGCGGTCCGGCTGCTGGCCAGTGCCGACCGGCTGGCCGCCGTGCTCGACCTGGCCCGGGCCGACGCCCCCGGCGGCGCGGTCACCGGCGCGGAGGCGCGCGCCCGCGACGACGCGCTGCGTCCACTCGCGACGGCCGTGCGCCGGGCCCGCCAGGCCGCCTACAACGCCGTGCCGTCCCGGCACCGCTGACCGCACCCCCCGCCGTCTCCGTCGTACCGGGTCACGACGATCCGACGTGCGCGCAGTGCGAGCCTCCGTGCCTTCAAGGCGATCACCGTGCGCGTGCCTGGCGCCGACCTGGTCGCGGTCAGGGCCGGCGGCGCGGGGCCGGGCAGCAGTCCAGCGGGCAGACGTCGTGGCTCGGGCCCATCGGGCCGAGGGCGAGCTTGGTTGCGCCGGACGTGCGCTCCTCGACCAGCTGGCTCACCATCCGGACGAACCGCGGGTCGGTGCCGACGGTCGAGGCCCGGGCGTAGTCGACGCCGAGCTTGGCCGCGGTCGCGGCCGCCTCCTCGTCCAGGTCCCAGAGCACCTCGACGTGGTCGGAGACGAAGCCGATCGGCGACACCACGACCGCTGCCGTGCCGGCCGCGGCGAGCGCGGCGAGGTGGTCGTTGACGTCCGGCTCCAGCCAGGGCACCGACGGCGGCCCGGACCGGGACTGCCAGACCACGTCGAACTCGGCGCCGGGCCCGCGGACCGCCTCGGCCACCAGCCGGGACGCCTCCCGCAGCTGCGCCGTGTAGAGGTGCCCGGGCGGGCCGCTGGCGGCCTCCATCGACAGCGGGATCGAGTGCGCGGTGAACACCAGCCGGGCGTCCGGGCGGCCGACCAGCGCGGCGCGTACCCCGTCCGCGGCCGGCTCGATGAACCCGGGGTGATTGAAGTAGTGCCGCAGCTTCTCCAGCTCCGGCGCCCCCTCCCCGACCGCCGCCCTGGCCCTGGCCAGGTCGTCCTGATACTGCCGGCACCCCGAGTACGACGTGTAGGCGCTCGTGACGAACACCAGCGCCCGGCGCAGGCCGTCCGCGTGCATGGTCGCGACCGTGTCCTCGACCAGCGGGTGCCAGTTGCGGTTGCCCCAGTAGACCGGCAGGTCGAGCTCGGCCCGGACCGCCGCCAGCAGCGCCCGGTTCTGCTCGTTGATCGGCGACACGCCGCCGAAGTGCGAGTAGTGCTCGGCCACCTCGAGCAGCCGCTCCCGCGGCACGCCCCGCCCGCGCACGACGTTCTCCAGGAACGGCAGCACGTCGTCCGGTCCCTCCGGACCGCCGAAGGACAGCAGCAGCAGCGCGTCGTACTCGGAGCTCACGACGTCATGTCTACACGCCGGTCGCGTGGAACCCGCCGTCGGCGTGCACGATCTCCCCGGTCACCGCGGGCATCCAGTCGGACAGCAGCGCAACGCAGGTCCGGGCGACCGGCTCCGGGTCGCTGATGTCCCAGCCGAGCGGCGCCCGCTCGTCCCAGACGTCCTCGAACCTGCTGAAGCCCGGGATCGACCGTGCCGCCATCGTCCGCAGCGGCCCGGCGGCGACCAGGTTGACCCGGGTGCCGCGCGGGCCGAGCTCGCGCGCCGTGTAGCGGGCGGCCGACTCCATCCCCGCCTTCGCCACGCCCATCCAGTCGTACGAGGGCCAGGAGACGGTCGCGTCGAAGGTGAGCCCGACGATCGAGCCGCCGCGCTCCGGCAGCAGCGGCAGCACGGCCCTCGCCAGCGCCGGCAGCGAGTACGTCGAGACGTGCACCGCCGTGGCGACGTCGTCCCACGGCGTCTCCAGGAAGTCGCCGCCGAGCGCGGACGCCGGGGCGAACCCGATCGAGTGCAGCACGCCGTCGACCCCGTCCACGTGCTGGCGCACCCGCTCGGGCAGCGCGGCCAGGTCCTCGGGGCTGGTCACGTCCAGCTCGACCACCGGCGCCGGCCCGGGCAGCTTCTTCGCCACCCGCTCCACCAGTGTCAGCCGGCCGAAGCCGGTGAGCACCACCGACGCGCCCTGCTCGATCGCCACCCTCGCCACCGAGAACGCGATCGAGGCGTCGGTGATCACCCCGGTGACCAGCAGTCGCTTGCCGTCGAGCAGCCCCATCTCAGTGCCCCATCCCCAGTCCGCCGTCCACCGGCAGCACCGCTCCGGTGATGTACGAAGCGGCGTCCGAGGCGAGGAAGGTGACCACCCCGGCCACCTCGTCCGGGGTCGCCAGCCGCTGCAGCGCTATCTGCGCCTTGACCCTTTCCACCTCCTGCTCGGGCAGCACCGCGGTCATGTCGGTCTGCACGAAGCCGGGCGCGACGATGTTGACCGTGATGCCGCGCGAGCCGAGCTCGCGGGCCAGCGACCGGCCGAACCCGATGAGGCCGGCCTTCGCGGCCGCGTAGTTGGTCTGCCCGGCGCTGCCGGTCATCGCGACGACCGAGGACACCAGCACGATCCGGCCGGAGCGGGCGCGCAGCATCCTCCCGGCCGCCCGCTTGCACACCCGGTACGCCGCCGTGAGGTTGGTGTCCAGCACCCGGCTGAACTGGTCCTCGCTCATCCGCAGCAGCAGCGTGTCCTCGGTCATCCCGGCGTTGCTCACCAGCACCTCGACCGGGCCGTGCTCGGCCTCGACCGCGGTGAACGCGGCGTCCACGGCAGCGGTGTCGGTGACGTCGCACTCCACCCCGAACAGGCCCTCGGGCGGCCCGGACGAGCGGTGGGTCACGGCGACCTTGTCGCCCTGGGCGACGAACGCCCGCGCGATCGCCAGGCCGATGCCGCGGTTGCCGCCGGTGACGAGCACGGATCGGGTCACGGAGGCGAACCCTATAGTCCAGCCATGCGTGGCATCCAGATCACCCGGTTCGGCGGCCCCGAGGTGCTGGAGACGGTCGAGCTGCCCGACCCGCGCCCGGGTCCCGGGATGCGCGTCTACGAGGTCACCGCGGCCGGGGTCAACTTCGCCGACACGCACCAGACCGAGGACAGCTACCTCGCCCCGCAACGGTTGCCGCTGGTGCCGGGCGCGGAGTTCGCCGGCACCGGGCCGGACGGTCGGCGGGTGGTCGGCCTCTGCGGCGCCGGCGGGTACGCCGAGCGGGTCGCGGCCGCCGACGTGCTGGTCTGGCCGATCCCGGACGGCGTCTCGGACGGCGCGGCGCTGGCCATGGTGCTGCAGGGCGTCACCGCCTGGCACCTGCTGCGGACCAGCGCCCACCTGGCCGTCGGCGAGTCGGTCGTCGTGCACGCCGCGGCCGGCGGGGTCGGCACGGTCGCGGTGCAGCTGGCCAGAACCTTCGGTGCCGGGCGGATCATCGCGACCGCGTCCTCGGCGGAGAAGCGTGAGCTGGCCCTCTCCCTCGGCGCGGACGTGGCCGTCGACCCGGCCGCGGACGATCTCACCGCGGCGCTGCGCGAGGCCAACGGCGGCTCCCGGGTGGACGTGGTGCTGGAGATGACCGGTGGCCCGGTCTTCGACGCGAGCCTGCGGGCGCTGGCCCCGTTCGGCCGCCTCGTCACCTACGGGATGGCGTCCCGCACCGAGCCCACGCCGGTCGACCCGCGCAGCCTGATGGCCCACTCGTCCGCGGTGGTCGGCTTCTGGCTCGCGCACTGCTTCCGGGACCCGGCCCGCTGGCTGGACGGCCCGATGACGGAGCTGCTGGCCATGGTCGCGGACGGGCGGCTGCGTGCGGTCGTCGGCGGGACGTACCCGCTCGGCCAGGCGGCCGAGGCCCACCGCGCACTGTTGGAACGGCGCAGCACCGGCAAGCTCGTGCTCGACCCGCGGCGCTGAGCTCGGCCCCGCGGCTGATCTCGGCCCGCGGCGCTGAGCTCGGCCGGCGGCGCCGAGCGCTGCTGCGGACGGGTGAGCCGGGTCGATCTCGGTGGGACGACGCTGCGGCTGCGGCTACGGTGCTCGCCATGCAATTTCTCGACGGTGGTGCCAGCGGGTCGAACGGACGGGAGAGCCGCACTCCACGGTCCTCCGAGCAGGACCCGGCCGACGAGGATCCGACCTCCGGGCGCGGCTCGCTGATGGCGCGCTACCGCGGGGCACCGCATCCGGAATCGGGGGCCGAGGACCCGGCGCCGAGCGGCGAGCGGCCCGCGGCCGGGGCGTCCGGCGGTTCGCCGGGCGGCGGGGAGAGTCCGTGGCGGCAGTCCGGCTGGACGTCCGCGCCGCCGGTGTTGCCCGCTCCCTCGGCCCCGACCACCCCGCCGGCGTCGACGGCCTTCTCCGCGCCCGCGTCCTCGCCCACGTCGCCGGCACCCACCGCAACGCCGGCCTCTCCCCCGTCCGGTTCGCCGTCGTCGTCGGCGTTCTCCGCCCCCGGGTCCTCACCGTCGTCGTCGGCGCCGGCGTCCACTGGCCCGCCGGCTGCGCCGTCCGGGTCTTCGTCGTCGGCCTCGTCGTCCGCGTTCTCCGCGCCGGCGTCCTCGCCGTCGTCGTCGGCGCCGGCGTCCACTGGCCCGCCGGCTGCGCCGTCCGGGTCTTCGTCGTCGGCCTCGTCGTCGGCGTTCTCCGCGCCCGCGTCCTCGCCGTCGTCGTCGGCGTCCACCGCCGCGCCGGGTTCGCCGCCGTCCGGATCTCCCTCGTCGGCGATGTCGGCGTTCTCCGCGCCCGCGTCGTCGCCGTCGTCCACGTCGCCGGCACCGACCGGGCGGGCAACCTCGTCCGCCGCACCGGCGTCCACGGCGCCGCCGGCAGCGACTCCGGCGCCGACCACACCCGCGGCCGACAGGAAGGCCGACGAGCCCACCGACCAGCCGGCCGCGAAGCCGGCCGGCAGACCGGCCAGGGAGGCCGACACGCCGGCCGACAAGCCCGCCCGAGAGGTCGTCCGGACGCAGGCTGACACGCCGGCCGGCGTCGCGCCTGCCCCCGCGGCGACCGAACCGGCGGCCAGGCCGAGTCCGGCAGCGAGCACCGACGCTCACGGCCTGCTCAGCGCGGAGCGGTCGGCCGAGTTCAAGCGGCGCTGGCGTGACCTGCAGGCCGACTTCGTCGACGACCCGCAGCAGGCCGTCCGCGAAGCCGGGGACCTGTCCCGGGAGATCCTGCGGGCGCTGTCCGACACGATCGCCGACGCCGACCGGATCGACCGCTGGCAGGCCGAGGACGGCACCAGCGGCACCGAGGACCTGCGCATCGCGCTCCGGCAGTACCGCACCCTGGTCGACCGGCTGCTGGAGCTGTGACGCTAGAGCCGACCCGCCTCGCGCATCAGCAGCAGCGCGTACGCGGCGAGCGTGCTGTCGTCGGTCACCCGGCCGGACCGGATCAGCTGCTCGAACTCGGCCCGGCTGACCCGGCGCTGCCGCATGTCCTGCTCGGACTCCTCGCGCGCCGGCGGGCCCGGGGTCAGCTCGGTGGCCAGGAACACGTCGAACCCCTGGCTGCTCATCCCGTACGCGCAGTGCAGGTGGCCGAGCAGCTCCAGCGAACCCGCCCGCAGCCCGGTCTCCTCGGCCAGTTCGGCGCGGGCCAGCGCGGCCGGCTCCACCGTGACGCCGCCGGCCGCGGTCCCCTGCGGGAACTCCCAGTATCGGCCGCCGACCGGGTAGCGAAACTGCTCGACCAGGTGGAACCCGTCCGGCTCGGCCGGGATGACCAGCGCGAAGTCCGGCTTGTCGACGACCGAATAGATGCCGGCCGAGCCGTCCGGCCGGCGGATCTCGTCCTCCCGCAGCGTCAGCCACGGGTTCCGGTAGACCTCGCGGGTGGACACCCGCCGGACGACACCGCCCTCGCCGTTCACAACAATCGGTTGGACCAGAGCAACGAGAGGCCGGCCGCGCCGAAGGCGAACAGCAACCCGATCCCGACGAACCAGGTGGTGATCTCCCGGCGCTCGGTCGTGTATCCGATCTGGCTGCCGAGGTCGCGGTAGACGCTGCTCAGCTGCTCGGCCGAAGCCGCCGCGTAGTAGCTGCCGCCGGTGCCGTCCGCGATCTCCTTGAGCTTCTCGTGGTCGACCGGCACCACGACCCGCTGCCCCTCCAGGTCGATGTAGCCGGTGTCGGTGCCGAACGCGATCGTCGAGACCGGCACCGCAGCCTGCTTGGCCGCGCCGACCGCCTGCTCGGGGCTCCGACCCCAGGTGTTGCTGCCGTCGGACATCAGCACGATCCGGGCCGGCGCGTTGCCCTCGGACGGGTCGGTGCCCTGCAGCTGCGCCTGGAACGTCTTGACCGCGTCCAGGCAGGAGAAGATCGCCTCGCCGATCGCCGTCCGCTCGGCCAGCTCCAGGTTGTCGATCGCGCGCAGCACCGAGGCCCGGTCGGTGGTCGGCGAGACCGCCACCGTCGCCGTGCCGGAGAACGTGACCAGCCCGAGGTTGATCCGCGGCGGCAGCAGCCCGACGAACTCCTTGGCCGCCGCCTGCGCCGCCTCCAGCCGGTTGGGGCTGACGTCCTCGGCCCGCATCGAGAGCGAGACGTCGATCGCCATCATCACGGTGGCCCGGTCCCGCGGGACCTTGGTGTCCTTGGTCGGCTTGGCCATCGCGGTGGTGAGCGAGGCGAGCGCGAGCAGCAGCGCGGCGAAGGCCAGGTGGCGGCGCCAGCCGGGCCGCTTCGGCGCCAGCTTGCCGAGCAGGTCGAGGTTGGCGAAGCGCACCGCGTACGCCCGCCGGCGCAGCTGCAGCACCAGGTAGACGATCAGCAGTGCGGCGACCCCGAGCAGCAGCCACAGCCAGCCGGGCGAGAGGAACGTACGGGTCACCGCAGCGCTCCTCCGGAGGCCCCGCGGCGGCGCGCGGCGACGAACCGGACCATGTCGACCAGCCAGTCCCGGTCCGTGCGGAGCTGGAGGTGCCCGGCCCCGGCCCGGCGCAGCGCGGCGGCGATCTCCGCGCGCTGCTCGCTGGCGGCGGTCTCGTACTTCTCCCGCAGCTGCTTCTTGTTGGTCTGCACCTCCAGCAGCGCGCCGCTCTCCGGGTCGACGAGGGTGAGCAGCCCGACCGGCGGCAGGCCGAGCTCGACCGGGTCGAGCACCTCGATCGCGAGGACGTCGTGCCGCACGGCGACCGCGCGCATCGGCCGTTCCCAGTCGAGGTCGCCGAGGAAGTCGGAGATCACCACGGCGAACCCGCGCCGGCGCGGCGGGCGGCGCAGGCCCTCCAGCGCGGCGGCCAGGTCGCCGCGCTTGCCGCGGGGCGAGCGCGGCATCGAGGCCAGCTTGCGCAGCAGCGCGGTCGTGTGCACCCGGCCCGACTGGGCCGGGAACCGGTGCAGCTGCTCGCCGGTGGTGATCAGCGCGCCGAACCGGTTGCCGCCCTTGCCGGTGAGGTGCGCCATCGCGGCGACCGCGGCGATGACGAGGTCGCGCTTCTCGCACCGGGCGGTGCCGAAGTCGAGGCTGGGCGACAGGTCGATGACGGCCCAGGTCTCCAGCTCCCGGTCGGCGATCGTCTCCCGGATGTGCGGCACCGTCGTCCGCGCGGTCACCGCCCAGTCCATCCGGCGCACGTCGTCGCCGGGGTGATACTCCCGGGACTCGCCCGCCTCCGACCCCGGCCCCGGCACGAGGCCGAGGTAGTTGCCCTGCAGCAGGCCGTCCAGCTTCTGCCGGATGGTCAGCTCGAGGTGGGCCAGGACGGCAGCGGCCTGGGCCGGCCCGGCGTCGCGCAGGCTCGCCGCCCGGGCCGGCGGGCCTTCCGCCTCGGACGGTGCGGTCACGCGCTGCGCTCCTCGCCCGGCCCGTTGGACAGCTGCTCGGCGGGGCGGCCCGGCCGCGGGAGCGGCGGCGGGGTCGGCGCGGCCGGGGTGGACCCGGTGCTCGGCCCGTAGCCCTGCGACCCGTACGGGCCGCCGGCGGCGCGCTGGCGCGGGGTGACCTGCGGCAGCGGCACGCTCTGCAGCACCCGGTGCACGACGTGCTCGGAGGGGACGCCGTCGGCGAGCGCGTCGTAGGAGAGCACCAGCCGGTGCCGCAGCACGTCCGGCGCGATGTCCAGCACGTCCTGCGGCAGCACGTAGTCCCGCCCGCGCATCAGCGCCAGCCCGCGGGCGGCGGCGATCATGCCGAGGGACGCCCGCGGGCTCGCCCCGTACGCCACCCAGCCGGCGACGTCGCTCATGCCGTGGTCGCCGGGAGAGCGCGTCGACAGCACCAGCCGGATGACGTAGTCGACCAGCGCGTGGTGCACGAACACGTGACTGGCTGCCTCCTGCAGCCGCAGCAGGTCGGCCGGACTGAGCACTTGCTCGGGGACGGGCGGTACCACGCCCATCCGGTAGACGATCTCCCGCTCCTCCTCGCCGGTCGGGTAGTCGACCACGACCTTCATGAGGAACCGGTCACGCTGCGCTTCCGGAAGCGGGTAGACACCCTCGGACTCGATCGGGTTCTGCGTGGCCATCACGAGGAACGGCTGGGGCATCGGGTAGGTCGTGCCGCCGATCGAGACCTGCCCCTGGGACATGACCTCGAGCAGCGCCGACTGGACCTTGGCCGGCGCCCGGTTGATCTCGTCGGTCAGCACGAAGTTGGCGAACACCGGCCCGAGTTCCGTGTCAAACCTGTCCGAGCCCGGCTTGAAGATGCGGGTGCCGACGATGTCGGACGGCACGAGGTCGGGGGTGAACTGCAGGCGCGCGAACGTCCCGCCGGAGACGGTGGCAAGGGTCTCCACCGCGAGAGTCTTCGCGACGCCCGGCACGCCTTCCAGCAGGCAGTGACCCTTAGCAAGCAAGCAGACCAGCATCCGCTCGACCATCCGGTCCTGCCCGACGATCACCCGCTTGACTTCGAACAGCGCGCGCTCCAGCAGCCCGGCGTCCCGTGCCGGGGTGGACGCCGAGGCGTCTCCGACCGCTGTGTCGACCATCCGCTCGCCGCCTCCTCGAGCCGGCTCGCGCCGGTCTGCTCCCGATACTCGTCCTCGAGCAAAGCGCAGGATCCGTGAGACGGGCGTAAGGTCGGTCGGGTCCGCATGTGACCTCGGCGTTCTTGATCATGCGGGGGCGCGAGCGGAGGCCGCCGACGTTACCGAGCGCAAATGGTGTGGCTGCCGTTCGGGTGATCTTCGTGCGGAGCTGATGCCCGTTCGGGTGGTGTAGTGCTATTTTCCTTTCGCGTCGGGCGGCTCCCCCCGTGGCCGCCCGACGCGCCCATGCTGCCTCCAGTGTCCGGAGCGCCGGGATTCCGCCGATGACCTCTTCGCTGGATGCCGATGTCCGCTGCTCGGCCAAGGGGTGCCAACGTCCGGCGGTATACGTGTTGCTCTGGCGGAACCCCAAGATCCACAGCGAGGACCGCACGAAGCAGTGGCTCGCCTGCGAGGAGCATCGCGACACGCTGTCGGACTTCCTCGCGCGCCGCGACTTCCCGCTGCGCGTCGAGCGGCTCTGAGAACCGGGCGCGGTCGCCTCGTTAGCCGCCGATCGCGGACATCGGCCGGTCCGGCTGCTGGAAATCGGGACCGTCGATGCCGTGCCCGGCCTTCTTGCCGGCTATCGAGGCGATGAACCGGCCGGCCAGCTCGTCGTCGTCGGCCCCGGCCCGCATCGCCGTACGGAGGTCACTCTCCGTGGTAGCGAACAGGCAGTTGCGCAGCTGGCCGTCGGCGGTCAGCCGAACCCGGTCGCAGTCGGCGCAGAACGGCCGGGTCACCGAGCCGACCACCCCGACCCGCGGGTTGTCCTGTGCCCAGCCGGCGCGATCGGGCCCGTCCAGCACCGCCCAGGTCTCCGCCGGCGCGCTGCCGCGGTCCGGGTCCGGCACCGGCGCCAGCGCGTACACGGCCCTCAGATGCTCGAGGATCTCGTCCGCGGTGACCATCGCGGCCCGGTCCCAGCCGTGCTGCGCGTCCAGCGGCATCTGCTCGATGAACCGCATCTGGTAGCCCTCGCGCAGCGCCCAGCCGAGCAGGTCGGGTGCCTCGTCGTCGTTGATCCCGCGCAGCAGCACCGCGTTGACCTTGACCGGGGCGAGGCCGGCCGCCTGCGCGGCTCGCAGCCCGGCGAGCACGGCCGCGTGCTTGTCCCGGAACGCGATCCGCTTGAACCGTTCCGGGTCGAGCGTGTCCAGCGAGACGTTGACCCGGTCGAGTCCGGCGGCGGCCAGCCCGGCGGCATCGCGGTCGAGCAGGATGCCGTTGGTGGTGATCGAGATCTCGGGGCGCGGCCGGAGTGCGGCCATCCGGGCGACCAGGTCCGGCACGCCGCGGCGCAGCAGCGGCTCGCCACCGGTCAACCTGACCTCGGTGACCCCGAGCCCGACCGCGATCCGGACCAACCGGATGAGCTCGTCGTCGGTCAGCAAGGTGTCCTTGGGCAGCCAGTCGAGCCCCTCTGGCGGCATGCAGTAGGCGCAGCGGAGCGAGCAACGGTCGATCAACGAGACCCGCAGGTCCGTCGCGACCCGGCCGAACCGGTCGACCAACTTCCCGGGTGCCCTCACTCGGCCACTGTAATCAGGTGCCGGGGCGAGCGGCGCCGATGTATCCGTTGGACCACATGAAGGAGATCTTCACGACGTCACCCGTCTGCGGCGCCTGCACGATCCGGCCGCCGCCGATGTAGATCGCGACGTGGTGGATCGTGCCGGGGTCGGACGGGTCGTAGGCCCAGAACACCAGGTCGCCCGGCATCAGGTTGGCGCGGGAGATGTGCCGGCCGGACCGGTACTGGTAGCCGGAGTAGTGCGGCAGGTAGACGCCAACCTGGGCCCACGCCCACAGCGCCAGCCCGGAGCAGTCGAACCCGACCGGACCGTCGGTGCCCCAGGTCGGGCCGGAGGCGTTGCCGCCACCCCAGGAGTAGGGCAGGCCGAGCCACTGCGTGGCCAGGTCGGCCGCGCGCTGGCCCTTCGCCGCGGACCAGCCGCCGCCCCCGGTCCACCGCGGCACGCTGACCGCTGGGCTGCCGCCGCCGGAGGAGCGCGACGAGCCGGCCGAGCTCGACGACCCGGACGAGCCGGCCGAGCTCGACCTGGCCGCGGCAGCGGCGGCGGCCGCCTCCCGGGCCGCCGCGGCAGCCCGCAGCGCGCGCTGCCGGGCCGCCTCGCGTGCCGCCGCCTCCTCCTGCGCCTTCTTCCAGGCGCGGTAGCGGGCACGCTCCGCGTACAGCCCGTTGAGCTTGATCCGGGCCGCCTCGAGCTGCTGGTTGAGGGTGGCCTTCTGGGTCTGCAGCGAGGCCAGCTTGGACCGGGCCGCGGCCACCTGGCGGGCGGCGGCCAGCTTGAGCGCCTGGGCCCGCGCGGTGGCCGCCTTCTGGGCGGCGAGCAGCTGCCTGGCGGTCGACTCCGCGTTGGCCCGCTTGACGGTGGCCCGCTCGAGCTGGCCCATCGCGTCGAGCTTCCGCTTGCCCGCGTAGCTGAGCAGGTCGGCCCGCTGCAGCAGGTCGGTCGGGCTGTCCGCGTCGAGCAGCGCCGCGGTGGCCGAGTTGACCGTGCTGCCCTGGATGTAGGACCGGCGGGCGAACGTGGCGAAGTCGGCCCTGGCCGCCTCGACCGCCTTGGTCGACTTCGCGACCTGTGCCTTGGCCGCGGACGCCTTCGCGGTCGCGGCGCCGAGGTCGACGACGGCCTTGTTGTAGCGCTCGACCGCGAGCTCGGCCATGTCCTGTGCCCGGCGGGCGTCGCCGTCGGCCTGCGCGACCATCGCGGTGAGCCGGCCGACGTCGGCGGCCTTCTTGTTCTTCGCCTGCTGTGCGGCGGTGATCGCGGCGTCACCCGGATCGTGCGGCCGTGCGTACGCGTCATGAGGCATGAGGGTGACCGTGAGCGCGGCGGCCACGGTGACGACGGCCGTCCGGAGCAGTGTCCCGGGCCTGTCCACCACATCTCCCCCATGCGCACCGAGCGGCATATCATGTCACGCAGGTCCCACTGTCGCCAGCGGCAACTTCAATCACACCAGTCCCACCGGGCATCAAAGTGGACGGTTGCGGCGTTGGCAAGACCTGATTGGGGCAGAAGTTCGACTATTCAGCCGTTCGGCTGAGCTGTCGCTGCGACGTTCGGTGCAGCGCGAGAGTCAGATCTGGCCGGTGACCCTGGCCGCGACCGCCGGCAACACCGTGCCGAGCGGGGCGTCGACGGTGACCGCGGCGTACCGGTCGCCGCGGGTGGTGCCCTGGTTGACGATCGCCACCGGCCGGCCGTCCCGGGCCGCGCGCAGCACGAACCGGTGCCCGGACATGACCGTGAGGGACGAGCCGAGCACGAGCAGGCTGCGTGAGCCGGCCAGCAGCTCGTAGCAGCGGGCGACCCGGTCCGGCGGCACGGTCTCGCCGAAGAAGACGACGTCCGGCTTGAGCACACCGGTGCAGTCGTCGCAGTCCACCGTGCGGAAGCCGGCCAGCGCGCTGTCGGCCAGGTCGACGTCGCCGTCCGGGTTGACCCCCGCCGCGATCGCGTGCCAGTCGGCGTTGGCCGCGGCCAGCCGCCCGTGCAGCTCGTCCCGGGCGGACAGTCGGCCGCAGTCGAGACAGCGCACCCGGTCGAGGCGGCCGTGCAGGTCGGTGACGTCGCGGGCGCCGGCGGCCTGGTGCAGGCCGTCCACGTTCTGGGTGATCACCCCGGAGAGCAGGCCGGCGTCCTGCAGTGCGGCGACCGCTCGGTGCCCGCGGTTGGGCCGCGCGCCGCCGACCAGCTGCCAGCCGAGGTGGCTGCGGGCCCAGTAGCGGCGGCGGGCGCCCGGGTCGGTGGTGAAGGTCTGGTACGTCATCGGCGTGGCCCGGCGGGCGGTGCTGGACGGGCCGCGATAGTCCGGGATCCCGGACTCGGTGGAGATGCCGGCGCCGGAGAGTACGAGCACGCCGCCCTCGGCGACCAGATCGGTCAGCGTGTCCAGCGCTTCGGCCGCCCGCTGGGCCGGCAACGTGACGCGGCTGACGCCGGCTGCCGTGGCCCGGGCGACCATCGTGTCCACGTGCACGACGGTACGTCGGGACGCCTGCCGGCGCTCGCCCGTCAACCGGGCATCCACAGGCCGTGACGCCGTCCACAGTGGCGCGTCCCACCTGCCGTCACGGCGCGTCCGAGTGGAAGGATGAACGCATGGTCAGCGCAGACTCCTTCGGGGCCCGGGGCACTCTGTCCGTCGGCGACACGTCGTACGAGATCCATCGGCTCTCGGCGGTGGACGGCGCCGATCGGCTGCCGTTCAGCCTCAAGGTGCTGCTGGAAAACCTGCTGCGGACCGAGGACGGTGCCGACATCACCGCGGACGACGTGCGCGCCCTCGCCGGCTGGGACCCGTCGGCCGAGCCCGACCGGGAGATCCGCTTCTCCCCTGCCCGGGTGGTCATGCAGGACTTCACCGGGGTGCCGGCCATCGTCGACCTCGCAACGATGCGCGAGGCGATGCGCGACCTCGGCGGGGACGCCGCGCGGATCAACCCACTGGCGCCGGCCGAGCTGGTGATCGACCACTCGGTGGTGGCCGACCTGTTCGGCACGCCCGACTCGTTCACCCGCAACGTCGAGCTCGAATACGAGCGCAACTACGAGCGTTACCAGTTCCTGCGCTGGGGACAGGGCGCGTTCGACGACTTCAAGGTCGTCCCGCCGGGCACCGGCATCGTGCACCAGGTCAACATCGAATACCTGGCCCGCGTGGTGTTCACCCGCGACGGCGCGGCCTATCCGGACACGCTCGTCGGCACCGACTCGCACACCACGATGGTCAACGGGCTCGGCGTGCTCGGCTGGGGCGTCGGCGGCATCGAGGCGGAGGCCGCGATGCTCGGCCAGCCGGTGTCGATGCTCATCCCGCGCGTGGTCGGCTTCCGCCTCGACGGCGAGCTGCCCGAAGGATCCACTGCCACCGACCTGGTGCTCACGATCACGCAGATGCTGCGCAAGCACGGCGTGGTCGGCAAGTTCGTCGAGTTCTACGGTCCGGGCGTCGGTGCGGTGCCGCTGGCCAACCGCGCCACGATCGGCAACATGTCCCCCGAATACGGCTCGACCTGCGCGATCTTCCCGATCGACGAGGAGACCCTGCGCTACCTCCGGTTCACCGGCCGCCCGGACGACCAGGTCGCCCTGGTCGAGACGTACGCGAAGGAGCAGGGCCTCTGGCACGACCCGGACGCCGAGCCGAACTACTCCGAGACCCTCTCGCTCGACCTGTCGACCATCGTGCCGTCGCTGGCCGGCCCGAAGCGCCCGCAGGACCGGGTGCCGCTCGCCGAGGCCAAGCAGGCCTTCCGGGTCACGCTGCAGGACTACGCCGACTCCGACGGCATCCAGAGTGCCGTGGACGAGGGCATCGCCGAGACCTTCCCGGCTAGCGACCCCGTCGCGGTCGAGGTCAACGGCACCGTGGTGCCCGAGGCGGTCGCCCCCGGCCCCACCCGCGGGCGGGCGTCCAGCCCGACGAAGGTGACCCTCGAGGACGGCACCGAGACCGAGATCGACCACGGTGCCGTCGTCATCGCGGCGATCACCTCGTGCACCAACACGTCCAACCCGTCGGTCATGATCGGTGCGGCGCTGCTGGCCAAGAAGGCGGTCGAGCGCGGCCTGCAGAGCCGGCCCTGGGTGAAGACCACGCTCGCGCCGGGCTCCAAGGTGGTCATGGACTACTACGAGCGCGCCGGCCTCACGCCCTACCTGGACAAGCTCGGCTTCAACCTTGTCGGATACGGCTGCACCACCTGCATCGGCAACTCCGGACCGCTGCCGGAGCCGGTGTCCAACGCGGTCAACGAGGCCGACCTCGCGGTGGTCTCGGTGCTGTCCGGCAACCGAAACTTCGAAGGCCGGATCAACCCCGACGTGAAGATGAACTACCTGGCCTCGCCGCCGCTGGTGGTCGCCTACGCGCTGGCCGGTTCGATGGACGTGGACATCACCACCGAGCCGCTCGGCTCCGACTCGGAAGGCCAGCCGGTCTACCTGCACGACCTGTGGCCCTCGGCCGCCGAGGTGCAGGAGGTCATCGACTCGTCGATCGCGAGCGAGATGTACACCCGCGACTACGCGGACGTGTTCGCCGGCGACGAGCGGTGGACCTCGCTGCCGACCCCGACCGGCGACACGTTCGCCTGGGACCCCGAGTCGACGTATGTGCGCAAGCCGCCCTACTTCGACGGCATGGAGCGCGAGCCGGCGCCGGTCACCGACATCGCCGGCGCGCGCGTGCTGGCCAAGCTCGGCGACTCCGTGACCACCGACCACATCTCCCCGGCCGGTGCGATCAAGACCGACTCGCCCGCCGGGAGATACCTGGCCGAGCACGGGATCGAGCGCCGCGACTTCAACTCCTACGGCTCCCGCCGCGGCAACCACGAGGTGATGATCCGCGGCACGTTCGCCAACATCCGGTTGCGCAACCAGCTGGTGCCGGGCGTCGAGGGCGGGATGACGCGCAACCTGCTGACCGGCGAGCAGACGACGATCTACGACGCCTCGGTGGCATATGCGGAGGCCGGCGTGCCGCTGCTGGTGCTGGCCGGCAAGGAATACGGCTCGGGCTCCTCCCGGGACTGGGCCGCCAAGGGCACCGGGCTGCTCGGGGTGCGGGCGGTGCTCGCCGAGTCGTACGAGCGGATCCACCGGTCCAACCTCATCGGGATGGGCGTGCTCCCGCTGCAGTACGCGGAGGGCGAGACGGCCGAGTCGCTCGGGCTGACCGGCGAGGAGACCTTCGACGTGGTGGGCATCGAGGCGATGAACGACGGCGGCGACGTGCCGCGGACGGTCACCGTGCGGGCGGACGACAAGGAGTTCCAGGCGATCGTGCGGATCGACACCCCCGGCGAGGCAGCCTACTTCCGCCACGGCGGGATCATGCCGTACGTGCTGCGCTCGCTGCTCTGAGACGTGGCGCCGTGACCTCCTGGGGTGTCACCGCGGCGGAGCGAGCGGCTCCGCTGCCGTGTGACGAGCTGGTGCCCGGCGAGGCGATGGTGCTCGACCGGGCCGTCGACGTGGCGGCGCCGGCCGCGGTGACGTTCCGGTGGCTGTGCCAGCTGCGGGTCGCGCCCTACTCGTACGACCTGATCGACAACGGCGGCCGGCGCAGCCCGCGGACGCTGACGCCCGGGCTGGACCGGCTCGAGGTGGGGCAGCGGATGTGCCGGATCTTCACGCTCGACTCGTTCGTGCCCGGGTCGTCGCTCACCCTGCGGCTGACGTCGGCGCGGGGCCGGCGGGCGTTCGGCGACGCGGCGATCACGTATGTGGTCCTGCCCACCGGGCCGGCTGCGTCGAGGATCCTGGCGCGGGTGCGGGCGGCCGGGCTCGACCCGGTCCGGCGGTGGGCGCTCGGCTGGGGCGACCTGATCATGATGCACAAGCAGTTGCGCACGTTCGCCGCGCTCGCCGCCAGCACCGCCGCCGCTGCCGACTGAGGGCCGCGCACGGGCTTCGTCGGCAGGTCCCCGATAGCGTCCGTCCGTGGCCGACCGTCCCGATCGCGCGCTGGTCGACGCCGTGCGCGCGGCCCTGCATGCGGTCGCCGACCCGGTCGCCGCCGAGCCGATGCGGGCCTACATGAAGTCCAGCATGCCGTTCCTCGGCGTGCCGACACCGGTCCGCACCGCCGCGCTGCGCCCTGTCCTCGCCGCTCACCCCCTCGCCGATCCGGCGACCTGGCGCGGCACGGTGCGCAGCCTGTTCCGGGACGCCACGTACCGCGAGGAGCGCTACGCCGCACTGGCGATCGCCCGCCGGTATCCCGCCCACCTGACCGCCGAGCCGGAGCCGAGCCTCGACCTGCTCGACGAGATCGTCGTCACCGGCGCATGGTGGGACTTCGTCGACGAGACCGCGATCCGCCTGCTCGGCCCGTTGTTGCTCCGGCATCCCGCCGCGGTGCGGCCGGTCGTGCGGCGCTGGGCCGGCGACGCCGACCGGTGGCGCCGCCGCGCCGCGGTGATCTGCCAGATCGGCGCCAAGGACCGCACCGACACCGCGCTGCTCGCCGAGGTGATCGAGGTCAACCTCGCCGACCCGGACTTCTTCCTGCGCAAGGGCATCGGCTGGGCCCTGCGCCAGCATGCCCGCCTCGACCCCGACTGGGTCCGCACGTTCGTTGCCACCCATGACCTGAGCCCGCTCTCCCGCCGCGAAGCCCTCAAACACCTCTGACCACGAGCCGGACGCCTGGCGGCCCGCCGCGCGTCCAGGACGCCGCCATCACAGGACGCCGCCATCACCCAGGTTGTCGTTCAGACCGGGCCGGCGACGTCCCGGACCTTCGACGCTGCCTTCACGGTGACGCGATGTGGCTCACCCCGGCGGCGAGCTGGGCGTGATCGAGCTCGGTCTGGTCGGCGTAGCGTCGGGCGAATTCCATCATGGCCTTGTCGAAGCGCCGTCCCTTGCCGATGTAGCTGTCAATGGCGATCGGATCGCCGGTGCGGGCGTGTGCTCGGGCGAGGACCGCACCACATTGTCCGGCGAACTGAACGAGATAGGGCGCTATCAGCTGTCCGTCCGGGATCACTTTCATGTCCCGGAACTGCCTGACGTAGAAATTCAGCCGCCGGACGTTCGTCCAGCCCACGAAGATGTCGCTTGCCGCCTGGATGAGCCGCTTGCCGGTGACTATCCGTTGCCCGTGGTTGGGATACGGATGCCAGCCGAGAGGCGTTCTGGCCCAGCACTATCGACACCGCGTCGTCGCGGCGTGTCGCCGGATCCCACGCGGCCAGCTCCGTGCGCGGAAGCCGCTCACGAGCGGCGCGACCCGCCGCGATCCGGTCAATCCGCGACGCTGGGGCGGCGAGCACCCGCCGCGCTGCTGTAGACGAATCGCTCAACGCCGCTCCACCGTCCCGACTGGAAGCGATCGCCGCCGCCTCGCCGCCACAGTACGGGGTCCATCCACCGCCGAGATCGGCTCGCATGATCGGCCTGCCGTGACCGGCGAATCGGCCTCGCCCTCCTCCCGGCGATCACACGCTAGAGGTCGATCAGGAGCCCGATCACGAGACTCGCTGCCATCGTGGCACCGCCCAGCACGACGTTGCGACGAACCAGCCGCAGCGCGGGCAGCCCGGTCAGCCACGAGGCGAGCCAACCAGTCAGGCCCAGCGCGATCAGCACCACGATGAAGGTCAAGGTCATCCGATCATCCGGCGGCAGCCACAGGATGCTGGTCAGCGGCAAGGCAGCGCCGACGCCGTAGGAGGCTCCCGCCACCAGTCCCGCCGGCCCCGCGCCACTCGTCGTGCCAAGGTCATCCAGGCGCAATTCCGCGTCGGCATGCGCGGCCACGGGGTCACTGTCGGTCAGCGCGGCGGCCACCTGCCGGGCGAGCTCCTCGTCCAGACCCTTGGCCTGGTAGATGCCGACGAGCTCGTCGAACTCGCCGTCCGGGTCCGCCGCGATCTGAGCCGCTTCCGCCTCCACCAGGGCACGATTCATCTCCCACTCGGTCCGCACCTCGGTATACCGAGCGCCAGCCGCGGCCAGCCCACCGGCGAGGACGGTCGCCGCAGCGGCAACGAGCAGGACGCTGTCCGAGGCGCCGGCACTGGCGAAGCCCTCCGCGATGCCCGCGGCCGACACAATGCCGTCGTTCAGATCGAGGACCGAGGCTCGCACCCGCAGCCGCCACGCCTCCAGCTCGTCAGAGCCGATGTCACGACGCAGCCACATCATGAGAACAGAGTCTCCACCGGCGCCTCCGGTTGAGCCCGGGCCAAGCCCACCGCGGGCGCCCCGTGCGGGCGCCCCGGCCTTCCGGACTCGGGCCGCCGCGGCGCAGTCCCCATCACGCCGCCTGACGGAGCGGCGTACCTCGGGGGGCGCTACGGCCCGGGCGCCGGACGCGTCGGGCGACCAAGCCGCGAGGCGGCCAGCAACGAGCCACCGCCCGAGCGGGGCCCACCGCCCGAGCGGGGCCCACCGCCCAAGCGGGGCCCACCGCCCGAGCGGGGCCCACCGCCCGAGCGGGACCACCGCCCGAGCGGGACCGCCCGAGCGGGGCCA